>Ga0209211_10009580_pt1 | contig 12863 bp, 17 predicted proteins | sample RifGroA2_FD_183992 | JGI IMG/M metagenome (GOLD analysis project Ga0209211, IMG submission 183992) | Groundwater microbial communities from Rifle, Colorado, USA - Groundwater A2 (SPAdes) (version 2) | ecosystem: Environmental > Aquatic > Deep subsurface > Groundwater | place: Rifle, Colorado... | reverse complement strand
ATGGACATGTGTCTAATCTGACATTTTTCGTTTGTGAGTAATTGAATACAATAATCGTAGTTTGCTCTTTTTCCTCCTTGGAATTTTGCAATTTTTATCTGTGGATTGCCTTTGATGAATTCCTTTCTACAAAATGGCTGTCCTTTTCCTACTCTATAATTAGCACCATGCATGATCCTCAAACCAAAATGCCCATATTTTAACGGTTAGCCGGAACCCTCTTCTCCAATATTTATATGGAAACCCCTTGACTTTCTCTTCATTATGGAAGAAGCTCCTTTAGTGAAAGGCGAGTTGGTCTCAGATCAAACCTATATCTCAGATAAAGAAATGATTCATGAACTTCAACTCAAAGGGTATGGTGAGCTTGAAAAAGAAAAATTATTCTTAAAGTCATTTGAATCTCTTTATTTGTTATATGCTGATAAATTAATTCTACGCAAGGGCAAAAAGCAAATTAATTTTGATGATTTAATGGGTATTTGTCAAAAAAATGATTCTGAAACTCTGACAAAATTTTTGATCTACCGAGATTTGAAAACTCGTGGATATGTAGTCAAAGATGGATTTGGATTTGGTTCTGATTTTCGAGTATATGAAAGAGGACAATTTGGTGAAAAAGGAGCAAAATTTCTAATTTTTGGTCTCAATGAAGGTCAACAAGAAAAGATGGGCACGCTTCAGAAAAAAATTGAACAAATTACACAAATGGGAAAAGAGCCGATAATAGCAGTAATTGAAAGACGTGGAGAAGTAATCTATTATAAAATTAATAGAATGAATTTTTATGAAAACAAAACAGGGTTGGAAGAATTATCTCAACTTTAAACGCCTAATACCCATTCTGATGAATATTTTAAAAGATTATTTTTTTCTGCATACATAAAATCATAAACTTCGACATATTTTGTCTTATTTTCCCACAGATCTTCAAAATCCTTTATTTTTCTTTGAACTCTTGATTTGTCATTCCATGAAGTAAACACATCGATTGATTCAAAGTCTCTTATTTGAATAGAAAGAGATGACGATGTTCCAGTAAACGCAACAGATTCTCCATTTTCATCTTTGAATATCCCAATTCTTTCTGAGAATAAATTGGAAACTTCCTCAGAATTTATGATTGCAATTTTTAATTCAATTTTCCATCAAAGCGTTTAGTGTATTTTTCTGAAAAAAGTTTTGTTAATATATTCAGATCTGATATTTTGAATCTATTTCCTGTGATCATTCTTAATTTTGCCTTGCCTGCTGTGAAATTATCAAATCCCATAACTATGCCAGCTAAACCTCGAATTGACAAAAAATCCACACATCTGTTATATTCTATACAATTACTTAGGCATGGAAAGAAAAAGTCTGTTACAATGTTATTTCTATCAGAACGATACTCTTCTTCTAATTTGATTTCTCTTAAACCCAATAATTTTTTAATGTGATTTTCTTATTTAAACAAACAATTATTCGATAATCAATATACATGATGAGGTAAAAGAATCGATTCTGAATTTTCTCTAGTATCAATAATAAGTAAATCCTAAATACCGTCATTAAATTCAATATTTATTGCGTCTATCTATTAGTGCTATTTTCCTGTTTTCTGTGTTATTCCTTGGCATGGTAAGTTATCCTACGATTAATTTAGGGGATAAAATTGAATCTGACCTAAATTCTAATTATCTAATTACTGCATTTGCTGAAGAGGATGATGAAAATGAAGATGAACAAGATGACGAAACAAAAGATAATGAAGACAAAGAAACAGATGAAAATGAAACTGAAGATGATGGAAAAGACGATGATGCAGAAACCAAAGGTGAAAACTTAGAAGACGCTAACGGTGCAATCGCAGATGCTGAAAAAGAAGTCAATAGAGCACAAGAAAAAATAGCGGAAGCAAAAGAAAACAAAAAAGACACGTTTGCTTCTGAGATTGCCTTGGAAGAAGCTCAAGATAAGCTCAAAGAAGCAAAAGAAAACTTTGAGTTGGGATTATACGGTATTGCTGAAGAACTTGCTGACGAAGCAGAAGATCTTGCCTCTGATGCGAGAATGAGTCTACTTGGAAAGGGTGTTGAAGATATTGAAGATGATCTAGATGATGAAACTGAGGATGAAACTGAGGATGAAACTGAAGATGAAACTGAAGACGAACTAGATGATGAAGACATAGAAGATGAAGGAGAAACTGAGATTGAAGTAGAAGTCAAAAATGACAAGGCAAAAGTCAAGATAGAATTGAATGGTGAGGAATACAGATTCGTAGTTACCGATGTATCTGAATCTGTAATTATTAATGCAATTATGAATAAAACAGGATTAACAGAAGATGAAATTACAACAATTTGGGATTTTGAGGTAGAAGATGAAACTGAAGACGACGATTCAAACGGATTACAAACTAGTGAAAAAATCATGAAACATGAAAATAAAGCTAAAGAAAACGCTGAAGAAACCATATTGCAATTACAACAAAAAATTGATCAACTTGAAGAAAGACTGCAAAACTTGTTAGACAAATTTGAAACTGGAGAATACTTTGGCACTGTAATTAATGCTGACACAACACCTGATGCTTATAGCGTATCCTTTGATGGTTTGGCAACATCACTTAATGATGATTTGGTGGCTGATATGGATGGCGATATTTACTTGGAATCCATAACAACTGGAACAGATTCCTTCAAACTTCGTATTACTGGTGGTGAAATACTAATCGGTGATACGTTTTATGATTTTGTTTTTGGAAAGGCTAGACTTTCATCTTCTGATGATGGTACTTCTATGGTAATACTTGGTCAGGTAATGGATGACCAAGGAAATGTCAATACCATTAGATTGACATTGGATGCTACAACTGCATTTACTAGCGACTTTGGCTCAGAACCTTTCTCATTTGAGATTGATCCTTCCAGAAGTAAGATTGCAAAGCAGTGGACTCTTGATGCCTCTGGAGACTTTTCCTTATTAGTTTAGAATTAATGAAACAAATTAATTTTGAAGATTCTAACTAACACATAATTTTTTTTCATGGTTTTTTCTGAATTTTCGAGTATTAGTGTAAAAGATTCTAGTTTTTGAGATTTAGGAAAAATTAGTGCAAAATCTCATGCCCCAACTATATACACAATGATGAATAATCAAATGAATCCATAACTTAAAAAATTAATTTTAGAAAGAATAATTTGACATGATCTATTACATAGATTAAAGACATGATAAGAGTATAAAATTAATTGTATCTCATACTAGACTTGATTTTTCTTGATTAAAATAAGAAACAACACTAGGCTTCCACATGTAAAAGAAAACCACTACATCCAAAATGATGTGAGGTATTGCAAATAGATTACCTACTACAAGTGTTGCACAATGTACAATAAAATCTACTATAGATAATACGATGATGGTTATTCTCCCCCAGTTCTTTCCGCTAAACAAGGCATATGCTATTGCAAACTCTATACCTGCAAGGATTCCAATAAAAACGACAAACATTCCACCCATGGCAGAAATCATGTTGTTCATCATAGTAGAATAGCTTCCAAGTATTGCCATGAATGTTCCAATCATTGCTGTTGCTATTGACATGAGAACTGCAACAACGATAAATGAAACACCCAATATTGTAATGCCTATTGGCCTTTCTGATTGTGTTGGATTTTTAACAACATCCGCCACGTCTTGGGTGACTCCTTCTGTATTCTTCTTGCTGTTTTTCCTCTTCTGCTTTTTTTGCAACAAACTGATTTGCATGTTCTTCATTGCAAAAGTACTTTCCAAATCTTTTACTGGCTGATTCCTTTTTTACTTCAATGCCACAAATTAGGCAATGTTTTTCAAACATGAATGATAATCTTCATTTTTGTTTTTAAACGTAATTACAAAATTCAAGATTGAAAGTTTATGCAGATTTCATCATACTTAAAGATGCATCTTTACATTTGTAAAATTCAACATCTCATTATCATCTCCGAGTATCTCGCGTTTGTTTAATTAAGCAAAACCATTTTTCAAATTGTAAATGGCAAAAGATCCTGTATGCGGAATGATAGTAGATGAAAAAAAAGCAATTCATTCCGAAATTGGATCAAGGGACTTTTACTTTTGCAGTCCAGTGTGCCAACAGACATTTGTAAATCCCGAAAAAGAACTTGCCAAGCTCAAAAAAAGAATGTATGTAGCCGCATCTGGCGCACTCATTTTAGCAATACTTCGAGCTAGCTTGTATTTAGGATTGGCATTTGGTGCAGTAGCAGTCACATGGGTTCCAATTCCACAAATTCCATTTCTTTCATGGGGGATGCTTTTGTTTCTTATCGTTACACCGGTGCAGTTCATTGGTGGTTGGACATTCTATGTTGGGGCGTATCACTCCATAAAAAGAAAAACTGCCAACATGGATCTTTTAATTTCAATTGGAACGCTTGTGGCATACTTTTACAGTGTTACAGTTTTGTTCTTTCCTGATGCTCTTCCTGTAAAGGAACGGGATGTCTACTTTGAGGTATCTGCAGTAATCATTGCTTTTGTCCTGTTAGGAAAATACATGGAAGAGGCAATCAAAAAGAAAAGTTCTGCTGCTGTAAGAAAATTATTAGATCTTAGGCCAGCCATGGCAAGAATAATCAAAGATGGAAACGAAGTAGAGATTCCAGCAAATCAGGTTCAGGTAGGAGATATTCTGATAATAAAGCCTGGCGAAAAAATCCCAACTGACGGAGTAATAATTGAGGGAAGCTCCGCAGTTGATGAAAAAATGATAACTGGTGAAAGTCTGCCAGTTGACAAGTCTGTCGGTGATCAAGTCATTGGTGCCACAATCAACAAACAAGGATTGTTAAAAGTAAAGGCAGCCAAAGTGGGAAAGGAGACGGCATTATCGCAAATTATCCACATAGTAGAGGAAGCGCAAGCATCTACAGGTCACATACAAAGACTTGTTGACTCGATATCTGCAAAGTTTGTTCCAGCTGTTGTATTGGTAGCGGTTGGATCTTTTCTGGTATGGTTTTTTGTTTTTGATAATTTCATTATTGGGTTACTTTCATTTGTGGCAGTATTGATAATTGCATGCCCATGTGCTATGGGAATTGCAACACCAGCTGCATTAATGGTTGGAGTTGGAAAAGGTGCCGAAGCTGGCATTTTGATACGAGGTGCTGAATATCTTGAACGCTCTGAAAAAATAAAAACAATAGTGTTTGACAAGACTGGCACTATAACAAAAGGAGAACCATCTGTAACAGATGTGGTTTCTTTTGGTTTGCATTCTAGAGAAAATTTGATAGAATTTGCCGGCTCTGTAGAAATGGGCTCAGAGCACCCACTGGCACAGGCAATAGTAAGTGAGGCAAGACAAAATGGAATCATTCTGAGAAATCCTTCAGAATTTGAAGCTGTTTCAGGTATGGGTGTAAAGGCAATTGTAAACGGCAAGCAGGTCTTCTTTGGAAATAGAAAATTGATGCAAAAGTTTGGAATTACAACTGATAAAATTGAGCAAGAAATGGAAAATTTAGAATCTCAGGGAAAGACAGTAATGATTATTTCAGTTGATCAAAACATATCTGGACTAGTAGCCGTTGCTGACACCATAAAGGAATCATCAAAAGATGCAATATATGATCTAAAAAAGCTTGGAATTGAAACCATAATGCTTACAGGAGACAATGAAAAGACTGCCAAGTCTGTTGCAAAATTAGTTGGAATCGACAAAGTAATTGCAAATGTTTTGCCAGCTGAAAAGGCAAACATCATAAAAAAACTACAGTCTGATGGAACGGTTGTTGCAATGGTTGGAGATGGAATCAATGATGCACCAGCTCTAGCACAAGCCGATATCGGCATTGCAATTGGCAGTGGTTCAGACATTGCAAAAGAGACTGGTGGAATCATACTAATCAAAGATGACATCATGGATGTTGCACGAGCCATTAGGTTGAGTCGCGCTACAATGAAGAAAATAAAGCAAAACTTGTTTTGGGCTTTGGCTTACAACACCGGTGCAATTCCAATAGCTGCAATGGGCTTACTTAGTCCAATAATTGCTGCAGCTGCAATGGCCCTAAGTTCCATTTCTGTAATTGCAAATTCTACTTTATTAAAAAGATTCAAGCTTCCACAACAAGAGGATATGGTAAAAAATGAGTGAACCAGAACAAGAGGTAATCAATACGGTCTCTTCAATATTTGAAGTAAAAAGTATTAATCAAAATCTTGATGCACTTCAGTTTGAAATAGAACAAGAAGGATTCAAACAAAAGTTTGTTGAACTTGCACGAGTACTAGAATCAAAAAATTTGGTTGCAAGACTAGAGAGATTTGAAGGCAGAATAATTCTTTTAGTTGGCAAATTTCCTCCTCCAAAGCGAACTTGGATCCCAAGAGTGCTTTTCGCTGCAACAATATCCATGGTGATGATTGCTGGGAATGCAGAGAAAAAGTAAACGCATGAGTTCTCAAAACTGAATTTCAAAGTTTGTATTTTTAAGTAGTTGAATTGACTCTGAATATATGGTGAAATAAGAATACTTGCCTACATTTTGATAAATTGTATACCTTCACAAGAAAAAAATATTATTGGAGATCTAAACAAAATTCCTGAAGTAATTGAGGTCAATGGCATAATGGGAAAATATGACATAATTGTAAAAATTACTGGCAATCTCCCAGGTGATATAGATTTAGCAATAAGCAAAATAAGATCAATTAAAGGAGTAACTAGTAGCTATACCATGACTGCAGTATATGGTCAGGGCGGTTCAATTGACAAGAAATAAGATGCGGATTCAAGATTTAGATTATTGAATATGGATTCATCTATCTCAATACCGGATGAACATAAAGGACTAGTGAGAAAACTGATGGAGCATTTTGAATCTATGGGATTAATTGTAACTTGTGCATGTTCAGGGTATGTAGATTGTGAAAAAGTAAAAATCTTTGAGCCAGATGTGAGAGCACGAGATGTTAACCAAGAATTAGATTACATAGGTGAGGCAAAAACATGTGGGAATATCAATAACCAGTACACCAAACAACAATTTCAAGAATTTGCAAACAAAGTAATGACTAGTGGAAAATCTATAGGAAAAGATGTTCCGTTTTACATCATAATCTCCAAAGGATGCGAATCAGAACTTCATCAGGTATTGATAGAACTAGGACTTGAAAATAGGAAAAACATTCACATAATTTGATTTATGTATGAAAGATGATTTTCTCAGTTACCAAATATTGCAGAATTTGCAGCTCAGATAGTAATCCTGTAACTTTATCATTATTAACTACAATCAAATTCCCAATTCCATTTTTGTACATTTTGGTAACTGCATCAACAAATGAAATGTTTTGAGATACAGTAATGGGAGTTTTTGTCATGTATGCTGAAACATTTAGTTCTACAGGTTCGTGAGACATCTTTCTTCAGATTGTTTTTTCAGGATGAATTTAACTTCTAACCAATTTCATGTTCCTTTTGCAACAACTACTATTGCGGGATTTGTAGTAAAACTATATCGACCTGATTTCTAAAATATGAAATGTTAAAGCATTCACTTTTGAATCTACTAACAATTGAGTTGAAATGTTAGTGAAATTATATTGGAAAAAAGATGGATTTAATCCACATTCTTTCCACAATGAGGACATTTTCGTTTCATTTGATATTTCTCGCTAATTTCTGTCACATTTTCATTCATCAAAGATAGACATACATCCCAAGGGCTGACTACAATATCCTTGTAAATCACATACGGATGTTCCATTTTGTTCATGACTGAACAAAGTTTGTCAAACTTTAGGTCTTCTGTAATTACCTTTATGTGATCAAATGTGAACTGATTAATTGGAACATCCAAAAAATTATCAATAGTTTGTTGAAATTTTAGCATTCTCGAGATTCCCTCAAGTATTGTCCTGTCACTGATAAATTGATTAGAGTTTACTAGCAAAAGTTTTCGTGTTTTATTTTCAAACATCAAATCCAGTATTTTATTCAATGGCTCATCACCTTGAAAAGTGATAATCTTCTTTTTTGATATTGATGAGACAGTCATGTCAGTTTTGTATCTTATGCCAATTTCAAGCATTTTTCTTGCAGAGATGGGAGAATAGCCACCAGAATTATTAGAAATGACAGCAAAAGCTCTTCGAGTATTTTTCCACTTTTCCATCAAATCTTTGAATTTTGTTTTCTTTTCAACTTGTAGAAAGTCTTTGAACATTATTTCCTCTATTGCACAAGTGTACTGAAAATCACGTGTTGGGTTTTTTCGTATGGCGCCTAATAGATCATAGCCTCCAACTATGCCAGCAAGTTTGTTATCATCACCTCGAACTACGATTGCATCTATGGTAGACTCTAGATATTGAGCACACATCTCTGTAGCTACCCAAACTTCCCTATTTTTTTGAATTTCAGGACAAGATACATCAGTTAATGTTTGTGGAAATAGTTCCTCTAGAGATAAATCGCCTAGACTTGTACTCAAGTTTGTCATGATTTTACCTTAATTCATTATCTGTTTAATTGTTTTAAACTAATTTCAGATTATCAGATATGATATTTGTCTGAGGAACAACTATAATTTCAAATTCTAAAAAACTATAAACTCCTGTTGACACTGGTAATACTGAATATCTTTAATTCTAAAAATGGTGGCATTACATCATGATAGATCTAGAAAAAAGATGTTGTGTGAGTATCGAACAAAGTCACTCGTAATATTGATAATTACTGATAGTTGCTTTATGCAATAAAGCCCAAAGTTTTCAAATGATTCTATTTTTATGATAAATCATTATGTGTTGTTACGTAGACGACATTCAAATTATCAAGTCTAAAACAATATGCTTACTTCCAATTCAAAATAGAATGATGTAGTGATAACAGTCTTCCATCTATAGTGTAATCCTAAGACCACACATGGATCTGATCACTCAAATCATTTTCTTTCTAGTTGGCTGTTACCAGCATACTACACGTGAAAGTCATATAAAGAAATGATCAAGATTTTCACATCTGAGACTAGGATCAAAAACTGAGATTTTTTCAATTTAATTTTATAAATTTGATAAAATATGGACAAGTTAAGATATCAACAAAAAATGATCAATTAAAATTGGAAAAAAACTTAGTTACCCCTTTTTTCATTTTTTGGTTACTTCACTATCTCCTACCTATAGTTTTGAAAGAAAAAGTGCAAAATCTAAGACTCTAACTATATCCCCAATGATGAAGTGCTCCCGTCGGGATTTGAACCCGAGATCACTGCCTTGAGAGGGCAGTATGCTTAGCCGGACTACACCACAGGAGCTTGTTCAAAAACAAACTCCATCTCAATTTAAAGGAAATGTTTTGACAATGAATCCATTGGTAAAAATTAGTAAGTTTGTTGCTTTATACAAAATTGAAAACAAATAATTTCATGGATTTGAAAAAACTAGTTGAAGAACAATCGCTAACAAATTTTCCTGTTGGGTTAGGAGGATGTAGAACAACTAGTTCTTTTTTTGATTCATGTGATTATGACATAACAATATTTGATAATAAATCCGAGTCAGACAAAATTATATTTTATGATGATAATCTTATAAAAATTCATCATGGCTCATTAAGAGAAACAAAGTCTGATATTCTTGTAAAATATGATGGAATGCAGATAATCCATGATGAATCGTGGGAACTTCGAATGTTTCTATCAAAAGTCAAGGAAAAACGTTTAACACTTTACAAAGACTATGCAAAAAATTGTCTGTTTGAATCTCTTTTTTGCTGTGAAAAAACTAAAGAAGGAATAAAAACTTCAAATGTTTTTTCATCTTGTTGGCAAATATGTGCATCTTATTTTTTAGCTGATGCTATCTGCTTACTCAATCTGTATAGGCCAAATCCTACACATATGTTAGATATGATGCGCAAATTTGAGAAAAATCAAATAAACGAACAAATTTCAACAGTAACCCAAACAGTTGGTATTGAGAGAGCAATCCAGTCTCTATTAGAAAGAATATTAAAATCCACAATTGGTTTTTCTGACTTGGTTGAAAATAACAACCACTCAAAAATCATCCAAGGAAAACACGATTTATTTATAAAAAATTCAATGTTATCTGATTGTTATTTTTACTTGGGATACATAAACAAAGAAAACTTTGTAAAGATTAAAGATAAAATTGATAGTCACCCAGATCTTATACACATCCTAAAGGTCGCCTTTGATATTGAGGCTGACTCTAATCTGCTTGAGCACCAGGCAAAACTCATTCAAAAATCATGCAATGCCATTCTTGGCCTCATTTCCAGTGCGTGATTTTCTAAAACCTTGTACTAACATTTTAAAATAAGTAATATCATCACGTATCTATGACAGATCAAGCATGTGGATGCGAAGCAGACAGCGGCGATCCAACTTATTCATGTGATTGTGATATGCAAGGTCATTGTATATGCAGTCACGATTGCAAATGTAAAACTGACGTTTGTAAAGAAGCAGTCAAACAACTGTAAATCTAGTTGTTTTTATTTTATTTTTTCTTTTTTAGATTATTCTTCTTCCTCAAAGCCCCATGATTTTACCAATTCTTTTTGGAACTTGTCTGATTGTTTTTCATCTAATGCAAATCCGCAATTTTTGTGAGTTGGAACGACTGTCATTCCATCAAGCTTAAACTCTACTTCGTACAAGTGAACTTTTGAGCACTCACACATTCTAAAATTTCTTAAATTTTCCTCTATATTTGCTTATTTGAATAACGTTTAACTATCCGTGACGCACAATTTTTTTTGAATTGAAGACAACGTTTTTAGCTCTATCTCTAATTACAATCTTAATTTTTGGTACTGTTCCATTACCATATGCAGCAGCACAGTTTCAAGCAGGTGGTGTTTCTCTTCCAGGTGATCCTGTATGGTATGCTGGTATAGGTCTCAAACAAGGTGATTTTTTTAGATATTCGATGTGTCATGTAGATTACAAAGAATGTACTGAATTTGAAATGGATATTTGGATTAAAGGTGACACAAAATCTGGAACTGAAGACAAGTGGCTCACCGAAGTCGTTGTTTATGATGGCAACAAAGTGATTAAAGGTGAAATGGATTTAGGAAAACTAGCACCAGAGCCATCTGGTGGTAGTGCTGATCTATCTGTTTACAGAGGTGCATTCAAATCATCTATTGTGTGGTTATCTGCTTTTGCAAATGGATATTATGAAGGCGGTGACAAGGGACCAAAAAAATTCTCTGCTAAATCATGGGGTAAGATTGGAAATATAGGCGGCGAGCAAATAATTCCAACAGCTATTGAAAAAGTTACAGTCCCAGCTGGAGTGTATGATACGGTTTTGATATCTTGGAAAACCGGTGGTGCTACAAGTAAAGTTTGGGTAGTTGATGGTTTCCCATTTCCAGTAAAAGCTCAAACATACACTCATGTCTCATCTGGTATTCCGCCACCAGAATATAGATTTACATTATTAGAGTATAAAGAAAACGTGCAACAAAATCCATTTGCCAATATAATTTCTGATGTTGATAACCCTGAATTAAAAAACTGTCCAAAAACTGACTCGCTTACTAATTCAATTAAGAGACCAACAAAAAATTTTTCTTATCAAATTCATGCTTACTATAGTCCAGAATACCCTGTACAAGGCTGTCCAATGAAATGGCAATTTAATTTTCTTAGCAAATACCATGACACAGAATTCTTGAATCAGGTCCAGTATGATCTCATAGTTGTTGACGATAAATTCACACTTCCACCGTTACGTTCTGTTGCAAAAGACCAAGGTTATGACTATCTATATTCTCCATCTGGATTATCTACTATTGATATGATAATTCAAGAACCTCCGGGAACTGCTCATTTTGTAGTTTATGTATATGGATTAGCTCCTCAAGGAATTGTCCCATCCAATCCTTTAGATTATCTTGTAATTGATCTTCCTATTTCAGCTAAGGATGGCAATTCAGTTACTGCCCAAAACATACCATCATGGATTAAAAAGAATGCAGGATGGTGGGCAGATGGCTCGATTGATGATAACTCATTTGTCCAAGGCATACAATATTTAATCAAAGAAGGTATAATGAAAATTCCACAAACTGCCCAAGGTTCAGGAACAGGAAGTAATCAAATCCCAGACTGGATTAAAAAGAATGCAGGATGGTGGGCAGATGGCTCGATTGATGATAACTCATTTGTCCAAGGCATACAATATTTAATCAAAGAAGGTATAATGAAAATTCCACAAACTGCTCAGGATTCCGAATCAGGAAGTTCTGAGCCAGACTCTTGGTTTGGTTAAAAACGACACCAACTTTTTCATGTCCTACATTCAAATTATTAGAGTTTGATGAAAAATTAGATGATAAAATGGTAAGTCTCTTTAGTTATCCAAAACGACATCTAAAAAAATTGGTTAAAAATGGAGACTATTCTGAGGCACTTGAGTTTGGAAAAAGTTTGGCAGAAAAATTTTCCAATGATCCTGATTACATGTTTATGATGGGAAGCATTTATTTTATTTTAGAAGATGCAAAAAAAGCAATTGCATATTTTGAAAAGGCTTTGGAGATAAAACATGATGATCTTGAGACATTGACATTAAAAACAAATGCTCATCTCTCATTACAACAAAAAGATGAAGCAATAGATTGTTGTAAAAAAATCATAAAATTAGATCCTTCCAACTACGAAGCTCATGGTCTGCTTGAAAAATTAGAATCTCTTTAAATCCTTCTTGTTTTACTTTTCATCTCATATGCATTTTCCATTAGCCAATCACAAAACTTTGTAACCTTTTCATCAAACTCTGTCCAAATATGAACTGAATGTGGAAGAATGTCTATTTTC
>Ga0209211_10009579_pt1 | contig 12864 bp, 4 predicted proteins | sample RifGroA2_FD_183992 | JGI IMG/M metagenome (GOLD analysis project Ga0209211, IMG submission 183992) | Groundwater microbial communities from Rifle, Colorado, USA - Groundwater A2 (SPAdes) (version 2) | ecosystem: Environmental > Aquatic > Deep subsurface > Groundwater | place: Rifle, Colorado... | reverse complement strand
AGCTGGCCATGAAATCCGCTGGCACATAGCCGTGGATGCCCGCGCCGATGGCGATACCGGCCAGCACATACGGCCAAACCTTGCCGACGATCTCGCGCACCGAAGCGAAGCCGGCGTGGATGCGGTCGGTGAGGGTGAGCGTATCGCTCTCCACGGTCGCGCTGATATGCGCCATGTTGCGCACCCAGTCTTCCAGATGATGTTCCATCTTCAGTCTGCCGATGATGTAGCCGGCGACGATGGCGATGGCGATGGTCAGCCCCAGCAGCAGATACAGCACGGCGATCTTCCAGCCGAGCAGCGCGAACAGCAGCGCCAGCGCGATCTCGTTGACCATCGGCGCGGAGATCAAAAAGGAGAAGGTCACACCCAGCGGCACGCCCGCCTGCACGAAGCCGATGAACAGCGGCACGGCGCGGGGAAGGGCGGTATTTCTGGCGCAAGTCAAAGGCTAATATCACACGTTTGAAAAAACCCACTAAAGATTTCGTGTATTCTACCGATACATAAGGGGTGTGACGTGCCTTTACAAAGGGTTGGGTACGTTGCTGGGAAGAGCTTAACAGGGGTCGTAATGGGTAATGTTGACGCAAGTAAACAAAGTGTTATGCTGTCACATCCTCCCATGAGAAGCATGCGTAAAGTTTAGGTTCCGCACGTCATGTCAAGACAAAGCAATATATCGGGACATCGTTCCCGGTTTTTCAAGACTTGCCGAGAGTTGTTTGCCATATCTCATCACATAGCCCCGCACCTCAGAGTCTGGAGCGGAAATTGACCTGTATATGGGCTGATTACGTCCGCAGAATTGCTGGCGGATAAGTAAATTGATGCGCACCGACTTTCCTCAGCTTCAGCATTTTCGAAACAGTGTGTTTGCGGCATTGGTTTTTTTGCTGTTGGCAGGTTGTGCGGTAAAGCGCGAAAACTATAATGTGCCCGCGCTCGACCTTCCCAAACAATATGCAAAAGCTCCAGCACTTGCCAATGTTGCCCCCCCGAAAGATGCCACTTCCAAAAATGTCACAACCCATTCACCTGCGCCTTCGTTGACGCCCGCGTTTTCGTCGCCGTTGAATTTGGCGCTGGCGGAATGGTGGCATCTTTTGGGGAGCCAGGAGCTGGACGGTTTGATGGATCGCACGCTGGCTAACAACCCCGATTTACGGATCGCGGCGTTACGCATCGCTCAAAGCAAGGCGCGGCTCGACCAGGTGGGAGCCGATAAAGCACCGACGATCTCCATGCCGGTACAGGTTGAGAACGAGTATCCGGAGTCCGGCATCGGCAGGGGCAACCCGAATGGCAACAACAAATCGCGTACCACACACCAAATTAGCATCAGGGGTGATTGGCGCCCAGATATTTGGGGGGAGACCTATTCGCTGTACGAAGCTGCCGAGTTGCAGTTGCTGCGTCTAACTTATCAGCGCGACGATACCCAGAGAATCGTGGTTGCCGATGTGGTCGTCAATTACATGGAGTACCTGTCGCTTAATGACCGTTTGAAGGTTGCGCGCGAGACCGAAAAATCGCTGGGCGAGATGCTCGCGTCAGTGGATGCGCGCCGGGAAGTGGGCGATGCCACCATTACCGATATGGAGCAGCAGAAGGCGGCGGTTTATCAGGTCAAGGCCACCATCCCGGTGCTCGAACAGCAGCGCGAGGTCGTGCTTAACCGCCTGGCTTCGCTGGCAGGTTCGGCACCGGTGGCGATGAAACTCTCGGATAACGGTCTGGACACGGTAAAGTTCCCGCTGGTGCTTCCCGGCGTACCCTCGGCATTGCTGTTGCGCAGACCCGATGTGCGCGCGGTGGAGGCGCGGCTGTTGGCGGCGGATGCCGACATCGACGTGGCCCGGGCACGGGTGCTGCCGCCTCTGGATCTGACCGCGCAGGTGGGCTATGGCAGCACATATCTGTCGCAGTTATTCATGCCGCAGGCACTATTCTGGAACGTCATCGCCAATCTTTCTGCGACCATATTCGATAGCGGCAAGCGTTCCAGTGAGGTGGCGTTTGCCCAGGCAGTGCATGAGGAACTGGTGGAAACCTATGTGCGCGTGATCTACGACGCGGTACGCGAAGTCGATGATTCGCTGAGTGCGATCAGCTTTATGGGCAAGCGTCTGGAAGCGCAAAGTATAGCCACCGATTCTGCGCTGCGCGCCTGGAATTTCAGTCAGGAAGCCTTTATGGCAGGAGCGGTGGATTATCTGGTGGTGCTGGATACACAGCGCACTTATCAGCGCAACCTGGATGATTGGTACAGCGTACGTATGGAGCGTTACCGGGGCTTGGTTAACCTGTTCAGTGCGTTGGGCGGGGGGGTGCACGGCGGTGATGTCATGCCGGGAGACGGTGCGCGGCCTGCACCGCTGGCAGGCGAAGCCGATTACGGCATGGCTTTGGCAGAGGCAGGCGCGATGCCCAAAGCCGAAAACAATGTGGCGCAAAAACAACCGGAAAACCAGTTGCGGAGCAATATCCCCAAGGTTGGCGCCGCATCGCACACCAAGGTAGTACATACAGATGGGGTTGATTGGGCAGGGGATGCCTTGCGTGGCAGCGCAACTCTCTGGCTGGTCGAGCTTTCTGGCGTGTACGACCGAGGGGCCGTGTTGCCTGCATGGCGAGACTTGCGCGCCCGGTTCCCCCAGCAAATTGAGAGCCGGACTTTGCTCCCACATCGGCAAGGACAAGTAAATGCGGCTGACAAAGAACGCGCTTCCTGGTATCGGTTGTTCGTCGCAGCTTTCCCAGAGCAGAAAGAGGCTGAAGAATTTTGCACGATATTGCATGCCGGACAGCAACGTTGCGGTGTTGTATCGGCGCAATCGCTCGCGGGGAAAGGCGATTTTGTTGCGCCATCGGCTTCAGAGCATCCGGGAAGCGCTGCCGCCGGGGCGGCATCCGCAGAGATAGAACAAGGCACGAAAGCAGCAGTTGAAGCTGAAGCGACGCCGGCGATGATAGCGGTTTCTGCGCCTGCGCCAGCAGTCGCAGAAGCTTCTATACCACCGCCAACGGTTGATGCGGGCCCCGAGGCCGACGTGTTGCAAAGTGTGCAGGGTTGGGCTACGGCCTGGTCGAACAAGAATGTGCGCGACTACTTGGGCGCTTATACACCCGACTTCAAGCCGAGCGGCATGAATCATGATGCCTGGAAAAAACGTCGCTTGAAGATTATCGGCGCTGCAAAAATGATCGAAGTCGCCTTGAGCAGCATTAGTGTCAGCGTGCATGACAGCAGCCATGCGACGGTTTCGTTTGTACAGAACTACCGCTCTGACACCGTTTACAGCCAAATCGAGAAAACATTGCAGCTGACCAAACAATCAGATCGTTGGCTGATTGCCGAGGAGCAAGTCGTCAAGCCGGTAAAGGTATTGGAAAAGACGCCAACGACAGAGGTTAATCAAACAGCTAACCCGGCACGTAAGGCAAGCCCGTTTGGCAATAGGCGCTTTGACGGCGTGGACTGGTCCGGTCAGCAGTTCTGGCTGGTAGAGATGTTTGATTCGCATTTCCGCAGGGCCATAACCGGTGCATGGCTCGACTTGCTCACCCGCTTCCCCGCGCAGATGAAGAACCGGACGATTCTTCCGCGCCGTCAAGCCATAACAAGCGATGCGGGCGAAAACCGCCCTTCCCGGTATCAGTTATTCATTGCCAAGTTCACCACAAAACAAGAGGCCGAGGAGTTCTGCGCGATGTTGCGTGAAGGGCAGCAGCAGTGTGGCATCGTACCGTCGCAGTCGCTTGCACAGAGATATGGCTTGAATGCGCCTCAGGAAGGCGACTCCGATCCAGACATGGCAGATCGAGACACGCCTGATTTAAATGCAAAAGGGGCTCAGCCATGAACGGGAGTATGCAAGGTGCACAACAGCCAGAACTCAGCCAGCGCCAACTCCAGATACTCAAATTATTGCAGGCTGGCAAGGTGAATAAGGAAGTCGCCCAGGAGCTGGGGATCGGCCTCGGTACAGTCAAGCAGCATCTTGTCGCAATTTTCAAAAAAATGAATGTCAGCAACCGTGCGATGGCGGCATCTCAAGGCATGGAAATTTTTCATGAACAGGGAAGCCGTGGCGCCACCTTGCCGAAGGCTGATTTGCTGGAATGCCGCCCCTGCGTGGTGCTCAGTATTGCGTTGCCACCAGAGGCCAGCCATATGGCAGTGAAGCTCATGTATGGCAGTCTGGCGGCTATGGCATCCGCGAACGATGCCGTATTTCTGGCGCGTAACGGTAATGCCGGGGAAGTTGTCTTCGGTATTCAGCGGGTCACCGAATACGATTTGGCTGTTGCCCTGCAAACCGCCCGAGCGGTGTATGACGACTTGCTGGCGATGGATGCCCAAATAGCGGAAACCGGGATTGCGGAAAGATTACGCGGCTGCATGACGGCGGGGGTGGCTTTTGCGAGCATGAAACGGTTCGGCGGCTGGACCGGGGAGGTCATCGCCAGTGCCGCTATCACCTCTGCCCGAGAGTTGCTGAACGATGTTCTTCCGGGCCGGTTCGTATTCGATGCAACAGCGTTGGACTTGATCGAATTGTTTGGGGTAGAGGGCACTCAAGAGATAGCGCCGACGATGCTGTTGCAGGAACTTAAAAACCTGCGTTGGACCGGGTCGCGCAGGGCTTATCATCTGGTTGGGCGGGTCGCCGAAATGGCCAGGCTTTATGCGGCCTTGACCGAGGCGGCGAAGGGGCAGGGCAAGCTGATTCTCGTGGAAGGCGAGATGGGTATGGGCAAATCCAGCCTGTGCGACGCAATTTCAAAGCTTTGCCTCAAGCAGGAGGGAAAGGTGTCGTTCTGCCGTAGCTCGCCGCCAGTGCTGGGCAATGGCCTCCACGACACTGTGAAGGGCACAGCCTGTTCCGCGGAGCAGGTCGCCGCATTGCTGCGCACCCGACCTCTCCAATTTCCCGAACTGGTTATTGTCGACGATTTTCATTTGTTGAACAAAGAGCAGCAGCACCTACTGTTTGCTGCAGGGGCAGAGGCGATCGGTAACGGCAAGCTGGTCATTTTTTCGGGGCGCAAGGGGGGGCGCGAAAACGTCGGCCATTACACCGGAGCGAACACAACAGAAACGATCAGCCTGCGTCGGCTGCCCGCACAAGCCATTCAGATGCTGGTGCGCAATGTGTTAGGCAAAGGCGCGGTAAAAGGACGGGCAAACAGGGTTCAGCGGATTACCGGCGCAGCGGCCGGCGTGCCGCTGTTTGCGGTCGAGCTGGCGCGCCATCATGAAGCGGAGCAACTGGGGTTGCCGTTACGGGTGGCGATTAATGCCCGCCTTGACAGCTTGCATCTGGACCGCAATTTGTTGCGCGAGGTGGCCAAAAATGCCGTGGGCGCAAATCTGGAGGAAGTGGCGGCTGCCCTGGGCGAGAATGTCGAGACTTTGCGCCCGCAGATGGAGCGTGCGGTAGCAGCCGGGGTATTGTCATGCAGCGCTGATGGGTGGCTTTCGTTCAACCATCCGCTGCTGCGCCGGGCAATAGTTAATTGGGTTGTGGAGTGACATGGGGCAGGCACATTTTTTGTGCTTGCCGTGATTTTTTGGGTGGGCAAACAATTGGACGGTTTGCCCACCCTGCATCTGGCCGGTTTGTCCGGTTCGTGGTTAACAGGATTACTGAATAGCATGGGAAAAGCGCATTCGGCACTTGTCCGGAATACACCAGACGGTAACAGGCCAGATGGAGGAAAACTGCTGGATGGCGCTTTGCGCCAGCTGTTCCATTCGCCCGACTTGCGCCGGTTGTTACCGTGGCTGGGCTTCTCCACTTTATTGTCCAATGTTCTGGCGCTGGCGCTGCCTCTCGCAATTCTTCAGATTCTTGACCGCGTGGTATCCAACCAGTCTCTGGAGACGCTGGCTTTCCTGATTATCGGGGTAATCATCGCATTGACCCTGGAAGAGATTCTGCGCTCGATCAACGGGCATGTCACCAGTTGGCTGGGCGCGCGCTTCGAGCATAACACCAGCGTTGCCGCGCTCGAACGGCTGATGCATGTCCCGTCGCAGCGTTATCAGCGGGATGAGCCGGGCGTGCATGAGGAGAGGATACTGGCTACCAGCAAGGTGGCCGAATTTTATTCTGGCCAGGCGCTGCTGGTGTTGTTCGATCTCCCTTTCGTGGCCATCTTCGCGACATTGATCTACCTCATCGGCGGCTGGCTGGTCGCCGTGCCGATTTTTCTGCTGCTGCTGTTTGCTTGCCTGATTTACTATTTCGGTAACTGGATGCGCGCGCAGGTTCAGCAACGCATCGTTCTGGATGGCCGCCGTCTGGGTTTCTTGACCGAGGTGTTGTCCGGCATATATTCGGTGAAGACCTTGACCATGGAATCGCTGATGCTGCGCCGCTACGAGCGCTTGCAGGAGACCAGTTCCGGGTTGGGCGAGGCGCTGATACGCGGCAACGCGTTGGCCGCGAATATGGGCATGTTGTTTTCACAGGCCATGATCGTGTCGGTGGTATTTGCCAGCTCGTGGTTGGTGATGAGCGGAAAAATGACGCCCGGCGGCCTGGCCGCATGCATGATGTTATCGGTGCGCGCGCTGCAACCGTTACGCCGCGGTCTGTCGGTATGGATGCGCTACCAGTCTTTTGTGGCGGCACATGACAGGCTCAACCAGGTATTCGATTTGCCCTTCGATAACGACAAGGGAAAACCGGCAATGCCGCCGGTTACAAAAGGACTGGAACTGCGCAATGTCACCTTGAACTATGAAGGCGAAAGCCACTTCCGGTTCGACCCGCGCATGACACCGAGGGAGCCGCGCAACACCACCTCGGACAAGGGAGAGGTGGTCGCGCTATTTTCCAATCTTTCCCTGACGCTGGAAGCGGGACAGTACATCGCCATTCTGGGGGTGAGCGGCAGCGGTAAAACCAGCCTGCTGTCGTTAATGAGCGGCTTGGTGCGCCCCGTTTCAGGCGAAGTCCTGGTGGATGGCCTGCCGTTGAACAGCTACGCGACCAACAGCGTCCACAAGGAAATTGCCCTGTTGCCGCAAACCGGCACGATCGTATCCGGGAATATTCTTGAAAACCTGACCATGTTCGATACCAGCCTGAACGAGGAGGCGTTGCGAATCTCGGGCAAACTGGGGCTGGATCAAATCGTGGCGGGCATGAAGTTGGGGTATGAAACCAATGTGGGTGAGGGGGTGGCGGAAACCCTGCCGGCAGGGGTGCGCCAGGTTATCACCATTGTCAGGGCGCTGGTGCGTAAGCCCAGCGTCATCCTGTTCGACGAAGCCAATATTTCCCTGGATATGCGCCTTGACCAGTTGCTGCGCGACTATCTGGCCGAACAGAAAGGGAAATGCAGTGTGGTGCTGGTGACCCATCGCCCTTCGTTCATCAATCTTGCGGATAAAACTTATTCCCTGGTCGATGGCCGTTTGCATGAGGGTCGCATCGAGCTTCGTTCCGATGCGGCCGTCGCCCTATCGGCTTCGGCAGACATACTCAGCTTGCCGGAACGCCCCGAATCTGTCGAAGCGCTTTCCGTTGTCATCCGTCGCCAGTTCGATGAAGAATCCGACCTGTCGATATGCTTGTTGCCGCTTTTGCACGCGGTTGAATGGCAGGGGCAACCCCGGGAGCTGACCGATGCCATGCCGCATTTGGTGAAGCGCATGGATATAACCGTACTGTGCCAGATCATGGCCAGCCTGGAGCTTTTCCCCAAACACCTCGACGGCCATCTGGCGCGATTGGATCATCGCTTGATGCCCTGTCTTTTTGTGCCGCTCGGCAAGGCGGCGATGGTAGTTTTGAAACGCATGCCAAACGGAAACCTATGGATATTCGACAGCGTGTTGCGTGCCGAAACCGAAATAAAACCCACCGCCGAGATGGGGGAAATCTACCTGTTCCAAAAAGCGGATGTTCCGGTCAAGTCGCGCCGCGCCGAATCAAGCTGGATCGGTACGTTATTGTTGCGCTTCCGCAGCCATATTTTATTGGCGTTTGTTCTTTCCATAGCGGGAGCGTTACTCGCTTTGACCCCTCCTTTATTTGTGCGGGCGATCTACGATCTGGTATTGCCGTCCGGCGATATTGTGATGGGCGCTTTCCTGTTGGTCGGAGTGGTTGTCGCCATTGCTGTCGATGGTTTGCTGCGCAATCTCAAGAGTCAGATCATGGCTTTTGTCGGCGGGCGTTTTGAATATATTTTGGGTAACACCCTGTTCCAGCGCATCATCAACCTGCCCACTTCATCTACCGACGGGGCGACGGTCAGCAATCAGGTGGGGCGGTTTAAAAGCCTGGAGAGTTTGCGCGATTTCTTCCTCGGGCCAGCTGCATTGTTAGTATTTGAACTACCATCGACCCTGGTATTGTTGCTGGCGATTGCCGTTATAAATCCCTGGGTGTTGGTTGTGATGTCGGCGTCGATACTGCTTTTTTACCTGCTGTGGTTTTTCACGCAAAAACCCGGCGAAATTGCGGCGGCAAAATCCGGAATGCTGTCCACGGCACGCTGGGAATTTTTGAGCGAGGCGTTGACCGATATGAGCTCTATCCGCTCGGTGGGCGCGGATCAATCCTGGGTAAGCCGGTTCCGGGAATTGAGCGGCAAATCGGTCATGGCCAATTTCAAAAATAACCAACTGCATGCCCGCATCAACAGCATGGCGCATATACTGGGCTCGACTACCGGCCTGATGGCGTTGGCGTTGTCCGCTTACCTGACGATACGCGGCGACATCAGCGGCGGAACCATGATAGCGACCATGATGATCCTGTGGCACGTCACCGGCCCGATACAGAATATATTCCTGGCTGCCACCTCGGTGGCGCATATTCATTCCAGTATCCGCCAGGTCGAGAACCTGATTCGCATCCGCAGCGAATCGGACGCCGGGGTGTTTCAAACTATCGGCACCGTAATGGGCGGAACGCTCAGTTTTGCGCGGGTTTCCTTCCGTTACGCCAATGATGCCGATCCGGTTCTGCTGGGCGTTTCATTTTCGGTGACGCCGGGACAGGTTATTGTGATCGCCGGTAGTAATGGTTCGGGCAAGTCCACCTTGCTCAAACTGATCGAACGCATTTATATCCCGCAGGCAGGAACGATTCGCCTCAATAACGTGGATATACGCCAGCTGACCGCTGCTGATCTGCGCGCCAGAATCAGCTATATGCCGCAGCAATGCGAGCTGTTTTACGGTTCGGTAGCGCAAAACCTGCGCCTGGTGCACCCGACCGCATCCGATGCGGAGATGGATTGGGCTGTCGAAATGGCCGGGCTTTCCGCCGATATTGCGGCGCTTCCACAGGGGTTTAACACCCGTATTTCCAACAGCCGCTCATCACAACAACCACACGGTTTCCGCCAGCGTCTTTCTCTCGCACGTACCATGCTCAAACCGGCTGACATCGTGTTGTTCGACGAGCCCGGCACCGGCATGGATCGGTGCGGGGAAGAAGCGTTAGTGCGTTGTATCGAATGGTTGCGCGGGCGCTCCACGGTAATTATCGTTTCTCACCGGCCAGCACAGATGCGTCTGGCGGATAGCGTAATTCTGATGCAGCGCGGCTCCATGATCGCCATGGGGCCTTTTGAAAAAATCAAAGACAAAGTCATGTCGGAGTTGAGTTGAATTCGGGGTCAAGCTAGGAGCCAAGCTAAATGTTTTTCAAAAAAAGACTGTTCTTTAAGAAAAAAGAAGCGCATCAGGAGCCTGCATCCCCAACTCGAACGCCGCTGGGCAGCAGGGAGCGCAGCCTTCTTGCCGAGAGCATTCATATCGAGGAGGAGTTGGTGCCCGCTTTTGTCCGGCCTATTCTGTACCTGGTCGGGGCATTGGTTTTGATTTTTCTGATATGGGCGTCGTTAACCCGCATGAAGGAAGTGGCGCGCGCGCCGGGCGAAGTCATTCCTTCCGGCAGCGTCAAGGTGGTGCAGCATCTGGATGGTGGCGTGGTGGCGGAAATAGCGGCTGAAGAGCGCAAACTGGTCGAGCAAGGCGCGGTGCTGCTGCGCATCGACGGCACGCAGGCACATGCCGATTACGGGCAAATGAAGGCACGCCTCGATTCGTTGCGCCTGCGCGAGGAGCGTTTGAAGGCGTTTACGGAAGGCAAGACACCAAACTTCGCAGCACTCGGCATAGAACAGCCGGGCATGGTTTCCAATCAGATGGAAATATTTATTACGCAGTTGGATACCATGGACTCGACTCTTTCGATATTGGATCGACAGATCGACCAGCGCAAACAGCGTATCCGTCAACTGGAAATGGCCTTGTCCGTGGCAAAGGAGCATCAAGCACTGACCGGCGAGCTTGCCGAGATGCGCGAAAACCTGGCATCCCGTCAGTTGATAAACAAAACCGTGTTATTGGAAACCCGACGGGCAAAAGTGACGGCTTCCGGTGAAATCGCACGTTTGACAGAAGAAATCGGCGTTGCCGGAAACGAGCTGGCAGAGATTAGAAGCCGCCGCATCGACACCCGGAATCAATTGCTGCGCGATGCCCTGGCCGAGCTGGGGGTCGTGCGCGCCGAGACAGCCGAGGTGGAAGAGACTATCCAGCGTTTACAGGGCCGCGTGGACCGTCTGGAAGTGCGCGCGCCCATCCGTGGCTATGTTCTGGATATGCGCGTACAGAACGTTGGTCAGGTCATCCAGCCGGGGGTATTGCTCATGCAGGTCGTCTCCGACAACGCCGTGATGGAAGCCGAAGTGCGTATCTCGCCACGCGACATCGGCTTTGTCAGGGTAGGCCAGCCAGTCAATTTGCGGGTAACGAGCTACGATTATTCAAGGTTTGGCTTTGTCAAAGGCAGCCTGAAACGGGTGAGCGCCTCCAGCATGGTGGGCGAAAATAAAACGGCTTACTATCAGGGGTTGGTACAGTTGAATAACCCTTATGTCGGCGATGTGCCCGGACGCAACCTCCTGCAACCCGGCATGAACGTGGAAGCGGAGATTCTGACGGGAGAAAAAACCCTGCTGGCATACCTGGTCAAACCGTTGATCGACGTCGTCACGATGTCGTTTAACGAGCGCTAAGACGCTATAACTTCTGGCTGTCTATAATTTCGCGATTACCCCTTGTAGCATGCGACCATTGAAATTCAGTTGAATCGGCTCGTTTAGTCGATCAGGCGTTTAACCAGAGAGATCGGAATCATGGCTACCAATAACGAAGACAACACTCAAAATCAGGAACAACCTCAGGCTGCAATGGATCAGGAGGCTGTTTCATTTGATGAGATGACTGTACTTAGCCGTGAGGGAGCCACTGTACTTGGCCGTGAGGGAGCCAAAGAGACTATAGGTCAAGCTGACAGCGTAACCGGAGGACAGGGACGGGTTGAAGGCGCCGGCAACGAAAATATTCAGTCCGACATCATAAGGACAAACACACTAGATCGTGACATGGTGGGCGAGGGCGGTATCCGTGACGAAGGCTTGAGCATGGAGCGCCAGAATGTGGCTGCCGGGAGTGCCGTGCCAACCAAGGATACCGACAGCGAAGGGCAGCAAATCCCGGTTCCGCTTGTCGATGATCCGCTTCCAGAAGACGACGTTGAGGTTATTAACCCAACTGTTGCAAGAAGTGTACCTCCAGATCCCTTGGCACCGGATGTTGTAACACCTATAGGCGGTGGAACTCCGTTGGATTCAGACACGGATACGGACACGGACACCGATACGGACACCGATACGGACACGGACACGGACACCGATACGGACACCGACACCGATACGGACACGGACACCGACACGGATACGGATACGGACACCGATACCGATACCGACACCGACACGGATACGGACACGGACACGGATACCGATACCGACACCGATACCGACACGGATACGGATACGGATACGGACACCGATACCGACACCGACACCGACACGGATACGGATACGGACACCGATACCGACACGGATACGGACACGGATACCGACACCGACACGGACACGGATACGGACACCGACACCGATACCGACACCGATACCGATACCGATACCGACACCGATACCGACACCGACACCGATACCGACACCGATACCGATACGGACACGGACACCGACACGGATACGGATACGGATACGGATACGGATACGGATACGGACACCGATACGGACACCGACACCGATACGGACACCGACACCGATACGGACACCGATACGGACACCGATACCGACACCGATACGGACACGGACACCGATACGGATAGCGACTCCGATTCGGATAGCGACAGCGATTCAGACAGCGACTCTGATTCAGACAGCGACTCTGATTCAGACAGCGACTCTGATTCGGACAGCGACTCGGATAGCGATAGCGACTCGGATAGCGACTCTGATTCGGACAGCGACAGTGATTCGGACAGCGACTCCGATTCGGATAGCGATAGCGATAGCGATTCGGACAGCGACAGTGATTCAGATAGCGACTCGGATAGCGACAGCGATTCAGACAGCGACTCCGATTCGGATAGCGACTCTGATTCGGACAGCGACAGTGATTCGGACAGCGACAGTGATTCAGACAGCGACTCTGATAGCGACAGCGACTCTGATTCAGACAGCGATAGCGATTCGGACAGCGACTCTGACTCGGACAGCGACTCCGATTCGGACAGCGACTCCGATTCGGACAGCGACTCCGATTCGGACAGCGACAGCGATTCGGACAGTGACTCCGATTCGGACAGTGACTCCGACTTGGATGCCGGTGCCAACAACGGCCACGGCAATGGTGACCAATCTGCTCCCGGCAACTCTGGCGACAACAATAATGCCGAAAACAGCGGCAATTCCGGCCAAGGGAACAGTGGATCAAGCGGCTCCGAATCGGGCCAG
>Ga0209211_10009577_pt1 | contig 12864 bp, 15 predicted proteins | sample RifGroA2_FD_183992 | JGI IMG/M metagenome (GOLD analysis project Ga0209211, IMG submission 183992) | Groundwater microbial communities from Rifle, Colorado, USA - Groundwater A2 (SPAdes) (version 2) | ecosystem: Environmental > Aquatic > Deep subsurface > Groundwater | place: Rifle, Colorado... | reverse complement strand
CCAGTTCGTGCACCTGTGGCGCTACCCGAGCTTCGAGGAGCGCGCGCGGCTTCGCGGCGAGCTGGCGAAGAACCGTGACTGGACCGAGGGCTACCTCCCGAAGATCCGCCCGCTCATCGTCGCCCAGGAGAACAAGCTCCTCGCGGAGGTGCTGCCGCTCGCGCCCCCGGCGGACGCCGGCCACGTCTACGAGCTCCGGACGTACCGCACGCACGTCGGCAAGACGCCCGAGTGGCTCGGCCACTTCCAGGCGATCATGCCGGTGCGCGAGAAGTACTCGAAGCGGGTCGGCCTCTGGCAGACGGAGGTCGCGCAGCTCAACGAGGTCGTCCACCTCTGGGCGTACCGCGACCTCAACGAGCGCGCCGCCGTGCGGGCGCGCGCGCTCCAGGACCCGGAGTGGCAGGCCTTCGTCGCGAAGACGGCGCCGCTGCTGGCCGAGATGCGGTCGGTCGCGATGACGCCGGCACCCGCCTCCCCGATGCGCTAGCCAGAGGCGCCCGCGCGAGCATGCCCGACACGCAGACCCGCCAGGTCGTCGAGATCGGCTACGGGGGCAACGAGCGCCTCGTGATGAACATGGGGCCGCAGCACCCGTCCGCGCACGGCGTGTTCCGCATGATCCTCACCCTCGAGGGCGAGACCGTCGTCGCGGTGGACGCGGTGATCGGCTACCTGCACCGCTGCCACGAGAAGCTCGGCGAGACGCTCACGTACGTGCAGTACCCGTCGATCGCGTCGAAGACCGACTACGTCGCGGCGATGACCTCGGAGCTCGCGTACGTCACGGCGGTCGAGACGCTCGGCCGGTTCGAGGTGCCGAAGCGCGCCCAGTACCTGCGCGTGATCGCCGCCGAGCTGCAGCGGATCGCCTCGCACTGTCTCTGGCTCGGCACGTGGTGCATGGACATGGGCGGCGCGCTCGGGGGCGGCGCCACCGTGTTCCTCTACTGCATCCGCGAGCGCGAGGAGGTGCTCGACCGCTTCGAGGAGCTGACGGGCGCGCGGCTGCTCTACGGGTTCCACCAGGTCGGCGGCACGCGCTACGACATCCCCGCGGGCTGGGACCGGAAGGTCCGCGACACCGTCGCGTTCATCGAGCGGCGCATCGACGAGTGGGAGGCGATGCTCGAGGACAACGCCGTCTTCCGCGTCCGCACGCGGGGCGTCGGCGTCGTCTCGCGCGAGCTCGCGCAGGAGGTCGGCATCGCCGGCCCGCTGCTGCGGGGCTCGGGCGTGGACTTCGACCTCCGCCGCGACGCGCCCTACTCGTCGTACGGGGACTTCCAGTTCCGCGTGCCCGTGGAGCCGGCGGGCGACTGCTTCGCGCGCTACCGCGTCCGGATGGTCGAGTTCCGCGAGTCGATCCGGATCGTCCGGCAGGCGCTGGACGGGCTGCCCGAGGGCCCGATCTCGTCGCGCCCGGGCGTCAAGTCGGTGGGGCAGGTGCGGGTGCCGAAGGGCGAGGCGTACGCGCGCGTCGAGGGCGCGCGCGGCGAGGTGGGCTGCTACCTCGTGAGCGACGGCGGGCCGAAGCCGTACCGCATGAAGTGGCGCGGGGCGTCGTTCTCGAACCTCGCGGTGCTGCCCCACATCGTCCCGGGCCACAAGGTGGCCGACGTCGTCGCGATCATGGGCTCCGTGGACCCCGTCTTCGGCGAGGTGGATCGGTGATGCCGCCGCTCGCCCGCGTGACGCTCGAGGCGGCCGTGGTGCTCGGCGCGCTCCTCGCGCTCGTCGCGTACGTGACGCTCCTCGAGCGGAAGTTCGCGGCGCGGATGCAGTCGCGGATCGGCCCGTACTACGTCGGGCGCCCGCACGGCTGGCTCCAGCCGATCGCGGACGCGCTCAAGCTCCTGCTGAAGGAGGACATCGTCCCCGCCGCCGCCGACCGTGGCGTGTACAACCTGGCGCCGGTCGTCTTCCTGGTCCCGTGCCTCCTCATCTTCGCGACGATCCCGTTCGCGCCCGGCCTCGGCGTGGCCGACCTGAACATCGGCGTGCTGTTCTTCCTCGCCGTCTCCTCGCTCGAGATCGTCGGGCTCTTCATGGGCGGCTGGGGCTCGAACAACAAGTACGCGCTGCTGTCCGTGATGCGCGCCGTGAACCAGATCATCTCCTACGACCTGCCGTTCGTCTTCGCCGCGCTCGTGCCGGTGGTGCTCGCGGGGTCGCTCCAGATGTCCGCGATCGTGGCCGCGCAGCAGGGGCTCTGGTTCGTCGCGTACCCCGTCCTCGGGCAGCTCGCGTTCCTCGCCTTCGTGGTCGCCACGCTCGCCGCCGAGAACCGCGTCCCGTTCGACATCCTCGAGGCCGAGTCGGAGCTGGTCGCGGGCTTCCGCGTCGAGTACAGCGGGATGAAGCTCGCGCTGATCCAGCTCGGCGAGTACGCGCACGTGCTGGGGACGAGCTTCCTCGGCGCGCTGCTCTTCCTCGGCGGCTGGCTCGGCCCGGGTCCTGCGGGGCTCGGCCCCGTCTGGTTCCTCGTGAAGGCGCTCGCCATCTTCCTGCTCGTGACATGGGTGCGGTGGAGCTTCGTGCGGATCCGCGTGGACCACATCCTCGCGATCTCGTGGAGGCTCCTGCTGCCCGCGTCGGTCCTCCTGCTCCTGGCGACCGCCCTCGTGGTCGCCGCGCGAGGCGCCGGTGCCGCGTAACGGCGGCGCCGCCCCGGGCTTCTGGCGCGAGACCTCGCAGCTCGCCGGCGCGGTCGGGCGCGCGATGGGCGTGACCCTGCGGAACCTGTTCCGCCGGCCCGTGACGGTCCGGTACCCGGACGTCCGGCGCGTGTACCCGGACCGCTTCCGCGGCGTCCTCGCGCTGACCTACGACCGGGGGACCGGCGAGGAGAACTGCATCGGGTGCCGGCTCTGCGAGTACATCTGCCCGCCGCAGGTGATCAAGGTCGAGATGCTGAAGGCCGAGAAGCGCAACTGGGCGAAGACCTTCACGCTCGAGCTGTACTCGTGCGAGTTCTGCGAGCTGTGCGTGCAGGTGTGCCCGACCGACGCGATCGTCATGCTGAAGACGTTCGACCTCGCCACGACCGACCGGCGGGAGCTGCTCCTCGACAAGGACCGGCTCCACGCCCTGGGGCTCCGCTTCGAGCCCTCGTGGGCGACCGGCACCAGGCTCCGGGACATGCAGGCCCCCCCCAAGGCGGCGCGCGCGGCGGGCGAGGGCGCCAAGGAGTGACGGCCGAGACGGTGGCGTTCTGGGTCGTGGCCGTCGTGCTCGTGGCCTCGAGCCTCGCCGTCGTGCTCACCCCCAACCTCTTCCACGCCGTGCTCTACCTCGCGGCGGCGCTCGTGGCCACGGGCGTGGTCTTTCTGCTGCTCGACTCGCCGTTCCTCTTCGGCGTCCAGCTCCTGCTCTACGCGGGCGGCGTCGTGACGATCGTCGTGTTCGCGATCATGCTGACCGAGCGCCTGGTCGGCGAGCGGATCACCCAGGCGAGCCGCCACGTGGTCAACGGCGGCATCGTGGCCGCCGCCGTGTTCGTGGCCGTGGCCGGGTTCCTCCTCCAGGGCCGGACGCCGACCGCCCGGCCGCCGCTCGCCGGCGACGCGACCGAGGCGATCGGGCGCGCGCTCGTGGGCCCGTTCGCGGTGACGCTCGAGCTGCTCGGCCTGCTCCTGGTCGCGGCGCTGCTCGGCGCGCTCTACCTCGCGAGGACCGAGGAATGAGCGACGCGCGCCTGTCTCAGGCCACCCACGGTTGGAGCCGACCTCGCGGGCCCCGCTACAAATGAGCCTCGGCGCCTACCTGACGCTCGCCGCGCTCGTCTTCGCGATCGGCCTGTTCGGCGTGCTGACCCGCCGCAACGCGGTCGGCATCCTGCTCGGCATCGAGCTGATGCTGAACGCCGTCAACATCAACCTCGTCGCGTTCGCGCGCTTCCACGGCGACGTCGCCGGCCTGGTCTTCACGCTCTTCACGATCGCGATCACGGTCGCGGAGGTCGCCGTCGGCCTCGCGATCGTCATCGTCATCTTCCGCGTGCGCCGGACGGTCGAGGCCGACCGGCTCGACCTCCTGCGAGGCTAGCGTGCCCCCGCCCGTCTGGCTCCCGCTGCTCGTGCTCGCGCTGCCGTTCGCGAGCTTCCTGCTCCTCGCGGTCGTGGCGCCGCTCCGGCGGGCGGGCCGGGCCGCAGGGGGCGTGGGCATCGCCGCGATGGCGGCGGCGCTCGCGGGCGCGCTCGTGATCTGGCTCGCGGGCTACCGGAACACGGCGACCTGGGCGTGGCTGCCCGGCGACGGCGGGCCGATGGCGACGGTCGGCCTGCTCGTGGACCCGCTCGCGAACGCGATGCTCGTGCTGGTGACGCTGGTCTCGCTCCTCGTCCAGGTCTACTCGCTCGCCTACCTCGGCGAGGAGTCGGCGCCGGCGCTCGGCCGCTACTACACCTACCAGTCGCTGTTCGCCTTCTCGATGCTCGGCCTCGTGCTCTCGCCGGGCTTCCTTCAGATGTTCGTGTTCTGGGAGCTGGTCGGGCTCTGCTCCTACCTGCTCATCGGGTACTGGTACCAGCGCCCCTCGGCGGCGCGCGCCGCGGTGAAGGCGTTCTGGATCACGAAGCTCGGCGACCTCGGCTTCATCATCGGGATCGTCATGCTGTGGGCCGCCACGGGGACGTTCGAGTTCGAGACGCTCTTCGCGAAGGCGCAGGCGCACGCGCTCGCGATCCCGGCGCTGGGCACGATCATGTTCCTCGTCTACCTCGGCGCGGTCGGGAAGTCGGCCCAGTTCCCGCTCCACGTCTGGCTCCCCGACGCGATGGAGGGCCCGACGCCGGTCTCCGCGCTGATCCACGCCGCGACGATGGTCACCGCCGGCGTGTACATGGTCGCGCGGGCGCAGCCGCTGTTCGCGCTCGTGCCGGACGTGCTCACGCTGATCGGCTGGGTCGGCGCGTTCACCGCGCTGCTGGCCGCGACGATGGGGTGCGTCGAGAACGACATCAAGCGCGTGCTCGCCTACTCGACCGTGTCACAGCTCGGCTACATGATGGCGGCGGCGGGCGCGGGCGCGGCGGACGCGGGCGTCTTCCACCTGCTCACGCACGGCCTGTTCAAGGCGCTGCTCTTCCTCGGCGCGGGCGCCGTGATCCACGCGGTCGGGTCCAACGACATCTTCCGGATGGGCGGGCTCTTCCGCGCGATGCCGCAGACGGGGCTCGTGTTCCTCGTCGGCACGCTCGCGCTCGCGGGCGTCCCGCCGCTCACGGGCTTCTTCTCGAAGGAGGCCGTGCTCGTCGGCGTGTGGGAGGCCGGGATGACGGGGCCCTTCCTCATGCTCGCGCTGACCGTGTTCCTGACCGCCTTCTACATGTTCCGCGTGGTGTTCACCGCCTTCTTCGGCCGGACCCCGGCCGCGGGCCACGCGCACGAGCCGCCGTGGGCGATGCGCGGCCCGCTCTGGCTCCTCGCGGCGCTCACCGTCCTGCTCGGCCTGCGCTTCGCGGCCGGCGGGGGCGAGGCCCACGGGCCGGGCTGGCTCGCGCCGCTCTCGGTCGGGCTCGCGCTGGCGGGCATCGCGCTCGCGTGGACGATGTACCAGCGCGGCGCGCTCGACCCGCGGCGCGTCGCGGCCGCGTTCCCGCTGTCGGTGCTCGACGCGCTCGCGCGCCGACGCTACGGCCTCGACGCGCTCTACGACGGCCTCTACCGCGGCTTCGTGCTGGCCCTGTCGCGGCTCGTCGGCTGGATCGACCGCTACCTGGTGGACGGCGTGCTGAACGTGGCGAGCGCCCTCACCCTGCGCGGTGGCGACGCGCTCCGGCGGATCCAGAGCGGCGTGCCCCAGGACTACGTCTACGGCGTCGCCTTCGGCGTGCTGCTCCTCGTCGTGTGGGCGCGGCTATGGATGCGCTGAGGGTGCCCGTCCTCTCGGTCATCACGTGGTCGCCGTTCGTCGGCGCGCTCCTGATCATGTTCACGGCCCGGCGCCGCCCGCTGGCCGTCCGCCTGATCGCCGTCGTCACGACCGGCGTGTCGCTGCTGCTCTCGCTCTGGATCTGGGTCGCCTACGACCCGGAGGCCGCGGGCTTCCAGTTCTACGAGAAGGTGGCGCTCGTCCCGCCGCTCGGGATCGCCTACGAGCTCGCGGTGGACGGGATCAGCCTGCTCCTCGTGCTGCTGACCGCGATCATCATCTTCGCGGGCGTGTTCGCGTCGTGGACGGTGGCGGTGCGGAGCCAGGAGTTCTACGCGCTCCTGCTCGCGCTCGTCACCGGGGTCTTCGGCGTCTTCGTCTCGCTCGACCTCCTCGTGTTCTTCCTGTTCTACGAGCTCGCCGTCCTGCCGATGTACCTGCTGATCGGCGTCTGGGGCTCGTCGGGCGAGGTGCGGCCGCGGGGCATCTTCGCCTGGGCGTACCGGGCGACCGGCGTCGGGACGAAAGAGTACGCGGCGATGAAGCTCACGCTGTACCTGCTCTTCGGCTCCGCGTTCATCCTCGTCGGCATCTTCGCCCTCTGGGTCCACGCGGGCGCGGGCTCGTTCTCGTACCTCGACCTCGAGGCCGCCCAGTTCGCCCCGGGCGTGCAGCGCTGGGCCTTCCTCGCCTTCTACCTCGGCTTCGGCATCCTCGCCGGCATCTGGCCGCTCCACACGTGGTCGCCCGACGGACACGCGTCGGCGCCGACGGCGGTGTCGATGCTGCACGCCGGCGTGCTGATGAAGCTCGGCGCCTACGGCATCGTGCGGGTGGGGATGGGGCTCCTGCCCGAGGGCGCGGCGGAGCTCGTCTGGCTCGTCGGAACCGTCGGCAGCATCAACGTCGTCTACGGCGCGTTCTCGGCGATGGCGCAGACCGACCTCAAGTACGTGATCGCGTACTCCTCGGTCTCGCACATGGGGCTCGTGCTGCTCGGCGCCGCGACGCTGACGGAGGCGGGGCTCAACGGCTCCGTGTTCCAGATGTTCGCCCACGGCATCATGACCGGCCTGTTCTTCGCGCTGGTGGGCCTCGTCTACGAGAAGGCCCACTCGCGCGAGATCGGGAAGATGGGCGGGTTCGGGAAGGCGATGCCGGGGATCGCCACCGCGTTCACCGTCGGCGGCCTCTCCTCGCTGGGGCTCCCCGCGACGGCGGGCTTCGTCGCCGAGCTGCTCACGTTCATGGGCGCCTGGCGCTCCGGCCACCGCTGGTGGCTCTTCCCGGCCGTGGCCGGCACGTTCCTCACCGCCGTGTACGTGCTGCGGGTCGCCAAGCAGATCTTCTGGGGGCCCGCGTCGCCGCACCTCCACCCCGTCGAGGACGCGCGCGGGCCCGAGTGGGTCGCGCTCGTGCTCCTCGTCTTCGTGCTGGTCCTCTTCGGGATGGCGCCGGGGCTCCTGCTCGGGCCGGTGGACACGGCGACGGTGCCGCTCCTCTCGCGGATCGTGGGGCCCTGACGGGATGCTGCCCGATCCGATCGCCGCCGGCGTCCTGGAGCTCGCCCTCGGGGCCGTCCTGCTGCTCGTGTTCGTGCTGAACTTCTTCGCGCGCGGCGAGGACCGCCGCTGGCTCGCCGGCGCGGCCCTCGGCGGCGTGCTCGCGGTCGGCGCGCTGAGCCTCGTGGTGACGCCGCTTCCGGCGCGGCCTGGCGGCATGTTCGTGCAGGACGGGCTCGCGCTCTTCGCGAAGCGCCTGTTCCTCGGCGCGACCGTCATCGGCCTGCTGGCCGGGCTCGGGGCCCGGCCCGCCTCGGGCCGGCGCGCGGGCGAGTACCACCTGCTCCTGCTCACTTCGCTCCTCGGGATGCTCGTGCTCGCCTCGGCGCGCGACCTGGTCCTCCTGTTCGTCGCGTTCGAGCTCATGTCGATCCCGCTCTACGTGCTCGCGGGCTTCCTCAAGCGCGAGGCGACGGCCGTCGAGGCGTCGCTCAAGTTCTTCCTCGTCGGCAGCGTGTCCTCCGCGGTGCTCGCGTACGGGCTCTCGTTCGTGTACGGCGCGGCGCGCTCCACCGACCTCGCGAAGGTCGCGCAGGCTGTCCCCACGGCCGAGCCGCTCCTGCTGCTCGGCCTGCTCGCGGTGCTGGCCGGGCTCGCGTTCAAGATCGCCGCGTTTCCGTTCCACATGTGGGTGCCCGACACCTACGAGGCGGCGAGCACGCCGTTCGTCGCATGGCTGTCCGTGGCGCCCAAGGCGGCCGGCTTCGTGGTGCTGTTCCGGGTGTACTTCGAGGGGATGGGCGCGCGGGCGGAGGTCTGGACGCCGCTCGCCGCCGGCCTCGCCACCCTGACGATCGTCGCGGGCAACCTGATGGCGCTGCCCCAGCAGAACACGAAGCGGCTGCTCGCCTACTCCGGCGTCGCCCACATCGGCTACATGCTCGTCGGCTTCGCCGCCGCCTCGGCGTCGGGCACCGCGATGATCCTCTTCTACCTGGTCGCGTACGTGTTCGGCAACATGGGCGCCTTCCTCGTGGTCGAGGCGGTGGCCCGGGCGGAGGGCTCGGAGGCGACCGCGGCGCTCCGCGGGCTCGCGCAGCGCTCACCCGTCCTCGCGCTGGCGATGCTGCTCTTCCTGCTCTCGCTCGGCGGCATCCCGTTCGTCGCCGGGTTCTGGGCGAAGCTCTACGTGTTCTGGGCGGCCGCGTCCGCCGGCCTGTACTGGCTCGTGCTCGTCGGCGCGATCCTCACGGTGGTCGCGCTCTTCTACTACCTGCTGCTCGCCAAGCGGATGTACATCGAGGCGCCCGAGCGCACCGGCCCGATCCGCCTCTCCGCGCCACTGATGCTCGCGCTCGTGCTCTGCGCGCTCGGCGTCGTGGCGCTCGGCGTCTACCCCAAGCCCGTGGTGATGGCGGCCCTGCGCGTCGCCGCGCCGCTGTTCTGAGGAAGGAGCCGGGCCATGAAGCGACTGCTCCTCGCCGCCGCGCCCAGGCCGAGCTCCTGCGGCTGGCGAAGCCCCGGGGCCCGGTGCAGGCGATGAACCGCGAGCCCGAGGTCAAGCTGATCGAGGCCCGCCTCGCCCAGGCCCAGGGCACCCACGACCAGGGCCGGCACGCGGAGGCCGCGAAGCCGGTGACCGAAGCCCTCGCGATGCTCGAGCACGTCCGGCGGGAGAACCGGTAAGGGGGGCCGTCGCCTCGATCCCCCGAAGTCCTTGAAATCGCTCCCCTGAGTGGATTCCGGCTTGACCGGGGCACCCCGTCGCTGTAGCGTTGTACCGACCGGTCGGTACACGTGAAGACCACGACCAACGGCAGTCGAGCCCGGGACGGACGGAGCACCCGCGAGGCGATCCTCGACGCGGCCCGGCGTCTGATCCACGTCCACGGCTACAACACCACGACGCTCGACGACGTCCTGCGCGAGAGCGGCGCCGGCAAGGGCAACTTCTACTACCACTTCAAGAGCAAGGAAGAGCTCGGGCACGCGATCCTCGACCAGCTCGTCGCCTCGTTCATCGAGCGCACGCTCGATCCGTGCTTCGCGGACCCGGCCGGCCGCCCGCTCGCGCAGGTCCGCTGCTTCCTCGACCGCGTGCTCGAGGCGCAGCGCGAGCGCAACTGCGTGGGCGGCTGCCCGCTGGGCAACCTGGCCGCGGAGCTGTCGGACGTGCACGAGGGATTCCGCGCGCGGCTCGCGTCCGTCTTCGCGGCGTGGCGGGAGCGGCTGACACTCGCGCTCGACCGGGCGCGGCGGGACGGGGACGTCGGCGCCGACGCGCGCCCCGAGGCGATCGCGGATTTCCTCGTCGCCTCGCTCGAGGGCGCCATCCTGCTGACGAAGGTCACGAAGGACATCACCGTCATGGAGCAGTGCGTGGGCGAGATGAAGCGCTACCTGGCCCAGTACGAGTCGAGGCCGTGAGCGTCGTCCCGCGCACGCGGCCCGACGGCGACGCGCCGCTCGTCGAGGCGCTCCGGCGCGAGGATCCGGGCGCGGCGACCACGCTCGTCGACGCCTACGGGGACCGCGTCTACCGGCTCGCGCTCCGGATCACCGGCTCCAACGAGGACGCCGAGGAGGCGGCCCAGGACGCCCTCTGGACCGCGGTCCGCAAGATCCACACGTTCAAGGGCGAGGCCGCCTTCGGGAGCTGGCTCTACCGGATCGCGGCCAACGCCGCGTACCAGAAGCTGCGCGTGCGCAAGGGGAAGGCGCTCGAGATCGCGCTCGACGACGTGCTGCCGGCCCTCGACGGGGACGGCCGCCACTTCGAGCCGATGGACGACTGGTCGCGCCGCGTGGACGAGACGGCGCTGCAGGGCGAGCTGCGCCGCGTCCTCACCGAGGCGATCGACGGCCTGCCGCCGGACTACCGGACCGCGCTCGTCCTGCACGACGTCGAGGGCCTCTCGAACCCCGACATCGCGGAGGCGCTCGGGATCAGCCTGCCGGCGGTGAAGTCCCGCGTGCACCGCTCGCGCCTGTTCGTGCGCCAGCGGCTGGCCGACTACATGCGCACCGCCTGACCCGTGACGCCGAAGAGCGACACGACCTGGATCGCGCCGTTCCGCGCGCGGTACGCGCCCTGGTGGGAGGGCGCGCGCGAGCTGATCGCCCGGCACGACTACGGGCCGGCGTTCAAGACGTATCCCTGGCCGACGTTCGGCGAGACCCCGTGGGCCCCCGTGGCGAAGCCGCTCGCGGCCTCCCGGCTCGCCGTCGTGACGACCGGCGGCCTCTACCTCCGGGACGCGCAGGCGCCGTTCGACGGCGCGGCGGGCGAGGGTGACTCGAGCTGGCGCGCGCTCCCGCTCGACGCCGACCCGGTGAGCCTCGCGATCGCGCACCCGCACTTTCCGCACGAGGTCGCCGAGGCCGACCTGAACACGATCTTCCCCCTCGAGCGGCTCGCCGAGCTCGTCGCCGAGGGCGTCGTGGGCGGGCTCGCGCCCACGCACTACAGCACGATGGGCTACGCGCCGCGCGCGGGCGACCTGGCCGAGGCGACGGCGCCCGCGATCGCCGCGCGCATGCGCGAGGAGGGCGTCGACGTCGCGCTCGTCGTGCCCGTCTGACCCGTCTGCCATCAGTCCGGCGGACTGATCCAGCGCGAGATCGAGGCGTGGGGGATCCCCACGGTCTCCCCCTCGAACAACCCGACGGCGACCGCGCGCGTGCGCCCGCCGCGCTGGGTGCACGTGCGCTTCCCCCGGGGCGCGATGTTCGGCGAGCCGGGCAACCGGGCCAAGCAGCGCGCGGTGCTCCGCGACACGCTCGACGCCCTCGCGGCGATCCGCGAGCCCGGCGGGAGCCTGGCCCTCCCGTACCGCTGGGAGGCGCCGCCCGTGATGTGGCGGGGGACCCCGCTCAGGGAGAGCTCGTCCAGTTGACGCGGGGCGTCGCCCTGTGGTCTCATAGGTGCTCGTCACCATTCACGTTTTGGGAAGGTAGAGGGTCCATGGAAGCGGTCATCGCGAGCGGCGGCAAGCAGTACCGCGTGACGCCCGGCCAGGTCATCGCGGTCGAGAAGCTCGCGGGCGCCAAGGGCGCGCCCGTCGAGTTCCGGTCGGTGCTCCTGGTCACGCGCGACGGCGAGGTCCTCGCCGGCGCCAAGGCGCTCGGCGCGGCCCGGGTGTCGGGCCAGGTGGTCGCGCAGGGACGCGGCCGCAAGGTCAGCGTCGTGAAGTTCAAGCGCCGCAAGAACTACCGGCGGCACCGCGGCCACCGCCAGGCGGCGACCACGGTCCGCATCCTCACGATCGAGGTCTAGGGCACCATGGCTCACAAGAAGGGCGTCGGCAGCTCCAGGAACGGACGGGACTCCAACCCCCAGATGCTCGGCGTGAAGCGCTTCGCCGGGCAGTTCGTGACGGGCGGCTCGGTTCTCGTCCGCCAGCGTGGGACCCGCTTCAAGCCGGGCCCGAACGTCGGGCTCGGCTCGGACGACACCCTGTTCGCCAAGGTCGACGGGTACGTCCGGTTCGAGCGGCGTGGGGACTCGCGCTACGTGAGCATCGCCTCCGACCAGGCGTGACCCCCGGGCGGGCGGCCCCCGGGCCCGCGAGCCACATGTTCGTCGACGAGATCGACATCTTCGTCAAGGGGGGCGACGGGGGCGCCGGCTGCGTCAGCTTCCGCCGCGAGAAGTACGTGCCCCGCGGCGGACCCGACGGGGGGGACGGCGGCGCGGGCGCCAGCGTCTGGCTCCAGGCCGACCCCGCGCTGACCACGCTCCTCGATTACCACTACCAGCGCCACTACCACGCCGAGCGCGGCCAGCACGGCCAGGGCGCCAATTGCCACGGGGCGAGCGGCGAGGACCTCGTGCTCCACGTGCCGCTCGGCACCGTCGTCACCGAGCGCGACAGCGGCGAGCGCCTCGGCGACCTCACCGAGCCCGGCCAGCGCCTGCGGGCCGTGCGCGGAGCGCCCGGCGGCCGCGGCAACGCCCGCTTCGCGACCTCCACGAACCAGGCGCCGCGCCGCGCCGACCTCGGCCGCCCCGGCCCCGAGCGCTGGCTCCACCTCGAGCTCCGGCTGCTCGCCGACGTGGGCGTGATCGGCTACCCGAACGCGGGCAAGTCGACGCTGGTCTCGCGGCTGTCCGCCGCCCGGCCGAAGATCGCCGGCTACCCCTTCACCACGCTCGCGCCGACGCTCGGCATCGTGCGCGTGGACGCGGAGCGCTCGTTCGTCATCGCCGACCTGCCCGGGCTGATCCCGGGCGCCGCGGAGGGCCGGGGGCTCGGCCACCAGTTCCTCCGCCACACCGAGCGGACGCGGCTGCTCGTCCACCTGCTCGACCTCGACCCGGGGACCGGGCGGGACCCGGTCGACGACCTCGGCGCGATCAACCGGGAGCTCGGCGCGTACTCGGCGGCGCTCGCCGAGCGCCCGCAGCTCGTCGTCGCCAACAAGGCCGACCTCCTCGAGGCCGGCGACGCCGGGCGCGCCGCGGCTCGAGCCGCGCTCGCGCGGCTC
>Ga0209211_10009576_pt1 | contig 12865 bp, 15 predicted proteins | sample RifGroA2_FD_183992 | JGI IMG/M metagenome (GOLD analysis project Ga0209211, IMG submission 183992) | Groundwater microbial communities from Rifle, Colorado, USA - Groundwater A2 (SPAdes) (version 2) | ecosystem: Environmental > Aquatic > Deep subsurface > Groundwater | place: Rifle, Colorado... | reverse complement strand
GTTTCGTAGAGTGCATAAAATGTATCAATCCGTAGCAGTTTTGCCATGCTATGAGTTTATTATTGTCTTATCCGGGAGTCAAGAGATAAGAATGTACCACATATAGTGAACGTATTAAATAAGTTGACATAAAACGTCATTGCGAGCGACAGCGAAGCAATCCCTGTTTTAAGATTGCTTCGTCGTTCCTCCTCGCAATGACAACTTTCTTTTAACGTTTACTATTATTTAGGTTTTTGAGAGTAACGTTGTTGATACCTTAATAAATTCTTGGTATCATCTTTTTTATGAAAGAATCCCCTGAAACAGATTATATAAAATTTCTCGGCACCGCCGGCGCAAGGATTGTCGTGTCCAAGCAATTGCGCGCCTCCGGTGGGATGTGGTATTCCTTAGACGGTTATAATGTGCTGGTGGATCCAGGTCCTGGGTGTCTGGTAAGGTGCATTTCAAGCAGACCAAAGATGGATCCCATGAAACTGGACGCCATTATCCTCACCCACAGACATCTTGATCATGCTGCCGATGTGAATGTAATGATTGAGGCGATGACTGAAGGAGGATTTAAGAAACGCGGTGTACTCTTCACTCCTGAAGATGCATTGACAGAAGACCCGGTTGTTTTCAAATATGTGAGAAACTACATATCCCGCATAGAAATTATAAAAGAAGGCGGAAGATATAAGCTGTCCGATACTGTTACTTTTGAAACTCCTTTAAAACACCACCATCCGAGTGAGACATACGGCATAAATTTTATTACTTCAAAGCATACGATTTCACTGATTGTGGATACCCGCTATTTCCCGGAATTATTGAAACATTATAAAGGTGATGTGTTAATAGTAAATGTAGTTCGTTATACGGTGGATAAGGACACTCAAAAATGGCTTTACCATTTGAGTATTAAGGATGTGAAGGAAATTGTAACGACCCTGAAACCGAAGGTAACGATCTTAAATCATTTTGGGATGACAATGATCAAGGCACAGCCGCGTGTGATTGCAGAACAATTATCGAAGGAAACAGGGTTAAATATTATAGCAGCCGGGGATGGAATGAAATTTAATCTTATTCCCGTCTCGTGACTATATAGTCTGCTAACTCATGGAGGGCAGTTTTATATTTGGAATCCGGTAGCGGGGCAATTTCTTCCTGCGCCTGTTTGACGATATTTTTGGCCGTGTTGAAGGCATATTCTACCGCATCATGCTTCGTCAAGAGTTCAATAATGGCGCTCTTGGTCTCTTTTACATTATGCTGAAAAATCAGTTCCCGCGCTGATTCAAGCTTATTTCTCGGAAGTTGATTGACCAGCCGGATAAGCGGTAACGTAAGCTTCCCCTTCTCTATATCAGAGTTGAGTGATTTACCAATCTCTTCTTCGGTGCCCATTACGTCAAGGCAGTCATCCACGATTTGAAAAGCAATGCCGATTTTTAAACCATAATTGGATAACATATCCGATACCTTTCGATTCGCTCCGGCAAACGTTGCCCCCAGACGACAGCTTGCAGCGCAGAGGGAAGCGGTTTTTCGCTCAATAATATCGAAATAATCACTTTCGCTGAGTCCAATATCGTACCGCCTTTGAAGTTGAATGAGTTCGCCTTCGGACATGATATTAACGGTCTGGGAAAGCAGCAAAGTCGCAAATTGAGAGTCGAGGGCAGAAAGTATCGTAAACCCTCTAGAAAACAGATAATCACCAAATAGAATGGAAATTTCCCTTCCCCATTTTGAATTGACACTCTCAACGTGCCGCCTCATTGAGGCTTCGTCGATGATATCATCGTGAACAAGGGTAGCGGTATGAACCATTTCCACAACGACTGCGATATCTATGTGTTGGGGCGCTATTTCTCCTACGCATTTACCGGCTAACAATACTAAAGCAGGGCGTAACCGTTTCCCTTTATACTTGCCAATATGGGAAATAAGGTCAGCTAATGAATTGGTTTCGGGTTTTAGTTCCTTATGGAATCGGATTTCAACCTCATCCATAAGGGTTTTTATCGGGCCAAAGATATTTGCAGTTTCCACAATTAACCATATCCTTTTCAGTGATTGATGAAAATAAAGAGAAATTATAATATCAAGCAATATTTGAAAAGTCAAACTTCTTTTTTAACTTGCAGACAGCATTGAAGACATCATCCGGTGTGACAGAATGTATGCACGTAACGTGGTCGCACGTCCGCTTTTCACAAGGGCTGCAAGGGATGTCTTTTCTTACTATCGCCCCATTATCATTGTAGGGGGCATAAATAACAGGATCTTTAGGTCCAAAAATAGCAACGGTGGGCATTCCGATGCATGAAGCAATGTGGGTAGGTCCGGTATCGCCACCGATAAAAAGGTGTGCATGCTGCAACAATGCGATCAATTGTTTTACCGACGTTGTCTTACAGGCGATCGTGGCTTGATATCGCATGAAAGACATGATCTCTTCTACGATTTTGTATTCCTGTCCCCCCCAGGTAAAAATAACCGAATAGCCGAGTTCCTGTATTAATCTATCAGCCAGATTTGCATAATTTTTAGCTGGCCATCGCTTATATTTCCCAAATAGGCTTGTCCCCGGATGAATTATTGCAATAGATTTTTGGTTGATAGGGGTTTGATGGATAAAATCTTCAATATAAAGGCGGTCATTATCCGGGATAGAAAATACGGGTCTTTGATAGTGTGCATCCATACCCAGACCACGTAAAAGATTGAGATATTTGTCAACTCTGTGCGTATTCTTCTTTTGCGGGGTAATCCGTAAATTGGTAAAAATAAAATTAAATTCCTTGCAATATCCCCTGGAAAAGCCAATTCTTGTACTTGCGTTACTCAGATAGGTTAACAAGCCGCTTTTAAAATTACCGTGAAAATCCAATGCAACGTCATATTTCTTACCCCTTAATTTTTTAAGGAACAATCGAGCTTCTGAAATTATCGTAAAATATTTTTGTGGATATTTAAGAGAGGTTTGCCATTGTCTTCTCGGAAAGACTAGGACCTCGTCTATTCCGGGAAGACATTCGACCAAATCCTTATGTTTGTCCTCTACAAGCCAGGAAATATGGGCAGCAGGGAATATCATCCTCAAATTTATTACTGCAGGCATAACATGGACGATATCGCCCATTGCGCCCAAACGAACAACCAGGATGTTCTTTGGATAATTGAATTGTTTTTCCATCTCTAGTATTAGTGTGTAAAACTTCTTTTCCCCATTCCCCGTTTTTACGAGGACGAGTTTCATGAGGACAAGTTTTGGCAAGTTTTTACCTCCCCTTTTGTTCCCTCTTTGCGAAGGAGGGGTAACAGGGGTGGTTAATTAGTTGCGGCTCCGTTGCGCTATGGATACGTTAAAAGAGTTTATATAAAACGATTCGTTTGCTACTATAATCCTTATAAAACCCCTTTTCAATAACAATTCGACTCAATTTGGGTTTGTATTCGTTTATATCTTCATATATACTATTTCTGTAATATGTGTTTTCAAACAATTCAGTGAATATGCGTAGTTAATTATTCAGGTGACCGTTATGTCACAAAAACTAAAAATACCAGCATCCTTTGCAATAGTCAAGAGAGGGAATACGACCTTATTTGTAAAGGAAAAGCACAAAGAGAGTATCCTCCGCATTGTTTTGGATAAAGAATTTCTGCATAAGAGCGGTAATAATACTCAGGTAAAATTTGGAAGGGGAAGTTATTTGTCTGTGCCTATGACGGAGAACAGCACGGAACGGTTTATTATCAGGGACTACAGACACGGTGGTTTATTGGGCAAGCTTTTTGGCGGAGTTTTCCTTAATGGAAACAGGCCTTTAAAGGAGTTGTTTACTAGTGAAACCGCATCTCAAAGGGGCGTTCCATCTGCCGAAGTGATTGCTATAGCCAAGCGAAGACTGTGGGGTTTATTTTATAAGGCAAAGTTTATATCAAAGGAGATAGATGGTGCTGTAGACATGGTCGAATTCCTCAAAAAATCTTCGCCAGAATTCATACAGACTTACAAAAAGCCAGTAATCTTTGCCCTCGTAAAACTGATAAGGAATATGCACGAAGCGGGTATCTATCATGCAGATTTGCATCTAAAAAATGTACTCCTGAAAAAAGATTCAACTGGGAAATTCACCGCATATATCATAGACCTGGACAAATCGGTCGTTTTGGATAAGCTTGATATTCAGCAAAGGATTAGGAATTTGTTGCGTCTGGATCGCTCTCTTGAGAAACTGCGCTGGCTCTCTGGTAAAGATTATAAATCCAATGTGCCAGTTTCCCTTGACGATAAGCCAGGAGAATCTTTAAACCAAAAAATAGCCACAATTTCTAAAACGGACAGGATTAGGTTTTTTAAAGCCTATATGTTATTTGATAGCGCGATTGACAAAAATTGGAAAATGTATATACGACAATATCCTTCGCATCACTCTCTGCATAAGTTCTGGTGGCGTGTATCGGGTCTTTCAAGAAGCAATCCTGAGAAAGGCAAACTACAAGGGAAAAGTTTTTTAAAGTTTCTCTTTGTGAACTCAGTAATTTAATTGTATTTGAATTTTCATTTTATTTATGCGGGTTATACGATGTATGGCATAGAGAGTCCCCCTTAGAAAAGGGGGCTAGGGGGTTGTAAAATAGCCCAGAAAAAACACAACCCCCTGAATCCCCCTTTTCTAAGGGGGACTTAAACGGAATATCTTAAGCTTTAGAAAATTTCAATGTTACATAATAGGAACGCGAGATTTATCTCGCCTGACGCTACTAAAAGGTAATCAACAGAAATAGGCGACTTGAAAGTCGCGTTACACAGCATTAATTTCAAACTATTGTTCCTCCCCCTTGACTTCGTCGTGAGCTCAGTCGAGGGTGGGATTATCTTTAATTTAAGGTCATAACTATGCTCATACAAAATATTATAAGTCCAGTCATTGCATATTTCATAGGCAGCATCCCTTTTGGATTTTTACTGACGAAGTTTGTGAAAGGTGTCGATATTCGGCAGGTTGGGAGCGGTAATCCAGGGGCAACAAATGTTGCGAGGGCATTGGGTAAGCCGTATGGCATATTGGTTTTTTTCTTAGACATGCTCAAGGGTTTTTTACCGGTTTATTCTTTTGATCAATTGTTTTCCGGTTACGGACACAATCTGGCGTTGATATTATGTGGGGTAGCGGTAATCTGTGGTCATACCTTCCCTATTTATTTGGGTTTCAAGGGCGGAAAAGCCGCAGCAACGGGCTGTGGGGTGTTTCTGTGGTTAGCCCCGGTGCCGCTCTTTATTGCAGTTGCAGTGTGGTCATTGACCGTTTTCATTTCCCGTTACATATCTCTAGGATCCATGATTAGTTCTGTGGCACTTGTAGCAAGTTTAATACTATTTGGCAAAGAACCTTTTGGTCACGGACTTCCTCTGACATTATTTTCCATATTCATCTCAGTGCTTCTTATTATTCGTCACAAAGCAAATATAAAAAGAATTGTAAATGGTACCGAAAGCAAAATCGGCAAAAAGGGTAAATCGTCAGATTTTGCTGAAAATTAGTAAATTTACCCACGAAAAACACGAAACAGACGAAATCCCTTTCGCGTACTTTAGCGTCATTCGTGGGTTTCAGCTTTTTGTTACTTTAATGTCTTTTAGTGTATTTCGTGGGCATCTCTATTAACAAAAATATCCTTGACCTTTGAAAGGCGTGGGGTATAGTATTTCCTGGGGTGGATGAGCACCGGTCCAAATACCAGGGAAGAGGTTGAAAAACACTGGGGTGTCAGGACAAAGGCCATGAGCCTCACACGATCCCATTTTGGGAGCGCCCACCTCCTTGTGACATCCACCATTACATTATTCTCATTTCTTTAACGATTTGAATCGTTGGGTTTCACCTGCTTGTTCAACCCAACCTTATTTAACGAACTCATAAACTGAGTTCTGTTATAAGTGAATGGGGTGAGGTTTTAAAATTTATGGGTAAGAGGCAATTTATAAAACAAATAAAAAGTTTTGAAGGTCTTATTCATAAACATAAAGAGAAAATTGAGAATGAAAAAGTTAAACCACTTCCTGATGTAAATATGATAAGATATTGGGAAAAAGAAATCCAGGTCTTTATGAATGAGATAGTCAAAGCAGAAAAGAGATTAGAAAGGGGGAGATAAAACCATGTCAATTTTAAGCAATAAAATAAGCCCTACCGCGACAACCCTGTTAAGCGAACTCAGAGAAGAATGTTTGTCTACTATCAAATTAATTCACCAACTCGAACTCGAACACTTGACAGATGAACAAATTGAAGATGTATTGGGTGAATTGACTGCATCCCTTACCCACTTGCAAACCCACTCCACAATGGTAAAGGAAGAATTAGACAAGCAGGATTAAAGTTTTATTGGTATGTGTTGGGGGACTGAAAATAGTTGAGAATCGAAGGTTAATTGAGTGAAAATACGACTGGGAATCTAGTTGGCAAATTTATCACCTGCTTACGAAAGACACGAAACATGCGAAATCCTTTTCGCGTACTTTAGCGTCGTTCGTGGGCATCTCTATTAACAAAAATATCCTTGACCTTTGAAAGGCGTGGGGTATAGTATTTTCCTGGGTGGATGATCACCGGTCCAAATACCAGGGAAGAGGTTGAAAAATCCTGGGGCGTCAGGACAAAGGCCATGAGCCTCATTCGATCCCATTTTTGGGAGCGCCAACCTCCTTGTGACATCCATTTCTTAAAAAGGAGAAATATGACAAAAAAATATGCGTTTGTTGTAGGGATTGATTCCCAATGGATTACTGAAGCAAAGAATTATTTTGCAAATAGGAAGGATAAACTATATTTTGGCACAAATGCTGGTTTTAGTGAATTACCTTTTCAACGTGTTTACTTTAAAATTAACAAAACAAATTACGCCAGCTATTACGCAGAATTCATTGAAATTACTCGTACCAATCCTGTTGATTTTAGATTGCCTAGTTCTGCGTCTGAAACATTCAAATATTATTATGGATTTAGAAATTTTAGGGGGCTAAAAGAACCAATTCCATTAGCTAAATTTATTCGTTATTCATCGGGCGAACAACTCAGAAATGATTTCCAGGGAAATGCTGCAGTAATTGATCCGCTTGATCAGGATGATATATTTGCATGTGATATTGATGAAACACAAGAAAAAGAAGTCGTTGTTAGAAAGATATTAAGAGATTCAGTAATAGTTAAAGATTTAAAGAATATCTATAATAATTCATGTCAGATATGTAACAAACAAATTAATTTAAGGGCTAGTATGTATTCTGAGGCACATCATCTCCAACCATTAGGGAAGAAAAAACATAATGGTCCGGATATAAAAGAAAACCTAATTATTTTATGTCCTAATCATCATGCTGAATTTGATTTTGGTGCAATAGCATTAAATCCAAAAACGCTATCAATAGAGCATTGTAATCCTAATGACGAATTTATGGGGGAAAAACTGATTTTAAAACACCCTATCGATGATAAATATATCGAGGATCACTACAATAATATTTTTATCAAAACCAAAACAAAGAAACTAAATGGGCCAGTAAAAACAGTTAACGTCCCTGTGTACAATTTTACGCGTCATTAGTGGTAACAAGCGGTGCATAACACGGCACAAATGAATAACACAAAAATATGAAGGCTAAAAAATTTGACGCTGGGAAGGAGTGGAGGGCCAAACCTTCAAAATTCATTTTAAAAGAAAATGCCCGCAACAGCAGATAACAGAGTGCTTGAGGGTAAAACTCAAAGGCTTTGTCCTTCTCAAACACTCGAAACGTTAGCGGAACATATGACCAATTTTCATATAAAGAAGTGTAATAGCTTAATATAACTAACGAAGACCGCTAATGACTATTAAGACTATTAATATTATTGGTAGACAAACTCACAGTAAAGGTGAAATTTATACAGTAGAGATACAAGCACAAGTGATAAAAATTCTTTTCCTATTTCATGCTATTGAAAGAACTAAACGGTGGGGGATTACCGAAGAAATGGTAGTTGAAACACTGCTTTTACCTGAAGAAGTTCTTGTTGGGCACAGAAATAGATTCATTGCTCATAGAAGATATAGCAAACATTTAGTTAGAGCTGTTTATGAGTATGAAGGGGAGTTGCCTGTATTACTTACGATATATTTTCCATATACAAACCGTTACTTTAAAGGAGGCAGTATTTATGAAGATAAAATATTCAAAGGACGCTGATATTCTTTTGATAGAACTTAGGGATGGAATTCCTAAAGATTCAATAGATTTAAAAGAAGGTGTAATTCTTCATCTCGACAGTGAGGGTTTACCCCTTGAAATTGAAATACTTGATGCCTCCAAGCTTGCAATGCTCAAAGAAATAAGTGTATTAACTCCTATAGGGACATAATAATAAGGGTGTATTGTAATATTCACTTACATACTTCTTAAGATGCGGAGAAATTCCTCTGCATCAACGAAACCCGGAATCGTCTTGTCACGAGCAACAAACCCGTCTTTGTTTATAAATGCAATAGTCGGCAATCCTATAATTTCGTATTTTTCCCAAAGCTGCTTGATCTTCGGGTCGTTGGTATTGGTACAGTCGATTTTAATGTTCACGAATTTCTTCAGTTCTTTCATAACCTCCGGGTCGGCATAGGTAATTTTTCCAAACTCCATACAGGCGGCACACCACGATGCCCAAAAATCAATCATCGCTGGCTTGCCTTCTATTCCGGCCGGTTTCAGTCCTTCCTCCTCGCTTACCATCCAATTTATTTTCTTCTGAGTTGTTACTGATTGGGCAGGAGTGGTGGCGGAGAAGGGGGGGAAGAATAAGTCCTTTGATTATGAGGTGTCCTACAAGGAGAGAAAAAAGGGAAGGGGGTCACAATCTTTCAAATTGACATTGCTCGTCAACGATAACGATTTAACCCCTCTAAGTCTATCTTTTTTAAAATATAAAACACTTCAATGAGTGACACGACACTTTTAGAAAGAACTGAACTTTCAACTATTCCGATTGACTATTCTTGGTCATTTGCCGACAAAACGATTAAGGACACATCATACATTACTCACGGCTACTATGCTTACCCAGCGAAATTTACTTCGCCAACTTGCCGCACGACTGATAAAAGAACACAGCAACGAGAATGACATCATTATTGACCCGTTTATGGGAAGCGGGACAACTGTTGTAGAAGCAATCGTAAATAACAGAATTGGAATTGGCGCAGACATTAATAACATTGTTTACTTGCTTGCAAAAGTTAAAACAACACCAATTAAGACAGCAGAACTACTGCAAGAATTCAGCAAAGTTGAATTTGACTTGCAGAACCGATTAAATGGACAATAAAAAAAATGGAGGGTCACCTTCATTATTCAAATTGTTCCGTTAGATTTTCAGTTTCTTACTGAAAATCTTTTAAAATGTCAAATCTGTTTCAATCCTTTCAATAATTTCAGAAAGTATCGTGATAGTTCAGCTTACCGCAGAGACCGCTAAGATCGCAGAAATTATCAGAGAGAAGAAAATAAAATTGCGGGAATTTTGCCTATTTTATCTTGTTTTACTGCGTTCTCAGCGTTCTCGGCGGTGGAATGTTCCAAAATGTCCTATCCAATCAGTTTTTTCATCACATCTCCAAGCCTGTAATAAAAGCCCGCCGTGTGTAAACTCACTGGGAATTTGAGGACCTCGTAATCATAATGATGCATGAACTCGTGAATAAGGGTGTCAAGGAATGTCTTCGGGGCAAGAGTGGCTTCCCGTATCGCCGTCTTATTACTGAGGACAATCTTTCCCGCCTTGTATGTTCCATAAACTTTTCGCTTCAGCTTGCCGTCCTTCAGGGAATGGTTTTGTCGTTTATCGTTTACCGTGAGTTGTGGGACAGGAATTGACAGAGACCGAGACATCTCCTCTAATAACCCTTGCCCCAGAACCTGTCTTTCTGATGCATCCGTCGAAGTTAAGAGCTTTTTTGTATAGTGTGTTGCCACAGTATTAGGCTGAAATAAGGTATCCTTTATGCTATTGGATTTCCTATAAACTGCTTTATTGCCTTGTTTCCAGAACATGGATAACTCCAGATGATTTGTTTAATAAAAATATACAATACAATGTTACGGTAACTATTCTATCACGACGATTTTTTAATTGACAATCTATATTTTTAATATATCCTTACGACTTAAGTGTTTTCCCCGTATGATTGTAATTGTGTTGGAACATTGATAAGCTAATTAGTGTTGCGAAAGGAGTTGTTATTGCATGAATCCTCTTTCTAAAAATTTTGTGCGCGCAAGTCTGGCGTATTTCTTCATTGCCGCCATAATCGGCACGATAATGATTTTTATGAAAAGCTATCCGGCCCAGCTACTCTTTACCCACGTCCACTTAAACCTTTTAGGATGGATGTCGATGATGATTTTTGGGGTCGGTTACCATATCTTGCCCAGATTTTCCGGGACACCACTGGCCTATCCCAAGGTGGGCAATCTTCAGTTCTATATTGCAAACATTGGTCTTGTAGGGTTAGTATGTTTTCGTCCTATCCATCCAGTCGCAGAAATCTTCGCAAGTCTACAGGTTGTTTCTGTGGGCTTGTTTGTATTTAATATCTGGATGAGCCTGATAGCACCCAAACCCGAAACTGAATAACAAATTTATATCATACAACTAAGGAGATTTTATAGAATGTATACAATAGGAATCGATATTGGTTCCATGTCAACGAACGGAGTTTTGTTGAACGAAAAGAAGGAAATCCTTTCCTCAATAATCATTCCAACCGGCGCCAGCAGTAAGAAAGCGGCGGATAAGACTTTTCATCAGATACTTACAGAACATAAACTAACAGAAAAGGATATTGATTATATTGTTGCCACCGGCTATGGGCGTATTAAGGTGCCATTTGCCAATGAGGTCGTAACGGAAATTACCTGTCATGCCAGGGGGGCGAATTACTTTTTCCCCAAGGCCAGGACAATTATCGATATTGGCGGGCAGGACAGCAAGGTCATAAAAGTCGATGCGAATGGAAATGTCCTCGACTTTGTTATGAATGACAAGTGTGCAGCCGGAACTGGCCGATTCCTGGAAGTTATGGCGAGGACGCTGGAGATAGACCTGGAAGAAATGGGACCGATTTCGCTGAACGGGAAGAATAACGTTTCTGTGAGTAGTCTTTGCACGGTTTTTGCCGAATCAGAGGTGGTATCCCTTATTGGCGCAGATCACAAAACAGCAGATATTTGCAAAGGATTACATCTCTCAATTGCCAAACGCATCACCGCACAGGTAAAGAGAATTGGGCTGGAAGAAGAGATTGTCATGACAGGCGGTGTTGCAAAGAATATCGGTGTTGTAACAGAGATGGAGAAGAATCTTGGTTGTAAGATCAAAATTTCGGAAGAACCTCAAATCAACGGAGCGCTCGGAGCGGCATTAATCGCCTTAGAAAAGGCGCAGGCAAAGATTCAACCTTCTGCATCCGTTTCTGGAAATTCATCCACTGGGGCGTCCATTGCCGAGTTTTCAGTCGAAGATAATACCTTGCCTAAAATCGGTTATTTTTGTTCGTATACCCCGGTAGAACTTATTCGTGCCGCTGGGTTTCACCCGATCAGAATCAAGGGCTCTGATAAAGAATCGAGCTCTGCCAATGAAGTGCTTTGCGGCAATATCTGTCCTTATATCAAGGCCGTTGTTGATCAGAAAATTACCGGTAATCTGGAAGACTTTAAAGGGATGGTGTTTGTCAACTCGTGTGACGGGATGCGCAGGCTCTATGATGCATGGATTAAACTGGACGAGGGTAAGAAGACATTTAACTACATCCTGGATATTCCCAAAAACACCGACGATGCCGCAGTTTACTATTACGCAAACCTGTTAAAGAAGTTCAAAGAAAAACTGGAAGCTTATTTCACGCTCAAAATTCACCATGATGATATCAATCAAAGTATTTCCAAATACAATGCAGTTAGGGAAAAAGTACAATTATTTTTACAAAAATACTGGAGCGGGTATATTGGACAATCCGGATATGAGATATTTTCTCTGTTAAAGAAGGGCGTAAATGTCCTTCCAGAAAAGTTCCAGGAATACCTAAGCCACGTCATGAAACAAAAAGAGGACGTCCGTGACACACGGGATATACCTCGGCTGTTTGTCTGGGGCAGCATCATGGAAAACGAGAGGATTATGAAGGTCGTCGAAGATGCGGGCGCCAAGGTTGTTGCTGAAGACTTGTGTAATGGTAGTCGATCCTTTGATGCCCAGATTAATATCAGTAATGATCCCATTCTGTCAATTGCCAGAAGGTACATCAAGCGGGCGCCTTGTTCCCGAATGGTTAATGTTTTCGAGAGGGTCAACAATGTGCTGTCTATCATGCAGGAAAAGTCGATTCATGGCGCGATTTATCATACCTTAAAATTTTGTGACCACAATCTCCTGGATTACCCTGTGATTAAAAAGACATTTCATGAGAAAAATATTCCACTTCTTCACCTGAATTGTGATTACACAATGAGTAGCGAAGGGCAAATCAAGACACGGGTAGAGGCATTTCTTGAACAACTAACCGGTACTTCAAATAAAAAATAAAACAACATGATATCCATTCGAAAATGTAAGGAATGGGCAGAACCATTCCTGCGTCGTATTTCTCCGATTTTATTTCGAGAACTTTTGCGGTTTATGAGGATATACCATTTCTTCTGCCGTGGAAATAAAAAGAAGGAATTGGTTTCCCTACGTGTTCAGGAGCGTGTGGGCGTAAGGCATTTGTACAACGTCTATGCCAACCCCAAAAGAACTATTTGGACGACGATGTTTGTTCCCTCTGAAATCCTGTT
>Ga0209211_10009574_pt1 | contig 12866 bp, 7 predicted proteins | sample RifGroA2_FD_183992 | JGI IMG/M metagenome (GOLD analysis project Ga0209211, IMG submission 183992) | Groundwater microbial communities from Rifle, Colorado, USA - Groundwater A2 (SPAdes) (version 2) | ecosystem: Environmental > Aquatic > Deep subsurface > Groundwater | place: Rifle, Colorado... | reverse complement strand
TAATAGAGATAAAAATGACTCGGTAAATTATGGGAAAATTATGGAATTTGGTTTTAGAGCGGCCGATGGCACTGGTGATGATGTTGAGCCGATTACGGTGGTTATTTCTCTTGGCCTGAAAGAATATTGCCTGGCATTTGCGGAAGTGGCGGATGATTCTGGTAATGCAGTGCCATGGGCAAGTAAATTTACTAATATAGAGGGATGGAATTTTCCGGATGTTATTTGGCCGTCAAATAAAAAAAATTATCAGCAGTCGCCTTTTGGCGCGTCAACATTTACCGGCACAGAATTAAATCAAGTCATTCCGATTTCAGCGACTGATGACCCGGCGGGCGTTTCAAGTTCTCTTTTGGGCGGGAGTGCCAGTGGCACAATTTTATATGGCGGTGTGCCTTTGGCGTGCGAGGGCGTGTGCGGTGAAACCGGTTCTTTGGGCACGGTAGCGCGAGGGCAAAAGGTAAATAAAAAAGGCGTGTGCGATGCGACTGGTAAGGCATGTTCTACTAACACGGATTGTACGACTGGCAGCTTTTCGTTGTTGGGTGATCAAAATGTGGGTACTAGTGAAATTTGTTACGGTGTGCCGGTTGATGTTTTGCCGGAAAGTTTAACCAAAGAGCCAAAATTACAAAATTTAGATCGTCATGCTACTTTTATTAATCAAATAACAAATGATGAAAATCCAGTTTCAGGAGCCAAAACATTATTAGGAAAAAATATTCTAGGCATCGGGAAAATAGTTCGACCCTGGCTGACTCTAGGCGCGATGTATCCAGTGGCTTTCAAAGCATTTTGTTGGGATGGACAAAAGTATGCCAGTAATTTTGATGGCGGCTGTTCAGTTTATGGTTTAGACGCACCTTCAAAAAATCAACAAACCGCTTTTGATTATACGCGTTACATTCATATAAATAAACCCGATACATCCGCTGAAAATTTCAGGCCTTCTGTGTCCAACGCGCGGATTACTTGCCGCGGGGATAAATCAATTCAACTGGAATTTTCGGCGAACGCCAATCCGGAACAATTGCCAATTAAGGGTCTAAAAATTGATTGGGGCGCAGATAGTTCCGTTGATTATATTTCAAATTTATCACTTGATAATCAAAAAATAAAATTATTCCATATTTATGATTCGGCGGCATCAATGACCAGTGCTTTGGGCAATTTAAATAAGCCTGACCTTAAGATTAAAGTCGGCGTGCAAGATAACTGGGGCTGGTGTTCCACTAATCCACAACCAAATGATCAGAAAGGGCAATATTCTTCTTATCCGAATTCTTGTTTGGATGGGCAAGATCAAAATGAAACTCAACTATCAAAAATCAACGTGACCTTTGATCGCTGTTCAAAATAATATGAAAGCGCGCTTAAGCCGATTATTCAAAAACCGCCGGGTAAAAATTATTTTGCCGGTGGTTTTTTTGATCGCAATTTCTGCTTTGATTTTACCGCATCCGGCACGCGCTGATATCATGGGTAGCATTATCAGCTTGGTTAATTATGTGGTGATGGCTATTGATATGTTGTTGGGAGCCATTTTCGCTTTGCTGATTGAAGTTCTGATTTTTGTGTCGCAATACAATAATTTTACCAATGAACCGGCGATCGCGACGGCTTGGGTCTTACTACGCGACATCGCCAATATGGGGTTTGTCGTCATTATCGTGGTCATCGGGTTCGCGCAGATGTTTGACCTGTCAAAAATTCCAAAAATTCAAAATATGAGGTTAGGTATTTTTTTGCCGAAATTAGTTATCGGCGTGCTTTTGATAAATTTTAGCAAAGGCATTGTTGGACTTTTAATTGACTTGTCCCAAATTATCACTTTGACTTTTGTCGCCGCTTTTAAAGATGTCGCCGCTTCTAATTTAATCGGCGGTTTGCAACTGGGCAAAATTTATGCGGCCGGAGCGAGCTCGGGCGAACAATTAAATATGTTTTTTTTGCTGATGATGATAATGATTATTATGGCGATCGCAATTATTATTGTAGCGATGATTACCGCGCTGTTTGTGACGCGCATTGTGGCGTTTTGGCTGTTGACCGTTTTCAGTCCGGTGATGTTTGCCGCGTCCGTTTATCCGGTTTCAAAATTACAGGGTTATTATCATGAGTGGTGGAAAAAATTTGGCGGCTATTTGATTATGGGACCGTCTTTGGCATTTATGGTTTGGCTGGCTTTTTTAATTCTGCAAAATACATCTAGCATCGGCGTAATTGGGGCTAAGCCAACTGCTATGGCGGAGCCGACAGTGGCGGGGCAATATGTTGCCAACGCGCAAGTTTCAACTGATAGTACTGAATATAAAAATATAAAAGCAAGTTCTAGCAATCCGACCCAGTCGCCTATTCCGGGTTTGGATTTCACCACTCTTTTAGGTTTTGTAATGGGCGCGGGCGCGCTGGTGTCCACTATTTTTGTGGCGCAAATGAGCAAAGTCGTCGGCTCTAAGGAAATTGGCGGCGCCGCTATGGGCGCGTTGAAAAAGACTGGTTCTTACGCGGCCGCAGGTGTTGGGCGCGCAGGAGCAATGGCTCGTGGTGCTACTTTGGGCGGCGCCAGCGCGGGCTTCAAAAAATTGGCCGGCCAAGAAAATATTTATGAAAAGGGCAAGGCGGGCGAAAAAATGGACGCGCAAGGTTATAAGTTGGACGCCTCCGGGAAGAAAATTGTTACCGGAACGCGCACACGGGATAATTTCTTTGGCCAGTTATCCACTCAATCTGGAATTATTGCTGAAAAAGGTTTTATAAAGACAGGTCAAGATAAGGCGAAAAATATTAAAGATCGGTGGCAGTCAAAAGGAAAGATAAGAAAGTCGAGCGAAAAAGCCATGGAAGCATTCAATAAGGGCGAAGCCGGTTTTTTCAAATCAATTTATGCTCAATCTAGTAAAGCGGGTCTAGAAAAATCAGCCGCGGGCAAAGAAGCTGAAAAAAAGAGAAAGGATGATTTTGAAAAGGATGCCGTTGATATGAAAAATCAGAAAAAGGGTTTAGAAGCCAAATCACATCAACAAGCGAGTACATTGGTTGCCGGCGCGAAGACGAGCGGTGAAAAAGCCGCCATTGCGACGGGGGTAATAAATAATAAGGAGCTATGGGAAAAGTTAAGCGACGAGCAAAAGAAATATTGGTTTCAAGAATTGGATAAACACCGCAAAAATTTTGACAGCAAGATAGTGGCGGCCGATTTAAATATGGCCAAGATTCTTAATCAAGATTTGCTGACACCGGAGGAAAAGGAAAAATTGATGAAAGACTTGAAGCCGGCGCAGACATTAAATGCCATTACGTCTCAAATAAATAAAGCATCGAAAAATATTGAAAATGGCGAGGAAGTTGAGTTGAACCAAAAAGCCATTGATAAATTAAAAGACGCGGCGCATAATTTATTCGAGCAAAAAGATGCCGCGGGCAAGGCGCTGGTCAATAGCAAACTGAGATACGAATTTTTAGACAAGACCATGCGCCGAGAACATTATACGGATGAGAATAACAATGTCGATGAAAAGAAAGTCGCCGAAGAGCTTAATTATCTTAACGCCAAGGATAAAGACGCTCTTTATCGCAAAGTTTTCACCCGCGGCAATCCTAAAGAAAAAGAGGAACAATTGAAAGAATTTAATAGACACAACGGCGGTATTTTTACGGAGTCAAATGAAGCCGAGAGGCAAGCCGAAGCGGCACGGGAAAATAAATTGCAATCGGAGGCTACGGAAAAAGTTAAAACATCCTTGGGCGCCGCGCCGGATGACGCTGCTAAAATTAAGATTGTCAAAGATGGCTTGGAAAATGGCACTGATGTGGAAACGCGCGCCTATATCAATGAAACGAAGGTTAATATCTTTAATGAAGGGGCTATGACGAGCGACTTTAATAAATTAGATGCGCGGACTTTGCCCGATGTGGTGGAACATATATTAAGCCAATCAGATTTGGGTAAGAGACAAATTGTTGCGATTAGTAATAAGTTGGCCCAGCGAGAAACGGCTTCTGTGCCGGAATCAATTGAAAAAGGTCAAGATTTAATGCGTTTAGTTTCAATTAATCGCGCACAAATTGCCAAAATGAGCACTGAAGACGCGAAAAGTTACCAAGCCCATATTACTTCTTTGTTGCAAGAAGGAAAAATTGTTTTGGATGGCAAAACAAACGACGGCTTAACTGAAAAGATTAATGCCCTGCCGGAAGCTCAAAGAAAACTCTTTACGGATTTCGCGGACGAATGGCGAGGAAATTTGAAGCAAGGGGTGAAACAAGCCAGCGAAAAGTTAGCTAAAAGCAACGCACAGAAAAAACGCAACACTTCTCAATAATTTATGACTACTTTCACTTTAAAACAAATTTTAAACAGCCAAAATGATTTTGCGGTTTTTGATCTGTTGGATAAAAAATATAAGCTGTCAGCGGAGCAAGCGAGCGGACTGGGTGAATATGAAGTCGTGCTTTTTTACGGCGATAAAAAAGTGGAAGATTTGCCAAAAGATTTGCCGACAATTTTAAAATTTTCCGGTGACAGCGGCGCTTTAGTCAGAGATTATGTTTTGGAACGTTTGGCGGTTGCAAATGATTTATTCAACGGTTGGCCGAAAAAATATTTATTATCTGTCGGCGTGTCGGGAAAAGAAATAGATAAAAAAATAACGCAGCAAACAAAAGAATTGGAAGAAGAGTTACAAGCAGAATATGAAATTTTTCCGGAGGAAGAAAATACTGAACTGGAGACGGTTCAGTCGTATCAGCCTTTGGAAGTTAAAGACGCGCGCTTGGTAGTATTAATGACAGTCAAAGACCATTTGAACGAGATTTGCTCGCCCAAAATTGATTTTGACGCTTTGATTTTATTTCACAACGCGCTGTTTGATTATATTTTAGGTCAAGGTCAGAATGATATTAAAAATATCGCAGAGATCGTGAAAGTTTTGGATGAAAATGGAACGATGATTGGCAACAATAATTTGCCGGTGGCGGGTGAGAGTGTGTCGCCGACGGTGGCAAATTGGCTGGCGCTTTTCAGAAGCAAAATCGGTGCCGGCAACTGGACTGATACTTTGGCCATTCCAAAATTTTTAGCCTCGCATGAAGCGGGCTTGCTCAAATCGGATGAAAAAATATTTTTGGGGCGCGTGCTGGAATTTTATCGCCGACTCAAGGGCTATCCGGGCACGCTCGCGTCTTTGCAAGAACCAGATATTGGCTTCATACCGGCCTTGCCTGAAGCAGTAAACGCTGTTTCGTCATTGCGAGCGGAGCGAAGCAATCCCGTCCAAACTACCAACTACAAATTACCAACTTCACAATCGCCTCAACTCCTAAAACCTATTACCTATAACCTAAAACCCGCTCCCATGTCAGATATAAAGCCTAAAAGTGAGATTGCTTCGTCAGTCGCTCCGCTCCTTTCTCGCAATGACATTAGTGTGTCTGACTCGCTATTAAGTGAAGAAGAATTAGCCGAGTTATCCTCACACAAACTTGGAACATCTAAAATTACTGAAACCGATTTTGAAAAGTTGGTTAATGAGGCCTCGGTCAAGAACGGTGTTAAATTTCGCGACGAGGTTATGCAAAAAAGATTTACGACCGCCGCCGTGATGTTTTTGAAGGGATTGAGAGATGAAATGGAAATTCGTGAAATGATTTTAAAAGATGAAACATCTGGCGGTCTCGGCGCCTCCTCCGTTATTCTCGAACCAGTGATAAAGATGCTAAAGGACCTAAAAATAAACCTAGAACCTATAACCTATAACCTAAAACCTAGCTCAGAGGCCGTCGTGCCGAAAAATTTTGATATTAAAAATCCGCTAAAGCAAATGTTGGACGCGGAAGCCACCGCCGCCGCGACCATATTATCTTCACCGCACGTCATCCCGACGAAAATCGGGATTCAGACAGAAACAAAACCTGTCATCCCGAGTTCGCCAGCTGGCGGATCAGAAAGGCCCCTCCATTCCAGTCGGGATGACGCCTCGAAGCAGACAACTCAGAACTCAAAACTCATAACTCAAAACTCAACCACATCGCGACTTGTGAGCGATGTGGTAAAGCCTCATCCGCTTATGGGAGGAGTGGAAGAAATGCAGTATCTTTCGTTAGCGGATTTTCGTTCATTGGGCGCCACTTCTGAACAGCGCGTCGCCAGATTAAGTGATAAATTTGCTCTAATAAAAAAAGAATCATTGGCAAAATTCGTCTCGGCGATCAAAGCCTACCGAGCCAGCCCGCTTTTTCAACAGTACATAACTTTGGGCGCCAATAGTTTGGGACAAAGCAAAACTATTACCCAAGAAATCGCCAGTGACACTGGCGCGGGCAACTTTTTAACAATGGAAGAATTTGACGCACTCGCGGACTTCCATGAAACCTTATCATACTAGAATTTCTAATTTTCAATTCTTAATTTTTAAGAAATTTTCAATGACTTAATGTTTAAAAATTTGAAATTAGTAATTTATTAGAAATTTTAAATTAGAAATTAAAAATTATCCCCTATGTCTCTCCCCCAATTTATCGTTCCACAATTTGTCGATATCAAGCCAAAAATTTTTGGCCCTATTGATTTGCGTCAATTTATCACGATTTTGGCTGGGATTTTAATCTGCTTTATTTTGTATAAAATATTCCCATTGCCGATTTTTATTGTGACCGGCGTGCCCATTTTATTATTTTCAATCGCCTTGGCTTTTATTAAAATTAATGAAGCCCCCCTGCATCTCGTTATTTTAAATATCTTGGAGACCTTGCGCGGGAGCCAGCTTTATATTTGGCAAAGAGACATTAATGATATTCCGGATAAGTTAACAGCGGATAAAATAATTGAGACGGCCATTCCGCGTCAAACTGTTAATGAGGAACGGCTGCGTGATTTAGCTTTGATTATTGATACGGGCGGCGCCTACGCTCCGGCGTCCCCGGAATGGCTCGTCCCACCAACCTAATTCTTTAATTATTAACTTCTAAAATCAACTCCACACATATATAATGTATTGAACTAATCTAAATTCCAAATTCTAAATTCCAAACTCAACTCTATGCCCGCCTCCTCCACCCAGCAATACATTCCCATTCGGCAAATACATGACGGCGTGGTGGTTTTAAATGACGGCAGTATCAAAAGCGTGCTTTTAGTGTCGTCAGTAAACTTTGCCCTTAAAGGCGAGGACGAACAGCGCGCCATGATTGAGTCCTATGTTACTTTTTTAAACACTTTGGATTTTCCCATTCAAATTTTAGTGCAGTCGCGCGCTTTGAATTTAGGCCATTATTTAGGTGATTTAGGTAACCGCTCCAAAGCCATTGCTAATGATTTATTGCGCCAGCAAATGGTTGATTATGTGGCTTTTGTCAAAGAACTTTTGTCTTTGGGCGATATTATGACGAAAAAGTTTTTTGTTATCGTGCCCTATAGTAACGCGCTGGAATCCAAGCCGGGATTTTTCGCGCGGCTGACTAATTTGTTTATGCCGGCGGGTCAAATAAAACTTTCACGCAAGCAATTTACTGATCTGCGCGAGCAACTTGATAAACGTTTACAACGGGTTTTTGCCGCGGTGCAGCAAATGGGTTTATCGGCCATCCAGCTTGATACGCAAGGGTTGATGGAGCTTTATTACAGTTCGTATAATCCTTATTTGACTAAGATTCAACCCGTCACCACGGCCAATTTGCAGAAGGCCGCCGATTTGTAGCTAGCTTATTAGCTTGTAGCTTCTTAGCTTTTTAGGAAATTTCTTATGAAAAATATTGTCATTGCGAGTCTCTGCGAAGCAATCCCTACATTATTACCATCATTTAATTCAACATTCAGAATTCAGCATTCATAATTCCTTAACCCCTCACTACTAACTACTCCCAACTCACTACTTTATTTATGACATTTGATATTATCAAAGCCCAAACACCGCCGCCAGCGCCGGAAGTTAAAATGACCGGGGCCGAGCAGAAGCGCTTGCTCGAAGAAGAAAAAGTTTTTCGGCAGGGCATGCTTAGGTTTAAAGACCTAATCGCGCCGGCGGTTTTGAAAATCACGCCGTCATTTATTGACTTGGGCGGAGTTTACGCGCGCACAATTTTCGTGACTTCTTATCCGGCTTATATTACGGTCGGGTGGTTTGAGCCGGTGCTAAATGCGGCTGCGGTTTTGGATATATCAATGTATGTTTATCCCGTGCCGACTTCCGGCGTGCTTAAACAATTAAAAACAAAAATTGGACAACTGGAAGCCGAGGTTCAGGCGAACGCGGAAAAAGGTATGGTCAGGGACCCGCAAACGGAAATGGGTATGCGCACCATCGATCAATTGCGCGACGATTTAACGAGCGGTGTGGAACATTTTTTTCAGTTTGCGCTTTATGTTACGATGTATGCCGAGAGTGAAGACAAACTAAATAAATTAACGCAGAATATTGAGCAACTGCTCGGCAGTAAGTCCATTGCCACGCGCCGTTCTTTTTACCAAAGCGAGCAGGGCTTTACCTCAACTTTGCCGATGGGGCTGGATAAATTATTAGTCGTCTCAAATTTGAATTCTTCGCCGATCGCCTCGTCTTTTCCGTTTATGTCGTCGGATTTGACGAGCGATCAAGGTATTTTATACGGCGTCAACCGCCACAACAACAGTTTGATAATTTTTGATAGATTTTCTTTGCAGAATGCCAATATGGTGGTGTTCGCGACCTCCGGTGCCGGTAAAAGTTATGCCGTGAAGCTGGAAGTCCTGCGTCAATTAATGCTGGGCGTGGATGTTATGATTGTGGACCCGGAAAAAGAATATTTGCATTTGTGCGAAGCGGTCGGCGGCACTTATGTTAATGTATTTTTAGGCTCGGAAGCGAAAATAAATCCGTTTGACTTGCCGCAAAATGTGCACGATATGTCCACGGCCGATATTATTCGTTCGGCTGTTATTCAAGTCAAAGGTTTGATTAAAATTATGATCGGCGCGCTGAACCCGACCGACGATTCATTGTTGGATCGCGCGCTTCTTGAAACTTACGCCAAAAAAGATATTACGCCCGGATCCGAATACAATAAAGATCAGATGCCGATTATGTCGGACTTGGCGGAAGTTTTGGGCGGGATGGAAGGCGGGAATTCTATTTTGGAAAAATTGCAAAAATATACGGTCGGCACTTTTTCGGGTCTTTTAAATAACCCGACCAATGTGGATGTCAATAATCAGCTGGTGGTTTTTTCGGTGCGCGATTTGGAAGATGAACTTAGGCCTTTGGCGATTTATAACATTGTCACTTATGTGTGGAATATCGTGCGGTCGCAACTCAAAAAAAGATTGTTGATTATTGACGAAGCCTGGTGGCTGATGCAACAAGAGGATTCGGCGAAATTTATTTTCGCGATGGTTAAAAGGTGCCGCAAATATTATTTGGGCATCACCACGATTACACAAGATGTGAACGACTTTTTAGGCAGTCCCTATGGCCGCGCTATTGTCACTAACTCGGCTTTGCAACTTTTATTGAAGCAGGCGCCAGCCGCGGTTGACACAATTACCACCACTTTTCTTTTGACCGAGGGCGAAAAATATTTACTGTTGGAAGGCGCGGTTGGGGAAGGCATCTTTTTTGCGGGCAATCACCATGTGGCCATAAAAATCGTGCCGTCATATACAGAAGATCAAATCATTACAACCGACCCGCGTCAGCTTTTGGAATTGGAGCAAGCTAAAAAAGATTTCGCCCAGAAAAACGCGCAACAAACTACCCAAACCCCACCACCACTAAGTAATTATAAATAGTGAAAGTATAATTTGTTAACCATTTTCAGCGATCGCTGTATTTCGTTAACAATTAAATTATCATAAATTATATGTTCGGACCTTTTTATACTACTACTGATGTGTTTATAGGATTGGTTGAATTTTTTAAAGACAAGAAAAAACAATATGTTGAAAAAAAGTTTTTTAGAGAGGTATATTTGGACCAGCTTGTTGGCGACAATGAAAATATTGACCGTCAAAAATTAGGTCAGCGTTTGTGGCAACTAAAAAGATCAGGTTTTATAGCTGAATTTAAAAAAGGTGAAAAATTATATTTGTGTCTTACTAGCAAGGCCAAGTTGGCCATTATTGAAAAAGAGTTTGAAAAAGCTAAAAAAATGAAAGGCAAACAATATCTAGTGGTAGCTTTTGATATTCCGGAAGATAGAAAAGTTGTTCGAGATACGCTGAGAAGATTTTTAAAAGAACATCAATTTGTTCAGATGCAAAAAAGCGTCTGGGCGACCAGTTATGATGTCTATGGCCAACTTTCCCGATTGATAAAAGAAAATGAAGTTCAGGATTGGACCAACATTTTTATTGTGAAAGGCAGTTTAATAGTACCAAAATTTAAAAGTAAACATTAATTCGAAATGTTAACCATTTTAAGCGATCGCTGTATATCGTTAACATTATTAGAATAGAGGTATTATGCCCAAGGGAATTTGCGCATGATAATGTATAATAAATAATATGCCGAAATATAAGCTGTGGTTTGGAATATCAATAATCGTGGCGCTGGCGGCGTTGGCCGGAGCGTGGCTGTATAATAAAAATTCTTTTGATATTTTGAATTTAAGCGCAACTGTTAAGCCAGCTGACGTCGTTCAAAATCCGCCGGAAATAGAAAAAGATGAGTCGGCAAAATCAGCCGAAGCCACTGTACCAACGGCGACTCCAACGGCTACATCAGGCACAACTCAATCAGCAAAGCCAGCCGAGCGGGCAACAGTAGCGCCAACACCAGCGCAACCGCCAGTTAGCACACAAACAAATTATAAACCGACACCTTTAGCAATCGCGCTTCAAGCCAAAGCCAGTTTTTTTGCGGAGCGTTTTGGCACTTTTTCATCGGCGCGACCGTATGATAATATTGCCGGCTTGCAAGATTATGTCACGGATAATTATTGGCAATTTTTAAGCGATAAGGCAAATCTAGCCAAACCAGTATATCCTGCGACCGGTTATGTGGCAAAAGTTGTGGGCACGCAAGGTGTGGCTTTGGATGAAAATGAGGGTAGCGCTCAAATAAATGTGCCGTTGGTGCGTCAAAGTTTTTCTGGCGACACATATACTGTCGGGCAGCTCGCCAATTTGATGGTTAAATTTAAAAAAATAAATAATATTTGGCTTATTGACGGCGCGTATTGGAACTAATTATGCCAGAAATAAATACAAATCCTATAAAAAAAAAGAAAAGTAAATCTGATTTTTGGAATCAGGCTGAATTGAAAGCTAAAATTCAATCAAACCAAAAATCGCCAACTGATGCTCATATCGGCGCGGGTGACGCTTTTTCGCGAGCGCAAGCCGCGCGCGAAAATTTACATTCTGCGCGAGAACATACGAGCGCGATCGCCAGCAACCCTTTAGCAGAACGTCAACGGGTCAGCGCACTTGGCAAATATGTTAAAAAAGCGGCTAGGGCTGTAAAAAAAGCCGCCACGACCGCCGCTTTTGCTGGGGTTCTGCATACCGCGCCGGCCACTACTCAGAGTCAAACATTAGCGACTGAAACAAAGCCAACTTCATCATGGGTGACACTAGATTCAAAAAATAAAGATACAGATAAGCAAATAACGTCGTTGGCTGAAAAGTTGGGTCAGCGCATCAAGGATGTGATTAAAAGTGAAACTGATAGTGTAAAAAAACAACAACGCGCATTAAATAATAAGTCGCAAGAGCTTGATAATATTTTAAAAGACAACAAATTATTAAAAACTAATGAATCCGTAAATAATATTTCTAGCGAAAATTTAAAGGCAGTGGCAATGTCAACAAACCAACTTGAAATTAAACAAAAGATTGCGGAATTTCAACAACAACAAAAAGTTTTGTTTGATAATTTAGTCGCGGTTAAAGGAATTAATGACGAAACTATTTTAGCGGAAAGTAAAAATAGCTTTATTCAAGATTTACAGGCGTTAAAAAAAGTTGGTGTCAGTCAGAATACTTTGGGTGAGTTAGAATCTGAAACAAAAGGCGTTGGTTTTAGATTTAAAGAAGGCGAGGGCCTGCGCGGGCAATATCATATTAGTGAACCGCTGGACAGCGTATATTTATGGCCGGAATCCATTGCAAAATCAGTCAATCGTTCGCCCGAAATTCGGCCGGCCTATCAACAGATGGTTGCTCGTGTCGGCACCATTGATATTGATAAATTTATTCAAGATCCTGCGATACCAGCTTTAATACCAATATTGGATAATGTTAAACATACGCTTCGACATGAAACTTTAGGTCAGGGCTTAACTAGTCGGTCGTACACCGTCACTGTCGGTAATTTTTTATCAGAACATCCGGGCATAAAAAAAGATTTGCCGATACTTAAGCCGCTGGTGGTAGAAGGCGGCGCGGAAATTATCGCGCTGGGCATAACCAAGGGTCTAGGTCAAAAAAGCGATCAGCAGTCGTTAAGTTTTAATTATAAAAATAAATTTACGCCATATTATTTAATGGCGGTGGAAGCGGTGAGCGCTGATAATTTAGTGCCGTATGATAATTTGTTAAAAATTGATGATAATTTTGAAAATCAATTTTTATATGATCAAGTTTTGCCGAAATTGGCGTTGGCATTGCAAAAAAATAAAAATGCCATGACGGAAATAGCCAAGAAGTATGAATTGATTGATAGTTTGTATAATAATTATAATCAAAATAAAACGGAGATGGCAAAAAATAAATTAGATGCGGCTATAGCGGAATATAATAAAGAGCTTTGCGGGGAAAATGGGTTGTGGCAAAGATTTGCGCGAGATCTGGATCAAAAAAAAGGAAATAAAATTTATCAATCAGTCTTAGATGAAATCGGCCCCTTAAATCTTACGCCAGAGCAGTTTTCGGTAAATATTGTTCCGGCCGC
>Ga0209211_10009573_pt1 | contig 12866 bp, 9 predicted proteins | sample RifGroA2_FD_183992 | JGI IMG/M metagenome (GOLD analysis project Ga0209211, IMG submission 183992) | Groundwater microbial communities from Rifle, Colorado, USA - Groundwater A2 (SPAdes) (version 2) | ecosystem: Environmental > Aquatic > Deep subsurface > Groundwater | place: Rifle, Colorado... | reverse complement strand
GGTCTTGGGGCAGCGGGTGACGGCGGATAGCCCGGACAGGCTCCAGCCCACCCCGAGCAGACCGTTGCCGCCCTGGCTGTTGTAGGCCAGCGCGAGACTGGGAACCATGCCCGCCGTCCCCGGAGGAACGGCGATCGGCACAGTGTAGCTGGCCGCACCCGAAGGGGTGACGTCGAGCTGGCCGGGGGTGAAGAAGGCGGCGTGGGTCAGCGGGGTGACCAGCAACCCGGCTGCGGCAAGCAGGGTGGCGGCGTATCGGGTGTTGGCAAGCCGGGCGGAGGATTGTTCCGGGTATGACGCTTGAATCTTTACTGCCTCGTCGGAGTGCGGCATGGTTTTCCCCTTTATTATTTTTTAAGTGAGGCGATAACTCGTCGCCGCTTTTTTGCAGGGTGCGACTCTATCCGCCCGACCGCGCTCAAATCAATACGACTAAAGAACTATGCCGAAATATCTATATATTTCGGCATATATATTTCGGCATATGGACAGGGGCGGTTGTTCGTGCTAGGGGTTATGTTGCGGTTTGCTGACCAGGTGCAGGAAAATCGAACGGATGGCAGGCGCGTCGGCAATTTGCCCGCCCCGTAAATCGGGCATCGCCCGGTTTTTTGTAATTTCATCTGCGCTGTCTTCACATAGCTGTTCTATTGCCTGCCGTGCTCTCTGCTGTTGCGCCTTGATGCGCGAGCGCAACCCGTCGTCATAAAACTCAGTTTGCTGAAAGATGCATTGCCTATTGTCTCTGCGAACAGAGACGATGCAGCTGCATTTCTTGCGGCGTTAGCAACAATCATTACTGCTGTTTCTGCAGCAGGCGGCTTCGGTCGTAAATGGTAAACAAATCGCATCAGCCGGGGTCACATCGAGCGATTGCAGGTTGCAATGTTAAACATAGCGTCTTAAATAATGCCGCATAATCTAAACAGCACCGCATTCGGTTTTCGCCAGCAATCGAAACATGATTCGATTGCGTGTAGCAATTCGCCCAGAGTGGCGAAGAACCGATTGTGTGTAGCCAGTCGCCGCGCCAGCTTCCAAACTCGCTCGATGGGGGGCAGTTGCGGGCTGTATGGCGGCAAGAACAGCAGGGTGCGAATTCCGGTTCAAACTGGACACGCATTCCACGGCAAACTGGACAGTAAAATAGAGTCGTAGCGGTACGCGGGATAACCGTGGCAACCTCGGAGATTTTTCCGGTGGGCCACATGGCGAACAACAGGTTATCCATGCGCAAGATTACAGAAACACTGCGGCTGCATTTCGAGTGCGGTCGCTCCAACCGGGATATTTCCCGCGCCATCGGCGCGTCGCCGACCACGGTTTGCGACTATCTTCGCCGCGCAAAGGCCGCTGGCCTGAGCTACCCGCTGCCAGAGGGTATGGGCGATCTGGCCATCGAACTGCGGTTATTCCCGCCGATTGTGCCTTCTGATGTTGTCCGATCCGAGCCGGACTGGGTCTGGGCGTAGCCAGCCCAAGACGTTGGGGGCGGGCAAGGCTTACGACACCGCCGACCTCGTCGCCGGTTGCCGTGGTCGCAACATTGTCCCGCATGTCGCGCAGAACGATACGCGTCGCGGCGGCAGCGCGATTGATGCTCGCACCACGCGGCACGATGGATATCAGGTAAGCCAGGCGATACGCAAGCGGGTCGAAGAACACCTGGGCTGGGGAAAAACGGTGGGGCGGATCAGACAAACCGTGTATCGGGGCTTGAAACGGGTTGACCAACACTTCAAACTCACCATGACCGCCAGCAATCTTGTGAGGGTTGCCCGAATGCCGTTTGCGGTGCAGCAGGGAGTGTGCCAATGAGCCGTCAAGGCGGGGCAATACGCCCCGAAACACCGGGGGCGCAATGAAATGGCATCAAATTGACAAGCGTTGTTCGTTCAGATGGTTCGCAAGAATGTGTTCGATGTGTGAATCTTGGCGAATTTCAACAGCCTGCTAAAGCTAAAGCTTCAGAATGCCTTGTGCTAAATCAGCAACGCTATCCAGATTATCAATACGTAAACTATGGAAGTCCTGCAACGTCTCCGGTAGCTCGCTCTCCGAACCAACCAAAACTGGCACGATGTGTTTGCCATGCCGTTTGGCGGTTTCAATTTCCTGATTCATCCACATACTGGGACGACCTGAAACCAGAAAAACTGCGAGGCTTGCTTGTCCGATCATATTTTCTATGTGAATCTGAAATGGAACGCCATTCGGAATCTCGTCTGCACTGAGGATGCGCACATTCAATTTTGCCAGTGAGTTGCTCAGGCGATGAACTGCATCAGCATCCGCTATGCCACCAGAAACGAAGACGGTCGAACCAGGTAAGCGCTCTGCAACTTTTTCAATGGCTTTTCGATAAAAGGCCTTAGCTATTCCCTTGATGGCTGGCATAGCTTCATGAAGTGATAAATTATTTGCAGGAACGATGACCGATGAGATGCTTCTGGTATGCGATACTGCCAGTCTAGCTGGCTCATCAGTCAACTCTAGTTCATGGATAAGCTGAATGTGCTCGCTATTTTTTCGCACAACATCAATGTAGATAGTGAACCCTCCCCAGCCGCTTGCCTTTAGACGAAAACCGCCTCTTCTGGTATGTATCTTTCGTACCGGATTGGGGAAGGTGGGGTGCAGCGTATAGATTACATGATCAATCATATCCAGTTCTGCTGCTGTACCGACAAGCCATACAGCCCAATCCCACTGGTCATCACTGACGTAAACACTCTTTTGCTTGATCTGTATGCTCATACACCATCTCCTTTTTCTTGCAGCTGAACCAGCATCCATTGAGATGTCGCAGGTGACAGCCAAGTGTTGTCAGACTCCTTTGCCTCAATCTCTATTAGATGCTCATCTTGCACCCCTTCCAGAGATATGAATGTTCCACCTGTTTCCCGCACTGGGGTAACGTCTTCCCAGTCTGTGCATTTCCCTCGTTTATGAAAACGTCGGCGACATGTAACCCCGCCATTCATCAGTTTACGAGCAATAGCATCTGGTGCGATTTGCACTTTGACTAGCCTCCCGGCGCTCTTCTTCCATTAGCCAACGGTTTCTGCCAAATAAATCAAGGCTTCCAGAGGGTTTTCCCGATCAAGGGGGATGAACTCGTGGGACTGAAACATTCCGCACATATCAACACCATCTTCCACTATGGCAATGGCGAGCTTCTTCTTGGCGCGAGCCCAGTCCAATTCATCTATTACCCATTTATGCGTGGTCCATCCGTTTTTCTATTTTGTCGGCATCGCGCACTTGGTCGAAGGCAACTGCCTGTTTCGCTTGCTTCACGGCATCTAGCCCCGCCTTGCGCGCCGTTGCCAGCCGGGTTTTTATTTCGTCGGCATAGCGGACACGGTCGCGGAAGACATCGGTTTTCAGGTGTTGAATATCGGGAAAGCCATCCAGTAATTGGAACACTGGACTGTCGGTATTTGCGTTCCTTGCTTCCTGCAAACGCAGGGTCAGTGCAGCACAACTCGCCGCCACATCCACCGGCTTGCCGTCCGGACACAGCTTGTAAGGTAAGGCGCGCAGCATCGCCACATCGAAAGGCAGTTGCCCCAAGCCTTCGGCGAATAGTAATTGCGTCGCCCAAGGTCGCACTGCATGGCGCAGCCCCAGTTCGTAAAATACATTGGCATTTGCGGTGGTCAGGTCGGCCACCGCGTATTCGCACAACACCAAGCGCTCGAACATCGGCTTGTGGATGATGCCGCCCGCCATTTCCTCATCGGCGCGCAAAGGCTCCAGCCCGGCAGCGATCACGGCAGGTTTGATGAGGGTTTCGTAAACAGCATCGAAGTCGACTGTAAGCCCGCTGGCTGCGGACTTGCGACCGAATGGCATGAGAATGAAGCAAAGGGGTAGCATTTTCTAGGCGAGTCCAGCAATAGTCTTGGCAAGCTCCGGCCAAGAAACACACGTGATCTTATTATTCTTGATTGCATCAGGAAAGTTTTTTGGTTTCGAGTCCTGTGGATAAACGCCCAAGACTTTCTTCCCTCTTCTTAAGCTTTCCTCAATTTCCCACGCTACCCATTTGCTCTTGGGCGTTTTGTCGGAAAGAAAAACAACGGTCAACGAGGATTGTGCAATTCTTTCTGCTATTTTTTGCTTGATGTAAGGTGCCCTCTCGCTGTTGATGGGTTCGTGAACTGACCAATCATTAAACTCGATAGGCGAGTGTTCATGCTTGGCGTGGCCGCGTAATAAATTGACGATGCCAATATCTTCATGGTCGAAGCTGATAAAGACATTTCTCTTGCCCGCCTGTTCTCCCTCTCGAAGCTCCTGCTTAGCCTTATCCACCAACGACTGAATATCGCCAATGCTGCGCAAATTTCCTCCGCCTCCACCCATGGTTATATCTCCAATCCAATATATTCACGACATGCAATGCAGACACCACAAGGTTTTTCTGTGCCTGCATGGCATGAATAGGTTCCATTAATACTTCTAGCTTTGGCGATTTCCAATACATCCGCCTTGGAAAATGACATCAGGGGTGCAACCAGCTTGATGGGTTTGCCCAAGCTCTGTGAAAGTAGTGCCTCTGTGTCAGTCAGAAAATTCCGCGTTTGATCTGGGAAAAGGTGATATGCCTCATCCAGCAAACCGATTCCCAATGTGGATGCACCGCATTGGAATGCGTAAGCCGCGCCAACAGTAAGGAACATGAGGTTGCGGCATGGCAAGAATGCATCTTCAAGAATATGTTTGTTCGGGTCGGTTATCCCCTCATAATGATCAATAGCTTTGGCGAAGATCGCTTCGAGATCATCTTTCGAATATTCAATCAGTAGCATTGAGCCTTTTATGTTGTTTATTTCAGGATCATCGAAATAAGCGAAAGCCTCTTGGCGGATTGTTGCATAAATCTTCACATGCCGATTGTGTCGTGAAAGTTCCCATGCTGCTTTAAGTAAACCTAGCTGACCGTTGCACCAAATATCTAAATTATCCGGGAAAACTTTTCCAATCGCATGATCGAAACTGTCAATGAAAACGGCACAGCCACTAGAGATGTATTTGTTAAAAAGCTCAGTTACAACTTGTAGGCCACGTGACCGCGCCTTCTCGATTGCTTTGCCAGGGCTTTGCAAAAATATATTAAGCACGCTAGATGGGGAGCGTTGGAGCGTAAATCGTTTGCTAAAAGCACTGACCATCTCTTGTGCGAGTTCAGATGGTATGTCCGCTCGTTTGATCTCATTGAGTGCGCTATCTCGTTCTGCTTCAGACAACTCATGTGGAAAGTTTAGGAGAACTGAGATGGCAATTGATATTGTCCAGATGTCTTCCCAGAACTGCTTAGCTTGCATCAGCTTTATCAACCCCTTTGATGGCGAAGCTGGTAGATTCACATAATCAGCCGTAGCATTTCGGGGGACAAGAAAATAATCTTTCCTAGTCTGTTCGATTTGCTTTCTCTTATGCCGCAATAACAACGTCTTCCCCATCCCTTTTGCCGCAACCAAGAGAAATTTCCCATGTACGCCATCAGAAAGAAAATTGTCGATTTGTGGGTTGGTAGCCAAGAAGCGCTCGTCTATAGAATCTGCTAACTGTGCGTCAGTGTTCCAAGTAGGCATTTGCGTTTATTCCTCTGTTGTTGTTTCAGGCCACATCCATCGCATCTCAATAATTGCTTACCTATTGCGTATTTCTCATGCCAATCTTTCCACACTCAACCACACCCCACCAAAATTGTTCCAGTACATCCCCATCAAATCATTGGCAAAGCAAAACAGCCGCCCCGCGCGCTCAGGCGTAAATTCACGCCTCACACCAATACGAAAACAACTGGCACTATCGTTATCAATCGCGCCAATCAACTCGAACCAGCGCGCTTCCGGTACACGACGTTTTTTCTCCATCATCACCATCCATGGCAAGCAACTCGTGTAGCCTCCCGCGTCACACTTGGTAAACAAATCCCTCCATTCGCCTTCCGTCTTGAGGGCATAAGTTTCGCCCGCCGCAAAATCAATATCCGTGTTTACCCACTTCTTATTTGCAGGGATGCGGACACGATGGGATTCACCCGGTGAGAGTTTCATCATCGCCCTTTATTAGTTGAGCCGGTCGCGTATCTTGCGTATGGGGGCTGCCATCGGTGACTCAGCTGCTTCGGCTACTGCCATCAGATAATCCAGATGCCCCTTGGCCGAGAGAAATTCGCGCGGCGATCCATCGCGCTGTTTTGCTTCCATATAGCCATTAACGATTTCATCCACACGTGAGGGCAATGTTTCATCGGCAAGCCCATCCAGCAAGTCGCACTCAACGGTTGCGATGGCGTTCCAGAAGCTGGGGTCGTCTGTATCTTTTTCCTTGCTGGCTGTTCGCGCCGAATTCAGATTATCTTTAAGCTCGGTCTTGTCCAACTCGGTGTTTTGCAATAAGGCCAGCAGCATTTTTGTTGCAGTCGAGTTCAGCAAATAGTAGGCATCGGATTTATGGTTTGTTTTCTCAAGCAATTTGGCGGCTTCGACATAGCTGCTACCAATTTTTTCCAAGTCGATTACCAACTTGCCTTTTATATTGCTTCTTCCCTTGCCAGAATTGATTTCCTTGGACAGGATCAATGCGCGGCGTTTTATCACGCTGCCATGTATAGCCCAGCGCTCTGGGGTTGCCGCTATGTCGATCACTTTATCAATGTCTGTTACCGCATCTTTCAGCAGTTCCATGGCCTTGGCATTATTCCCCTTGCCATCTATTTGCACTGCCAAGCGTGCGCGGAAGTTGCATAGCTGCTCGATGGCTTTGAGCGTCGTTTCCCCGTTTGCCGATTCCAGCGATTTGTTGAGGTGCGTTACCGCTTTCTCGTATTGCCCCAGTTCGCCCCATGCTTGTCCAAGCGCCGAAAGAACTTCTCCCTTGCCCAGCCATTTGCTTGGAATTGCCCCCTGAATTTCCTGGAGACGTAGTTGCAGGGAGCCTAGCTTGGATTCGGGAGCTGTGTAAGCCTCTGCGATAAGATTGTTCAGTTCGATTACCGCTTCGCTGGGCGTGACAAAGGAATAGGTCCGTGTGGCTTTGGAGCAATTGCCGCCATCGCCGAGTACAAAGGAAGGATCGCCATAACACTGGTATGCGCCCCATGTATTGTCGTTCGGGTTGTTGTTGAAAACGGTTTCGCGCGCTTTGCGCACGGCGTAGCCAAAGTTTTTTCCTGTCAGCATGGCCTCGTAGAAGGCCTCTGCGAAGAGTCTTGCGCCTTCGTCGTTCACCGCCCAGCCTGCGGCCACGACCGCGCGCACGCCCATGGCGATGAGTTCTGCGCCGAGGTTGGCGGCGAGGCCGGGCAGGTTTTGTACTTTGTAGTCATCAATCTTGCCAAGGTGGCAGCAGTTGATGAATGCCAGTTCGGGCACCACGCTCATTTGCCGGATTTCGGCTGGGGTGATGAAGAGGTCATCGCCGATCACCATGCCACTTACCCGCTTTGCATTTTTGTTGAGGCACGGGTCATCGGATTCGCGCACTTCATAGTCATACACGCCGTGGCCGGATAGGTGCAGGATGCGGTAGTCATCTGCATACAGGGCGGTCAGGATTTCCTTGGCTTCGGTCTCGATCAGCGAAACCGGGGTGTAGTTGTGTGTCTTCAGTGTGTCCACAACTTCCTTGGCTTCGTTGGCCGCGCCGGGCAGGTTGGGGAAGTAGCGGTTAGCAATTTTTGGGTTGCCTATCACCAAAACGGACTTGCCCGGCGAGTGTATTACTTTCTCGCGGAAAGTATTGACTTGCAGTTGTCGTAGCATGCCTGCCCGCACCGACATGGGCAGGGCGACGCCGGCATCTTTGCCGTCTCTTGTTCGCGCGGTCATCAATTCCCAAGGGTAACGGGCAGCGGCATCGTTCAGAACCAATAACAGGTTGCGTTGATCCGGGGCGTATTGTTTTAGGTTGTTGGGGGTCAGCATCTGGAATAGCGTCGATGCGGCGGAATTGCCAGGGGTATTGTCGGCCAATGCGTCCGCAATGAACTGATCCACCAGTTTGCGTTGGCTGGGTTGCAGATAGGTTTCTGCTCGTGCCCGGTCAGTCAGCAGTTTGAATATCAATTGAGCTTGCTTGTCTTCTTCGATACCCAGTCTTTGCCACCAGTCGGAGATATCCTTGGTGGAGGCGCGGCGCATCGCGCCACGCTTGCGGTCAATTTGTGCTTTGGCATCGAACTCGAAACGCCGGGTCAAGTCGGCATCTTTGCTCGCATCTTCGAGCGCATGGGCGGCATGAATGGCAATGTCTTCGTACAATTCGATAAGTTCAACTTCTTCCAGCATCAGGCGAGCAGCTAGGCCGTGCTTCTCAAGGTTTTGCAGCGCCTTGTCGATTCCGCGCAAAATGGCGGCTATCGCTGTTGTCACCGACAGGCCCGCATCGTTGGTGCCGACCAGCAGCACGCTGACACCAGTGGGAGGCGTGCCGTATTCTCCCTGTTCATTCACATGGCTGGTCGCGTATGTGCGTATGCCGCGCGACACCGCTTTTTCCAGTGTGCCGGGTGTCAGGTCTCCGACTGCGCCCAGACCGACGATGATTGCGCCCTTGGGTTTGTGTCCGTCGTTGGGGAAATACTGGGCCGTGTTTATATCGCCCGGATATAGCCCGAGCCGCTGGCTGGCAAGCAAGCGACCGCCCATATGTCGGTCTAAAGCGGCTTCTGCGCTGACCAGTGTGTCGCCGCAATAGTGACCGAGGAGAATGGCGTGGCTGGCAAATTCCAGACTGCCATGCACGACCCGCACCCGGATTTTGTTGGTGGCGTGGGTGGTCAATTTGTCTGGTTGCGCGCAGAGGGCTGCGGCAAGTAATTCTTCGTGATTGGGGTGCAGCACGGCGCGCTCTGCGGGCATCACGAATTTTGCAGGCAGGCCGCGATTGCCCGGCGCTACGCTGGGCAGCCTGTCGGTGTTGCCGTAACGCAGGATGTCGAGCACGGCTGGCGGGCATTTGTCGGATTTGCACAAGTCGCCGTGCAGCACGTTTGCGTACCAGGTGTGGATTCCGTTCGGGATGCCGGTTGCCCATGGCACACGGCCATCGCCTTGCGGGGTAGCTTCAAAAATATATTTTCCATTCTCGCAGCGCATGCTATTCGGCGTTGCTGATGCTTGCCCGGCAATGTAGAAGAAACGTTTTGGGTCGAGTCTCTCTGTGGTAGCTTTAATCTTGTCCCAGACGGCCTTGGCATTGTTGAACATCACGGCGGCTGGCGATGATTGATCTGTCTTGGCGTTGTCTGACCATGCTTTCGGGTCAAGCAATTCATAGGGCAGCATTTCAAATACGCCCGGATACTCGCGAATGATGGTCAGCAGTTCGTCAAGGTCGTGCTTGAAGTCAAGCATGGACAGTCGGCGTATCAGGCCGTCTTGCCCGGTTAGCACCATGCCCATCGCGTGCGATCCGCCATTGGGTGTGCCCAGCATGACGACTCGGGCATCATTGTGTTCGCACAGGCGTTCCCACACTTTTGGATAGTTGGCCATCATGGCGCGCAACACCACGCCGCCCATGGAATGCGCAACGATGCTAACCGGGAGATTCGGTTGCTTTAACTCATCCAGCTTTTTGGTGATGGCGTTTGCTAACTTCTCGGCTGCTTCGGTTACTGAAAGCCGCCAATCGTAAGGGAAAGGCTCTACGTCATAGCTGCCGGAAAGCTGTTCGATCATCGGGTTGTAAGCCGAGCCTATTACTGCCCCCGCTCCAACATTGAAAGCGCCTAGCTTAAGCTTGCCCATTCCACCCATGGCTAAATCAGAAACATCCATCCAGACGCGATTAGTGCCGATGTCGAGATGGCTCCCCATGATGCCCGGCAACAGAAACACGGTGGCGCGTGGTGCGCCGCGAACTCCTCTCGATAGCACAGGCTTTACTTCCTCTTTCATATTATAAGAAGTGAATCCGTCCCCGACAGTTGTATCTGCGGATAGCGCCGCCTCCAGTTTTTTTACGCTGGGCTGGTTGGTGAAATACTTGAAGTGCGAGATTTCCGGCCCACGATAAAACACGTAGGCCGCGCCGTCCTTGCGCTGTGCGCCGCTGAACATGGAATCGGTGTTGACTACCAGATCATGGTCGCTTTGATACAGTGGGTCGGCCAGCAACACCATGAAAGTGCTGGCCAGTGTGCCGCCCTGAATATCCCCGGAGATTACCCGCAAACGCCCGTCTACGCGAGCCGTCGGGGTGTTGAGTAATTTCACCAGCGGCGAACCGGGGATCATTGCCTCAATGCCGGGGAGAATTTCTGGATTGCGGCGCTGGGCGGCAATGCCAGCGGCCAGTGCGGCGAAGCCATCCAGAACTGTGCCAGCGATGCTGGGGATTAAGCTCAGCAAGGCGCGCAGCACAGAGAAATAAATATCCAGCCGCCCGGATGCCAAAGTGGTGCCGCGTGTCGGGCAGGCCGTGCGCACAAAGCGCTCTACCCGGATGTGTTTGTTCTGGAGCAGGCCGTTGAGCTTGTCCAGATCGCCACGCGAACCGCCCTGATTTTGCTTGCGGAAAAAATCTAGTTCATCTTTGGTGAAGGGGGGCTGTCCGTCCGAAGCGCTGCCACGGCACAACAATTCACCCACCATGCCGCCACGAGAGTGAGACATTACATGCAGGGTGATGCCATCGGGCAATGATTCCACCAAAGTAATAACGTTCTGTATCGGGTTCTCGGTCAGCGAGCGATGTTCCAGCGCCAGCACGGTGTCGTATTTCTTCAGTAGCGTCAGCCAACTATCGCGCCGACTCCAACTGTCGCCAGCATCGCTCCATAATTCGCCGAAGCTCCCCTCCGTGGATGAGCCGGTGCCGTGCAGCAACAACAACGCAGGCTTGTCTGTCGGAATAGGGTTTTCTGTTGCTGGTTTTAATTCAAATTGTTCGGTTTGGCTGCAACGGTACAGTTTTGTGCATCCATCTTTCAGTCCTTTTTTCTCGATTATTAGCGCTATGTCTCGGGCACCTTTTTGTTCTACAAAGCGCACCCCGAAAAAACGTAGCGCCTTGATTACGATTCCGCTGAATCCTCGTTGCCCACTTTTTTGCGGCAGGCTCGTCGGTATATCGAAAACATCGTCCGCAGCACCGCGTTTGGCACCAAGTTCGGCGAATACTTCGTCGCGTAAACTTTCGGGCGTAGTCCAGAAACGCAGGCCGTTTTCCAGCTCGACTTCAACTACATCGCCTTCCCGTGCTTCTTCGATCGGGTGTTCTTTGGATTCCCCTCGCGTTGTCCCAAGGGTGTAGGTGCGGACGTTATCTATAGTCAGAAGTGCCGACTGCCAGTCCAGCGGTTTTTCCGTCCCTACTTTTTCACCGGGGATGCGCAGTTTTATTGTGGTTTGGGCAGCCATACTGACTTCTCCAATAGTTTTGGGGTTTAGCTGTTCCTGTTACGGATGGCGCTGAGGTAGGCATTCAGAAATTTATCCCCGCCGGTCTTCTTGCATAAATCAATCAATCCCATCAGATATCAATGCTGTCAACATAATCCCCCACTCGATCTGCCAGCTTGGCCTTGAGTTTGTCCCGAATGCTGCTCAGCACGGATTCGTTGATGGTGACTTTTCCTGAGCTGTGTTTGAGCGATACTTTGTTTTTCCTGATCTTGAAGAACAGCACCTGCGTAATACTTGATTCTGCTTGCAGGCTGTAGGCCATCATCGTCACCATGAACTGTCCATTGTCGTCCTGCTCTGCCAAGGCGATCTGAAAGCGGGAGGCTGTTGCCGTGCGGCTTTCTCGGTTGAAGATGGTGAGCCATGGGCTGTTCGCATCCATGGATTTCATGGCATTGATAGTGGCGGTAATGACAGCCAGTGCGGTCGGTGCCGCACCCAGCATCACAGCTGCCACCTGCAGGATTGCTTCGTGTGCCTCCATGCCGTCAGCCTGTTCCTCGTAGGCATTGAAGGAAGAATCCTGCAACACCCAGCCGAGCTGCCCCAGCGCGTCGAAGTATGCGTCATACCATTTGAAAATATCACTGTTGGACGCCTTCTTGTTGGCCGCCAACTGAGCCAAGAGAGCCGAGTTGACGATATCCTTCCGGCGTTCTGCAGTGACTCCTTTGACAAAGGAAACCACTTCGGAGCCGACCACCATGGCTTGATTCTTCAATTCGTCGTAATTGATTTCTTTGGGAGGCTGGATATCCCTTGTTAAGTGTCTCGCCATGGGTGGCAACTTGACGCTATCAACGAATGCGCGAGCCGTAGATTTGGTGGCTTTTTTTCGGGATGTAACTTTTTGTTTCCGTAGCTTCGGCGCTGGTGCGGCTTTCGCAGCACTGGCCGTGAGCGGTGCGAGGAAAGGATGATCGAAGTTGCTGTCGCGCCCTTCAAGTTGCGGAACTTGGTCGAATTTGTCTGTCCTCAGGCCTTTAGTGGTCAGCGCGTGCAGGTCGCGATAGCTGAGCTTACCTTTCGCAACCTTGATTGCAGACACTAGGTTCCATGTCAGGGCACCGTTGTAGCTTTTGCCGATGTAGGCATCGGATGAGGTCTGGGTGTCGCGGCATCCAGTAATGAGTAGTTCTGGAATATCTACGGCAACGATATCGCCCTTCTTGCGCTTTGTAGCACTTGATGTGCGCCGTGATTTGCTGGTGTCGCCAGTCAGCTTTCGACCTGACTCTGTCGCTAGTAGGTCCAGTGGACACGGCAGAAAACGCGCCATGCGCGGGGCATCTGGCGGCAGAACCTGGCGGGTGTTCGTACCGGAATGGCAGCAATCCATAATCACGGTGAGATTGACGCCTGCGGCGGCTGTGTCAAATGTTTCGCGCAACCAGTCGTCCGTCAGCGGGTCGTACCAGTCGAGGTCGGTGGGGCAGA
>Ga0209211_10009570_pt1 | contig 12868 bp, 10 predicted proteins | sample RifGroA2_FD_183992 | JGI IMG/M metagenome (GOLD analysis project Ga0209211, IMG submission 183992) | Groundwater microbial communities from Rifle, Colorado, USA - Groundwater A2 (SPAdes) (version 2) | ecosystem: Environmental > Aquatic > Deep subsurface > Groundwater | place: Rifle, Colorado... | reverse complement strand
GATTAAACAGTCTCGCTTTTGCCCCCATCGCCTCTAACCCCTTTATGTACTGAAATCGATTCTCGGAAACGGTCTCGTGAATAATACTTTTCCCTTCTGCTTGAGTAAGTAACACTGCCCACAATGGTTGCCAGTCCGTCATAAATCCGGGGTATGGTTGCGTTTCCATATCCACAGCCTTCAGCTTTCCCTTGTGATAAAAGCGAATGCCGTATGACCCAACCTCATACCCCGCACCCATCTCGGCAATCTTGTCCAAAAAGGCCTGTAAATGTTCCTGCTTTGCATTTTCAACAATAATGTCACCTTTGGTTGCTATCGCAGCACACGCATACGAAACGGCCTCGTTGCGATCCGGCATGATTTGATGCACTGTTGGCTGAAGTTTTTCCACACCATCAATCTCAATCACTCGGTTTGCGTGACGGTGAATGTGAGCTCCCATGTCGGTAAGATACTCAATAAGGTCATCTATTTCCGGCTCCAGTGCAGCATTTTCTAAAATCGTTTTTCCTTGAGCCAACACCGCAGCCATGATCAAGGTTTCGGTACCGGTGTGCGTGTTTTTTTCAAAACGATAGGTTACGCCCTTGAGTTTACCTTGGACCGTCGCTTCCAACGTGTCGCCTCTGTTGACAATTGTTGCCCCCAACGCTTCCAGTCCGTGAAGATGCCAGTCAATCGGGCGTTTTCCAATCGCATCTCCGCCCGGCAACGGAACAACTGCGTGCCCAAACTTTGCAAGCAACGGACCCAAAAACATTGTTGAGGCGCGAGACAACACACCGTACTTTTGCGGAATCGTGTCGCTTGTTATCCCTTTGCATGAAATAAACATGGTGCGCTCGCCCGCAACTTTGGTGGTTGCACCAAGGTCTTCCAGAATTTTCCGAGTAATCTCAACGTCATTGATGTGTGAAAAGTTTAACAGTCTTGATTCACCTTGTGTGAGCATTGAGGCGATCATCAACTTGAAGCTTGCATTTTTTGCACCACCAAGACGAACAGAACCGTAGAGAGGCTTGCCGCCTTTTATAATGAATGTATCCATTCGTGTGCTTTCTATACTTCATTTGTCGGTTTTCAGCCAACCAGGAAAACCTCGCGCTCTAATTCTACTCCATATTTCTCTTTGACCACTGCCTTAACGTGTTCGGCAAGTTTAAGCACATCGCTGGTTGTTGCATGACCAGTATTCAAAATAAAGCTCGCGTGCTTGTCACTTATCACCGCGTCACCTATTCGCATTCCTTTGAGTCCTGCCCCATCAATAAGCTTGCCGGCTCCTTCACGCAAACCACTTGGCATGACAGGGTTTTTGAACATGCATCCCGAGCTTGGAATACCAAGCGGTTGAGTCTCTGCGCGGCGCTTTGTTGCCTCAGCCGCTTTTTGTTCTAACTCGGCTTTATTGCCTTTTTTTAGTTTGAACCGAACGGTTGTAATCACCTCGTGTGTTTCTTGAAGAATTGAGTAATCGTACGCAAACTGCATTTCGTTTTTTGTGTATATTTTTTTGATACCGCCTTTGGCGATTACCTCAACTTGATCCACATCGGCACCAATAAGTTCTGTTAAGTAATGCGAGTTGTTATAGATTGCACCACCAATCGTGCCAGGGACACCAAGAAAATATTCTAAACCTTCCAAACTTTTATTAATGCTCGCACGAACCGCCAAGTTCGTTGGAGTTCCGCTTTCAACCTCGAAGGAGTACGTGTTTTCATCTATCTGAATTGTTCGAGATCCAGACACCATGTTATTAATCACCAGTCCCTTAATTCCCTCGTCTGGCACAAGACTGTTGCTCATTCCACCCAAAACCAAATATTTTTGCTGATTTTTTTCGCACCAAATCACCAAGTTTTCGAGATCTGCTTTTTTCGTCACGACCACAAAGATTTCTGCTGGTCCACCAGACTTCATGTAGGTATGGGAAGAAAGAGGTTCACTCGCTTTGAACGAAAGATTGGAGAAAGCGGACTGAAGTGTTTCAAGTGTTTGAGATACCATTGAAGGCATTATAGCGTATGAGTGACACTCTTATTGAAATTTTTTCACTTGTCTATCAAAATCAGAAATATAGTAAATATTTCATTAAATCTTTTATTTATTTTTTGCCAGTTCTAAGTTTATTTTTAGTTTCTCTTATTGCTATAATGGGTAAGTAGTTTAAATTTTCTTCGAGATACTTTTCAACTCTGATTTTATTGTGTCTAATTAAATCTCTTAGAAGCCAAGAGACAGCTTTTGTAATTAAAATATCTCTCTCAGATTTTAGTTTATCTATAACTTCAAAAGCCAAACCGGTAAGTCTTTTATCATTCGAGTTATTAACAACCCCTGTTAATAACACTAAGCTCGCTCTCCTCTTACTAACGCTTTTATTATCAGCAAAACTCTTAATGAATTTTTCCCAATCATTCCACTTAAGTAGGATTTCATCTGTCGTGAAATTGGACTGACAAGTAGAATCTATTTCAGCCCAACCTTCCAAGTAATTAAGCCAGTTATCAAATAATTTAGGATTCAATTGTCTTCTAAGTTTTGGTAAATATCCCAGAAGCAATCCAGCCATAGATTTTTCTTCGTAAGAATCTCCTCGATAAAGAAGGTCTAACAGGGTTATAAATTTTGTTAGGGAAATATCATCATTATTTTTAATCCATGCGTTAGCTATTACCCTTCTTTGAGGAACACTTAATCCATAATGGAAATGCCTATGTCCCAAATATCCGGATGTCTCCGAGGTTTGCTTTGTTTTTTTAGCCTCTTGTTTAATTGCTTCTAAAATTTCTAAGTAAAATTTGTTCATTTTATAAGCCTTTTACTTTGTTTTATGGGTAAATAATTTTGTGAGGTTATTACTTTTTTGCCGGTTTCCTTTTCAAGATTAGACCTAGCATCTCCGGCAATTTTACCTCCGCGCCTGGAAACTTGTTTATTTTTCTCAAACCCTCGAGGGTGTTCTATTTTGGTAATTTCTGTTGTTGCTGCTTCACCAAGTTGCGAGAATAAAAGTTCCAAATCACTCATGTGATCACGCAAATTTTCGCGCTTGAGTCCTTTTATTTTCTTGTGACCTGATGGAGTAACACCGAAGGTTGCTCTGGATATTTCCGCAGTCAGTATCTCGTACTCTTTTGCAAGTTCAACACCATGTTTTTGCCATTCATCTGTTAATTCTTCTCTTATAACAATAGAACGCATCCGTCTTTCAATCCAATCCTCTGGATATCCCTTTGCTTTGTAAAGGGCTCTTGCTCGTTTTTGAGCAAGTTCCGGATCTTCTATCTCCTGCACCCTTTCATATCCAACTCTGGCTAACCATAATTTAAAAGGTTCTGCTTTGGGAGAAGGGATTGATTGAATAATCCTAAAAATACCTTCAGTATTAGCATAATTTACTTTTTGTGCTCCACCTGATGTTTGAACCGAAAGGAGGGTGGCAATTTGCCCCCACCCTTTAGAAAGCTCTGGATCACGTCTTCGCATATCTTTAATATATCCATCTGGTTGAATTGAATCCGTAAGCGCGGAAACTACATCAACAATAACAAACCACCATTCGTTATTATGAATAGTTTTTCTTATTTTCCTGTTCCGAAAGATAGCTATTTTAGTTATTTGCGCCACTTCTTGATTCATAAAGTTTTTATTTTACTGTTTATGGTACACATCTTCGTTAAAAATTGCTATCCTATTTTTACAACGGAGAAAACCGGATTTCCAGTTTGCTGTTGAGTGCAACCGCAATCCTCTTTAGCACAGCAACAGATGGATTGGCCTGACCTATTTCTAGTCGTGAAATCACGGATTGTGTTGTTCCAATTCTCTTTGCAAGTTCTGCTTGAGTGAGTTTTCTTTCTTTGCGCGCGAAAATTAACGCATTAATGAGAGCAAACTCAGGCTTAAGTCTATCATATTCTTTTTTAGCAACAGGATTCTTCAACAAGTCTTTTTTGTACTGATTGAAGCGTAAATATTTCTTTTTCATATAGCATATATGCTATATCATATCCTTTAATCTGTCAATTTTTCTCTCAATCAACCTGATCAGCCAGGTGTACAATAGTAATATGAATCACGGCTCCACCGACACATCACCAGCTCCCTACTCCTTCCGTCAATATCTCGGAGATCTTGCGCGCTACATTTCGCCATATCGACAGCAGTTTTTCATCGGTGTGTTTTTTCGCCTCACGAGCGATATTGCGCGCCTCTATCCCGCATGGGCTATCGCACAAATCATCACGCTCCTCTCCTCTCCACACACCCCAACAACTACACAGGCACTTCTCACCACATTCATAATCTGGGGAGTTATTTCGACTTACTATGGCTGGGCGCACAACACCTCAAAACTCTTTGGGTATCAAGTCGCGGAAAAAGCCTCTTTGGATATCTACAAAGATTGTCTCGCACACGTCTTTACGCTTGATCTAACATGGCAAGAAGCGGAAAACAGCGGCAACAAAATGAAACGCATCGATAAGGGGCAAGATGGCATTAATCTCACGATTCGTCGATTGTTCGATGTGGTCATCGAAGTTGCAGTCAATATGATCGGCATTGTGGTGATCTTTTCCACGCTGAGTAAAACACTCAGTCTTGCGTTGATCCTTTTCATGATTACATACTTTCTCATTGGAACCGCATTACTCAAACGCGCAATACGCCAAGAAAAGATTGTGAACAAAAAATATGAAGATCTTGGCGGTCTTACGTTTGAGTCTTTGAATAATATTCAAACCATTAAAGCGCTGTCCATCGATAAAGGAATCATGTATGCCATAAAAACACAGATCACCTCAATTGTTGAGGAAGTGAGTAAACGCATTTGGTTCTACCAGTCGCAAGGCATGCTGTTGTTCTCGTTCGAAGTCTTGTTTGAGTTTGGGATCATTTCAGTGTTGGCTTGGGGTGTTTGGCACAGTCAATATGAGTTGAGTTTATTGGTGTTGTTCATTGGATTGTTTGCCAAGGTTGGCGAGTCCACCAGAGAACTTACCAGTGTCACGCAAGATTTGGCCTTGGCAAAAACGTGGGTGTCTCGCGCCATGCATATTATGCGCACTCAGCCAGTGATTGAGCATCCCGAGCGATTAGCGCATCAAAAACCGTATGACAAAAACTGGAAAGAACTGCGATTGAACCATGTACAGTTTGCGTACAAAAAAGGGCAGACCTTAAAAGATATCACTCTCACAATTTCTCGAGGTGAAAAAGTTGGTATTGTTGGTTTGTCTGGAGCTGGGAAGTCAACGTTGTTTAAATTATTATTGGATCTCTACGAAAACTACGAAGGCAAAATTAGTCTTGACGGTCTGGCATTTAAACATATGCAACGGCAATCATATATCGATCATGTGGCCGTGGTGTTGCAAGATACTGAGCTTTTTGACATGACGTTGAAAGAAAACATCGAGATTGCTGCGGTGCATGGTCTTCCCGCAAACCCGGAGTTGTTACAACAAGTGGTTCATATGGCTCATTTGGATGACGTTGTGGCGCGCATGCCTCTGGGTTTGGAAACCGTGGTTGGAGAAAAAGGTGTGAAACTATCTGGCGGGCAGAGACAGCGCTTAGGGATTGCGCGAGCGCTATATCGTCAACCAGATATCTTATTGATGGACGAGGCAACCTCTCATTTAGATGCGCACTCGGAAAAGGAAATTCAAAAGGCGTTGGAAGAAACGATGAATAACTTCACCACGATCGTAATCGCTCACCGCTTGTCCACAATTCGGGCAATGGACAAGATTATTGTGCTTGGACACGGTGTGGTTGAGGAACAAGGAACTTTTAATGAATTATTGATGAATGAAAGAGCGTTTTCACGGATGTGGAGAGAGCAGAAGTTGTAGAATTTAACGTTTATGAAAGAAGTTCGTGAATATGATATAAATCTCCAGCCCCCAACGTCATCACCACATCACCTGGTTTTACGGTTTTTTCAATATATTCTTTTGCTTCTTGAATAGTCTTAAGATTTTTTGCAGGTTTTCCTGTTTCGACAATTTTCTCTGCGAGCAAGTCTGAGGTCACCGTTGGATCAAACGCTTCACGAGCACTCGGAAAAATATCGATTAATACAACTTCGTCTGCTTGCGCAAAAGCATGTGCAAACTCGTTGAGCAACATTTTTGTTCTGCTATACGTATGCGATTGAAACGCCGCAATCACGTGATTTTTGGGATACCATTCGCGTAACGCGGATAACGTTGCCACAATCTCTGTTGGATGATGCGCGTAGTCATCATAGTATTGAACACCATGTTTGATTCCTTTATCCTCAAATCGTCGCATTGTTCCAGTAAATAGTTTCATTGCGGCCAATGCTTTTTCTATCGGTACGCCAACTGCAGTGGCGGCGGCCACAGCATATAGCGCGTTTAGCGCATTAAACTTTCCCGGAACAACAAGGTCTACTGTACATTCTCTACCTTGTGCTGAAAACTGCAGAGTATTTTTTCCTTTTACAGCAGTGTAGTTGCTATAATGCCACGCATTCGAAGGAGTACTTGAGATATCAACAATTGCTATCTGTTTATTTACTTGAGTAACAAGATTTTTTAACTCCGCATTTTCACCATTAATCACCAGTGTTCCACCATTAGGCAATTTTTGAAAAAACTTCAAATACGCTTGTTGTACATCCTCCATCGAGGAATACACGTCTGGGTGGTCATATTCCAGGTTTGTGCACACAGTCACGGTTGGCGTTTGGAACATGAATCGAGGGGTATTATCTATTCCCGGATCGGTCGCGTACTCGTCGGCCTCCACCACCATAAGAGCGCTCTCCTTTATATACTTTCCAGTGCGTCCCAAGTTACGTGCCTGACCAACACCAATTGAATAACTCGGCTTTTCCCCCGCAAATTCTAAGATCCAGGCGATCATTGCGGTTACCGTGGACTTACCGCCAACACCGCACACAGAAATTCCGGTTTTCCCCTGCATCATCTGGCCTAAGGCTTCTGCATGAGAAACTACAGGAATCTTTTTTTCTTTTGCTGCTAATACCTCTGGGTTACTACTTCCATTGTGTGCTCCAGAAAACACAAGATAATCTGTACTCGCGTGAAGGTGTTCTGGTGAAAAGTCAACAAATATTTCTACTCCAAGTTGTGCTAGGATTTTTTCTGTAACAAATTCCTCCTCAACATCACTTCCAGTCACCGTTTTTCCCAAACCAACTAACATCTGTGCTAGTGCTGTCATTGCGACACCCTTAATGCCAACCAGATGAACATGTTTTGCGTCAAAAAGTGAGTACATATCTTTTATCCTATCATTCGTTGTTACAATTGCCTCTTTTTCATTTCTTGTTCGGCAATCGCGAGTTGTTCTGGCGTGTTTATGCCGATCCCAATCGTTTTGTCCTGTAATACCAATGTCTCAATCTTTTCATTGTGTTGAAAGCCAAGTTCAACGATGTCAGTAAAATAAAATTCACCAGAAACTGGGTTGCGCTGAATCATTGGCAAATATTTTTGCAAAAACGCCATGCTGTACACCGCGTTGCCTGTACTGATCTCGGTAATTTTTTGTTGTTCTTCTGTTGCATTCTTTTCTTCAACAATTCCAATCATTTCTCCGTTATCATCACGTAAAATTCTTCCATACCCCTTGGGATCTGTGTTTGTGGTAATCAACGTCATTGCCGCACCAGTATTTTTTTGATGGTCGAGCAGTTGTTGGAGTACAGAAGTAGTATAAAAGGTTGAATGGTCACCATACAACACTATTACTTGTTCAACTCCCTGATGAATATGCGGCATAGCCGATCGAACCGCATCTGCAGTTCCATCAGCAGTCTCTTGAACCGCAAACTCTACACGATCCTTAAGATATTGTTGAAGCCCATCGCGAGCAAATCCTACAACAATAATCGGTTTTGTGATGCCTAAGCCTTTCATCGCCTCAACTGGATAAGAAATCATCGGTTTTCCACCAACCTCATACATAACCTTATTCTTCACGGTAGCATGCATGCGCGTACCACGGCCCGCAGCTAAAATAATGCCTTGTACCTTCAATGTGTTTTGTACATGAGGTTTCATATCAACTCCAATACTACCTGTGCTAATTTTATGGGATCGTGACGAAGAAGTGAACGGTCAAGTATATCCTCTGAATGGTGTTCAATGACGTCTTGAGCAACAACATCCTTTGTAATAACTCGCTTGTCATGTGTTACGTCATTCACTACAGGATACTCTTGTTCTTCTGCATATTTTTTGAGGATATCAACCGGAATTGGACCGTTGTTGATTACTACATAATCGCACCTGCGACCAATAGCTTCTTCAATACATGTGAGATGTTGCTTTACGGTCATTCCATGAGTTTGATTGAATCGCGACATAAGATTTACAATGTACACAATTTTACCTCGAACTGTTTTCATAACGCTTTTCATGCCATCAACGCCAAGCGCAGCTAACAAGCTCGCATACAAATCTCCGGGACCAATCACGATAAGGTCAGCATTTTTCAGCGCTTCCGCAGCTTTGTTATACAATTTTGCTTGAGGCAACAACCGAGCCGAAGTAATTTTTTTTGCGACCGTTTCATGAGTATTGAGGTGATCTTCACCAAGCACTACTGTTCCATCGTCATATTTTATCTCAAGCTGAACATTTTGTGTGGTGACAGGGAAAATTTCTCCGTGCAATTGAAATACTTGCTCGGCAATTTCTAATGCGCTTGTCGTTGACCCTGCCATGTCCTGAAGGGCCGTCAAAATCAAGTTGCCAAGATTGTGCCCCTTCAACCCTTCTCCTTTTGTAAATCGATACAACAATAATTTGCGAATCCACTCTTGACTACCCGTTTTTGCCAAGGCTGCCAATGACTGCCGCAAGTCACCAACGGGTTGAAAGCCAAACTCATCTCGCAGTCGACCGGTTGAGCCACCAGAATCTGCTACAGAAATGAGTGCGGTTAACCGAACATGTTTTGACTTCAACCCAGAAATTACGGTTGAGGTTCCCGTTCCGCCGCCGATAACAACAATTGAGGGAGTTTTGTTCAGCATTTATTTACCTATCCGCTTTTCCAATGCTTTTGTCGCTTCTTGTTGATCGGACCAAGGAATTTCATGCTTCCCATCCACGTTTAAACTTCTCTCATGCCCTTTGCCAAAAATCCCGATAACATCGCCTTTTTTTGCCAATGTCGTAATAGCAAACACGATCGCTTCTCGCCTATCAACAACTTCGTGCATGTGTCCCCAGTTTTTCACGATGCCTTCCTTCATCTGTCGAATGATCACATGTGCATCTTCTGTGCGTGGGTCTTCCGCGGTAAACACTGCTATATCAGCAAACTCAGAGGCAATACGGCCCATCATTGGTCGTTTTGTTTCGTCGCGCAACCCCGCAGAACCTAAAACAGCGATTAAACGCTGGCCTTTTTTGAGCGAAGACCGCAATGAACTCAACGCTGACTGTAGTCCATTTGGCGTGTGTGCAAAATCAACCACCACCCGAATGTCAGATCCTGGCACGGTAACTTCCTCCATTCGTCCAACAATATGCTTAAACGACTGTATTGCTTTTAAGCAGGTATCTACCGATATATGCAGCTGTTGGCACGCTGTGATTGCCGCAAGTGCATTTTCACGGTTATATGGTTCATGGATCGTATTCGTCAGCATAGCCCGTACTTGAGGATCGGCAGTCCTAAACTCGTACTCAACCACCCGTTTATCTTTTTTCCGCACCAACTCGTGCACCATTTTGTATGATTTATCGTTTTTATTAATCACCGCTATTTTTGCCCGCGCCAAAAACGACGTTTTCGTTTTGAGATAATGGTCATAGGAGGGATGATAATCAAGATGTTCATGTGTGATATTTGTTAACACCGCTACCTCGGGAGAGATGCCAAAAAGTCTGTGTTGATAAATGCCGTGCGAGGTTGCCTCAAGAACCACAAACTCATATCCAAATGTTGCAATCTTTCGCAATAACCGTTGCAATGCAAACGGACTTGGACTTGTGACGTGAAAGCCCGTATCGATGGCTTCATCGCCAATAAACGCTGCAACTGTTGAGATTAATGCAACTTTTTTTTCGGCAGTCTTCAAGATGTGATAGATCATTGTTGAAGTGGTTGTTTTACCGTCTGTACCAGTCACACCAATCATGCGTAACTTTTTATGAAATAGACCAAACAACAGCCACGCACATACCCCTTGAGCAAGGTGATATGGTTGTTTGAGTTGAGTGATAAAAAAGGAAAGTTTTTTCATGCGACAACCTTATGCTGATTTCTTACCTGAGGATACTATGATACACATGCGGATAGTTTACCATGCTACCATGATGTCATGTGGTCATTTCTGTTCATGCCGATTATTGAATTATTTCGAGTTATTCGAGATCGATCTCACTCCATCATCCGAAATGTTCTTGTAGGGACATGCGCTTTTTCAATCTTAATTATCATCTGGGCAAATGCCTACGCTGTTGTTGCAGCCATTTCCTGGACCTACATCGTACGCTTGGCGGACAACTTTGGCCTTGTCGGCGTTCCTGTTCATGTGTCCGGAACAGGTTCTATGTACCCGACTTTTCCAAAAGGCACCGGGAAAACCGTTGCCGAGCAGTCAACAGAAGAGGTTGCATCCCCACCAATGATCAAATACCCCGGCGGTTTGCATCTTTTTACTCGATGGATCGGACGGTACACGCTCAAACACGGCGACATTGTGAGTTTTGCGAACGCAAGAACTGCTGAATTCATTGCAAAAGATGGTATTTTAAAAACAGAAGTTGATGGGTTTATTAAACGCGTCATTGCCTTACCTGGTGACACATTGGAAATCCGCAATGGATTTGCATATGTAAATACTGTTGAACTTTCCGAGCCGTATACTGCCTCTGCACGCTCCACGTTTGGCGGAACATTCTTGCCGGACTGCAAGAAAGTCACCATTCCTGATGGTCAAGTATTTGTGATGGGTGATAATCGCAAAGCGAGCAACGATTCACGATACGGGATAGGTCTTGTCAATCTTTCTGATATTAGTCGCGTACTGCCCTTGGAACAGCAACAGCCATACGAGTCGCAGTGGCGAGATACCTCAAAAGATTTTGACACGTCGAACTTGCCGATCCTAAATACCGATGAGTATCTGCAAAAACTCAACCAGATTCGCAAAGATCATGGCGTTGCTCCGCTGAAAAATCAGCCCAAACTTGTTCAGTCTGCTCGTTTGCGTGCCTTGGCGATGCTCAAATATAACGATCTTTCATTTGAGGCTACACGCAGCGGCTACACCATGGAAAAAGCAATGAGAGATGCTGTATATAGCAACATCATTTGGGGTGAAGCACCAACCTTGGGATACTACACCGCAGATGAACTTCTTGATAACTACTCCGAGTTTCCCGCTTGGGAAAAGTTTCTCATTGACAAGCGGTATCAGGAGACAGGTGTTGCGGCGGTGGTTGGCGAGTTGAATGGGTGTCCTGTGCAGATCGTGGTGCAACATGTTGCAGGCTATCTGCCACCAAACTACAAACAAACAGATATTGATAGCTGGAAAACTGGTGCTGATAAATTGCGAGCAATTTTGCCAAGCTGGGAAAATGCGCGCACGTTTGGCGGTCAGTATGAGGAACACAAAAGTGAGTACGAACGAATGATAAGTATTATTCGTGAACGCATTGATATTGCTGATAAAATTTATGCACGCATGATCGCAAATCAGTGGTTGAATAATGATGAAAAAGATTCGATCAACCGAGATAAATCGTTAAGCGACGAACAAATAGCGCTGGCAAAAAAGTTAAATCAGTAATGATTGTTCCACATTAGCCTATCTCTCCGGAGCAATTCCCATCCGCACAAACACATCCTTTGCAATCGAAAACCATAGTGGCGCCGCGGTCTCGGAGCCCCACGGAGAACTTTGCGGTTCACGCAACTTCACAAGCATCACAAACTTTGGATCGTTGGCAGGAGCAAATCCAACAAAACTGGCAACCGTTTTCTCTTGATCATAATGACCTGCGACTGGAACCTGCGCTGTACCGGTCTTCCCGGCAATGCTATATCCTTTTGGCAGTGCCCACTTAGCATCGCCGTACTCGGTCGCACCAATCATCATGTTTGTAACTTGGTTGGCTGTATCCTCGGAAATTGGCTTACCCACCTGTTTTGGTTCGACAGTGATTGTCTGTCCGTTTTGCGTCACCGAGCGCACCAACATAGGTTTCATCGTCATGCCGTGATTGGCGATAGTCTGTGCGATGCTGAGCATCTGAATCCCCGTAACCGCAATACCTTGCCCAAAAGAGGCGGTTGCCACATCGAGTTCGCGCCAGTCCTTGCGAAACGGCGGCAACGCTTCTTCCAACACATCCAAGCCCGTTTTCTGTCCCAGACCAAACTTTTGCAAGTACTCCACAAACTTGTCTTTGCCAAGACGTTGCGCTGTGAAGATCATTGCGGTGTTATCCGAATGTACCAACCCCTCAGTGATAGTGGTGTTTGGAAAGTATGTATCGTTCCATGTTTTTATGGTATATCCAGAAATAACACGCGGACCGAAACAGGTATCGCATTGCGTATCTGGCGTAACGGCCCCTGCATCAATTCCGGCAGAGACAGTGAGTATCTTAAGCGTTGAGCCAGGCTCATATGAATCCTGTACAAACAAATTTTTGTATGTCTCAGGACTAAACGTATAAAAACGCGCAGGGTCGTAACTAGGAAATGAGGCCATCGCAAGAATCTCACCGGTTTTCGGATTCATGATTGCCGCTTCAGCAGTTTTGCTGCCATATTTTTCCATTCCACCTTTGAGTTTTTCTTCCAACATGAACTGGAGATCGCGACGAATTGTAAG
>Ga0209211_10009569_pt1 | contig 12869 bp, 1 predicted proteins | sample RifGroA2_FD_183992 | JGI IMG/M metagenome (GOLD analysis project Ga0209211, IMG submission 183992) | Groundwater microbial communities from Rifle, Colorado, USA - Groundwater A2 (SPAdes) (version 2) | ecosystem: Environmental > Aquatic > Deep subsurface > Groundwater | place: Rifle, Colorado... | reverse complement strand
AGTATCCCCAGTTTTTGAATCAAGCAATATCAGTGAATATGCCTCTTTTACATCTATATTACCAATATTCTCAACAAGTATGTCAAGTTTTGCAATATCCCCCAAGGTGAAGTCCCTTACTGAAATATCTAAAGGTATTAACAAGAAATCCTTTATGTAAAATGTATTCTCAGCAGTTGTCACAAAACTATCATAAGTAACCTTTGCAATCACCCTGTATACACCTGGCAGCAAGTTTGACGGATCCATCTGTGCACTAAGCTCTGCCCTTCCTTTTCCAGGGACTGGCTGTTCATCACTTTCTACTTTATGTATGGCCTTTTCATACATATCCATAACGATGATTTCAGCCTTTGCGCTTCTTACGTTCTCTTCTCCGAAATTTATTAATGGTACAAAGAATAATGTCTTTTTGTCTGTCTTGCCTCCAGCAATATCAAGCTTCGCAACTATGTATTTGCCAGGATAAGGCACATAAACATGAAGCTGTGTAATAACAGCCTGCATCGCACCTATGCTAATCTCTTTTTCTCCTTTTCCTGTTGTAACCTCTCTAATAACTATCTCTGCTTCATGTAAGCCCGGTTCTTCTATCTCTTTAGGGAGTTTTATATTATATGTTAATTCCTTTGAATCTTCTTCTGGTTTTAATTCAACATCCTTTATTGGTATTTCTATATACTCTGCTAAATCCCCTCTTGCATATATTGCTAAGCTGAGATCCTTATGCTCATTATTCAGAACAGTAAATTTAACTGTGCTTTCAAGGTTTTCTTCAAAATTCAATGTTGTTCTTCCTGGTGTTACACCCAAGGATTCAACTATAGTTGCAAATAATAAAATCATTACAACTATGCTTATTATCTTACATTTCATTTTTGTTTTGCCGTTATATTATATTTATCTCCAACTTTTACCTTGTCTTTGTATGGAAGATCTATTACAATTGCTCCTGTGGGTGTTTCCAAGCTTATATTAAGGTCAACATTGCCGTTATTCTCTAGGCTATTATTTTTTACCCCAATTGAAACATCCGAATCCAAAATAATCTTTTTTACAGGGCTTGACATTCTGCCAGCTTTTATTTTCCAAAAATAAGTGCCTGGTCCTAGTTCTATTGGGTAATTCTTTCTTTCTGTTTTGATTGCAATTGGCGAAGTAAATTCTTTATTATCATCAATGTACAGGGTATAATTTTTGTATACAGCCAACCATCTCAGCCTTACTTCTCTCTCTTTTAGGTTTATTTCTGGTTTTAATGGATATATCATTGCAGCTAGTAAGAAAACTATTGCAATCGCATTTATTCCTATTATTATTGTTTTTTTCATGTTACCATCACATAATAGCCCGTGAATAATATTGTTGAATTTTTCTGTCCAGGCAGCTCAGCTGGCGGAACCGTTATATTAATATCCACCTCAGCAGAATCTGTTGCATCAGAGTAATTGAGTTGATAAATTCCAGTAGCATTCGTTAAAGTGAAATTAGTCCATGATGTCGCAGAAGCTGTTGAATTAAATGCGCCTTTCTCTGTTGAAACATTATCTATCTTATACTGGAAGTATGATGATTCTTGCTGCATAGAATCCCATAAATATCTATCAACTGTTATATTAACATTAATATAGCTATTGCCATCATTCTGTATCACCATTGGTAAAGGATTATTGCCGGTAGTAGAATTTTGCTGGTTAACCTGCATTGTACCAAATGATACATTAGCCGTCGGTAAGCTAATTACAACTGAAGAAGCTATTGAAAAGTTGAATTTAGAGCTGTTTGTGCCATAAGATATATTGTCATACGCCCTTACCCACCATTCATAGCTATAACCATCATCAGAATAGTACCTTAAAGGTACAGTTGGTGTATAATTAGCATCTGTTAAATTGTATACATGCCTATTATCAACAGAACAGCCTCCTAAGCAATATATAAAGATGTCATAGAGGATGGCGTCATTATCAGCATCTGTTGCGTTTGTCCAGTTAAACCTAGGAGTAGTATTTGTTATTGTAGTGCTATTTGCAGGATATGAAAGATTTACACTAGATGGAAGAGTATTATTCACAATAAATGTCCAGATATCTGTCTGATTCCAATTATTTGATGTGTCATTAGCATAGAATCTCCATCCTATTGTATTGCCTTGTGATAAATTAATTGTTTTCGTAACATTAGATTGATTTATCTCCCCAGTTATTGCAGCAGCCGTATCATTTGCCCATAAGCCATTAGTCCCATTCCAGCTAAATACATAATGGCTTAACCCAATATTATCTGACCAGTTTACATAAAACCACCTGCTATCATTTATTTTATTGTCTGTTGTTAAATTACTTTGATTATTGTTCCATGAAGGAGGTGTAACATCTACATAAGCGGTAAACGTCCTACTCAAGCTAGTATTAGCATTAAACGCATCATCCCAACAAGTAACATTCCAAAGATAATTGCCATCACTAAAATCATACACAGTATAATTAGTATATGTGCCATTAGCAGCACTTATATCAGAAACATTCACAGTTCCATTTATCGTTATATTGCATTTCAAGCCAGTATCAATATTATCACTTACAGTCCAGTTAAAGTTAACATCATTACTAGCTAAATTAGCAGCATCACCAGGATCATTTAACACGACAGATGGCTGAACACTATCAACAGTAAAGTTATAAGTAACATTAAGATAGCTCCCATCCAAATTTATCAAAACATTACTTCCATTATCCAAAGCAGCAGCATACACCCTATAAACTCCATCTCCTGTACCATTAGCTGTAGTATTCCATTTTCCATTAAAGAAAGTATCTAACTTAATTATATTGCCAACTGATGCTGTGTTGTTTATTCTTATTGGAGCTGTGCTGTTATAAACAGTAGATATATGCTCCCATGCGCCTGAATTGAATTTTTCCACTGTTAATAATAAGTAAAACGAAGTATTAGTAGTTCCATTATTCTGTAATTTGCTTTGATTAGCTTCAGTAGCAGTATACTCGCTAAATGAAGAAACATTAAATGTTACCTCTCCACTATTAGCATTCCAGCCTAATATTGTACAATCACTGCAATCAGCACCATCTTTTAGTATCTTTGGATAACCAAGCTGTAAGTTATACATAGTCAAATTAGCAGAAACATTTAATGAAGGATACATGCCAGCATTAACAGTAATAGAAGCATACCCAATTTCTATTGCACTGTCAAGATTAAATGAACTGTTTAATGTTATGTTTGCATTAAATTTGATTTTTCCTCTGTTGCTATTGTCAACTATTACTACTCCTGGCACATTTTGATTATTACGTCTTATACTGCTGAAATTATATGTCTCTGATTTTCCTGAGAATTCGGTATAAACAATACGCACTATATCACTACCATAATAAATATAAGTATCTCCAACATTACTTCTCTCATCATTTGGCCCACCTGCAAAAGGAGCTCCTGCTATTACATCATCAAATCCATCATTATTTATATCTCCTGAAGCAACTGCACTACCTAAATAATCATCTGCCAGTCCTCCATATATAGTTATATTAGCTGGATTGTTTGCTTCTCCTGTGCCATTAAATATTTTTGCTGATGTATAATTCCCTCCATAAATAACATATACATCTCCTGCAGCACTTACTACATTATTCTGTCCATCTGCATTATAAGCTCCTGCTATTACATCATCATATCCATCATTATTTATATCTCCTGAAGCAACTGCCCAACCTAAATAATCACCTGCCAGTCCTCCATAAATAGTTATATTAGCTGGATTGTTTGCTTCTCCTGTTCCATTGAATATTGTTCCTGATGTGATATTTCCCCCATATACAACATATACATCTCCTGCAGCACTTACTACATTATTCTGTCCATCTGCATTATTAGCTCCTGCTATTACATCATCATATCCATCATTATTTATATCTCCTGATGCAACCGCATAACCTAACCTATCACTTGCCCGTCCCCCATATATAGTTATATTAGCTGCATTGCTTGCTTCTCCTGTTCCATTGAATATTTTTGCTGATGTATAATTTCCCCCATAAATAACATATACATCTCCTGCACTACTTGCTGCATTATTCTGTCCATCTGCCTGATTAGCTCCTGCTATTATATCATCATATCCATCATTATTTATGTCTCCTGAAGCAACTGCATTACCTAAACTATCACCTCCCTTTCCCCCATATATAGTTATATTAGCTGGATTGTTTGCCTCTCCTGTGCCATTGAATATTTTTGCTGATGTATAATTTCCTCCATAAATAACATATACATCTCCTGCAAAACTTACTACATTATTCTGTCCATCTGCATTATTAGCTCCTGCTATTATGTCATCATATCCATCATTATTTATATCTCCTGATGCAACCGCATAACCTAAAGTATCAGTTGCCCGTCCCCCATAAATAGTTATATTAGCATCACTATTTGCCTCTCCTAAATTGTCAAATATTGTTCCTGATGTGATGTTTCCCCCATATACAACATATACATCTCCTGCAAGACTTGCTGCATTATTCTGTCCATCTGCATAATAAGCTCCTGCTATTACATCATCATACCCATCATTATTTATATCTCCTGATGCAACTGCATCACCTAAATTATCACTTGCCAAGCCTCCAATTATTACAATATCATAGCCATTAATTAAATCAACAGCTTCAGAAGGAGTGTTGCTTCCATACACAACATAAACAATTCCTGCATCTGTTTGTCCAGGAGCATCTGCATTATAAGCTCCAATTATCGTATCATTAATCCCATCACCATTTATATCTCCCGAAGCAACTGCATAGCCCGAATTATCACTTACACTGAAATCCACTCCTCCATATATAGTTATGTTAGCTGGATTGCTTGCTTCTCCTGTTCCATTGAATACTGTTCCTGATGTGATATTCCCTCCATATATAGCATATGTATCTCCAACGCCATCCCTTTCATTATTTGGTCCATCTGCCTGATCAGCTCCTGCTATTATATCATCATACCCATCATTATTTATATCTCCTGATGCAACTGCCCTACCTAAATTATCACTTCCTCGTCCTCCATAAATAGTTATATTAGCTGGATTGTTTGCTTCTCCTGTGCCATTGAATATTATTGCTGATGTATAATTTCCCCCATATATAACATATACATCTCCTGCACTACTTGCTGCATTATTCTGCCCATCTGCCTGATAAGCTCCTGCTATTACATCATCATACCCATCATTATTTATATCTCCTGAAGCAACTGCATTACCTAAAGTATCAGTTGCCCGTCCCCCATATATAGTTATATTAGCTGGATTGTTTGCTTCTCCTGTGCCGTTGAATATTGTTCCTGATGTGATGTTTCCCCCATATATAACATATACATCTCCTGCACCACTTACTGCATTATTCTGTCCATCTGCAAAATAAGCTCCTGCTATTACATCATCATATCCATCATTATTTATATCTCCTGAAGCAACTGCACTACCTAAATTATCACTTGCCCGTCCTCCATATATAGTTATATTAGCTGGATTGTTTGCTTCTCCTGTGCCGTTGAATATTGTTCCTGATGTGATGTTTCCCCCATATATAACATATACATCTCCTGCACTACTTGCTGCATTATTCTGTCCATCTGCATAACGAGCTCCTGCTATTACATCATCATATCCATCATTATTTATGTCTCCTGAATTAACTGAAATACCTAAACTATCACTTGCCCATCCTCCATATATAGTTATATTAGCCATACTTCCTGTTTCTCCCATATTATTGAATATTTTTGCTGATGTATAATTTCCCCCATATATAACATATACATCTCCTGCACCACTTGCTGCATTATTCTGCCCATCTGCAGAACTAGCTCCTGCTATTACATCATCATATCCATCATTATTTATGTCTCCTGAAGCAACTTCAACACCTAAATAATCACTTGCCAATCCTCCAATTATTGCAATATCATAACCATTAATTAAATCAACAGTTTGAGAAGTAGTACTACTTCCATATACAACATAAACAATTCCTGCATCTGTTATTCCAGGAGCATCTGCCTTCCAGGCTCCAATTATCGTGTCATTAATTCCATCACCATTTATATCTCCCGAAGCAACTGCATAGCCCGAATTATCACTAATACTGAAGTTTACTCCTCCATAAATTTCAGAATGATTCCCAACATCACTTACTAAATCATAAACACTTCCAGAGTCACTCCACACAACCCTTTCCTCAGAAATAATTCCTTCCTCATTCTCAGCCCTAATAACAGTAGTATAATTCTTCTCCAAAGTATCGTGAACATCCCAAACATCCTGCCATGTTCCATCATATTTAGTTCCATTAACTAATTCTAAATCCAAAACATCAACTCCTTTCTCATGCGGCATTGAAGCAGTAACAGACTTAACTCCAACTCTATCAGAAACATCAGCCGAAACAAGCATTTTGTCTCCTGGTTTTACATCTATTGGGTTAGTATAAACATTGCTTATCTTGGGCTTTAAATCAAAAGATTTATATATATACACATCTTTCTGTGTACTAACAACATGTTGTTTATATCTTGAAGGAGGTAAGAAAATGCCAACACTAACATTATCAATACCTAAGGAATTAAAGGAAAAGATGGATTCAATGCCTGAAGTAAATTGGCCTGCTGTATTAAGGTCTAGATTAGAGAAAAGAGCAGAGCAATTGCTTAAATTTGAAGAGATAAGGAAAAGAGGTGAATTATAAATGGTAAGCGTAGCATTAAAGATTTCAGATGAATTCAAAGCTTTGATAGATAAATTTCCCTGGATAAATTGGTCTGAGCTAGCAAGAGAAGAGTTAGCCAAAGAAATTCCAAAAGCTGAAGCATTGGAGAAAGTAAAGCAGATTGTATCAAAAAGTACGTTTACAGAGAAAGATGCATTAGAGCTTGGAAGGAAAATAAACAAGTCATTGCACAAGCAATACAAGAAGATGTATTCAGAGCTGTCATAAATGGAATTTGTCATAGACGCAACTGCATTGCTTTCTGTTTTTATGGCTAGAGGCTCTACACCAAATATAATATTCATTGAAGGTGTTGACTGGTTATCTCCTGAGAAGTTAAAGGAGGAATTCATTAAGCACATAGATGAAATAATACCTAGATCCTCCTTAAATGAATCTGCTGTCAAAGAATTAATTGAAATGGTATTTTCACAGATAAAAATAATTAAAGCAGAATCATTTGAGGCTTGGCGTAAAGAAGCGAAATCACTAATAATAGATCCTGATGATACAGAATATCTTGCATTGTCCTTATCTAAGAATAAAATTCCAATCTGGTCAAATGACCCGCACTTCAAAGAACAATCAGTAGTACCAGTATTTAAAACAGGCCAGTTAGTTAAATATCTTAAATCATTAGGATTATTCTGAGCTCTTTTTAAGCTTAAATCCAAAATGTCAATAATTGAAGATTCTTGATCATGCTCAGAAATCGCTTGTTTTGCGATTTCTGACACATCCACTCCTTTTTCATGCGGCATTGAAGCAGTAACAGATTTAACTCCAACTCTATCAGAAACATCAGCACTAACCGGCATTTTGTCTCCTGGCTTGACGTCATCTGGCTCAACATAAGCGTTAGTGATTTCTGGCTCTGAAACAAAAGATTTATATATATCCACTGATTTCAGTATATCCACTGAATTTAATGGAGGCGATAAAATGGCAACATTCACCATATCTGCTCCAAAAGAGCTTGAAGAATTTAAGAAGAAATATCCAACTATTAATTGGAATGAAGTCATGAAACAAGGCATACTTAACAAACTAGAGGAATTAAAGAAGTTCGAAGAATTAAAGAAGCGGGGTGAATTATAAATGGGTACTGCAACATTAACTTTGCCGGAAGATATTAAATCTGAATTAAAGAGATTTTCCTGGATTAATTGGTCTGAGGTTGCAAAAGAGGAATTGCTGAAGAAAGAGAAGAAACAAGAACTATTAAAGAAACTGGATAAATTATTGGAAAAATCAGAAATGACAGATAAATTAGCGCTGGAATTAGGTGAGAAAATTAAGGAATCTATGTGGAAAAGATACAAGGAAAAGGGTCGGTAAATGAAATTAGTTGTTGATGCCAACATACTTGTATCATTCTTCAGGCCAAATCCTGTGCAGTTCATCATAACTAATTCTGGCTTATTTGAACTAGAGTTGTTTGCACCAGAACATGGAATCAGTGAGCTATCTAAAAATAAGATATCCCTTGTCAAATATTCAGGCAAGTCCGATTCAGAAATTGATGCTTTGCTCAATAAACTTGAGAGATTTGTTACTGTTGTTCCTTCTGATGAATTCAACAGCTTTGAAAAAATAGCCAAGAAGATATCACCGCATGATAAAGACTCTCCATTCTTTGCATTAGCATTAAAGCTTAAAGCAGATATATGGTCAAACGAGCCAAGATTAAAGAGGCAGTCTTCAGTTAAAGTTTTGTCAACAGGAGATTTAAGGAAATTACTTGGAGTTTGAGTTTCTTTATTAACATTTAATCCTCTCAGGTCTAATTCAAATCCAGGAGGATCAGTCAGATTAACAATCTCATTAGCGCCATAAGCATCTTTTAAGGTTCTTGCCTGTATGCTTAAATTAATCCTAATGCCAAAGCTGCCAGAAGAGCTTGCCCACTGCCCCAAACTATCATTTGCGTAAATAGTATAACCATAGCTTCCATTAGTCCATGTAGAAAAATTATACGCATAAGTGCTTCCAATAGTATTGACCATTGTATAATTAGTCTCAGCACCACCAGAAGGTGTTATACCAACCAAAACGCTGCTTAAACCAGTAAGATCAGCCACAGACGCACTTATCGTTACATTCAACCCATAACCCTGCGGATCAGGCGAATCTGAAACAGAGCTTATTGTAGGAGCACTAGAATCCAATCTAAAGAATATTGTACTAGAGCCATTCTGCAACCCATCGCTAACAAACAATGTTAAATTATAATAACCATCACTAGCATTAAATGTGCTATTGCTATTGGCAGTAGTAGTATTAGTAGTTCCATTTATAACCCAATAATAAGTTAAAGTTGATGCCCTTGAATCAGTAGCAGAAGCATTCAAGTCTATAGAATTCCTGCTTATATTCGACCCATTCGTTGGATAAATTATAGTTACATTTGGAGCAATAGAATCCAAGGTAAACAACACAGAAGAACTATTAGCACTCGTATCAGTCCCATCAGTAGCACTTACCGTTAGATTATAATACCCATCCGAAGCATTCCAATCAGTAACATTAGTTGTTGTAGAAATATTCAACGTTCCATTAATATAAACCTTGTAAGTTACACTATCTCCGTCAGCATCAGTAGAGCTGTAATTGATGTAAGGTATATCAGAATAATTCTTTCCATCAAGAGGATAGGTTATAGTGGGCGTTATTGGTGCTGTATTAAGCACAGTCACACTAACATTAATCCCATACCCACTCTGCCAGGTATTATTCCAGTTATTAGAAGTATCATTAGCATACCCTATCACATTAAACACAGTATTCTTAGTAGCATTAATCAAAAATGACATAGTTGCAATATACCAGCTATCATCTTTGTTAACCCAGGTAGTATTTGATGAAGAGTTTACCCAAATTGCAGACTGGTTATAGCTTACAATCCAATGGCTGATATTTACATTATCCTTCCAAGTTACATTGAAGTAGAACATTGTTTGTGTCTTATTAACACCATTAGCAACCCAATCAGTAGTGTTATAATAGGGCGGTATGAAATCACCATTCTGCACAACAAAAGTATAAATCTCAGAAACATTAGAATTTCCAGCACTATCATTCGCCCATACCTTCCAGCCAAACACTCCCCCAGTTACTGGGAAATTCCTAATGCTATAGTTAAAGATAGCAGTAACAGAAGTTCCAGAAGTAAGATTCAAGCTTTCATTTGTCCAAGCACCATTAGAAGTGTCATTATGGCTCAGCCTGTAATAATTCAACCCAACATTATCGCTTATAGTTAAATTAATCTGCACGCTGCTTCCGTTATAAGTTGTTGAAGAAGCATTTGTCTTATTATTGCTGAATGAAGGGTTTACAGTATCCAACCTAAAGTAAACATTACTAGCATTACCACTCGTATCAGTCCCATCAGTAGCACTTACTGTTAGATTATAATACCCATCCGAAGCATTCCAATCAGTAACATTAACAGTAGTGCTTATATTAAGAGTTCCATTAATATAAACTTTATAAGTCAAGCTATCTCCATCCGCATCAGTAGCTGTGAAGTTAATATAAGGAATGTCAGTATATATGCTGTTATTTACAGGATAGGTCACATTGGGTGTTGTAGGAGCAGAGTTAGCAACAGTAAAGCAAGCTCCACTTTCTGTAAGCAGGGTCTGATTAACATTATTACTACTATCATTAATCCAGAACTGTCCACAGATGTAATTGCCATTTGTCTTAGTAATAGTTACAGTTTCATTCACAAATGCAGAAGTCCCTGATAAAGTTTTATAGCTCCCATTAGTCAAAGTTCCTGTATCATTATGCGCAAATATATAGCCACTTAAAGCAGTTTCATCAGCTAAATCAATGCTCCAATTTACAACCCCATTCACTTTAGTCAAAGTAGAGGCGTTATTTTGGAAGTTTGTATAAGTTGGTGGTGTTGTTTCTTGTACTATGCTAACATTCCAACTTGTAGTTATATTAGAAGTTGCCATATTAGCAGTTCTGTTTGCATAAGCAAAGAAAGTATAATTATTTCCAACAGTTCCTGTCGCATTTACCCAGAATGTTACTAATTGAGATTGTCCTAAATTTAAAGTAATATTTCTTGGGTTAGATTCGTTTGTGTAGAAAGGTATAGCTCCTATTGTTGTATTTATCAAACCTTTGCTTGTACCTCCACCAGCAGTAGAAGTAACTTCTAACTGCATAACATCAACCTTAGCTGTTTGAAACATGCTTGTTCCTGTAGAAATTGTTATCCCATAAACTCTTCCATTACCATCTACAAAATCAGTTCCAACTCCGCCATAACTATATTTTAATGATAATTGTTCTTCAGCCCCACCTCCACTAGTGACACCACCAACATAAGCGCCACTTGTAAGGTTCCATAAATAAATTGCCATGGCTATACAACCAGTATTTGCACACTCAGATTGAACTGTAAAATTTATTGCAGTTACACTTGCAGCTGATTCAGTAATGCTAAAATTAGCCCTGCCACCCATATAATAACTAGGTGGGACTACTGGAACATTAAATTTATCACCATCATCCCAGCTTGCCTGAGCAGTTTCTGTTGCATCTCTTAAAGTGCCTTCATCAGTTAGGGTTGTAGGAGGTGAAGCTAGAGCTTGAATGTTATAAAAATTGCTACCTGTTGAATTAGGATAATAAGTATTTGTAGTTGTCGGGTCCAAACTAACATTTATCTCCCCACAATCAGCATTATTACAGCTTACATTAACTGTAACGTTAAAGAATAAATTTTGAGTAACATTAACATTACCTGTTGGATATATTAAACTAAGACCGATTGTAGGTACACTATTCTGTATTGTAAGTGCATAAATCCCAGAAACATTAACATTCCCTGCTGAATCATTTGCCCATACCCTCCACCCTAATGTTCCTCCTGTTGTTGGGAAATTTCTGATGGTGTAGTTGAATATAGCAGTAACTGGGGTACCTGAGGTGAGATTCAAACTCTCATTTGTCCAAGCACCATTAGAAGTGTCATTATGGCTTAGTCTGTAATAATTCAACCCAAAGTTATCGCTTATAGTAATATTTATCTGCACATCAGTTCCATTATATGTAGTTAATGAAGCATTTGTCCTATTATTCGAGAACGAAGGCTGTGTAGAATCCAAAGTAAACAACAGTGAACTAGAATTACCACTCGTATCAGTCCCATCAAAAGCACTTACCGTTAGATTATAATACCCATCGCTAGCATTCCAATCGCTTACATTGACAGTAGTGCTTATATTAAGAGTTCCGTTAATATAAACCTTATAAGTCAAGCTATCTCCATCAGCATCACTAGAACTAAAGTTAATATAAGGAATGTCAGTATATATGCTGTTATTTACAGGATAGGTCACATTAGGCGTTATTGGTGCTGTATTAAGCACAGTAACATTAAAGTTAATCCCATACCCACTCTGCCACGTATTATTCCATCCGTTTGAATTATTAGCATATCCAATAACTTTAAACACAGTCCCCTTAGCAACAGTGATCAAGAAACTCATAGGAGCAATAGACCAATTACCTACTTTACTAATCCATGTTGAGTTTAAAGTAGAGTTAACCCAGCTTCCTGTCTGGTTATTGCTAACAATCCAGTTCATGCCATAACCAGTCTGGTTAAGCCAAGTTACATTAAAGTAGAATTGTGTCTGTGTCTTATTGACTCCGTTAGCAACCCAGTCTGTAGTATTATAAGCTGGAACATCAGTTACCGAATTATAAGAATAAACGCTAAACTCACCAAACACAAACTTCAGGACATGTTCCATAGCAGTAAGCACTTTAGATGTTTCATACCCAGTTTCATTACAGCTATAATCAGGGATAAACACACTACATTCTTCTAAAGAACAATCAGAACCTACCCAAGAATAATCTACTAAGCTATCACCACACCTTACCTCTAAAAATCTCAAATCATAAAGCAAAGCATCTTCAGAATCATTGCTCCATCTTGTAACAGAGCTGGTATAGTTAGGATCAGTAGTAGCAGTTATAGTTAAGTTAGCAACACCGCTTGTATTAAACATCACTGTCCAATTGCCATATAAAGAAGGATTGCTATGCACATTC
>Ga0209211_10009566_pt1 | contig 12872 bp, 13 predicted proteins | sample RifGroA2_FD_183992 | JGI IMG/M metagenome (GOLD analysis project Ga0209211, IMG submission 183992) | Groundwater microbial communities from Rifle, Colorado, USA - Groundwater A2 (SPAdes) (version 2) | ecosystem: Environmental > Aquatic > Deep subsurface > Groundwater | place: Rifle, Colorado... | reverse complement strand
CTTGGCCAGCACATAGGCGGTGTAGCCGCGCTTGGATTGCGGCGAGGTGACGGCACCGTGGCCGGCGCGGTGGTAGTGCAGGTACTGGTTGGCGAAGTGGCGCCGTGCCGTGGTGATCATGCCCGGGCCGCCGACGTAGCCGTCCACCAGGAAGGCCACCTTGTCGGCATCGGGGCCGAAGGTTTCGAGGACATACTCGCCGCGGGCGACCATTTCGTAATGATCGTCGGCGGTGATGTTGGCCGAGAAAATCTTGGCTTCGCCGGTTTCGTCCATGGCCCGCTTCATCGCGTCATAGACCAGCGGCATCACCTTCTTCATCGGCGCGAAAACCTGGTTGCCCTGCGGTTCGTCGTTCTTGATGAAGTCGCCACCGAGCCAGAACTGGTAGGCGGCGTGGGCGAAGGGTTCGGGGCGCAGGCCGAGCTTCGGCTTGATGATGGTGCCGGCAATGTAGCCGCCATCCTTGATCGGCCGGCCGAGGATGCGCCACATGTCGGAAATGTCCTTGGCCGGGCCGTCGAACAGTTCAATGGCCCGGCGCGGCATGTAGAAGTCGTACATCTTGGCGTGCTCGATGTCGCCCATGCCCTGATTGTTGCCGATGGTCAGGGTCAGGAAGGAAACCAGCATCATGCGGCCGTCGGTGATGTTGCGGTCGAAGAGATCGATCGGATAGGCGATGCGCATTTCCTCGGTCGCCTCGTCGATCTGATAGACCAGCGCATCGACGCCCTTGGTGAATTCGTCGGTGGTGCACACCTCGACGTTGGTGCCGGTCGATGACTCGGCGGCGAAGTGGGCCGCTGCTTCGAGATAGCCGTGGCCAGCCTTCGGTTTCATCTTGTAGGCCACCAGGATATGGCGGCCGCCGGCGATCAGGTCTTCTTCCCTGAGGCTGAGGTCGGCGTAGCGGTTTGACTGGTCCATCGTCTTGTCTCCTTGATTGTTCGTCGGGGAAAAACTATGGACTGAATGCTAGGCGCGGCTATTGATAAATAATAGTCACGTGTTTTTATTGGACACTTAAGCTATTTGTGATCTTTTGGTGTGGCATCGGCAAATCGGTTTTCAGGCAAAAATCGGCGTTGACCGTGGCAGATGAAGGGAAAGCGGGGCCACGGGCTGAGTGGCGTAAAATGGCGGGCTGACCAGGGCGCGAACGTGCCGGCCTGACCACTGACAAAGGGACTATGAAAGACTATTACGGATTGCTTGGCGTCTCGCCCGATGCGACCACCGAGCTGATCAAGACGGCCTACCGCAAGAAGGCGGCACAGTTTCACCCTGACCGCAACCCGGCGCCCGATGCGGCGGCCAAGTTCCGCGAGGTGCAGGAGGCGTACGAGGTGCTGGCGGATGTCGATCGCCGCAAGGTTTATGACGAGACGCGACGCTCCAGCCTGATCGATGACCCCCTGGCCGTAGCGCGCGAAATCTGGTCCAGCTATTTAGGAAAAATGCAGCAGTGAAAAAATCTTATTACTTTGCCGAATTGTCGTCTTCGTACGACGCTGAAATCCAGGACCTGCTCAACGACTCAGAGGGCAAGTCGGCGCTCAAGGCCCGGCTCAAGGAAAAGCGTCAGGAACTGGCGTCCATCCTGCCGATGATCGAATTCGCCCCGGAGATGGTCGTGCCGGTGTTCTACGACGCGTTTTCCTTTGCCAATCCGAAAGCGATGGCGGCGGTGGTCGACTGCGAGCCGGATGACGGCGACTTCCCCGCCTGGGATCATGTTTCCCCGCTCGTCACGGTGGCCGACTGGGCCGCTCCGTATCTCGCCGCCGTGCTGGCCGAGCGGGCCGGCGAGGAGTTCATGGTGACGGCGGCCAGCCTGGAATTCATCCGCAAATTCGACCACAGCGCACTGCCGGCTGCGGCCGAAGATGACGAAGATGAGGACAGCGAGCGCAACGACGACGATGACGGTCGCGACGACGATGACGGCGAGCGCGACCTGGCCGAAGCCGGCGATGACTGGCTGGGCGAGCAGGGCTTCGATTCGATCAGGTCCTGATCCACGCTCGCAAAATTTGATCTATCTGATAAGGCAAGACATGACGCATCCCGTTGTACTCAAGACATCCCAGCTCATCCTGGCCGGCGACCTCAAGGGCGCCGAAACGGCGCTGGCCAACATTGCCGACAGCGAGGGCGACGACGCCCTGGTCGAGGTCATGAACGATATCGCGCCGAAGGATTTGCTGGCCGTCATGCGCAGCTTCGATGGTTCGAAGCAGTCGGTGGTCAATATGCTCGTCACGCCCGAGCAGTTCGCCCGCGCTGTCATCCTTGAAACGCGCTACCGCGACCAGACCCACGCCGCCCTGCACGGCATGATGAACGCCGTGCTTTACCGCGATGAAGAGATGGCCGCCGAGTACCTCGAGGCGATCGGCGAGATCGAAGGCGGCTACGAAGTGCTGGCCAATTATTTCGCCGAGCGCGACGACGAACTGCTCGCCTTCGCCATGTCCGGCGTCTTCTCGGAAGACTTCGACGCCGAGCATGCGCATGAATCGAAGTCGATCTCGTGGCTCAACGAAAAGATCGAAGAGATCGACGAAGCCCTGCACGAAGGCAATTCCATCGCCGGCTCGCGCCCCAAGGTGCCGCGTTCGCAAATCGCCGACCACGACTGGCAGGAAACCGCCTGGGTGCTGCGCTACGAACTGTCGGATATTTTCGAGCAGATCGTCATCACCCTGCGCGACCGCCTGCAGCACCGCGTCGAAATGCTGGAGGAAGGCGAAGCCGAGGACAGCAAGCCGAAATCGGCCCCGGCCGCGGCGGTCGATGACGAGGAATCGGCGCTCTAAGGATGTCGGCAATGAACAACTCCGTTGCGGTCGTCGATGACCGCCCGTTTTTCGAGAAAGCCGTTCGCTTCGGGCTTGAGCACGGCATTCTGACGCGTGAAACGATGGCCCGCATCGAAGCCGATGCGCCCAAGGGCATCGTCCAGATTGCCGACCATTTCGGCACCGCCTACCTGCGTACCGATCTCGAAAGTGCCGTGACGCGCATGGCCAACCTGATCAGCCTCTATCTCGAAGACTTCTCGAACGGCGACCTGCGAGCCGCCGCCATGTCCTTGCGCGACAACACGCTGCTCTCCCATTCGCGTGGCGGCTCCGAGATGCTCAAGCGCCTGCACGCCATGCCCGGCGAAACCAGCCTGCACGCGCGCAAGGTGGACGCGCAGGGGCAGAAAATCTTCGTCAACGAGCGCAGCTTTGCCTTCCCGCTCAGCGTCGCCAGCTATCGGGCGCAGGTCGCGCAGTGCCAGGCCAACCAGATGCGCATCGACTTCGCCCGCTGGCTGGCCCGGCAGTTAAACACCCGGCCGGAAGAATGCGAAGATTACAGCGCCGAGGAAGTCATCCGCTCGGCCATGCTGCTTCTTTACGTCGGCGCCAAAACGCTGGAAATGCCGTCGAAGCGCGAGTTCGTCAATCTCATTGAGGCGCTGCGCAAGAAGACTTTCAAGCACAAGCCGGCCACCGTCGATGCCTTTCTGCGCGAAGCGCCGACTGCCTTCCAGGAAATGACTCGGCAGGCCATGCAGGACTTTATCGATGACGTCCTGCCGCGCCTCAAGTCGCCGGAAAAGTCGCCCGACGAAATCCTCCACGCCGAAGCCCAGGGCGCCTTTTTTGTGCGCGATCTGCCGGAAGAAGACGTCGTTGCCTACGACCGTCTGGTCGCCAAGGAGTGGGTGCGCATCACCAAGGGCAACGCCGACGATCCGGCCGTGCTGGCCACCATTTTCCTCAGCGTCGCCACCGGCCACCCGCCGAAGGCCGCCGCCCTGCTCAAGGACGCGAAGAGCATCATCGCCGCCTTCCGCACCCAGGGTTTTGACAGCAAGGCCGTGCTCGCCTTTATCGAAGAACACGCCCCGTTCGAGCAGCGCGAAGACCTCAAGCTGATGTGGACGCAGGATTTGCAGCCGGACGCCGAAATCCATCTCGCCGACAACGACCCGCAAATGCCGGACAGCCACATGGATCGCGCCTTGCAGTATTTCCGCCAGAACTGCGTGGCGAACTGGAAGGGCGGCCGTTAGGGAGGTTGCCACGGTCAACCCGAAAAAACGGCCAAAAATGAAATGGCTTGACGAGCGCCCAAAAACCATTCCATCACGCTTGCCATACGGCTGACCCACAAACTCCTTAAAATAAGCAGCCATGAAATCACCGTTGCTCTCGCTGTGCCGTTCCCTCTCGCTGGCCATCCTCGCCAGCCTGAGCCTGAGCGGCTGCCTGGCGACCAAAGCGCCACGTTCCTACCAGTCCGAAGCCTTCTCCAGCGAGACGCCGTTCCAGTACTACAGCAGTCGGGATGCTGAAGCCGCCTGCGAAATCGGCAAGCGCGCCCTGCTCAGCCAGGGCTATCAGATCGACGAAGAAAAACCGCAAAGCGTTCGCGGCGAGAAATTTTTCCGGCCGCGGCCCGACGAGGCCAACCGGCTCAGCATCACCCTAGTCTGCCTGCCAAGCAGCCTCGGCGCAGTCATCTACGCCAGCGCCCTGGAAACCCAGTACGAGATGAAATCGAAGGGCAGCAGCGCCGGCGTCAGCGTTTCAGCGCTCGGCTCGGTCTCCCTGCCGTGGGCCATCGACAAGGACACCCTGGTCAAGGTCGGCGAGGAAACCGTGATCGCCCACGATTTTTACCAGCGGCTTTTCGATCTGATCAAGTCGCTCGACAGTTAGCGGCCCGCTTCAACTCCCTCCCCTTTTAAGGGGGAGGAGCCAGATCGCCGTCCCCCGCCTATTCCCGCTCCGAATAAGTCGGCAGGCGGATGGCGAAGACGACGCCGATCAAACGCAGGGCGAGCACCACCGCCATGCCGCTCCAGGCAGCGATGACCGGCGACACGCCAAGAGCCTGCAGGCCGATCAGCGTTAGCGCCCCGGCCCAGGCGGCCGAGGCATAGGGTTCACCCGGCACGAAGATAAGCGGCACTTCGTTGCACAACACGTCGCGCAGCACGCCACCGACGACGCCCGTCGTCACGCCGAGCAGGCTGGCGACCAGCCAGGGCGCGTTGAGATCGAGCGCAACCTGGGTGCCGGTAATGGCAAACAGCGCCAGCCCGATGGCATCGGGAATCAGGAACAGGCGTTGCGGCAACTTAAGCCCGCGCACCACGAAGAAAACGAGCACCGTGGTGCCGAAAGCGACGAGCAGGTAAGTCTGGTCGCTGATCCAGAACACCGGCCGGTCGAGCAGCACGTCGCGCACCGTGCCGCCACCGAGCGCCGTCGCCATGCCAACCATGGCGACGCCAACCAGATCCATGCGCTTGCGCCCGGCGTCGAGCACGCCGGTCAGCGCGCTGACCGCGACGGCGGCAAGGCCGATCCAGTAAAGCAGGTTTTCCATGATTGATTGAAATGAGCCGGGAGCGCGAAGTGTAGCGGTTTGCGCTGCCTGATGCCTGTTACGGGATATCTCCGGATTTGAGCATCCCTTCTCGTGCCCTCAGACTAGGGATGGCGCGCATCACCCATTGGCAATCTTCGCCAAGAACGGCCCGGGATTCCAAAAGTGACGAGCGCTTCAAGCAGATTGCAGGCTCGTGATTTGCCGCTCATAAATAAAAAAGGGAGCCGAAGCCCCCTCTTGCCAACCGAGTTGTGTCCGGTCAGTTTGGTTTGTTCTTGCGGCGATATCCCATCAGGCCGATCAGGCCAAGGCCCATAAGGGCAAGGCTGCCGGGTTCGGGCACTTGGTTGCTCAAACCGTCTTGCGCAGCCAGCATGGCTCCTTGAAGGTATTTAACAGTGAAATTGTTAATGTCTTCAGCGGTTCCATAAGGACCCGGATCCATTGCCAGGTAATTGAAGGAGCCACCATTGGCGTAGGTTCGGAATGCAGCAATGGCATTGCCCTCGCTATTAGCCCCCAGAAGCACCGTATCCGGAGTCGCAAACAGGTGCTCGACATGGTAAGTGAGACTGTTGTTGATTGGGTTGTAGTACGAGGGCAGGAACTGCGTGGCCGCATTGTTCGCTACGGTATTCCATGAGCCGTTAGCCCCGTCGGTATGCCAGCAACCGCCAGAGTTGTTGATGTACAGCCCCGTCCATGATGACCAGCCGCCGCCATCGCAGGAGCCGCCGAATACAATGACGTCCGCGCCGGTATTCAGTGCGCTGGTGTAATTCTGGTAGGGACCGTAGCCCCCGTCGTAGGAAAGGATTAGGGTTGTCCCCGCACCGAGGCTGGTTGGCATGGTTGTGCCAATGTTGGTGAAGGTGACGCCAAGCGCATTGAGTGATGTTGCAATGTTGGATGTGGCATTTCCCGCCAGAACCACCGATGCTTGAGCACCCCCCGCAGATATTCCCATGCAGATAAATGCTGCCAGCGCTACTTTATTGAAAGCCATTATTGGTTCCCCTGAGTATTTTTAGAGAGCTGATTTTGCGTGCAGGCGAGCGGGATGGCCGTGGCGAATTTCACGGATGGCAAGAAGATATTGAGGGGGCTACCAGTAACGGCAGGGGTTTTTTCAAGGAGAAAGTGAACGGACCGAGGTTTTGACCGGCGGGAGGCCAACCGCCGGCAAATCGAAAATTGTTACAGTCAGCGCCATCCGCTCAGGTTATAACTAGCTGTCATCAGTCGAAGGCACTCTCCGCATCTCCCTCAAGCGCCCATGTCCATCATCTCCAAAACCGATCAGCAACTGATCTTCCATCCCCTCGACTTCACCCTCGCCGTGCTGCGCAACTTCAGCAAAAACCAGGGATTGTTGCTGGCTGGCGCGGTGGCCTACTACGCGCTGCTCTCGCTGCTGCCGATGATCATCCTGCTCGTCCTCGGCCTGTCGCACTGGGTCGATCAGGCCGAACTGCTCGCCACCCTGCAGCGTTACCTCGAATGGCTGGTGCCCAGCCAGTCGGCCGCCGTGCTCGCCGATGTCTCGGGCTTCATCGGCCACGGCGTGTCGATCGGCGTCGTCCTGCTCGGCACCCTGGTGTTCTTCAGCTCGCTGACCTTTTCCATCCTGCAAAAAGCCATGGCGCAAATTTTTGCCCACCGCCACATCACGGAAAAACGCCACGCCCTGGTCGCCGCGCTGCTTCCCTACAGCCTGCTCCTGGTCGCCGGCGTCGCCCTGTTCGGCATTACCGTGCTGTCGGTCACCATCCAGACCCTGTCGCAGGAAAGCATCACCCTGTTTGGCGCCGAATGGTCACTGCGCCGACTCTCCGGTCCGGCTTTCTACGGCATGGGGCTGGCTGGTGAAATCCTCATCCTGACCCTTTTCTACGTCGTCCTGCCCGGCGGCCGCACGCGCATCCGCCACGCACTGCTCGGCGCGGCGGTCATCACCGTGATCTGGGAAATCGTCCGCCACGTGCTCGTCTGGTACTTCGCCACCCTGTCGAGCGCCAGCGTCGTCTACGGCTCACTGACCACCGCCGTCGTCGTCCTGTTCAGCATCGAACTGGCGGCGACTTTGCTGCTCCTCGGTGCTCAGGTGATTTCGGAGTACGAGCAGCTCGAAAGCCGGCTGGGCGATGCTGGTGCCACCAGCTGAGCAGTTCCCACGGTCAACCGGGAATAATGGGCAAAACTGAAATCCTGCCAACCGGCTCAGGCATCACCCAAAAGCTGTGTGTTTAAGTGCCATTTGCAATATTGGCCAAATATTCATACTGTCCGGGTTGTCGACTACCGCTCGTTAGGCACAATGCATCCTGCGCTTCCAATGCCAAAGCTCGTCAGCGGCCTTGCTGCTCTATTTTTAGCGGTAAGCAGCTCGCACTTTTTGGCTGTTGCTAAGCCTCATAATCTGGCCGCCGAACTTGGGTCGACTCAAATGGCCAATGCTTATGACAATGGTACGTTTCCTTATGCCAGGTGGTTGGTGGAGGCAGATTCAGTCGCGTTACGCCAACTGGCTGAGCTTCGCCGCGTCCTTAAGAAATCCGCTCAAATCACTATCGGCATTGCAGCTGTTGTTGCAATAGCGCTCTTCATTTTTGGAAAGATCGATCTGTCCCTGCCTATCGATAGCGGCAAGCTAGTAACGGCGGCAGGGGTATTCGCGGCTACTTGGGCATCTGTTCTTCAGTTTCATCCAGTCAATCGCACCTTTCGGGGAAACTTCGTTCACGAGGTTGCGCACGATGCCGCTGTTCGTGCTTTCTTTGTGTGTGGCGCGCTACTGGGAGCGGTGGGTGCCCTATGGTGGGAATGAGCCATCCTAACAATCCGCGCCCCGGCTACCAGCGCAACGGCTAAAGGGGCCAAGCTCGATTCAAACCATAAATAATGGAGGGCAGGCCACGGTTTCGGCTGCCTGGGCATACCCGTAGTCGGTCCCTCGTTTTGATTCGACCAATACCTCACCCCTTGGAGGTTGTAGATGAATTCCACCGAAATGCGCGCGCTGGTTGAGCGATTCATTGACGCATACAACCGCATGGATATTTCTGGAATGCTTCTTGTGGTTCATCCTGATGTCGAGTTCAAGAACATCTCGAATGGCATCGTGAATGCCAGTACAAGTGGAGCCGCCGAGTTCAAAGCGCTTGCGGAGCATGCCTTGACGCTGTTCTCCGAACGACATCAGGAGTTGCTTAGCTTTGAAACTACAGGAAATAAGGCCGTCGCATCCATCGGGTTCCGTGGTGTGGTGGCCAGTGATCTTCCAGATGGGTTAAAGAAGGGCACGATCTTTAAACTGTCAGGTCGCTCGGAGTTTGAGTTCTTGGGCGGCAAGATCGTCAGGATCACAGATATCAGTTGAGCGCCTTCGTGTTGACCAGGCCATCCTGAGTTCCAAAAAGACAGGCCGCAGTTTGAGTTCTTGAACGGAATGGGAAATCCATCGGCTCAATCCTGGTTTGGCTGCCAGGCGCACAGACTCCCACGGTCAACCGGAAAAAACAGCCAAATTTGAAATCTGCTCTCCGGCGGCTGGCGCCGAGTTTCCCTCCGCTCTGACTTACTGAGCTGCCGAGCTTTCGGTTTTCTCGATTTCCGTCAGCGTCAAATAGCCGTCCTGGGTGTTGACGACCTTGTAGATGGCGTCGGGCTTGGCCTGGGCTTTTTTGAGCACGGACTGCCATTCGAGTTCGGCCAGGCGCAGGCCGTCGATTTTCTTGTGCAGCGTGGCGACGCTGTCGGCCAGTTCGGTCTTGAGGTCTTCGTTGAATTGCTCGACCTTTTTGGCGGTGGGGTTCATAACGATCAGCACGGTGTTGGCGAGCGTCAGCACAAGCGCTACGCCGACGAGGATCACCGTCAGTTTTTCAAATGATCGCGCCTTGACGGGTTGCTCCTGGCTGTCTTTGGATTCTTTTTCGCTCATGGTCTCGTTCCCGGGTTGCTTGGTGTATCAGCTACTACGGCTGATGTGGGGGAGAACTTGAGTTTTGTGTGGCGGGGCGGGTTTTTGCGCCTGCTACGGTCAACCGGAAATATGGGCCAAATTTGAAATTGTCGGGCCGGCTATGGCGTCGAGGTCGACTTCCCGCAGGTCGGCCAGTACCCGCCAGGCGCTGCTGAAGTCATCGCCGGCGGTGTAGTCGTTGGGCGTGACGAGGCAGCGCAGGCCGGCGGCGCGAGCGGCGTCCAGGCCGTTGGCAGAGTCTTCGACGGCCAGGCAGTTGTCGGCCGGCAGGGCGAGGCGGTCGAGGACCCAGCAGTAGATGTCGGGGGCGGGTTTCTTGTTGGCCACGATGTCGCCGGCGCCGATGACCTCGAACCAGCCCGGGGCGTCCGGCCCGAGCGTGGCGTGGAGCAGCGCGGTGACATTTTCCGGGGTGGTTGTGGTGGCGATGGCAAGGCGCAGGCCGCGCTGGCGGGCGTGCTGGATGAGCGCGGCGACGCCGGGGCGGAGCGGCAGGCTGCCGGAGTCGACGAGGCGCAGGTAGTGGCGCGTCTTGGCGGCGTGGAGGTCGCGGACGAGCACGTCAAATTCGGGCCGGGCGGCGAGGGCGGGGGCGTGGCGGGTAGCGTAGTGGCGGATGCGTTCCTTGCCGCCGGTGATGGCGAGCAGCTCGCCGTACAGCCTTTCATCCCAGTGCCAGTCCAGTCCGAGATCAGCGAAGGCGTGGTTGAAGGCGGGGCGATGGCCGTCGCGCTCGGTGTCGGCCAGCGTGCCGTCGACGTCGAAGATCAGGGCGTGGAGTGGGAGCATGCGCTGAACGATAACCGGGGGTGATTCGGGCATCCAGTCAGGATTTCTGAAGTGGCCGGTAAGCATCGCGTTAATAAGCTATAACTTACTCAGGCGATAAGAAAATCTGACTGTTACTTAATTAATAAGTCACTTATCTTGATTGCCAATGCGGTAACACAAGAATGATTGGAGACACCATGCAATTCGGCCGTACCACCCTCTCGAAGTTTGTTATTGAAAACACCCGCGCCAGCCACGGCGAACTCGGCGCCTTGCTCATTGACGTCGCCGCCGCCGTCAAAACCATCTCGGCGATGGTCGCCAAGGGGGCGCTGGCCGGGCACCACGGCGCACTGGAGAGTACCAATATCCAGGGCGAGGTGCAGAAGAAGCTCGATGTGCTGACCAACGAAGCCATCCTGCGTCACTGCGAGTGGGGCGGTCAACTGGCCGGCATGGCTTCCGAGGAAATGGATGATCCCTATCCGATTCCGGCCGAATACCCGCGCGGTCGCTACCTGCTCGTCTTCGATCCGCTTGATGGCTCGTCGAATAGCGACGTCAATGTCTCGGTCGGCACCATTTTCTCCATTTTTGCCCGGTCGACCGCAGGTGATGCGGAGCTTGGCGACTACCTGCGCCAGGGCAGCGAGCAGGTCGCCGCCGGTTACGCCATCTACGGCCCGTCGACGATGATGGTGCTGACGCTCGGCAACGGCACGCACGGTTTCACGCTTGATCGCGAGAGCGGCAACTTCCTGCTGACCCACGCCAATATCCGCGTCCCGGAAGACACCCGCGAATTCGCCATCAACACCTCCAACGAACGTTTCTGGGAGCCGCCGGTGCAGCGCTACGTCAGCGAGTGCAAGGCCGGCAAGACGGGCGTTCGGGGGGAGGATTTCAATACCCGCTGGATCGCCTCGATGGTCGCCGAAGTGCACCGCATCCTGATCCGCGGCGGCATCTTCATGTACCCGAAGGACAGCAAGGATCCGTCCAAGCCGGGCCGCCTGCGCCTGCTCTATGAAGCCAACCCGATGGCCATGCTCATCGAGCAGGCCGGCGGCGCGGCGAGTACCGGCCGCCAGCGCATCCTCGACGTGGCGCCGGACAGCCTGCACCAGCGCGTGCCGGTCATCCTCGGTTCGAAGAACGAGGTCGAGCGGCTCGAGCGCTACCACCAGGAATACGACACCGGGGCTGATCGGCCGTTTGTTTCGCCGCTGTTCTCCGACCGTTCCTTGTTCCGCGACCCGGCCTAGGGCAAAAGAATTCACATCTGCAGGGAGAAACAAATGTCCGTCAAACACCCCATCATCGCCATCACCGGTTCGTCCGGCGCCGGCACCAGCACGGTGATGCAGAGCTTCCAGCACATCTTCCGCCGCGAGTGCCTCAATGCCCAGATCGTCGAGGGCGATTCTTTCCATCGCTACGACCGAATGGCCATGCGCGCCGAAATGAAAGCGCAGGAGGAGGCCGGCAATCGCAACTTCAGCCACTTCGGCCCGGAGGCCAATCTGCTTGAGGAGTTGCAGGACCTGTTCATCGCCTACGGCAAGAGCGGCACCGGCAAGGTCCGTAAATACCTGCACGATGCCGGCGAGGCGGAGCCTTTCGGCCAGCAGCCGGGCACCTTCACGCCGTGGCAGGAGATCACCGCGGCGACCGACCTGATGTTCTATGAAGGCCTGCATGGCGCCTATGCCGATGACCAGATCGACATTGCCAAGCAGGTCGACCTCTGCGTCGGCGTCGTGCCGACCATCAACCTCGAATGGATCCAGAAGCTGCACCGCGACCAGAAAATGCGTGGCTATTCGCAGGAGGCGGTGACCGACACCATCCTGCGCCGCATGCCGGATTACGTCAGCCACCTCTGCCCGCAGTTCTCGCGCACCCACGTCAATTTCCAGCGCGTGCCCATCGTCGATACCTCCAACCCCTTCATCGCCCGTGACATTCCGACGGCCGACGAAAGCATGGTGGTGATCCGCTTCGCCAATCCGAAGGGCATTGATTTCCAGTACCTCATCAACATCCTGCACGGCGCCATGATGACCCGCCCGAACACCCTGGTCGTCCCCGGCGGCAAGATGGGCCTGGCCATGCAGATGATTTTCACGCCGATGGTTTTGCGGTTGATGGACCACAAGCGTCGCGCCTGACTATAGAAAATGGAGAGAGACATGGACCGCAACCAGACCGAAACCACCTTCCGCCGCGAACTGGCCAACGCCGTCCGCTTCCTCGCCATCGACGCAGTCAATCAGGCCAAATCCGGCCACCCCGGCGCGCCGATGGGCATGGCCGACATCGCCGAAGTGCTGTGGCGCGACCACCTCAAACACAATCCGGCCAACCCGCAGTGGCCCGATCGCGACCGTTTCGTGCTGTCCAACGGCCACGGCTCGATGCTGCTCTACGCGCTGCTCCATCTGACCGGCTACGACCTCAATCTCGACGACCTCAGGAACTTCCGCCAGTTCGGCAGCCGCACCGCCGGCCACCCGGAAGTCGGCCACACGCCCGGCGTCGAGACGACCACCGGGCCGCTCGGCCAGGGCCTGACCAACGCCGTCGGCATGGCGCTGGCCGAAAAGCTGCTGGCCCAGCGTTACAACCGGCCGGGCTGCGACATCGTCGATCACCGGACCTGGGTTTTCGTCGGCGACGGCTGTCTGATGGAAGGCATCAGCCACGAAGCCTGCTCGCT
>Ga0209211_10009565_pt1 | contig 12873 bp, 9 predicted proteins | sample RifGroA2_FD_183992 | JGI IMG/M metagenome (GOLD analysis project Ga0209211, IMG submission 183992) | Groundwater microbial communities from Rifle, Colorado, USA - Groundwater A2 (SPAdes) (version 2) | ecosystem: Environmental > Aquatic > Deep subsurface > Groundwater | place: Rifle, Colorado... | reverse complement strand
TCTTTAAACCTTCTTTAAAAACAAAAAACTGATCCGGTGTTACCCGACCCTTAACTATATATTCTCCAAGCCCGTAAGAGGCATTAATTAGCACCACTCCATTAAATCCGGACTCAGTGTCCAGAGTAAACATCACGCCGCTGGAAGCTAAATCAGACCGTACCATTTGTTGCACGCCAACCGAGAGAGCCACGGCAGTATGCTCAAACCCCTTTGCTTCTCGGTATGAGATTGCGCGATCCGTAAAAAGCGACGCAACGCATTTTTTACACGCTTCCAAAAGCTCTTTCTCGCCATGCACGTTCAAATAACTTTCCTGCTGGCCGGCAAAACTCGCGTCCGGCAGATCTTCGGCCGTGGCGCTGGATCGCACAGCAACAGACACGCCTCCTCCCCTTTCTAAGGGAAGGGTGGGGTGTGGTTTGCCGTCCTTGGCCGAGCCCCGGGTATCCGCACCTGCCGGCAAACCACCCCTGAACCCCTCCTTCGTAAGGAGGGGAAGCCGACTCAACTCCCTATATGCCTCCAATATATCCCTCTTTATCTCGTCCGGAAACTCCGCCTGCAGAATCAAATCCCGCGCCTTGGCACCCGCATGGGAAAGCGCGCGCACATTTTTTACATCCAGGCCGTTCACGAGGCTCTTGATTTTCTTGTCCAGATTATTCGCCTTGAGAAATGTCCTGTACGCCTCCGCTGTCAACGCAAAACCATTGGGCACGTCAATGCCCTTTGAAGTAAGTTTGCTATACATCTCCCCCAGCGACGCATTCTTGCCGCCAACAGTGGAAATATCTTGTATGGCGAGCTCATTAAACCATCGGATGAACATAGAAAATTCTAAAGAATACATGCGGGTGGATCATATCAGCAATTAAGTTCTCATGTATTTGCTAAAATAAACCCCGAATCTCTTAAAAATAGGTGGCGCTTCCTTTAAAAAAGCATGAACTTTAGCCAAATTAACATCACTATACATGTGAATTATCCTGTTGCGAAAACGCACCATGTTCGCGTTGTCATTGGCAAATTTCTTGGCCACAATTTTATGCGTGCCAAGCGCCTCAATCGCGTCCGAGTAACTGCCGACCTCCAAAGTAAAATCCTCTGCCAAAATATGCGTGGCTATGTCAGTAATTATCTCGATGCTTTCCACCAAATAATGAAGAGCGGCGCCACTTATGGTGTAGTCTTCCGTAAACGCGGCTTTAGGCGCTTTCGCGTATCCGGAAAGCAGTTTAATATTTCTCTCAAGCAGGGCCAGCCTGCTTTTAATTGTGGATTTATTGGCTGGTGACATATTTGGATAGGTAAGGACTGCCAACCTTCTGCTTTCCGTAAGAGCCTTTTCGCAAGCGTTCTTCCATTAGTCGGAACTGCAGATCATAAAGATAACGCATATCTTCATATTCACGCATCACCGCAATGCTAAATTCGCGCGCCACGCTCTTACTTTGCGCGTATATTAATTCACCATCAAACACGATTTGGTACTTCATCAAGGCGCTCTTTACTTCCTTTAAATTCACCATATCAACTCCGTATCCGTCCGTCTGTTTTTCCATTTCCTTGGCAATATTATGCGTTCGTTTATCCTGTTCTCTTGCGGAAATATCAACCTCAAACATAACCGCGACATCAATATCGCTCAAAAGGCCGGCAGTGCCGCGCGTGACAGAGCCGAATAAGTATGCCAAAACGACCCTCTGCGAAGCAAAAAGTTTTTTGAAAGCGCGTTTATTCAATTTTATCGGTTTTAGAATCTTCATGCGCAGATTAGGTTGTTATAATATCATACTTCAACCTTCTTCGTAAACTCTTTTCAATTGACACTCTCTTCGGTTGACAGACTTTTTCTTCATCTTAACTTCCCCCCATTCGCACGCTGTCCATTCTGTTTATCTAACTTCAGCACGGCCTGGCGAGTAAGAGGGCCAAAGTAGCCGGTGACGGGTCCTCTGAAAAATCCTTTGGATTTGAGAAACCTTTGCAAATCTCGGACCGCGTTGGCTGTAACAGGACCGTAGAACTCTGTGATGCGGGGATACTTAAAATAACCAAGCTCTCTCAACTTTTCCTGCAATCTGCGCACATCGCCTTTGGAACCTCTACTCAATGACCTTCTGAATATGTAAGATGGCGGTAATGCCTGCGGGGTGGCGCTGGAACGGCGGGCGAGGTCCTGTTGGCTGTTGGCCGAGGAGCCGGACACAGGAGTTGGTGAAACGACCACTGGCACCGAGACGGGAGTTCTTGACCCGGCTCCCGGACTGGATGCGCCCGACCCTACCGAGCCTGATCCCCCTTGGTAAACTGCGCCCATTGATCCTTCGGCATCATCATTGACTATGGTGAAGGTGTGGGTGGTTTGTGTTCCTAACGAAGCATTGGCTGAGGTCGCAATCGTGAACACAATTGTTTCATCTGACTCAATCGTGTCATCGCTAATAACTCTAAGCGGTATACCGGAGCTCGTGGCGCCGGCTGAGATGGTGATCGTGCTGGAGACGCTGTAGTCCAGCCCATTTCCCTGGGCAGTGCCAGCCATGGTAGAAAGCGTTAGGGTAACGTCATAAACCGAGGAGTCTGAAAGAGTAATGTGAACAGAAGGAACAGAGTAACGCTCGTTATCTGATGACGAGCCGGAGCTAAACTGTACAGTTGGATGCCCAATGGTTAGGCTAAAATTTTGGCTGTCCGAGTAATCGCCGGTAGATTCGCTTTCCGTGGCTGTAATGGTAAAACTGAAACTGCCGGTGGCCGATGGCGTACCGGAAAGAACTCCGGTAGAGGTGGCAAGCGTTATGCCGGAGGGCAGGGTGCCAGATGTGACAGCGTAGGATAATGTGCCTTGATAATTGGAGGATGTAACAGTGGCAGTGTAGCTTACCCCATATTTGGCATCGGAAAATGTGGATGTGGAAAGAACGATGAGGTTGAAAATAAGGAGACGGTTGTAGCCGGAATCGGACACGAATAATTGGCGGCTCGCGCTATCGTAGTCCAAACCGTAAGAAGGAGAAAAATTGGATTGATCGCTGGTTATTATCTTACTGGTAAAATTAGATTCCCCGATAACGTTAACCGCATTTTCGCCATCCGTCAGCTCGCTTAAGTCAAAAACCATAACTCGCGCGTTCCCGCTATCATCAACGAAAAGCAGATTGCGATCGCTGTCATAGGCCAAAATTTCCGGTCTAGCAAGCCTGCTTTGGGTGGTGGCTGCCGCGTTACCTGTGAAGTTAGTTTGGCCCAATACATTAACAGCATTTTCACCATCAGCTATCTCGGCCACGTTGTAGACCACGACCCGATCATTATTGAGATCCGCGACAAATAGTCTGTTATTCGTTCCGTCATAATAAAGCCCGACCGGCGCGTCAAAGCCGGCTTGAGTTGACGCGTTGGAATTGCTGGTGAAATTCGCTTGTCCGAGCACATTAACCGCGCCTTCCCCGTCAGTGATCGTGGTTGCGTCAAAAACAACTATCCGATTATTGGATCGGTCTGACACAAAAAGGTGATTATTGCTCGCGTCATAAGCTATGTCTTGGGGGTTGTTAAAGGTGCTAGAGCTTAACCCGGAACCGCTTGAGGTGAAATTCGCTTGACCGAGCACGTTAATCGCGTTCTCGCCGTTGGTTACGATGACAGTATTAAATACAAGTACTCTGTTATTTGTCCGATCAGCCGCAAACAGGCGATTATTGGCGTTATCAAACGCCAAGCCATAAGGGCTATTTAAGCCGCTTTGCGAAGTTGAGGTGCCGGCATTCACAAAATTTGCCTGCCCAAGAACATAATCGGCCGCTCTATCAATCAGGACATTATTGTTGGCCAGATTATACACTAAGATACGGTTATTGGTTGAATCTGATACAAAAAGCCTGTGGTTGACGCTGTCTAAAACAATGTCTGTCTGGCTTCTCAATCCTGACGCGCTTGGCGCGGTGTTATTTATATATTTAGTGGTATAAACAGGATCGTCATTACTATCAAGCTGTCCGAGCGTGTTTACGGCATTTTCACCGTCGGAAATTTGCGCTACATTAAAAATATCAACACGACTATTGCCAATGTCAGATACATACAGCATCCTATTTACGGAATCCAAATAAATATCCCCAGCCTTATTAATCGCGCTCTGATCAGTGCGAACCACATTAGTGGTAAAATTTGACTGCCCCAGCACATTGACCGCGTTTTCACCGTTGCTGATAATGGAAAGATCAAAGACCATTACACGATAATTATAAGAGTCAGACACATACAAAGTATTACTGACCGCGTCATACTCTACCCAACCCGGATAGTAAAATTTATTCTGTGTTACTCCACTCGTACCAGATATAAAATCAGATTGCCCCAGCACATTGACCGCGTTTTCACCGTCGGTAATTTCAGCCACATCAAAGATAATGACGCGGTGATTACTTGAGTCGCTTACAAACAAGGTATTGCTGGCCGCGTTAAATGCCAATCCTTTCGGCGTATATATGCCACTTTGAGAGGTACTCCAACTGCTGGTGTCAAAGTTGCCGGCCTGGCCGAGGATATTTATGGCATTCTCACCATTAGTAATCTCGGTTACGTCAAATGCCAAGATACGGTTATTATTTTGATCGCTAACAAAAAGTACGCTGGACGAACTGTTCAAAGCCAACCCGTAAGGCCTGTTAAAACGGTTCTGTCCGGTTGATGCCGCGATGCCGGTGAAATCTGTCTGGCCGAGGACTTTGATCGCGTCCTCGCCGTTAGTAATGCCGGATACATCAAACACAAGAACTCGGTTATTGAGATGGTCAGCAACAAAAAGCAGGCTAGACGAAACATTTATGGCCAGCCCGTACGGAGCATTCATGCCGCTGGCGCCGGTAGAGGTGGCTCCGGTTATAAAGCCGGGCTGGCCAAGCACATAATCAGCCACTCTATCAACAAGATTATTATTAACATCAAGGTTATAAACCAACACTCTGTTGTCTGTATAATCTGATACAAACAACCAATGATTAACTGTGTCCATCACTATTCCGGCCGGCGTATACATTCCGCGTTGATTTGGAATGGCATTGTCGGGGAATCTGGTGGTGTAACTTATTGTGCCCGAAGCATCGGTCTGCCCCACCACGTCTGTTGCCAATCGCGCCTCCACGGCGCTCGCCGAAATCAATGACAATGCTATCGCGGCCGATAGCGTCAAAAAAATGATAACCGGCAAGCTGAAATTTTGTTTCTTCATGTTTTTGCAGATCATATAATTACGAAACGTCATTTTATATTATACTCCAAAAATCCTTTTCCGACAATATCTTAATTCCCAGCTCCTTCGCTTTCCGGTATTTACTGCCCGGATTTTCACCGACAATTACGGCCGTGGTTTTCTTGCTCACCGACTCCGCCGTCTTCCCGCCCAATGTCTCAATCCTCCTCTTCGCCTCCTCGCGCGACATGGACTTCAACGTCCCTGTAATCACAAACGTCTGCCCGCTCAATTTAATATTTTTGATTTTTGATTTTTGATTTTTGATTTTTACCCCATTTTCCATCAGCTTTTGGATAAATTGGGTATTCTTAAGATCGGAGAAATACTCCAATATAGAATCAGATACCTGCTCCCCTATTCCATCAATTTCATAAAGTTCATCGCGTGTAACTCGCCTCAATTTTCCCAAAGTTTCAAAATGTTCCGCCAGATCATGAGCCGTCTGCTCGCCCGCGTGGCGAATGCCAAGCGCGTTAATTAAACGCGGCAAAGTTATTTCTTTGGATTTTTCAATCGCCTCAATCAAATTCCGCGCTGATTTTTCGCCCCAGTGCTCCAATGGTTCTAAATCCCCTTTTTCCAAAGTAAAAATATCAGCCGCGTCTTTAACCAAACCTTGATTAACCAATGTCTCCACGTTTTTTTCTCCCAAGTGCTCAATGTCAAAAGCCCGTTTGGAGGCAAAGTGAATTATATGCTGAAGCTGTTGGGCAAAACAGCGCGGATTTTTGCAAAACAGCGCCACTGACGCGACCTGTTTTTTATCCGCGATTTTTTGCCGCGCTACCTCGGACTGGCAAATTGGACATTTGGTCGGTTCTTTTACCTGTTTTTCCGCTCCGGTGCGCAGTTTGTGCAAAACCCGCACTACTTTTGGGATAATATCCCCGGCTTTCTCCACTACCACCGTATCCCCAATTCTCGCGTCAAGTCTCCGTATTTCATCAAAATTGTGGAGCGTGGCGTGTGTTACGGTGGTGCCGGCGAGTTGGACTGGATCCATGAGCGCGACCGGGGTCAACGCGCCGGAGCGCCCGACTTGCACATAAATATCTTTGATCTTGGTTGTTCCCTGCTCGGCCGGAAATTTATAGGCAATGGCCCAGCGAGGCGACTTGCCGGTGAATCCAAGAAAATTTTGATATTTTTTCTGGTTAACTTTTATGACAATCCCATCAATCCAAAACGGCCGCTCTGTTTTGTGCTTTTCCCATTTATCATGGAACTCCGCGACCTCTTCAATGTTTTTTGCCACCCTCCATTCAGTGTCTGTTTTAAAACCAAGTGCCTTTAGCATCTTCAGCTCCTCGGCTTGCGTGGCCGGCGCGTTGACACTTGAAATGTCATAGGCGGTGAATGACAACTTGCGCTCGGCAACAACGCGCGCGTCAAGCTGGCGAATCGTGCCCGCGGCCGCGTTGCGCGGATTGGCAAACAGGGCTTCACTTCGCTTCGCCCTGCTAGCGTTTAGTTTATTAAACATTTCTCTATCCATCCAAACTTCACCCTCAACAATTACGTCAATCGGCTGGTTAAGAATCAGGGGAACGGACCAAATAGTTTTGATATTTTGCGTTACATTTTCCCCCACTCTGCCGTTCCCTCGCGTTGCCGCCACCTTCAATTTCCCTCGCTCATAACTGAGCACCATGTGCAGACCATCAATTTTGAGCTCGCACACATAATCTAAGTCGCTCGGCATGGCCTCGCTATTCTTTATTAAAATCTTTCTGTCACGCTCTTCCCACACCTCCATTTCTTCTTTGGAAAAAGCGTCGTCAAAAGACCATTGCGGAATTTCGTGGTTTACTTTTTTAAATTTTTCTAAAGGCTTGCCGGCCACCCGCTGGGTGGGAGAATCAGGCGTAACCAGTCCCGGGTATTGCTCCTCTATCCGTTTAAGTTCGCGCGTCAATCCTTCATACATGGCATCAGTGACCTCGGGATCATTAAGCACATGGTAACGATAACGCAAATCATCAATCTGTGCCCGGAGACGAGCTACTTTTTGAATTATGTCCTTGCCGGCTGACATAAGTTTGGACAATTTTAAATTATTTAATTTTCAGCCCCATATTTGTAAATCCGAAATCCGAAGCACGAAATCCAAAATAAATTCAAATAACCAAAACTATAAATTCAAAACAGTTAATTGTGCCGCTGGCTCCATAGTCCGAGCCCGAGGCGAGGCTGTGGAGCCCAACTGTTTGTTACTCTGCACATTTAGACTCCACAGCCCCCTCCTCCGACGTCGGGGGACTATGGAGCCAGCGATGCAATTAATTGTTTAGGTATTCGGTCATTAGAGTTTTGATATTGTTTCGGATTTCGATATTCGAATTTCGTATTTACAATAATTTTGGAAATTGATCAATGTAAATTAGAAATTTTAAAACTCCTCATGTCCCAATAATTCTCAAATACCACCTAACCAACTTCTCCCCCACGATCATCGCCACCACCGTGCCCACGGCCAAATACGGCCCAAACGGGATTTCGCCGGCCCACTTTTTTTTCTTTAAGACCAAGAGCAAAATTGCCACAAACGCTCCTAACACATAACTTATCCCCAGGCCGGTGATAATTCCGGGCCAGCCAAGCCAGGCACCCATCATTATACCCAAACGGATATCGCCGCCGCCTATCCATCGGCCCCGCGAAAGCGCGTACTGAATAGCAAAAAAACCGCCGCCCACCACAGCTCCTATCAATATCGACTGGATGGTAATTTGTCGCGTAAAAAAATTCAGCCCGACCCCCGCGAAAACGCCCGCCCAAGCGACTTCGGTAGGTATCAGACCGTACAACAAATCAAAAATCGCTATCGCGGAAAGAAAGCCGACAAGAATTAGCGGACGCAACGCCGACCAATAGCCCAACTCGCTGTTCTGTGACAGATAAAAAACAACCAGCGCGAAGATGATCCCCACTCCCAATTCAATTAACGGGTAGCGCCAAGAAATTTTTCCTTTACAGAATCTACAGCGCCCTTTTAGGACCATGTAGCTCAAAAGAGGAATATTGTCATACCACCGCAACTGCCGTTTGCAACGCACGCATACGCTTCTGCCGCCTACGTCACAAACTTTTTCCTTTGTTCGCCAGGCCCAAGAATTCAAAAAACTCCCGTATATCAAGCCAAGGCAGAACATCGCGCTATATATTAAAATGGTAAACATGAGTTCGCTAACCATACCTAAATGCCATATATCGCGTATCGTGTCTCGTGAAAGAATTATACCATATTTTTGCTCAAATAAAAATCCCCCTCGAACACTCGGGGAGGATTTTGGCATTTCAGAAAAAACCATTACGGCTGGGTAATTCCGCTTGGGGTCAAATTTATGGCGCCAGCGTCAAAATTGTTAAGCCCTGTCTCTAATGTCGCTGTCACTAAGTAGCTGGCTGTGGATGAGGCCGTATAAGTGTAATTCTGCGAAGCTGAAGGATCCTCGGGCACTTGACCCATATACGGATCGCTACAGCCTGTAGCTCCGAATCCTGAACTGTTCAAACACATCGCGCCTGTATCAGAACCCAAATTTAGGGTTGAGCTTGTAGTTGGATAGCCGCCCTGATCGGTATAATACATCTCAAGCGCGGTCTGCAGTTGTTTTAAGTCCGCTAAACGCTTTGAGTCTCGGGCCTTCACGCGGGCGTTGCCTAACGCGACAACGGCGAGCGTGGAAAGCAAACCGATAATGGCGATAACCACCAACAACTCAATCAATGTAAAGCCTTTTCTATTCATATTGTCACCCCCTTTCTGGAAAAAATATTCATAACTTTTTTCAACTCTCTAAATTATACATTACCCTAAAGCTAACTGCAAGACTTTTTTGACTTTATCCACAATCTCGGATGGTTTAAAATGCGTTTTTATCAAGTAATCAACCGCTCCCACTTCCAAACCGCGTTGTACGTCGTCCTTCTGCCCCAGGTTGGTAAGTAATATAATCGGTATTTCTTTTGTTGATTCGTCCGCTTTGAGCGCTTCAAGAACGGCAAAACCGTCCAGCTTAGGCAATAGAATATCCAACAAAATAATATTCGGCTTTTTCTTTTTCGCCTCTGCCAAACCTTTTTCTCCATTGTTGGCAACGATCACCTTAAACCCCTCCATCTCAAATTTTTTCTGGTAAATTCCGGCTAAAAAAACATCGTCCTCCACGATAAGCACATTGATAGGTTGATCAGACATAACTCGAAAGTTATAAAGTTGAAAGTTTTAAAGTTATAAAGTTACGGTATACGTACTTTATGAACTTTATAACTTTACAAACTTTATAACTTCACATTTATAACTCCGTTATTATACCATACTTCTCAAAGCCAGGCCAATAGCCATGGCCATGCGGGGGCCGATCTGGTGCAGAAGGGTCTTTAGCCCATCTTGATAAACCACCCTGGCCCAAGGATCGCCGACATAGCATTTTACCTTAAACTTATCCTCTATGTGGCGCGTTAAGTTAGGCAAAAATGATGCTCCGCCGGTCAAAATTATTTTTTCAGGACGTTTTTTCTCATTGCCGCTTTGGCGAAGATACACCTCAAAACCGTATTCAATTTCCTTGACAATGGGATCTACCACGGGCGAAAGTGTCTGCATGATCGCTTCCGCCTCTTGGGTTTGATCGTCCTTTGACGATGAGAAATAATAACCCAGATCATATTTAATCTGCCCCACTAAATTATTTTCCACTCCCAATGTCCTTTGTAAAATTTCATCCATTTTATTCCCCCCAATCTCAATGCTCTGATGCGTAACCGGGACTGATTCGTCAATAATAAAAAAGTTGGTTCGTTCCGCTCCGATATCTATTATCATGCAAAGAGACTTGTCTCTGCCCACCAACGCGCGGGCCAAAGCCGCTGATCCGGACTCCAACACCTCAAGCACCAATCCGGCGCGCTGAAAAATTTTTGTGTAAAAAGCGATCAGCTCCAAGGGCACGGCGTTTATAAGAACGCGCTCCATGACGGAGTCTTTGCTTGAAGAAAGGACTTGATAATCCAAAGCCATTTCCTCCAGCGGGCGCGGCAGTAATTTCTTCACCTCGGCCTTCAGAACCTTGTTAAATTCCTCTTTTTTTACTTTTGGCAATGTGACCACGGCGTGAAACATGGCCGAAACCGGCAAATTTACAACCGCCTTTTTTGCCTTGGTCTTGGCGGCCTTGCACACGGCTTTGATGGTTTTGGCATAGCCCTCAATCTTTTTTTCGCTTGTGAGCGCGGCCACCTCCGCCTGTAAAGCCGGACTCTTTTTTTCTCTCTGCAACAAATTATTCGCGATATTTTCGAAATGCAAGTCCAACTTATGCAGTTCCTCGTGCTCCGAACTAAACCCGTAAGTATAAAGCGCCGGCCTTTTCTTCTGCGGTTGCAATTCCACCACCTTTACCCCGCCGGCTCCAATGTTTACTCCCAAGCATGAATTGACTTTAAAAAACCACATACAAAAACCATTAAAGGCTCTTTCGCCTTTTAATTCGTTCTAGCCATTCATAGTATACCAAAAAATGGCTTAACGTGGTATGGGGGCTGTTGATAACTACCACTAAGTGTGGTATAATAGGTTGAAAATAATACAATTAATGACCAATAATCTTAAGCTCAAAATCCTAATGTCAAATCAAATCCAAAATCCAAATGTCAAAAACATTGTCATCCCCACCAAAGTGGAGATCCATGCCGTTCATAGTTTAGGCACAGCCGACGCGACCTAGATTCCCCTTTTCAGGGGAATGACATTGGTAGTGGTTATTTGAACTTTAGTCATTTGAACTTGATTTGGCATTAGGATTTTGAACTTTGAACTTATTGTCATTGGTCATTCTCAACACTATGTCACTCTATCTCTATAACACCCTCACCCGCCAACTGGAAGAATTCAAACCCCTAAAAAATGGCCGCGTTGGCATATACACCTGCGGACCTACGGTCTATAACTACGCGCACATAGGCAATTTGCGCACATATATATTTGAGGATGTGTTGAAGCGTGTTTTAATGTACAACGGCTACAAAATAAATCATGCGATGAACATTACAGACGTGGGACATTTGACGAGTGATGGCGATACTGGCGAGGATAAAATGGAAAAAGGCGCTAAGCGCGAAGGTAAATCTGCTTGGGAGATCGCGGAATTTTATACCAATGCATTTAAAAAGGATTTGGAAGAATTAAATATCCTGCCGCCCAATGTGTTGCCAAAGGCCACGGATCATATTAAAGAACAGATAAAGCTCATAAAAAAACTGGAAAAAAAAGGCTTTACTTACCAAAGCGCTGATGGAATTTATTTTGACACCTCAAAGCTTGCTGACTACGGCAAGCTGGCCGAGCTTCACAAGCAAGAATTGCGGGCTGGGGCGCGGATTGATGTGGGAGATAAAAAAAATATAACAGATTTCGCGCTGTGGAAATTTTCATATTTCTCCCCCCCTGCCGGAGGGGGGGGCAAGAGGGGAAGGGAGAAAAAAAGGCAGATGGAATGGGGCAGTTCTTGGGGTGTCGGCTTCCCGGGCTGGCACATTGAGTGTTCGGCCATGGCGGCCAAATATCTTGGCCAGCCTTTTGATATCCACTGCGGCGGCATTGATCATATCCCCGTGCACCACACCAATGAAATAGCGCAAAGCGAAGCGGCCAACGAAAAACCGCTCGCCAACTACTGGATGCATGGCGAATTCTTGGTAATCCCGGGCGGAGACAAAATGGCAAAATCAGGCGAAAATTTTTTGACCCTGGAAACAGTCAAAAAACACCACCTCTCTCCCCTGGCCTATCGGTACTTTGTTCTCCAAACTCATTACCGCAAACAACTGACATTTTCTTGGGAAGCCCTCCAAGCCGCGCAAAACGGGCTTGAACATCTTTACAACATCCTGCGCGGCTGGTGGGAACCCAAGGTGGGGTGCGCGGAATACGAAGAAAAATTTTTTGCGCTGGTCAACAACGACCTGGACATGCCGGGCGCGCTGGCGCTTATGTGGGAACTCCTGCGCGATGAAAAATTCCCGGCCTCCGCGCGCAAACGCACTGTTTTGAAATTTGACAATGTGTTTGGTCTCGGTCTCGCGGAGCATGGCGAGGAAGTCGCGGAAACTCTTCCGAAGCGTGTCCAAAAAATAGTTACGGAACGCGACGAAGCGCGCCGAATCAAAGACTGGCAGAAAAGCGATGAGCTTCGCGCCAAGCTGGAGGATATGGGGTATGTGGTGAAGGACATGAAGGAAGGGACGAAGGTGAAAAAGACACGCAGGCCGTGATGATGTATTTTGTATAATATGCTGATTTTGTATATTATACAAAAACATTATGCATATTAACGAGCACTCGTGTTGCGTCAAAACTCCGCTAAATTAAGCGACATTTGTCGTTCATTTTTTTCAAAGTGTAATTTGTTGTTGGAAATTAGGCTAAATAGAGCTATTTTTTCAAATTGAGAAACTTGTAAAATTTGTAGAATTTCGTAGAGAATGAACTACCTCGGGGCAGAGCCCACGAGGTATCAAGTTGATGCGAACTTGATATGAATGAAAACCTGACGGTTTTCAAACTTTCCCTTCAAGGAAACCTCGAGGCAAAGCCTCTAGGAATAAAT
>Ga0209211_10009564_pt1 | contig 12875 bp, 14 predicted proteins | sample RifGroA2_FD_183992 | JGI IMG/M metagenome (GOLD analysis project Ga0209211, IMG submission 183992) | Groundwater microbial communities from Rifle, Colorado, USA - Groundwater A2 (SPAdes) (version 2) | ecosystem: Environmental > Aquatic > Deep subsurface > Groundwater | place: Rifle, Colorado... | reverse complement strand
TAGTCTTTTTTGTTTCGGAAACTTCATCCGCCAGATTATCCAGACTTTCTATTGCGTGTGTTGAGGAAATAACTTTCTTGGTTTCCTCTAACCGCCTTTTTGTAAATTCTATCTGGATAGCAGCTTTCTTGTCCATGATTTTGGAAGCTCTTAGTATATTTTGTTCCAATCCGATCTTCAAACCGTATGTTTTATCTCCAGGAGCGCTATTTTGTGTTATTCCAAAAAGCAGCGTTAGAATGCAGAAAAAAAAGAAAATGATCCACGCAGTTAAGCTGACAGCTTTTTTAAAGATATCAAGTACGGATATATTAGAAAGTTCCATTAATAAATAATATACATTGAAATCGGATTTTTGTATATGATAAAGCTTCCTATCATCTTTAATATAACTATAGGATCATACTCGTTTAGCTTGTTTTATTGAAGGAAAAGGAGTAAAATTGAAAGATGAAAACCGAGATCGTAACACTTCAAAACGGACTCAGGATTATACTTATTGATACTAAGGCATTCCCAACTTTAACTACACTTTTGCTCGTTGGCGCAGGTAGCCGTTATGAGAACGAACAAAATAACGGAGTAGCTCATTTTTTGGAGCATATGTTTTTCAAAGGCAGCAAAAAATATCCTGATCCGTTTATCCTGACTTCTACGATTGAGTCTCTCGGTGGAATCTGGAATGCTTTTACTTCCAAAGACTATACCGGATATTTTATCAAAGCAACCAGCGAACATTTTGATGTAGTGATTGATGTGTTGTCTGATGTTTTGTTGCGGCCCCTATTCAAGGAAGAAGAAATAGAAAAAGAAAAAGGCGTTATTATAGAAGAAATCAACATGTATGAAGATATGCCGCAGAGTCTGGTAGGCGATTTGCTTGAAAATCTGTTATACAAAGGTAATCCTTTGGGATTTGACGTAATAGGAACAAAAAAAACAGTGACTTCTTTTAATAAGCAAACGTTTCTTGACTACCGCAGTCAATTATACCATCCCAAAAATGCGGTGCTTGTGGTAGCCGGAGGGTTGCACATTGGCAAAAGAGAAGGATACACAATTAACGATTATATTAAAAGCATCCAGGAGAAATTCGGCGAATGGGGTAATGGCCAGAAATCGGAATTTAATTCTATGGTTGAAATTCAAGATAAGCCGGAGTTGCTGGTCAAGACAAAAAAGACTGAACAAGCGCATTTTTGTTTGGGTTTCCGCACCTTTAAATCGGAAGATAAAAGGAAGCATACCTTAGCTATTTTAGCCGGGATTTTAGGTATGGGCGCTTCTTCGAAATTATTTATGGAGCTTCGTGAAAAACGTGGCTTATGTTATTATATCGGCACAAGTCTTACTTATTATCATGATGTTGGCAATATGGTAACTCAAGCAGGAGTTCCCAAAGATACGCAAAAAGTCATTGAAGCAATGAAGCTGACTTTAGAGGAGCATTATAAAATGCTGAAAAGCGGTTTTAACAATGAAGATATCCGTAAAGCCAAAGAAATAATTAAGGGTAGATTGCTGCTGTCCATGGAAGATTCATTCAATGTAAGCCATTTTTACGGTAAAAAAGCAGTGCTGGAAACAAATATCGAATCACCGCAGGAAATAATCGACTATATTGAAAAAGTATCCCAAGAAGAAATACTGGAAGTAGCTAAAGAAGTTATTAAACCGGAGAAGCTCAATATGGCGGTAATCGGCCCGTTTGAAAAGAAAGAATTTGATGGTTTAATAACCTAATACAATGTTCTACCTTTATTTGTTTATTTTCGGCACAGCCATAGGATCATTTTTAAATGTGCTGATTGACCGTTTACCGAATAATGAATCCATAATGGGCAGGTCGCATTGCGATTACTGCCGTAAAAAAATCAAATGGTATGACTTAGTGCCCATAGTTTCTTACTTTTTATTATCCGGCAAATGCCGATATTGTAAAAAACCGTTGTCATGGACATATCCGTTAGTGGAATTTATTACTGGCGTGATGTTTGTTTTTGTCTGGCACTCTCTGCCGTATTCTTCTCTGGCAAAGGGTTTGCAACAGCTTCCCGAAACGGAATTTTTGATCCGCTTCGTCTACCTGGCAATAGTCAGTTCAATGATAGTTATTTTTTTTTCGGATGCAAAATATCATATTATCAGCGACCAGATGCAGATAACGCTTTTTGCATTATCTTTATTTCTGATTCCTTTACAAGGATTTATTCCCCAGGTTTTTTTAATGCGGGTGATAGGAGCTTTATTTATTATGTCAATCATATACTTTTTATACTTTATTACAAAAGGTAAGGGAATGGGTTTCGGAGATGTCAAATTAGCATTTACCATTGGTTTTTTATTTGGGATAAAAGGCGGTATTGCGGTTCTGTATATCGCTTTTGTGACAGGGGCTGTTTTCGGTTTGATTTTAATGGCTTTCAGGAGAAAAAACCTGAAAAGTAAAATTGCATTTGGACCGTTTTTGGTTTTTGGTATGATTATTCTGCTTTTTTGGCAGGACAAGGTTTTTAATTTTATTAACAATCTGTACGGGATGTAAATTTTCAATATGATTATCATTGGAGTGGTAGGGCAGATAGCATGCGGAAAAGGGGTATTGAAGGATTATCTTGTCAATAAAATGGAGTTTATTTCTTTTTCTTTATCTTCCATAGTCCATGATGAACTGGCTAAAAAAGGAATAGAAGATTTTTCACGCAAAACCCTTCAGGATATTGGAGATAAACTACGTTTAAGATATGGCCGTGATGTGTTGGCCAAAAGAGCTGTAGTTTTTGCAAAAAAAAACCGCATAAAGCGGTTTGTAATTGAGGGAATCAGAAATACGGCTGAAGTTGAATATTTAAAAAAACTTGACGACTTTATTTTAATCGGTGTAAAATCCAAAAGAGAATTAAGGTATAAAAGACTTTTGCAAAGGGCAAAACCTTGGGATCCGAAAATCTGGGAGGATTTTATTGAAGTGGACAGGCGCGATCTTGGTATCGGCCAAAAAAAAGAAGGCCAGCAGGTAGGAAAATGTCTGGCATATTGTGATTATGTTTTGACGAATAACAAGCATGTTGATGATTTCCACAGGAAAGTTAAAAAGCTTTTAGAGAGAATAATTTGAATTAACTGAACATTATTTTTTCATCCGCACGTTCGTAGGAAAATAGTTCTTCGGGTTTAAACCAGAGGTTTACCTCTTTTTCACCGTCTTGTACTGTATCCGAGGCGTGTATGATATTTCTCAGAGGCCGGTTTTGTTCATTGGCCAGATCAATTGTATCATGTGAAAAATCGCCGCGGATTGTACCTGGTGCAGCCAGCATTGGTATTGTGTTGCCGGAGATCTTACGTACGATCTCAATGCAATCATAACCCTCAACAACGCAAAAAAACAAAGGCGATTCCTGCAGGTATTTTATCAGCCAGCCTTTAACCGTCTCTCCGATGGAAACAGGATCGTCGGTTTGGAATACTTTTTTTGCGTCCAACCCTTTTTTAGCGTAATTGGTTAAAGTCCGCTCTCCAACTTTCTTGAACCAGGCTTCGGTTTCCGGATAATGGGCTTTTATTTTTGCCGGATCCGCCCATTGGAATTTCAAGCCGGTTATGGTTAATCCGACTTGTTCGAACCGTTTGATGATTTTACCGATTAAACCCCGCTGGACTCCGTCGGGTTTTATAATAAGTAAAGCACGTTGTTTTTGCATAAAGTTAAAAGTTCAAAATTAAAAGTGCAAAATTACAGTTAAAAATTAATAATTTTTTAGTTTGATTATCGATGAACCAAGCATATTTGTTAATTCGGTTGTTTCTTTTATAAGAGCATTTATTTCCTCGGATAATTTAACATCAAGATCTTTTGCTAAAATTAACCAATATCTTGTTTCATTTCCGCTTTTTAATGAGTGATTGAGAAAATTAGTAAAGTCTTTTCTGGATGATGCGGCTTGAGCTTCAATTATATTAGCGCCAATAGACGTTGCTGCTCTTATTAATTGATCGGCGATTATCCACGCTGAACGTTTGGTAGGGAATTTATCAACTAATACTATTATTTCTTTTGCGAACTTAGTTGCCCTTTCTATTAAACGCTTTTTATAATCGCTATTTTCCATAACTTCTAAAACTTTAAACTGTAACTTTTAACTTTGCACTTTGAACTTTGAATTATCTTAAATACAACCCATCAATCTCTCTCTCATAACTCCTAAAATCTTTTACTTCCGAGAACCAGTAATTAATTTCTCTTTCAGCTTCCTCAACTGTTCCTGATGCATGAATAAATGTTTTTACCACTCTATCCAGGCCGGAAGAAAGAGTAGAGGAATCAAAAGAATATTGCGCATGCAGGGTTCCGGGGCTTGACAAAGCCGGTATGGTGTGTCCTCTTAGTTTACGGGCAACCACAACTGCGTCAGGTCCTTCCCAAACTGAAACGATAATTGGACCTTCCTGCCAATATTTGACAAGTCGTTCATACACAAACTGTCCCAGCTTAAGCGGATCGTCAGAACCTAACTTGACTTTAACATCTGTTTCGGATTGCTTGAAACTGGAAAGGGTTTTTTCTCCCATTTCTTTAATCCACTCTGGAGTACCGGGATAGTGTTTTTTTATTACATCCGGTTCGGGTTTGACCATTTTGGCAGCCATCAATTTTAATCCGACAGTTTCAAATGTTTCGATGATAGTGCCGATAAGACCGCGTTTTACGGCGTCGGGCTTTAATATTATTAAGGTCTTTTCCATATTATTCATTATAAATTACGGATTACGTATTACGGATTTTTAATTCGTAATTCGTTATTCGTAATTAAGTAATTTGTTAATTATATCATGTGTTACGGTTTCTTTTGGCTGTTCTCCGTTTATCCTAATCCATCTTGTCCAGACCTGTCTATTAACTAAATCCAAATATTTTTCATATGTCCGTTTAATAAATTCATGGTCTTTTTCACGAAAATTCTTTGCCTTATTTTCCCCATATTTCCACTCAATTGCCGTTTCAGGTTTGACATCTAGAAAAAAAACTAAGTCAGGCTTTATGATGCCAAAATCATCCGCATATTTCAGCGCTACTTTTTCGTTAAATCCTTCCAAAGTCTGGTAGCACAAGGTGGTAGTGAAATAACGGTCCGCTATCAAAATAGGCACTTCTTTTTTGGATTTTGCCTGTCTGCCGGCAAGGCTGGGATATTGGATATTGGTTATTGTTTGGGATTTGGAATTTGTGATTTGGAGTTTTTTTCTAATTAACGGCGCATCAAAAATAAATTGCAGGGTATAGAGCAAAAACTGTTCATGAGCTTTCAAGGATTTATTTTCATAAAGGAATTCTTTGATCATTTTGCCAACAGGAGTGTCATAGTGAGGGAATTTTATTAGTTTGATTAACGGATTAACGGATTGCGAATTACGGATTAACGAATCTCGAACCAGTTTTGCCTGTGTTTCACAACCGGCGCCGTCTATACCTTCGATGACAATGAACATATATACATTATAAATATCATTGCATAAATGTCAAAGCTCAAATCTATTCGTTATGATAAAATAAGAAAAAGCTCCCATAGCTCAACCCCACAGATTATTACCTCTTCGCAAGGTTTACATCCTTGCCTCAGAGGAGCGAATCTACGGGGCAGGCGGATAGAGCCAAAATAGAAAAATAAACGATCGATAACAGTTTCCGTAGTTCAACGGATAGAACAGGCGCGTCCTAAGCGTCTAATGGCAGTTCGATTCTGCCCGGGAACACACTTGATTGATATAATTTACTCGTCCTACTGTGTCCATTGTAGCTTTTTGCGAAGATGGAAGGAGATGGTGGTTCAATTCCGCCTGGGAGCACCATTGCGATCAATTTTCGTTAATAAACATTTTCAATTCTTCGTAAGGTTTGTTTGATATACTCCAAAAATCTGCTTTAAAAGGAGTATCAATATCAAAAATTAAGGCAACTACCAGTCCGGTTACTGCCGAAACCAGACTGATTATTAAGTCTTAATATATAAAACTGCATTATAGATTTCAATTTGCATATATTATAATAATACAAAATGAACCATACGAAAATAAAAAGAACTCAACTTATCCATCACCATCTGCAGCAGCGGTTGGATAAAATCACTTCAAGCGAGTATTTAAAAATACTATTACTTCGTACGGTCGGAAACTTTTTGGTATTATCTTCTTTATTCATGGCTGCTAAAACATTTTATCAGCCTGCTCGTGAAGAAATCAAATACCTTGTTAATAGGATAACCAATAAGCAATATGTTGTTGCCGTACCAGCTCGTCAGGGAAAAGACGATATGAAGTTCCGTCTGGATGACTCCAAAAAAGGAAAGGGATTTTTAGCGCAAAATTTTAAAATAAATCAAGTTGAAGTGATAAATCCTGAAGATCCAAATTTCAGCATAGTAATTCCTAAAATCGGAGCTAATGCCAGAATATTGGCGAACGTGAATGCTGCTAACGAAACTGAGTATCTTGAGGCACTGCAACAAGGTGTTGCTCATACAGGAGGCACCGCATTCCCTGGTGAAGGCGGACACATTTTTTTGTTTGCCCATTCCACCGATTACTTTTGGAATGTAGGTACATATAATGCGGTATTCTATTTATTGTATAAGCTGGAGAAAGAAGATGAGGTAGATTTATTTTACAAAGGACAGAGATATGTTTATAAAATTATTGGAAAAGAAATAGTTGATCCGTCGAGGGTGGAATATTTGACCAGAAAAACCAATAAAGAATTTTTGACTTTACAAACTTGTTGGCCGCCGGGAACCACTTTAAAAAGATTACTGCTGTTTGCGACTAGAGTCAGTGAGTAAATGATTTTATAACTCTATTTGATCCCCACTTCGTATAAGTCAAAATACTTGTTTACTTCGGGATTTAGATTGGCCATAATCACCAGAGTCCCATCGCTTGATAAAGCTATAAAGTTGCTTTCAAACGGGCCGGAATATATAGTTTGCGTATTGTTGCCGTCATAATCTACAACCTCGATTTTTTTACCGCTTTTTATAGCCAGATGCTTTGAATCGGGCAGCCATATGACTGAGTTTTCGTCACTGGCCGCAGGCTTATAAGGAATATAAAAATTTTTATCTTCTTTTTTATCATATATATAAAGAGAGTCTTTTTGAAGCAATCGTTCTTCCTTTGTTTGGTTAGTGGCAATTAAAGGCGGATTTATTACATAAGGAAGAACTATTGTTTGTTTAGACCGATAGAGTACTTTAGTTTCATTAGGTGAAAAAGAGACTATATGAAAAGAATCGGTGGCTATTTTAGTTATTTCTTTTGGATATGTCTCCAGGATTTTTAGGTTATTTAATTGTTTTTTTTCATTCCAGGCGGAAAGAAGGGTATCTTTGGAAGCGGTGACGTCGAACGCCGTCTGGTTTTCGTCTTCCAATGAAATAAGGTATGAGTTTGTTAGTTCGCCGGTCTTGAACTCCAGTACGGTTTGTTTATAATCGGGTGAAAAATTTGATATAGGATCAGCAAATTCCAATCCCGCCGGCAAATTCTTTTTCAGAATAAGAAGTTTAAGCGGTGAAAATAAAGACAGAGGTTTTTTACCGGCATCAAAAAGATAAATACCGTCTGTTTCCGGATCGCTATTATCGCGAATAAGCAGAATACGGTCGGTGGGGTAGACGGGTATAGCTTTAATTATGCCCAGATTGGTTAATGGTGATAATGACGGATTCAAAGGAAAAAGTAACGCATCAAGAGTTAAGACAAGTTCACCTTTTAATACTATTTGTTTATTCCAACTGGTATACCCCTCTTTTTTTATTTCAACTTTATAGTTGCCGGGAGGAAGCGTGATATTCATATCCGTTATTCCTTTAAGCTGGTCATTGATGAATATTTTTGCTGCTTTTGGCTGTGATGACACGGCCAGGATTCCTGTTGGCGAGATGGACTTTTTTTCCGGATCGAAGCGGTAACCGCGCGCATAAGCTACAACCAGAAAAAATATGAAGGCAAATACTCCGATAAGCAACAACCGGTAAAAAAACCCCCATGACAAATATTTCAACATATTATTCATACTACATCAAACTTAGAAGTATTATACAATAAAGATATATATTATTCGTTAAACTAAGGCATAAATGTTCTTCCGAAAAAAAGTCGGCATTGACCTTGGTACGGCCAATACATTGGTGTATGTTGCCGGTCAGGGTATAGTCTTAAACGAACCAACCGTAGTGGCATATTCTTTGGAAGATTTGTCCGGCCGGCATGCTGGTAAAAAAATCCTGGCAGTTGGGAACGATGCAAGAGAAATGCTGGGCAGGACTCCCGGATCGATTATTGCTTCAAAACCAATGAAAGAGGGCGTTATTGCCGATTATACCACTACTTCAGCCATGATCACTTATTTCCTTAAAAAAGCCTTGAGAGGATCTGTTTTATGGCCGGAGGTCATGATTTCCATTCCCGGTGGAGCCAGCCAAGTGGAAAAACGCGCGGTAGTAGCCGCATGTAAACAATCAGGAGCTTCAGACGTATATTTAATTGAAGAGCCTTTAGCAGCTGCCATAGGCGCAAAAATACCCATATCTCAGGCTTCAGGTCATATGATAGTCAATATAGGCGGCGGTACAACTGAAGTTGCCATAATATCGCTTGGTCAATTGGTGGTTTATAAAACCGTACGTGTTGCCGGAAATAAGCTGGACGAGACCATTATCCAACAAATGAGAAAAAAACATAATCTAATTATCGGTGAGCGTACGGCTGAAGATATTAAGATGAAAATTGGCAATGCATTGATTGAAGAACCTAAACCACACCTCGCAGGTGAAACTGGCGATACTGAGCATACTATGGAAGTAAAAGGCAGGGATTTTCAAACCGGACTGCCAAAGATTTTTGAGGTGACTGAAGCAAGCATAAACGAAGCGCTGCAAAAACCTTTGAAACAAATACTGGAAGGCATTAAGGAAGTTTTGTCGCAGACGCCTCCGGAATTAGCTGCTGATATTGTTGATAAAGGAATTGTGTTGTCAGGCGGCTCTTCACTTTTGACAAACATCGATCGTTATATTACCTTTTATACTGGCGTGGCTTCTTTTGTTGTAGAAGATCCCTTATTCTGCGTTATAAGAGGAGTCGGCATGGCGATTGAGAATTTAGACAGTTTTAAGGAAGCTATTCGCTAGAAATAACGATTATATCCTATATTAATTATATTGATAATGTAGCATATATTACATTTTACTAATTGTAAAAATTAATGTTACTTAAAATTGTATATAGTATAATTTATTATAATCTTATTAATATTCATCCATAATTTATTTATAGTCTATTAATACACTATATTATTTGATCAAATTATTTATACTAAATGCAAATATTTATTAAAAAATATTGAAGACGACTATTCTTATAGTAAACAATGAAAGAAAACAGTAATAAAATTGTAGGAATATCAATAGAAAATCTTCGAAAAAAAGATATCCTAGAGAAAATTATAAAAAACATCAAGCAGACTGCAGACTTTTATCATATAGTGTCGTTGAATCCGGAGATCATTGTCATTGCTAACAACAATCCGGAATTCAAAGAGGTTATCAGAACAGCCCATATCACTATAAATGACGGTATAGGGATTGTTCTGGCGGCCCGATTGTTCGGTATTCAGCCAGGAGAGAGGGTGACCGGTGTTGATTTGATGAAAGAGTTAGTGAAAGTGGCTGGAAATATGCGCTTACGTGTGCTTTTAATTGGTGGTGGAAAGAATTTAGCACTTCGACTAGCTGAGTGCTATTCAAAGCAATATCCCGAAGCTACTTTTAAAGGAGTTGAAGGGTATGAAAACATTTTACATCCGAATAAGACAGAAACAGAAGCGTTATTTACAATAGTACGCTCTTACAAGCCCCATTTAGTATTTGTTGCATTCGGTTCTCCGCAGCAGGAAATATGGTTGGCTCGTCATAGCAAGGAATTTAAAGGCACGGTCGGCATGGGTGTCGGCGGCGCTTTTGATTTCCTTACCGGCGAAGTAACCAGGGCGCCTGTATTCTTGAGAAACTTTGGATTAGAGTGGTTGTTTCGTTTGATTACTCAACCATGGAGATGGAGAAGGCAAGTGCGGTTGATTAGGTTTGCATGGCTGGTATTAACTCAGCGATTGAGTAACATGTTTGCCCAATCCGATCAATCCGAGGATAAGGGGATGTAGTCGCAAAGCAGTTATATCTGAAGCAAAAAGCCCCTCCGAGCTATCGTGATATCCGCCATTATCATGTTTAGGTTTTCCTATTGTTAGAAAAGTATCTTCGCCGATATATAAAATCCCCAACATACTATGGCAGCATCTATGGATTGCGTTGGCTATTGGGGCGCTAAATTGATCTAAACTCAGACTATCAAATCTCTCATGTATATGAATATCACAGAAACAAAACCTTCTTTGATACAAGCCTGGACGGGGCATAATTAGCTTATGAATAATCTTACCCATCTAATATTTTTAAATCTGTCGTTTCAATAACAATTGTACACGAAAATTATCTTGCTGTTCTTGTTAATGGTTGATGAACGTGAGAAAATAGGGGAGTGAAAAACCTCCATAATGAAATAGTCAAAGTTCTTGAATATTTTCATTTTTTCAATTATGCGCCAAATTCAGGTGAGATATTTACTTTTCTGACAAAAAAGATCCATGAACGGCGTTTAGAGGGCATTTTGTCACAGATGGTAGAAAAGGGCATTATAACAAGCCACAAAATAGTTCATAATTCAGAATTTAAAATACATAATTCTATCAGGTATACTCTAGGGGAGTATGATACGCTGTCAAGACGGAGTAAAATGGCAATAGAACAATATAGCCATAAATACTTAATTTCTCAAAAAAAACTCCAAAATATTCTTTTTTGTTTATATATCAAGCTCCTTTCTTTTTTTCCCCAAATACAACTGATCGGATTATCCGGAAGCGTGGCTATGATGAATGTAGATAAAAACGATGATATTGATTTGTTTATTATAACGGCAAAAAATCGTTTATGGTCAGCTAGGTTGATCTGTTTGTTATTTGCCCAGCTTTTGGGATTGAGGCGGAAAAGGTTGACTGCGCAAGCGAAAGATAAGATCTGCCTGAACCTTTTTTTTGACGGGAGAAATCTTGCCGTACCAAGATATAAACAGACCGAATATGTTGCTCACGAAGTACTACAGATGAAGCCGAAAATAAACAAAAATTACACGTACGAGAAATTTTTAAATGCCAATAGTTGGGTGTTTAATGTATTTCCTAATGCAAAAGAAGAATTAAGTATTAAGAATCAGGTATCAAGGAAAAAAATACTTAATTCTAAATACTTAATACTAAATACTTTGGCCGATAAAGTTGAGAAATTGCTTAAAAGTTTACAACTTTACTTTATCAATCGCCATCGCATAAAGGAAATTATTACAGACACCCAGCTTTGGTTTCATCCGGAGGATTTTGGGGAAAAGATTAAGGTTGAGTATGTGAAAGGAGAGAGAGGTCATCACCTAAGCGTCCCTGAGTGATAGCGATATTATCCATCGCTTTTACGATTTCCTCATCAGTAGTTTTTTCTTTTACAAGAACAGCGGCCATTTCATCGTTTAATTTTTTCTTACCGTCAGGAGTAGTAATTTGTAGTCCATCACTGTACATAACAACTCTATCGCCTTTTTTTAAAACCACTTTATGGCCAACAATATCACTCATTCTTCTTACTTTAACATCACTTTCATCCGGCTTTCCCATTTTTTCTCTAATCTTATTCATTTTTGACTGATTAGTTGAAATTCTTGACCGGTTGGATCCGCAATCATAATCTTCTCTTGTTCCATCAACTCGAATGATAGTAAATCCGCCGTCACCAAAAAATAATCCATCAGCTTCGCCGGTTCTTCGGTTGATTAACACTTGATTAAAAGTAGTTTCAGAACCGTATTCTTTGAGCCCTCTTAAACTTTCATCAACCATAGGTATTCCCGTATTAGGTGTAGGAAGTTCCCAACCAAGTGCATGTTGGATTGCCTGCTCAAAATTGATTGCCAAATCCTGTTGGCTTACACCATATAATTGTTGAGAGGGATTGTTGACAGTATGGGTGGTTAATCTTTTAGCTAATAATCCACCTTGATACGCTTGTCCAACACCGTCACAGTCAACTAATAAACTATAGTCTCCTATTACGGCAATAGCGGCTGCATCTTGCCCATAAATAATTTGTTTATTATGAGTCGCTATAGCGTCTTCTGATGATCGGCAAAATAAGGTAGAATTACCAACTTTTGCTACGTCAACTGGACCGTTTGGAGAAAATGTTGGAATTAATTGCAGTAAATTGGATGAACAAGTAATGTAGCCTAATGGTGAGCGTTCTACTATTCTAGTTTTTTCTTTTGAAGGAGGAACTTGGGTCACCCATGCTATAGCATCAGCTGCAGTTTGTGGTTTACCGGTGGGTACGGCTAGAGCATCGAAACCAACGCTTTTTATTTTTTGCTCATCTGCACTTTTGGCTCTATTTGTTGCTGCTTGAGCTGCAGAAAACAAATCTATTGGCTCATTCATATAAAAATTATATAATATTAACTTTTTTTTGTTACTCAATTACTTGAGGTGAGTCTAGTCTCGACTTCAACCAGATTGCTATATTTTAATATTTTTGTAGCAATTTTCGTATTGACGATTACCGGAATTTCCAATTCACGAGAGTGTTTTCTGAATGCCAATAGTTGGGTGTTTAATGTATTTCCTAATGCAAAAGAAGAATTAAGTATTAAGAATCAGGTATCAAGGAAAAAAATACTTAATTCTAAATACTTAATACTAAATACTTTGGCCGATAAAG
>Ga0209211_10009562_pt1 | contig 12879 bp, 15 predicted proteins | sample RifGroA2_FD_183992 | JGI IMG/M metagenome (GOLD analysis project Ga0209211, IMG submission 183992) | Groundwater microbial communities from Rifle, Colorado, USA - Groundwater A2 (SPAdes) (version 2) | ecosystem: Environmental > Aquatic > Deep subsurface > Groundwater | place: Rifle, Colorado... | reverse complement strand
TGGATACAGCCGCGGGCGCCGTGCTTGTCTGCGGGTTCCAGGCGAACAAAGGGCGGAGCGTTTCACCGAGAGCGCGAGCCCCAGCCAGGGCACTGCCTGTCGCCAGCTTGAGCAGCAACGCCAAACGCTCGGCGAACAGACCGTTCAGACGACGAATTTCTGCAGCACGAAGCTCGCGCGCTTGACGTTCAATGGTCGGGATATCGATGGGGGTCATGATTCACTCCTTATTTGTTGCAACGCAACATTGCACAAATCGAAGTCTAATTGCCGTCAATTCGAATAACAATGATGCTTATTGGCAAAACATTTGTGAATTTTCATCCATAATAAAACCATGGATCGCGCCGCCGAGATGACCGCTTTTGTTCGCACCGTGGAAACCGGCGGATTCACCGCTGCGGCACGGGAAATGGGCCTGACCCCGTCGGCGTTGTCCAAACTGGTCACTCGCCTCGAAGACCGTCTCGGCGCCCGCCTGCTCACCCGCACCACCCGCCGTCTGCAGCTGACTGTCGAGGGCGAGGCATTCTTCAACCGGGCCCGGCCGATCCTGACAGCGATGGACGAAGCCGAGGCCGAAGTGGCCGAAGCCGGCACCCATCCGCGCGGCCTGTTGCGCCTGCATTGCGGCTCGGCCTTCGGCATGCACCAGCTGACACCGGCGATCCCGCGCTTTCTCGAAACGCACGGCGACATCGAACTCGAAGTCACCATCAACGATGTCCCGCCCGCTCCGGCCGATGACCATTTCGACCTGACCATCCGGATCGGCGCGCTCGACGACTCCTCCAGCGTAGCGCGCCGCATCTGCAACCTCGAACGCGTCATCTGCGCCGCCCCGAGTTACCTCGAACGCTTCGGCACGCCGCGCACACCGGACGATCTGCAACAGCACAATTGCCTGTGGATCACCACCCTGCCCGCCTTGCGCCGCTGGCCCTTCGATACAAATGACGGCATCCGGGTCGTCCATATCGGCGGCAACGTCGTCGCCAACAATGCCGAAACGGTGCTGCAACTGGCCGTCGCCGGCGTCGGCATCACCCGCCTGACCGATGTCATCGTCGGCCAGGCCATCCGCCGCGGCGCCCTCGTTCCGATTCTCACCGACTGGCACCACGTCGAACCGGTACCGCTCTTCGTCACCTACCCCAGCGGCCGCCACCTCGCTCCCAAGGTCCGGGCGATGGTGGACTTTCTCGTTGAAGAATTCGGACGCACGCCCTGGCGGGCGTAGACATCCCGGCTCGTATCCAGCCGCAAGGCGCCAACTGGTGGTCTTTTTCGGGTTCCACGGTCAACCGGAAAAAACACCCAAACTTCAAAAAGGCAGCCAGCACATTGCGTTCCCGGCAACTCCCCCTCTCCGATCCAAATGGACTATTGCACGGAACAACCAAACGCGAAAAAATGCCAACATCAATGTCTATGCATTCTGGCTCAGGCCACCCTACTGTTCCCAAGGATTCCAATGAACTCCATCAAAAAAGCAATCTGCATTGCAGCGATTGCCGCCAGCGCAGGCGCTCAAGCCAGCGGCACTTTCGAAGCAGAGTCCAACGACACGATCGACACAGCACAAAACCTCGGCTCGCTCGTTAGCGGATCTGAAACCAATGTCTTTGGCCTCCGCTTCGACCTCCTTGAAGGCGGTAGCTCTGTCGATTACTACAAGTTCTCGACTGCCAGCACCCTGAGCCTCACCTTTTCAGTCGCCACAAAATTGGGCCCCGCAGGCGGGAACGACCCCATGGTCGGCCTGTTCAGCAGCAGCGGTACGCTGATCGACATGAACGACGACATAGACAGCTTCAACCTTAACTATGACTCGCTTCTGACACGTAGCGTCTCCGCTGGAACCTACTACGTTGCCGTCACTGGCTACAATGAAGATGTGGATAACGACTTTTCCGGCGCCGGCGACAAAAACTGGTCTTACGTTCTCTCCATCTCGGCAGCCCCCGTTCCGGAACCGGAGTCCTATGCCATGTTCCTGGCCGGCCTGGGCGTCATCGGCACGGTTGCTCGACGCCGCAAGGCTGGCTGACCAGCCCAGGTCTGGCACAAACAAAAGCCGGGTACATCCCGGCTTTTGTTTGTGCGGCTTTGACCGAACACTCCGTAACCATCAGGACCAGATACGCGTCGCACCGACCGTCAGCAAACCGAGGTAGGTTGCCGTCAGCGACCCGGCCAGATGCACCGAGGCAAGGCCGATGGCCCAGGCTGGCTGACCGGCCAGCAGGCGCTCGATTACTTCGGCCGAGAAGGTCGAAAACGTGGTCAGGCCACCGAGAAAGCCGGTAATCGCAAACAGCTTCCAGGCCAGCGGAAAATGGGTATTGAGATGAAAGATGCCGACCGCCACCCCGACCAGGTAGCCGCCAATCATGTTGGCCGCCAGAGTGCCGAGCGGCAAGGCGACGAACAACGGATTGAGCGCCAGACCGAGAAACCAGCGCGACCAGGCGCCAAGGGCTGCACCGCAGCCGACAGCCAGAAAGTTGAGCGCGGAAAGGTTGTGCAATGCAGACATACGGTGAATTTTAGCGGTTTATGGGCCCCTACCGTTAAAATGGCGTGATTGAAAACAGAGGTTTTACCGTGAGCAGCCCCAACCAGCCCGCCAGCACCCCGGCCCCCACCGCCAATTTCATCAAGAACATCGTCGAAGCCGACCTAGCCGCGGGCAAACATGCCCAACGCCGCTGGGCCGGGCATCCCGGCACGGCTGCCGATCACGCTGCGGCACCGCTCGATCCGGCCAAACTGCGCACCCGCTTCCCGCCTGAGCCGAACGGCTACCTGCACTTTGGCCACGCCAAGTCCATCCTGCTCAATTTCGGCCTCGCCGAGCAATACGGCGGCCGCTGCCACCTGCGTTTCGACGACACCAACCCGGAGAAGGAAGACCAGGAGTACGTTGATTCGATCATCGATGCCGTCAAATGGCTCGGCTGCTCGTGGGAGAAGGAAGGCGAAACCAATCTCTATTACGCCTCCAACTACTTCGACTGGATGCTGCAATGCGCCGAAGCGCTGATCAGCGCTGGCCACGCCTATGTCGATAGCCAGAGTGCCGACGAAATGCGCGCCAACCGCGGCACGCTGACCCAGCCCGGCAAGAACTCGCCCTTCCGCGACCGCTCCGTCGCCGAGAACATGGACTTGTTCAAGCGCATGCAGGCCAGCGAATTTGCCGACGGCGCCCACATCCTGCGCGCCAAGATCGACATGGCCGCCCCCAACATCAACCTGCGCGACCCGGCCATTTACCGCATCCGCCACGCCACGCACCACAACACCGGCGACAAGTACTGCGTCTATCCGATGTACACCTTCGCCCATCCGATCGAGGATGCGCTGGAAAACATCACCCATTCGATCTGCACGCTGGAATTCGAAGACCAGCGCCCGTTCTACGACTGGCTGCTCGAACGTCTGGCCGAAGCTGGTCTGCTCCAGCGTCCGCTACCGCAGCAAATCGAGTTCTCGCGCCTCAACCTGACTTACGTGGTTTTGAGCAAACGCAAGCTCATCCAGCTTGTCGATGAAAAGCACGTCAGCGGCTGGGACGATCCGCGCATGCCGACCCTCGTTGGCGCCCGTCGTCGTGGCTACTCGGCTGAGGGCTTCCGCCTGTTCATGGAGCGCGTTGGCGTCACCAAGAACGACTCGCTAATCGACTACGTGCTGTTCGAAGATGCCATGCGCGAAGTCATGAACGAGTCCGACCAGCGCCGCATTGCCGTGCTCGACCCGGTCAAGCTGATCATTGACAACTACCCGGCAGGGCAGGTCGAGGAGTGCCACGCACCGAATCACCCGCTGCATCCGGAACTCGGCCAGCGCACCGTGCCTTTCAGCCGCGAATTGTGGATCGAGGGCGAGGATTTCATGGAAGTCCCGAGCAAGGGCTTCCGCCGCCTGTTCCCCGGCAACATGGCGCGCCTCAAGTACGGCTACGTCGTCGAATGCACAGGCTGCGACAAGGATGAAAACGGGAAAATCACTGCGGTCCACTGCAATTATTTGCCCGAAACAAAATCCGGCACGCCGGGTGCCGACAGCGTCAAGGTCAAGGGCAATCTGCACTGGGTCTCTGCCGCCCAGTCCTACGCCGCCGAAATCCGCCTCTACGAGCGCCTGTTCAAGGTAGCCGCCCCCGGCGCCCGGCGCGAAGGCGATGCGCCAGACCTCGAGCGGGATTTCCTCGACGACCTGAACACCGACTCCTGCCAGACGATCACCGCCCAGCTCGAAGCCTGCCTGAAGGAGGCCAAGCCGGAGGAGCGCTTCCAGTTCGAGCGCCACGGCTACTTCGTCGCCGACCGCGTCGATTCGATACCGGGAGCCCCGGTCTTCAACCGGGCCGTCACGCTCAAGGATTCGTGGGGCAAGGCGAGCTAAGGCCATGGCAGGCGGATGGGGGTGCCCGCACGAGGTCAATGATCGTTGCCTCAAGATCAATAACCTGCCGTGCGACCCCGGCATGAAAGGCTGCGAGCTCTACGGCCGCTATCGCTTCGCGGACGAGAGCAAGAACACGCGTTATTGGGAGAAAAAGGGGCGTGCTGACCAGCCGAACGCCGTCCGCGACCAGCCTGCCAAAGACGGCCAACCGGACTGAACCATGTCGCGCGACGTCGAACAACTCGGCCAGGTTTTCACGCCGCCCAACGTGGTGGCCTTCATGCTCGACCTGTGCACGAACAAGGGGCGGATGCTGGAACCGTCGGCCGGTGACGGCGCCTTCTTTAATGAATTGAAGGCCCGCCAGTCCGATTGCGTCGGTCTCGAAGTCGACCCGCGCGTCGCCCCCGAAGGCGCGCAGGTCTGTGACTTTTTCGCCTACCCGCTCAGCGAGCAGTTCGACAGCATCATCGGCAACCCACCCTATGTCCGTTTTCAGGATGTCACGGTCAACACGAAAAAACGCCTGAAATCGGAATTGTTCGATGCGCGCAGCAACCTGTTCCTGTTCTTCATCGAAAAGTGCATCCGCCACCTCAAGCCGGGCGGCGAGCTGATTTTTATCGTGCCGCGCGAATTCATCAAGCTGACTGCCGCCCGCAAGCTCAATCGCTGGCTGTTCGAGCAGGGCAGCATCACCCATTTCTACGAAACCGGCGACGTTCGCGTTTTCGACGCAGCCACTCCCAATTGCGCCATCTTCCGCTTCGAAAAAGGCCGCAAGGATCGCCGCATGGCCGATGGACGACGCTTTGTCGAGGCCGATGGCCAGCTCATGTTCCTGCGCGACGACCACAGCGTGCGTTTTGCCGACGTGTTTTCGGTCAAGGTCGGCGCCGTCTCCGGGGCGGACCACATCTACACGCACCCCAAGGGCAACATGGAATTCGTCTTCTCGAAAACCGTGGAAACCGGCGAAACACGCCGCATGCTCTACGGCATCAAGCATCCGCATCTCGACAAGCACAAGGATGAACTGCTCGCCCGCCGCGTCAAAACCTTCGACGAGCGCAACTGGTGGCAATGGGGCCGCGCCTTCCCGGTCAGCGAGCTGCCGCGCATCTACGTCAATGGCCGGACGCGCAAGCCTCAACCTTTCTTCCTGCACGACTGCCACAGCTTCGACGGCGCCATCCTCGCCCTGTTCCCCAGGAACACGCGCATCGCCCGCCGCGACCTGATCGAATGCACGATGATGCTCAACAAGGAAGTCGACTGGCAGCAACTCGGCTTCGTCTGCGACGGCCGCTTCCTGTTCACCCAGCGCAGCCTGCAGAATTGCCTGCTGCCGGAAAAATTCTCCCGTTATTTACCGTCTGAAAAGCACAAGGACGTCGCATGACCTTCATCAAGCAACTGGCTGCCGCCTGGCAAAAGAACAACTCGCTGCTCTGCGTCGGCCTCGACCCCGATCCGGCCAAGTTCCCGGCCCACCTCAAAGGGCGCGACGACGCCATCTTCGAATTCTGCGCCGCCATCGTCGACGCCACGGCCGACCTCGTCTGCTCCTTCAAGCCGCAGATCGCCTACTTCGCCGCCCGCCGGGCCGAAGACCAGCTCGAAGCACTGATCGCCCACATCCACGAGAAACATCCCGGCATCCCGGTCATTCTCGACTCCAAGCGCGGCGACATCGGCTCGACCGCCGAGCAATACGCCGTCGAAGCCTTCGAGCGCTACAAAGCCGACGCCGTCACGGTCAATCCGTACATGGGCCGCGATTCGGTCGATCCCTACCTGGCCTACCCGGACAAGGGCGTCATCCTGCTCTGCCGCACCTCCAATCCGGGCGGTTCCGACCTGCAATTCCTCGATGTCGGGGGTGAAAAACTCTACGAACGCGTCGCCCGTCTGGCCTCGCACGAATGGAACACCTCCGGCCAGGTCAGCCTCGTCGTCGGCGCCACCTTCCCGGCCGAAATCGCCCGCGTCCGCGCCATCGTCGGCGACGTGCCGCTGCTCGTCCCCGGCATCGGCGCCCAGGGCGGCGACATCGAAGCCACCGTCAAGGCTGGCCGCACGGCCAATGGCACCGGCTTGATGATCAATTCGTCGCGCGCCATTCTCTACGCCGGCAAGGACGAACAATTCGCCGCAGCCGCCCGCCAGGTCGCGCTCGAAACCCGCGACGCCATCAACCAGCACCGTTAAGGACAGCCATCATGCGCATGGACGACCAACGCGAAAGCGACAACCTCGAAGACCGACGTGGCAGCGGCATGGGCGGCGGTGGTGGCCTGCGTCTGGGTGGTGGCCGCATGGGTCTAGGCACCATCGCCATCGCCCTGGTCGCCAGCTATTTTCTTGGCGTCAATCCGCTGACCGTGCTCAACATGTTGAGCGGCGGCGGCCTGCCGGCCATCGAACAAAGCGCGCCGCCAGCGCATCGCCCGCCGGCCGATGACCAGATGGCCAAATTCGTCTCCAAGGTGCTGGCCTCGACCGAAGACACCTGGAACGAGGTCTTCCGCGCCAACGGCCGCCAGTATCAGGAACCCAAGCTCGTGCTGTTCACCGGCGCCACGCCGACCGCCTGCGGCACCGGCCAGTCGGCCATGGGGCCTTTTTACTGCCCGGGCGACCAGAAGGTTTACATCGACCTCGCCTTCTACCGCGACCTCAAAGACCGCTTCAAGGCCCCCGGCGAATTCGCCCAGGCCTACGTCATCGCCCACGAAGTCGGCCACCATGTGCAAAACCTGCTCGGCATTGCCGACAAAGTGCACGAAGCCCGGCAGCGCGCCGGCAAGGCCGAAGCCAATGCCCTCTCCGTGCGCATGGAACTGCAGGCCGACTGCCTGGCCGGCGTCTGGGGCAAGCGTACCGACACCATGAAAAACGTGCTCGAACCGGGTGATCTCGAAGCGGCGCTGACCGCCGCTTCAGCCATCGGCGACGACCGTTTGCAGCAGCAATCGCAGGGCCGCATTGTGCCGGAAAGTTTCACGCACGGCAGTTCCGAGCAGCGCGTCCGCTGGTTCCGGAAAGGCTTTGAAACCGGCGACATGAACCAGTGCAACACCTTCAAGACCGAGCGACTGTAAGCCGGGCGGCCGCTTGACCGAGACAACGCCCGGCAAAAAAGCGGTGCCACGCTGGCGCCGCTGGGCGCTTGAAGTGACCATCTTCGTCGCCCTGTTCGCCGCCTTCCAGGCCTGGCAGATGCGCAACACGCCACACGGCCCGGCACCGCAGTTTGTCGGACAGCAGATCAACGGCCAAGCCTTCGACCTGACGATCTGGCGCCAGCAGCATCCCGGCAAAGCGCTCTTGATCTACTTCTGGGCCGACTGGTGCGGCGTCTGCAAAGCCAACGCCGGCGCCGTCAGCAGCATCAACGCCGACTGGCCGCTCATCACCGTCGCCATGCAGTCCGGCACCGCAGAAAAAGTCGCCGAAACCGTGCGCCAGCGCGAATACCCCTGGCCGACCATCGCCGATCCCGAATCCGAAATTTTCCGGCAATACGGCTTTCAGGGCGTCCCCGCTTTCGTCATCGTCGGCCCCGACGGCAACATCAGCAGCACCGCAATCGGCTACACCAGCGAAATCGGGCTGCGCCTGCGTTTGTGGTGGGCCAGCCAGAGCAACACATGAAAATCACCCGCTTTGCCTTCGCCCTGCTGTTGAGCTACGCCGCCAGCGCTGTCGCCCTGCCGAAACATGCGCCGGTCCCGGGCGGCGTCGCCGTTATCGATCTCGGCCCGATCAGCCTGACCACTCCGACGGCGCGCTGGGGCGAGCAGCCAATCGCCATCGTCCGCGACAACGGACGCTGGTTCGCCCTGCTCGGCATCCCGCTCGACACCCTGCCCGGTGATTTCGAAATTAGCTTTTTTTTCGGGTTGACCGTAGCAACCAGGCAAATCAGCGTTCAGATCAGGAATTACCCGGAACAACGCCTGACCATCAAGGACAAGCGCAAGGTCGAGCCCAACCCGGACGATCTGGCCAGAATCGAGCGCGAACAAAAAATCACCGAGGCCATCAAGCGCCATTTTTCCGGCACACCGCCAGCCACCGATTTCGCCCTGCCAGCCAAGGGCCCGCTCTCGTCGCGCTTCGGCCTGCGCCGTATTTTCAACGGCCTGCCGCGCAACCCGCACGCCGGCCTCGATGTCGCCGTCGGCACCGGCGCGCCGGTCACCGCCCCGGCCGATGGTGTCATCGCCAACATCGGCGATTATTTTTTCAACGGCAACACCGTTTTCATCGACCACGGCCAAGGACTCATCACAGCCTACATGCACCTTTCGCGCACCGATGTACGCGCCGGCCAGGCAGTTAAAAAAGGCGAAACCATCGGCGCGGTCGGCGCCACCGGCCGGGTCACCGGCCCCCACCTGCACTGGGCCGTGATCCTCAACAACACCCCGGTCGATCCGGAACTATTCCTCACCCGGCCGTAAACGCAAACAGGCGGCCGAAACCGCCTGCGCACTGGCCAGAACCACTTAAATCTTGGGCTTGGCCGGGGTACTCATCTGCTTTTCATCTTTCGCCTTGTCACCACACGCCAGTACAGAAACGCTGGTGAGCGCGAACACGGTAGCCAGCAGAGCGGAAATCAGTTTGGTCATCATGGGTTCCTTTCAAAAAGTTGCAGGTGTTTGATCAATTTGGCCAGACATGGTTCATTACACAACGTGCAAGAACAGATCATTCACCTCCACACTGCCGCCCCGGCCAAACCGCCTGAAGGCCAGGCCTGCAATGGCTGCGGCGTATGCTGCGCGCTGGAAACCTGCCCGGCCGCCCGCCTGCGTTTCCTGCAAGCGAAAGGGCCGTGCCCGGCATTACAGTGGTCAGACGCTGAACAACGCTACCACTGCGGTCTGCTCGTCGATCCGCGAACCTATCTCCGCCTGCTACCCGCAAGCGCCGAACCCGTCGTCCAACGACTGCTCGCCCGCTGGATCGCGGCCGGCAAAGGCTGTGACTGCAGCGCCGACGTTCAGCCCTGAACTGCTGCGGTCAACGCCATTTCCACGCGACATTTCGGATTGGAAAGCCTGGCCTGCACGCAGGCACGGGTCGGCGCGTGGCCTTCCGGCAGCCAGGCGTCCCACACCATATTCATCGCATCGTAATCGGCCATGTCGGCCAGATAGATCGTGACCATCAACAAATGCGACTTGTCGCTGCCGGCCTGAGCAAGCAGCCGTTCCACACTGGCCAGAAGGTTTTCGGTCTGCGCCGTAACGTCGGCATCGAGGTTGGACGGGACCTCGACGAGATAAACGGTACCCGCATGAACAACGCTGTCGGAATAGCGGCGAGTCGTGCCGTGGCGTTGAATCGACATTTTCAATCCCTGAAAAAGTGAAGCCCATGCTGTTCAGGCACGGGCTTCGTTTACTGCGACCCCGGCTCTTTTGGCTGGGGCATTCGGCTATTCGCCGTTACGGAGTACTACACGGTAATCTCAAGAAAACTTCTATTGAAACCTGCCATAGAATCTCCAGCAGCGTAGCGGGTACTACCACTTCATGCCGGGCTTGCTACAAACCACAACACGAATCCAGCTTATCACTCCCCGGAAAAAAAGCTAGCGAGTTAACGCCTGAAAATCACATTTCCGCCGGGAGGCACTTTCGACAAAGGGACGTAACCGACCGCGCCAGGCGTCACCAGAACATAAGCGACAACAGCGTCGACATCCGGCAACACCAACGGCGGCGCACCTTTGCCGACATATCGGCGCACCAGCCAATAACCGGTGTACTGCTCTTCACTCTGCCCCATGATCGTAGCCAAAAATCTTTCGCGCAATGGGTGTCCGGCCGGGTAATTGACCGGGGTTGCCAGCTGCTCGCCAATCGACACCACTCGCCCGGTATACAAACGTTGGAGAATCGATGGTTCTGTTTTCGGGACCCCACCATAGCCGATGAAGACGAGCGCCTCCTCAGCCAATCCTATTGTTGGCAAGCACGCGATCAAGAGGAGAAAAAGAATACGGCGCATCAAGCCGCTCAAAAGGTGAAATTGTAGGAAAGCGAAAAGACGTTGATAGTCTGGTGTGAGCTATTGCCGCCCGAAGGTGCATCGACCAGGGTGGATGCGACACCAGTGTTCGCCTGAGACCATTCAGCCTTGAGCAGGGCGCTCGGCGTTAGCCGATAGGTTGTTCCGAGAGCCACCGTCGACTGATCGTAAGGGATGATGATGTCGGCAAAAAATTTCTGGGACGCCACGTAGGGAGCCGGCACAACATTGCCGTTAATCGCCTGATACTTGGCAAGCGCCGAATCTGACGACTTGGCTTTGGCGAAATAGACGTAGGGAGTCCAGGAACCGAACCGCTTGGACAGCGAGAGGTAGGCCCCCCAGCGATTCAGCCCCTCGCTCGAACTGTCGATCTTGATCCGGGCGTACTCGCCACTCAACTTGATATCTGCCGGCAAAAGGATGCTGGCTCCGACGGTAAACAACGGAATGATGACTTTTTCGTCGCCACCGGTTCCAAACCGATAAACACCGCCTACATTGACGATCGGCATCCCGATCTTCGTACCGTCCCTCGATGCCTCCACACGATGGGCTCCAATACGAAAAGTATTGTCCAGACTCCGCGCCATCAGGACAAAGCCAGTACTCTTTATATTATAAGTGTAGAACCAGCTTCCGGGCGATGGCTGTTCAGGCGTCATTTCTCGCCCGTAATATCGCCAATTAGTCTCAACCTTGCCGGCATATACCTCAGCAATCCAGTCCATGCTCTCGCCAAACCAGGTCTTGCTGACCCCCAACCCGACAAGGTCGGTCAGCGGCGAAATCGAGTACACCTCCTGCGGCAGGCGAGCAAAATCAAAAGTGGCTCCAACGTCATTATTTTCTGTGTTGAGCATCAATGGCAGGCGAATCTTGCCAGCTCGAATCAGCCAGTCATCGCTCGGACGCCATGAGACGAAAGCCCAAGCCAGCGAAGCCTGCCAGTCACTGTCGCTGTGGTCGGAAGGGCCCAGCTTTGCCTGAATCGTTGCGCTCCACTGAGGCGACAATCGGGCGTCGAGCTGGCCACCAAGAATAGTGTCTCGCTTGAACGTTCCGTGATTATCGATAAAGCGCTGATATTTGTAGGGCTTATCGGAAACCGCCCACCCAACGGTACCAAAGCCGGACCAAGTGAAATCCACCGCCTGCGCAGGCAAGGCCAGCGCAGCCAGAATGGGAGCAACCCCAATAATCGGAAGTTTTAGAGGCATATCAATAATTCTTGTTGTCTCGGCCAATTTACTCGTCGGCCAGTTTAATGGCGATTTCGGCGAAAGCGCCTTCCAGTACCATAAATGCGTCGATCAGCAGTGGATCAAAATGCTTGGCGCGGCCCTCTCGCAGGACATCAACCGCTTCGGCATGGTCAAAAGCACGTTTATAGGGACGGCGGGAGCGCAGCGCATCATAGACATCGGCTACCGCCATCAGTCTGGCCGGTAGCGGAATGGCTTCGCCAATCAACTGGTCAGGGTAGCCGCAACCGTCCCAGCGCTCATGGTGGCTGCGGGCGATCTGGGCGGCGTACAGCAACATCAGGTTCTCTTCGCCAAGTTCACGCAACGAGCGTAGCAACATTCCCTCGCCTTTGACCGAATGGGTCTTCATGATCTCGAACTCCTCTGGCGTATGCCTACCCGGCTTGAGAAGGATATGGTCAGGAATTGCGATCTTGCCAATATCGTGCAGCGGCGCCGCTTTGGCGATCTGGTCGATATGCTCAGCGGTCAGGAATTCGCGATCGCGCTCCTGCTTGCTCAGGTATTCGGCCAATAAGCGAACGTAATCCTGGGTTCGACGAATATGGTTGCCAGTACATTCGTCGCGGAACTCAGCCAGCGAAACCATGACGCGAATCGAAGCCTCCTGAAGACGCAGGACTTCATTGACACGTCGCTCCACTTCGCTTTGCAACCAGGCGCTTTTGTCTTCAAGGAAGGTTTGCCAGGTCCGTATTTGCAGATGGGTCCGCACTCGCGCCAGCACAACTGATGGCGCAATCGGCTTGCGGATGAAGTCGACCGCCCCCATGGCCAGGCCGTATTCCTCGTCGTCCGCCCCGGCCTTGGCGGTCAGAAAAATAACCGGAACCCCTGCCGTCACAGGGTCAGCTTTCAGGCGCTTGCAGACTTCATATCCGTCCATATCCGGCATCATGATGTCGAGAAGGATCAGATCCGGTCGCGCACTTGCCGCCAGCTCCAACCCCTTGGCCCCGCCGTTGGCCAGCTTGACCCGGTAGTGGGTACGCAGCAACTGGTTGAGCAGGCTGAGATTGGCCGGCGTGTCGTCAATCACCAGTATGGTTGCACTATTCCTCATCACTGCCCGCCCCCGCCATGATTGGTGCTGCCGAGAATGAGCAGCGCCTCATCGAAATCCCATTGCCCGATAGCGTGGTCAATG
>Ga0209211_10009558_pt1 | contig 12883 bp, 14 predicted proteins | sample RifGroA2_FD_183992 | JGI IMG/M metagenome (GOLD analysis project Ga0209211, IMG submission 183992) | Groundwater microbial communities from Rifle, Colorado, USA - Groundwater A2 (SPAdes) (version 2) | ecosystem: Environmental > Aquatic > Deep subsurface > Groundwater | place: Rifle, Colorado... | reverse complement strand
CCCGCCCGCAAAGCAATAAATTGCTTTGCTCGTCTCCGTTTAACAAAATTGGCCGCATTCTGCGGCTCAATTTTCAAAAACGGAGACGGTGGGACTCGAACCCACAAGCCGTTTTTTGGACGACTACGGTTTAGCAAACCGCTGGCTTACCATTCGCCGCACGTCTCCATGCCGAAACAACAACCCGCCGCTTACAACCTACAACTTACCACATCAAAATCAATTCCGAAACCTCCCTCTTTGTTTTTTACGAAGCCCGCCTGTGCCGTGGGTACGGCAGACAGGTTATGAGGTCAACTAATGCGCCAACGCAAAACAGATTACTTTTTTCGCGCCGGTTTGGAGTAACGCCCTTTTTGCTTCCAACAATGTCGCGCCGGTGGTGGTAACATCGTCAATGACAAACACGGTCTTACCCGCGACTTTCTCCGGCCTCGCCACTTCTAAAGAACCGGCAGGATTTTTTAACCGGTCTTTCTTTTTCTGTAGCGAGGTCTGGGGCACGGTTTCCCTAATCTTTTTAAGGACTTGCGCGTCAATATCAAAAAAGTTTCGGGCCTCTTCGGGTAAACTTTTCGTAAGCAGGGATAGATGATTCACGCCCCGCTCTCGCGCCCTTTTTTCCGACATAGGCACGACGGTGAGGAGAGGCCTCGTTTTTCCGAGCGGGTCAAGATTTTCCAGCGCGCCCGCGAGCGTTTCAAAAAGAGCGCTGGCAAAAAGCCGGGCGATTTTTTCATTACCTCGGTATTTGATTTCCCAAATCGCCCGGCGGATAAGCGGTTCCTGGTATTTAAAAAGATAAACAGTTTGGCGTTCGGATGCGGCGAACAGCTCGAATTCAGACAAGGCCTCCGGCTCCATATTTTCCAGCCGGACAACGAGCGGGTCTGGCGGGAACAAAAAATCAAATAATTTTGTCAGCAGAGACATTTTGGTTTTGCGCCATATTGCGTCACATAAGAATTCCAATCTTCATTGAAGCAATGAAGATTCAAAATTGCCTGCCTGCCGCCCGCCTGCCCTGCCTACCGGCAGGCAGGGCAGGCGGGATAATTGGAAATTTCTTATGTCGGCTTTAGTGGTATAATAATTCAGCTTCTATTTTACAATGATTTTAGAGAATTATGGTCAGTTTATTAAAAAATCTTATCGGCATATTTGGCAGAGACGAGAGCGTGGCCGGCATTGATATCGGTTCTTCCTCCATTAAAGTCGTGCAACTTAAGAAAAAATCCGGCCGGGCGGTCTTAGAAACCTATGGTGAAATCGCTTTAGGCCCTTACGCCGGCGTGGAAATTGGCCGGGCAACGAATCTGCCGCCGGAAAAAATCGCCGAAGTGCTAATTGACCTCCTCAAAGAAGCGAATATTTCCACAAAAAAATGCGGGGTGGCGATTCCGAGCGCCTCCAGTTTGATTTCGCTCATTGAAATGCCGGAATTGCCGGAGAAAGAACTTGCGACTATGGTGCCTTTGGAAGCCAGAAAATATATTCCGGTGCCAATCTCCGAAGTGACCCTTGATTGGTGGATTATCCCGCGCCCCGACCGAGAGATTTCTTACATGGAAGGCGCTACCGAGGGTGTGAGAAGAGGAAAACTTACGGACGTGCTTCTGGTGGCGATTTTAAACGACGCTTTGTCCAAATATAGGAGTGTCGTGAATGCCGCCGGCTTGGACTGCGGTTTCTTTGAAGTGGAGATTTTCAGCACTATCAGAGCTGTCTTGGATAGAAGCGATATGGCGCCGGTGATGATTTTAGATATCGGTTCGTCCTTGACGAAACTTTCGGTGGTGGAACGGGGTATTATTAAAAATTCTCACACCATAAATCGCGGCTCGCAAGACATCACTCTCGCCGTTTCCAAATCACTCGGCATAAGCGTTTTGGACGCCGAAAAGAAAAAAAGAGCCGAAGGACTTCTCGTCAGCGCGGACGGCGCGGGCGATACCGTACTCCGGTTTATTTTCTCCGAAGCCAACAGGGCGCTTTTTGATTACGAGAAGAAAACCGGAAAAAATGTCGGCAAAATCATTCTCACCGGTGGCGGCGCTACTCTGAAAGGCCTTTACGAAGTGGCCAAAGAAAGTTTTCAGACCGAGGTGGTGTTAGGCGACCCATTCTCAAAAATTGAGACCCCCGCTTTTCTAGAAAAGGTTCTTAAAGAGGCCGGACCGGAATTCGCCGTGGCTTTAGGCGTCGCTTTGCGCCGGTTGGCGGAGGATAGGGGATAAACAAAGTATCATTGGGGGTTTGGGGGTAGTATAATGATATTTAAGCGTAAAATTGAAAATAAAAAGCGTAAAGTTTAAAAATCTAAATTCCGTATAACAAATTTCCTGACTCGCAGTCCGTCCGGCAAACAATACCAAGATTCCAATGTCCCAAAATCCCAACTTTTGAATTTGTAATTTTGGTCATTGGAATTTGTTTGTAATTTGTAATTTGGGATTTTTAAGAATTAGGCCAACTAGATTTAAACAGTAATTTTTATTTATCTCTGTGGAGCCAAAGTTCCAAACATCTTTCATACCAAAGGAATCCTTAAGCCCGCCGGGCGGTTTTTCGGCGAGCGCCGGTTTCAACCTTTTTCTCATTTCCGGACTCGTTGCGTTTTTTGCCGTCGCGCTTCTGTCCATCGGAGTGGTTCTCTACGGCAACTCGCTCGAGACCAGCTTGGTCGTAAAAGAAGAACAGTTAAAAAACGCCAGAGAAGCGTTTGGTCCGGCTTTAATTCAGGAGCTTAAGCGGTTAAGCCAGAGGATTGAGAATGCCAAGAAACTGCTTTCCTCCCACCTGTCGCTCGGGGCGTTTTTTACCCTCCTAGAGAGCGCGACCCTTAAAACAGTTCATTTTACCGACTTTATGTTGACTATTGGTGACAAAGGGAACATTCAGGTGTCTATGAAAGGTTTGGCGGACGGATTCAATTCAGTGGCGCTTCAGTCCGACTCTTTCGGCAAGCAGAAGTTTATAAAGAATCCGATATTTTCTGACTTTGCGCTTGATAAAAGCGGCCGAGTGTCGTTCGCGGCGGTGGCAGACGTGGAATCATCCGTTTTGGTTTATAAAGATTTACTTGAAAAGTCGGCCGATAATGCGGGGAAGCCGGCGGGCGCGATTGATGATAGCCAAAAAGACGCGGCCGAGGTTGAATTGCTCGACGCTTCATTTGAGGATTTAGACGATTTTAATTTTTAACCGTGCAAAACATTTTCGCTCTCATTTTAATAATTGTCGCGATTTGGGGCGTTTTCGGCTTCGTCTCGCCGCGCTATGAAAAGGTTAAAACACTCAAAGCGTCAATTGAAGAATACGATGAAGCGCTCCAGCTAGCCAGGCAAGCAGAGGCCCTGCGCGCCAATCTTATACAAAAATACACCAGTTTTAGCCGGACAGACCTGGAAAAACTTCAGAAGCTTTTGCCGGACAGCGTTGACAACGTTCGGCTTATCATAGACCTAAACGGCATTGCCGCTCGGGCCGGAATGTATATAAGCGACGTGAAAGTTGAAAGCGGTGGTCAGACCTCTCTCGCGCGCGAGAGCGCACCGACAACCGTAAAGACCAGCGCGGGGGGAGCGGCGGTGGAAGATGTGGCGCTTCGGTTTTCCGTCACCGGCCCATACGAGAGCTTTAAAAATTTCCTTTTTGACGTTGAAAGAAGTTTGCGGATTGTTGACATAACGGCAACGGCGATAAGGCCGGGGAAACTTCAAAACACCTATGATTTGCGCCTGCGGACTTATTGGCTAAAGAAATAATATGTCTGCGAAAGTAAACGTAAAAAAAATTATTTTGGCTGTCCTTATAATCCTGGCCGGATTCGCTCTATATTCTTTTTTCTTGAAAAGCGATGAAGCCGAAAAGGATTTGCTCGCCAACACCCTAGGAACAAGCGGTTCGGTGGGCCGGGAGTTTATCGTCCTCTTGAACGAACTTCGGTCTTTGGAGATTGATAGCTCTATTTTTGACTTGCCGATTTTTAAAAACCTTTCGGATTTCGGCGTGGACATTCCGGCGGAACCAGTCGGCAATCCCAACCCTTTCTCGCCGGCGCCATAAATTCATATTGAAACCATGGGTATTCTAGAAACATTAGTGGAGAAAAAAATAATCGCGGCCGAAGACATTTTCGCCATCAAAAGGGAGATTAGGTCGGGAGAGGGTTCGCTTGAAGTCGCCCTTCTTAAACGCGGCATCAATTCCAAAGATATTCTCACGGCCAAGGGCGAGGCCTTGGGCATTCCGACCAGGAGTTTGGAAAATCAAAATGTGCCTTTTGACATTCTCAAATATGTGCCGGAGGAATCGGCGCTTCATTATCGGTTTGCGCCGATAGGCGTTTCAGACGGGGTCTTGGAAGTTGGTATCGTGGACCCCGACAATATTGAAGCGAGGGACGCTCTCAACTTTATCTCCTCAAAGATTAACATGCCCTTTCAGCTCTTTCTCATCAGCGAAGAAGATTTTGCTAAAGTCGTGGATGTCTACAAAGGGCTTTCCGGCGAAGTGACCAAGGCCCTTTCCGAGTTGGAGGGCGAGTTGTCCGCCGAGGCCGCGGAGATATCGGCGAGCGCCAAAGAGGTAGAAAAAAATACTTCCACGGAGACGCGGATTATTGAAGACGCGCCCGTCACCAAAATCGTTGCGACCATCCTCCACTACGCTTCAGACGGCAACGCTTCAGACATCCACATTGAACCGATGGCTGACAAGGTTCGCGTCCGATTCCGCGTGGATGGTGTTTTGAATACCAGCTTGATTCTTCCGACCAAAGTTCATCAATCGGTGGTGGCAAGGATAAAAATTCTATCCAATATGCGTCTGGACGAAAAGCGAAAGCCCCAAGACGGCCGGTTCAGTGCGAGGATTGAGGGACGCAAAATTGATTTTCGGGTTTCCACTTTTCCGGCTTATTTCGGCGAGAAAGTGGTGATGAGAATTTTGGATTCGGAAAAAGGGGTGAAGCCCCTTGACCAAATGGGATTTTCCGCGAGGAATTTGGCGTTAATTCGCGAAGCCGTTAATCGCCCGTACGGCATGATTTTGATTTCCGGCCCGACCGGCTCTGGAAAATCAACCACCCTTTACTCCATGCTTCAAGAGATTGATAAAGAGACCTCCAATGTGCTTTCTTTGGAAGACCCGATTGAATACAATATTTCCGGCATGAACCAGTCCCAAGTGCGGCCGGAAATCGGTTACACTTTCGCCAACGGGCTTCGGACCACTCTTCGCCAAGACCCTGATATTATTATGGTGGGCGAGATTCGCGATAAAGAGACGGCTCAACTCGCGGTTCAGGCGGCGCTTACCGGGCACTTGGTGCTTTCTACCATCCACACCAATAACGCCGCCGGCGTTATCCCGCGGCTTATTGATATGGGCGTTGACCCCTATCTCATTGCCCCGACCCTTATTTTGGCTATGGCCCAACGGCTGGTTCGCACCCTTTGTCCCGGTACCGGCGCTAAAATGCCGGTTGATGGCAGTATTAAGATTATGCTAGATAAGCAGTTTGCCGATGTGCCGGAGAAATTTAAGAAGGAAATACCGTCGGGCGGTTTTGTTTATAATCCGGAGCCGAGCGCCGGTTGTCCGCAGGGAGTGCGTGGCCGCACCGCCGTGTTTGAGGTTTTAAGCATGACCAAAGAACTTGAAGCGGTGGTGCTTAATAATCCGGTTGAAGCGGAAATTATGAGAGTCGGGCGCGCGCAAGGCACGCTTCTCATGAAAGAAGACGCCATTATCAAGGCCTTCAATAGAGAGATTCCCTTTTCGGAAGTCGGCAAACTTTAATAAAATCGTTTAGCATTTAAGAGTAATTAAATGAATATCGCAACCGATAAAAACAGGCAAAAAATTCTCATTGTGGACGATGACGAGTTTCTCCTCCATTTGTATTCCGAAAAATTCCAAAAGGCCGGGTTTGAGGTTGAGGTGATTACCAGTTCGGATAAGGCGCTGGAAAAACTCCGCGCCGGTTTCCGGCCGGATGTCTTGCTTTTGGATATTGTGATGCCAGGCATGGACGGCGTGGAGCTGCTTTCCGAAATCCGCAAAGAGAAACTGGCGGAACCGGCGGCCGTCATTTTCCTCACCAATCAAAGCGCTCACGACGACCTAGAAAGGGCAAAACACTTAAATATCGCCGGTTATATCGTCAAAGCAAGCTCTATCCCCTCCGAGGTCTTAAATGAGGTGCGGGAAATCTCTAAAAAGTATCACGGTAAATAATTTTTATGGAATATCGCAAAATATTGGACGAACTTATTGAAACGGTCATTAAAGAAGGCGCGTCAGACCTTCATCTCTCCGAAGGCCGGCAACCGACCATCCGGGTTTCGGGTTTTTTGGTGCCGCTTATAAAAAAGGAAGCGCTTTCCAAAGAAGACACGCTCGGTTTACTTGCCGAACTTTTGCCCAAAGAAGGATTCAGCCGATTTCTTGAAACCAAAGAGGTTGATTTCTCTTGGGGCTATAAAGACGGTTCCCGTTTCCGGGGCAACGCTTATTTTGAACAGGGGACGGTCGGCATCGCTCTTCGTCTTATTCCCAAAAACATCCGAACACTTGAAGAGCTGAATCTTCCGCCGATTCTTAGAAATTTTACCGACAAACAGCAAGGATTCTTTTTAGTGGTCGGTCCGGTCGGCCACGGCAAGACAACGACTTTGGCCGCGCTGATTGAGCTTATTAATCAAAACCGCGCCGAGCATATCATCACCATTGAAGACCCGATTGAATATGTTTACGAGCCGAAGAAATCACTGATAGACCAGAGAGAGGTGCGGATTGACACCAAGGATTTTCCCACCGCTTTAGTCAGCATGTTCCGCCAAGATGTGGATGTGGTGATGATAGGAGAAATGCGCGGGGCCGAAACGATTTCCACCGCCGTCACGGCGGCGGAAACAGGCCACTTGGTTTTTTCCACTCTTCACACCAACAACGCCGCCCAAACCATAGACCGGATTATTGATTCTTTTCCGGCCGCCCAGCAGCAGCAGATTAGGACCCAGCTCGCCGGCAGTTTGACGGGGATTTTTTCACAGCGGCTTATTCCCAGGATTTCCGGGGGACTTATTCCGGCCTACGAGCTTTTGATTGCCAATCCGGCGGTCGCCAATCTCATTCGCGAGAATCGGACGCACGAGCTGAACACTTTGATTGAAACGGGGCTTGAGCAGGGGATGGTGGATTTGAATAGGAGTTTGGCGGAGTTGGTCCGCCAAGGAGAGATTACGCCTGAAAACGCCATTAATTATTCGTTGAATCCGAAAGGGCTGACGAAACTGATATAAACTATAAACTATAAACTAAAAGCGAAAAATGGGAATTCCAATCTTTTATTTTTTGAGTTTTAGTTTTTAGTTTTGCGTTTTACATTTTTAATTTTCTTATGCTTTTTACCTACCAAACCATCGGCAAAGATGGCCAGCGGAGCAACGGCACCGTAGAGGCCGTAAATGTTGATGTGGCGCTCGTTTCTCTTCAACGGCGCGGTCTGGCTGTCGCTGCCATTGCGGAGGCGGAAGAAAAATCGTTGTTGGGGAGGAACCTCTCGTTCTTTGAGCGGGTTTCCAACAAAGATGTGGTTATTTTATCAAGGCAGATGGCGACGCTCTTTGAAGCCCAAGTGTCCGCGCTTCAGATTTTTAAGCTTGTGGGAGCCGAGGCGGAAAAACCGGCGCTCCGGCGGGTGTTAAGCGCGGTGGCCGACGACCTCCAGTCGGGGAGTTCCATCTCCAAAGCCCTCGGCCGGCACCCCAAGGTCTTTTCCAATTTTTACGTCAATATGATAAAGGCCGGCGAGGAGTCGGGCAAACTAGACCAGACCTTCGTGTCGCTCGCCGATTATTTGGAACGCACTTATGAAGTGACGGCGAAAGCCAAAAATGCTTTGATTTACCCCTCCTTTATTGTTATTACCTTCGTGGCAGTAATGGTTCTGATGCTTACGAAGGTTATACCGAGCATCAGCGCCATCTTGGTGGAGTCCGGCCAGGCCATTCCCATTTATACAAGAATTGTTTTAGCCCTAAGCGGTTTTCTAGTTGATTACGGTTTATTTCTGGCTATCGCGGCCGTAGTGGGCGCGTTTCTGCTTTTTCGCTATTCTAAAACGCCGAGCGGGCGCGCTTCGTTGTCAAGATTTCGGCTGTCCGTTCCGTATGTCGGCGAATTATACCGCAAGCTCTACCTCTCTCGCATTTCAAGCAATTTAAACGCCATGCTCCTTTCCGCCATCCCCATCGTTAAGGCCATAGAAGTGACTTCGGAGGTGGTCGGCGACGCTGTTTATGAAGAAGTCCTTAAAAATGTCTCGGAAGCCGTTAAATCGGGAACGACACTCTCCGGCGCTTTAGCCGGCCATAAAGAAATTCCCGGTATTTTGATTCAAATGGTCAGGGTTGGCGAAGAATCGGGCGAGCTTGGAAGCATTTTAAAAACCCTCGCCCGATTTTATGAAAGGGAAGTGGTTAATGCGGTGGATACGCTGGTCAGCCTTATTGAGCCGGTGATGATTGTGCTTTTAGGCCTTGGCGTGGGATTCCTCTTGGCTTCCGTTCTCATTCCGATTTACAACATCTCGGCGGGAATTAGTTAAGCTGCATAGCGAGGGTTGTATTTCCCGAATTATTTTTTAAATTACGCCGCAATAGTTCCGCGAAGCAGAAGTAGTGCTTTTGAAGTGAGGATAATTTCCCCGCGAGTTAGTGAAGCGGGCGCTAAAAATCAAAAGGTTTTTAATGGGAAGTTTAGTTGGCTGCGGGAGGTCAAAGGCCGACTTATGACTCAAAAATAATCTTTCGCCCTGCCCGCCTTAAGGCGGGCAGGGCGGGGTTTCGTGTTCTCCTAAAATTTGAAGTGGGGACATTTTTTTTAAAACATTGTGCAGGCGCGACAGCGCGAGTTTTAAGCGAGGACAACCTTTTGAAATGCCTCGGGAGGTGAGGAGGCAAATACATGAAGCGTCCGCAAGACTCATTGAGAATTTTCGTGAGCGAAACGAAAAGTCCAATGAGTGGACAGCTTCTGTAAGAAGCGACGGCGCCGGACAGAGAAAATTACCAGCAGGTAATTTTCGTGCATTTCAAAAAGTTATCCGAGCGGACCCTTATCCACACCCCCTTTGTTGAAAGGACGATTATACTCTATAATACAGGGGTGAAATGAAATGAGCCCTTAAAGGGCTGGTCGAGTCCCCGATTCACGGGGGTTATAGGTTTTTGATAAAACTATGAAAAATAAAGGTTTTACGTTGATTGAATTACTGGTTGTTATTGCCATTATCGGCATTCTTTCCTCGGTTGTTTTGGCGAGCTTGAATACGGCCAGAAATAAAGGTGAAGATGCGGCTGTGAAATCCAACCTTGCCGGCGCCAGGGCCGAGGCGGAGATTTACTACGATACCGCCAGTACTTATGAAGGCGTTTGCGCCGCAAGCGGTTCCAATGTCATCGGTGATAGTGTCAATGCCGCCGCGGTTGCCACAGGTGCGACTTTCACCGCTGGCGATGCCACAGTGCCGAGCGCTACCGTAGCAGCATGCCACGACACTTTGGCTGGTTGGGCGGCTCAAGCGCCGACTAATACCGGCACCTCGTTTTGCGTTGACAGTTCCGGCGCGGCTAAAGCGGCCACTTCATTCTTAGCGGCCAACGCGGTGGCTTGTCCATAAGACGGCAGTTTAAGAAAAAAAATCTCGCGGAGGCGGGATTTTTTTTCTGCCTGGAAATCAACCGCCATGATATAATTTCCGAGACATGAATGTTTTGATTTCCGCCGGAATATTCTTGCTTGGCTTAGCCATCGGGAGTTTCCTGAACGTTTTGGTCTTGAGATTTAAGACATCCAGTATTTTGGGACGGTCTTTTTGTTTTTCCTGCGGCCGGACACTTCGGTGGCATGAATTGATTCCCGTGGCGAGTTTTATAACGCTTCGCGGGCGGTGCCGCGCCTGCCGAGCGAAAATCTCTTGGCAGTATCCAATGGTGGAACTCCTCACCGGTTTCGCGTTTTTGTCTTTATTTAATTTGGGCTTGGAACCGGCCGAATTTCTGTTTTCGGCGGTTTTTTTCTCCGTATTGATTTTCGTCGCCGTCTATGATTGGCTACATAAAATTATTCCCGAAGAAGTCGTGTATTTGGCAAGCGTTTTAAGCGCGCTGTTTCTTCTTTATAAATTGGGTGCTTCAGGGGAGATTTTTTGGTTAGACGCTCTGGCTGGAGTGGTTTTGGCTCTGCCTTTAGCCGCTCTGACTTATTTGTCGGGCGGGCGGCTTATGGGTTTAGGCGACGCCAAAGTTATGTTTCCCGTTGGAACTTTCCTTGGCATTAGCGGGGGGCTTTCATCCCTCATTCTCGCGTTTTGGCTGGGAGCGGTTTTTTCTCTCTTCTTTATGGGAGTGGGGAAAATAAAGGCGTTGAACTTCGGCGATAAACCCCTTACAATGAAGAGCGAGGTGCCGTTCGCTCCCTTCTTGGTCGCCGGAGCTTTTATCGTTTTCGTTTATCATCTTGATCTTATCAGCGCCGAATTGTTTCTCCAATGACCCCTCTTTTTTTCAAGACACCAAACGGCGGTTTTTCGTTAATAGAATTAATGGTGGTTTTAGCGATTTCAACGATGGTGAGCGTTATTGCAATCGTCGGCAGTTCCCGTTTCAACGGCACGGTGCTTTTAACAAATTTGGCCTATGAAATAGCGTTTTCCATCCGCGAGGCGCAAAGTTTCGGGCTTAATGTCCGCGAGTTCCAGCCGGGCACCGAGTCCGCCACTTTCAATGCCGGCTACGGCGTTCACTTTTTCAAGGATTACTCGAATGGCGCGCCCAACACCGCCGATTACATCACTTTTGCCGACCTTGTTGTAAGCGCCGGCGCGGGCGACTTTACTTATGACGGCGATGAAAATGGCGGGCCGGAATTTGTGGCCAAATACACGACTAAGAAAGGAAACTTCATTGAAAAATTCTGCGGCATTAAATCCAATAACGAGGAAAAGTGTTCAAATGAGTCGGGCGGTTTGGCATATTTGGATATCGTATTTCTCCGGCCCGACCCCGATGCGACTTTTACAAGCAATACCGGTGTTTTATTTCGGGCGGCGAAAATTTATGTCAAGTCCCCGCAAGGCGGAATCAAAGCCGTAAAGGTTGAAAATACCGGCCAGGTGACGGTTTGCGGTGCTGGCGGTTGTTAAAATGACTATGAGCAAACAAAACGGTTTTACATTAGTGGAAATGATGGTGGCGGTGGCCATTTTCAGCATGGTGATGGTGGTGTCGTCCGGCGCGATTTTTGGGATTGTCAAAGCCAACCAAAAAGCGGAAACCCTATTGTCTGTTTTGGACAATGTGAATTTTGCGCTGGAGAGCATGTCCAGAAATATCCGTTTCGGCTACGATTATCATTGCGGTGATTTGGGTGATTTGGCTTTACCCCGTGATTGCGAGTATCCCGCTGGCGCCGAGGCCTTCGCTTACTTTGACCCGATAGAGGGCGCGACGATTCTTTACCGGCTCTCCGGCGGCGCTCTAGAGAGGATGAACGCAGGCGGCGATTACATACCAATCACCGCTCCGGGGGCGGTCGTCACGCGCCTTAATTTTTTCGTGGAGGGCGCCGAGACCCAAAATTTGACCCAGCCCAGAGTGAAGATTTTACTGGAAGGTTATGCCGGGGAACGCCCAGACACCCGTTCCAGTTTCTCCGTTCAAACCACCGTGTCGCAAAGGTTAATCAGGTTGGAGTAAACTCATCAATAAATGGGGTCAAATGATTACAGATACAAGTATAAATTTCTAATTGCTCTAATTGACCCAATTTCTAAAAAAGCGCCAATGTCAAAATTCCAAATCACAAATTCCCCGCTTGCCAATCGGCGGGCAGGCAAATTACAAACAAATTCTAAATTTAAACTTCTAAACTTTTGTAATTTTGAACATTTAGATTTTGATATTGTTTAAGATTTAGAATTTCGTGCTTAGAATTTAATGGAACGATGGTCTTTATTCAAATGAAAAATTTTTATTGCTTAAATTCCAATAGCGGTTTTACTTTGGTGGAGACCTTCGTCGCCATAACCATTTTGGCTTTTTCTTTGGTGGCGCCGATTTCCATCGCCGCGTCAAGTATTGCTTCGGTGCGATACGCCAGGGACCAGATTACCGCTTTTTATTTGGCGGGCGAAGCCCTTGAGTATGTCCGTAATGTGAGAGATAGGAATAATCAAGCCGGGTTGAACAGTCCGGAGACCTGGCTTTCCAATCTTTCCATTTGCCAAAATATTGATGGTTGTTCGGTAGATTCTATTACTGACGAAATTCTACCGGCCAATTTTTGCGGTTCGGCGGCTTGTCCATTAAGTTTCAGCGGAGGTGTCTACGGCTATGATTCCACCGCCCCCCAAAGTCCATTTACCAGAATTGTTAAGCTCACTTCCCCGACCTCGCTCGAGGAGGCCGTTGTGGATGTTATGGTTAGTTGGCAAACCAAGGGACTGCCGGATAGGACTATTGTCATTAGAGAAATTCTTTGGAATTGGGAAATTTAACACAGGACTTGGCAGTAGAGTTGGAGGGTTGAATTATGAAATAGGCGCAAAAAATGAGTAAACAAGAGATTATGCTTAAAAATTCAGAACCAGGCGCAGAAATACCGCCTTCTTTCTGTTCCTTGTCTCTGATTCGTAATTCATCTAATAAAGGTTTTACCCTGCTGTATTCTGTTTTGGTGGTCAGCATTCTTCTTACTGTCGGTTTGGCCATGCTTGACATATCGGTCAGGCAATTAATTCTTTCCGCCTCCGCCCGCGAATCCAAACAAGCATTTTATGCGGCTGACTCGGGAGTGGAATGCGCCCTCTATC
>Ga0209211_10009556_pt1 | contig 12887 bp, 7 predicted proteins | sample RifGroA2_FD_183992 | JGI IMG/M metagenome (GOLD analysis project Ga0209211, IMG submission 183992) | Groundwater microbial communities from Rifle, Colorado, USA - Groundwater A2 (SPAdes) (version 2) | ecosystem: Environmental > Aquatic > Deep subsurface > Groundwater | place: Rifle, Colorado... | reverse complement strand
GCTGGGTGGATGACCTGATCCAGTACGTTTATACGACGCTGAGTTCCATTCCCGGCGTGCTGCTGATCGCGGCGGCGGTGCTGATGATGCAGGTGGTGATCGACACCCATCCGGACTGGTTCGCCACCTCGGCCGAGCGCGCCGATGCGCGCCTGCTGGCGCTCTGCCTGATCCTCGGCATGACCAGTTGGACCGGCGTCGCGCGCCTGTTGCGCGGCGAGACGCTGAAGCTGCGCGAGCTGGAATTCGTCCAGGCGGCGCAGGCCTTCGGCGTCGGCCGCTTCGCCATCATGCGCCGCCACATTCTGCCCAACCTGATGCACATCGTGCTGATCGCGCTGGTGATGGATTTCTCCGGTCTGGTGCTGGCCGAGGCGGTGTTGTCCTACGTCGGCGTCGGCGTCGATCCGACCACCATTTCGTTTGGCACCATGATCAACACGGCGCGCATGGAACTGGCGCGCGAGCCCATGGTCTGGTGGTCGCTGGCGGCGGCCTTCAGCTTCATGTTTGCGCTGGTGCTGGCGGCCAACCTGTTCGCCGACGCGGTGCGCGATGCCTTCGATCCGAGGTCGTCGGCATGAGCATTCTGTCGGTAACGGACTTGGCGATTCGGATTGGCGCCGCGCGACCGGTGGATGGCATCTCCTTCGCCATCGCGCCCGGCGAATGTTTTGCGCTGCTCGGCGAATCCGGTTGCGGCAAGTCGATGACGGCGCTGGGCATCATGCGCCTGCTGCCGGCGGCGGCGCAGGTGACGGCGGGCAGCGTCGAATTCGAGGGCGGCGACCTGCTGGCGCTGCCCGAATCCGGCATGCGCGACATTCGCGGCGGCGGCATCGGCATGATCTTCCAGGAACCCGCCACCAGCCTCAACCCGGTGCTGACCGTTGGTCGCCAGATCGTCGAGTCGCTTGAACTGCATTCGCCACTGCGCGGTGAAGCGGCGCGGCGGCGGGCCAGGGAACTGCTCGACCAGGTCGGCATTCCCGATTCCGTGCGGCGGCTCGACGAATATCCATTCCAGCTTTCGGGTGGCCTGCGCCAGCGGGTGATGATTGCCTGTGCCCTGGCCGGCGCGCCGCGCCTGTTGATCGCCGACGAGCCGACCACGGCGCTGGATGTCACCATCCAGGCGCAGGTGCTCGACCTGCTCGACGAGCTGCGCCGCACGCAGGGCATGGCGCTGCTGCTGATCACGCATGATCTCGGCGTGGTGGCGCGCATGGCCGATCGCGTCGGCGTCATGTATGCCGGGCAACTGGTGGAGGAAGCGCCGCGCCGCCAATTCTTTTCACAGCCGGCGCATCCCTATTCCGTTCGGCTGTTCGCCGCGCTGCCGGATGCAAACCGGCGCGGCGGGCGGCTGGCGACCATACCCGGCAGCGTGCCGCCGGCCGAGGCGCGGCACAGTGGTTGCCGCTTCGTCGACCGTTGCAGCGAAGTCATGCCGGCTTGTCGCGCTTCACCGCCGCCCTGGCGCGAGGTGGATGGCGGCCAGCGCGTGCGCTGCTTCCTGCCTGGCCTGCCGCCCGGCGTCGCCGCAATAGTCGGCGCTGGCGAGACGGCGCTTGCCATCGAGCCTCGACCACTGCTGGAGGTCAACGGTCTGAAGGTGCACTTCCCGATCCGCCGCGGCATCTTGCAGCGCGTGGTCGGCGCCGTGTGCGCGGTCGACGGCGTGTCGCTGCAACTCAAGCCGGGGCGCACCCTGGCGCTGGTGGGCGAATCCGGCTGCGGCAAGACGACCGCCGGCAAGGCCATGCTGCAACTGATCCGACCGACCGCCGGCAGCGTTCTGCTCGACGGCGTCGAACTGACGACGCGTTCAACCAGCGAATTGCGACCGCTGCGCGCCAAAATGCAGATGGTATTCCAGGACCCCTTCGCCTCGCTCAATCCGCGCCTGCGCATCGGCGACATCATCGCCGAGGGCATGCAGGCGCTGAAGGTGTTGAAAGTCGGCGCCAGTGATACGGCGGCGATGATCGGCAGGCTGCTGGAACAGGTCGGCCTGCGCGCCGACATGGCGGGCCGCTATCCGCACGAATTCTCCGGCGGCCAGCGCCAGCGCATCGCCATCGCCCGCGCGCTGGCCGTCAATCCGCAACTGCTGATCTGCGACGAGCCGACCTCCGCGCTGGACGTGTCGGTGCAGGCGCAGATTCTGAATCTGCTGTCCGACCTGCAAGCCGAACTGAAGCTGGCCTACCTGTTCATCACGCACAACATCGCCGTGGTGGATTACCTCGCCCACGAGGTGGCGGTGATGTATCTCGGGCGCGTCGTCGAATGCGGCAGCGCCGACGAGGTCTTGCGCCAGGCGCGGCATCCGTACACGCAAGCCCTGCTGGCGGCGGTGCCGCGTGTCGATGGCTTGCGAAGCGAAGCGCCGAAGCTCGCCGGCGACATGCCATCGGCGGCCAATCCGCCAGCCGGATGTCATTTTCATCCGCGTTGCCCGCTGGCCGATGAAAGCTGCCGCCGTGGCTATCCGCCCGAAACCCGGTTCGGCGCCACGCACGTCGTGCGCTGCTTCAAGGCGGTTTAGCCCGACCCGCCACATGCACGCAACCCGGACAAGCCGCGAGCCGAAATAGCGGGGTAAACGAAAAATAGCGTTGACGCACCAACACGACGGCCTTGCCACTGCCGGTCTGCCCGTAGGCCTCGACGCGGCAAATAGTTCGTGCCTTTTTCCCGACGACGATTGGTCGAAAGGGTGTTCTCCCCCGGCTGCCGAGATGCCATAATTGATTAACCTGTCGAAGATGACTAACTTGACAAGTCGATCATTACGCACTATAGATGGACTGGGATTTACCGGGAGGCAGGGAAATGGCGGATGTTCTGACAAGCAGCGAGGCGGCTCGGCTGTGCGGCGTCAGCTTCCGCACGGTGATCCGCTGGGTCGAACGCGGTCAGTTGCAGGCCTACAGATTACCGGGGCGAGGGGATCGTCGCATCCCGGTCGCCGACTTGCGTCGTTTCATGCGCACCAACGGTATCCCCGAGCCTGCCGAACTGAAAAAGGAAATGGTCCGCCGCGTCCTGATCGCGGAAGACGAGCCAAACATGGCGCGGGCAATCGGGCGAGCGCTGAAACGGGACGGCTTCGAAACCGTCACCGCCAACGACGGCTTCCAGGCTGGGCTGCTGCTGCATTCCTATAAGCCTGGCTTGATGACCTTGGACATCTGCATGCCCAGAGTCGACGGTTTTTCCGTGCTGCGCTCGCTACGCGAGAACCCCCTGCCTTTCGCCTGCAAGGTGTTGGTGATTTCCGCCGATACGGCGGATCGCCTGGAACAGGCGCGCGCCCTGGGGGCAGACGAGGTGCTGAGCAAACCATTCACCAACCAGGAGTTGCTGGCTGCCGTACGCCGCCTGTACGACGAGGGATAACGTCATTCCGGCCCCTGCCGGATTCGAGGAGATATGAAATTGAGATCGCAACTTCGCAGCATCCTCAACATCATACCGATCAGGCATATCGGAGCGCCGGTCGAACAGCTACTTGGAGGTGTTGGCAAATGAACGCATTGAAACAATACCTGCTTGTGAGCCTGCTGCTGGCGCAACTGGCGGCGGGCGAAACCGCCGCACAAAGCACCCAACTGAGCACCCGGCTGCTGCTCACCGGTTCCACTACCATGGCGCCGTTGATGGCGGAGGTCGCCAAACGCTTCCAGGCCCTGCACCCCCGCGTGCAGATCGAGGTGCAGATGGGCGGCTCCGGCCGCGGCATCGGCGACGCGCGCTCGGGCAAGGCCGACATCGGCATGGTGTCGCGCACACTCGACGAGACGGAACGCGATCTCCACAGCATATCCATCGCCCGCGACGGCGTCGCCGTGATCGTGCACAAGGAAAACCCGATCGTTTCCCTCGGCGACCGGCAGTTGCTTGACATCTACAGCGGCAAGATCGCCAACTGGCGGCAAGTCGGCGGTCGCGACACGCCGCTGCATGCGCTCGCGGGTCCGCCGGAGGGCGGCTCGTCGGAACTGCTCAGCCATTACCTGCGGCTGCCCTACGAGCGGATCACGGCGCAAAGGCAGATCGGCCCCAACGCCGAGCGCATCGCCGCCGTGGCCGCGGATCCCCGGGCGATTATCTGGGTCTCGGTGGGCGAGGCGGAACGCAAGGCCCGCGACGGCGTGCCCATCAAGCTGCTGGCGGTTGGCGGCGTGGCCGGCAGCAGCCGGACCGTGCGCAACGGCAACTATCCGATTTCGCGCCCGCTCTTGCTGGTTACCCGCGGCACGCCGACCGGCGCGGCGCGGGCGTTCATCGAGTTTTGCGTTTCGTCCCAGGTCACGGACCTGGTCCTGGCGTTCGATTTTGTTCCCTATCTGGATTGATGGCGATCGACCGCGAAAAGGAGCCTTGAACATGCTCGCCTGGTTCGAACGACTCAGCCTGCGCGCCAAGCTCGCCCTGGGCTTCGGCGCGTTGCTCGGCCTGATGCTGGTCGGCGGCGCCACGGCCTTGTTGAGCCATGCCTACGCTCTGCGCGCGGTCGAAGCTTTTCTTGACCGCGATCACCGCATCGCCGAACTCAGCCTGGAAAGCAGCGCCGCCATGGGCAAGGCCCGGCGCTACGAGAAGGAATTCCTGCTCAAAGTTCGGGTCTTCAGCCACGAGGAAGCCAGGTCCCGCTATGCCAGCCTGGTGGCGAGCCAGTTGGCCGTGGTGCGCGACAACATGGCGACCATCCGGGGCCTCAGCGGCAACGCCGAAATCAGCGCGGAGAGCCGCGCCGTCGAGGATGTCACGCACCTGTACGAGACTGGCTTCCTGCGCGTGGTCGAGCACTATGGTCGCATCGGTCGATTGAATACAGGTCTGGAAGGGCAGTTCCGCGACCGCGCGCATGCCATCGAGACTTTGCTGGCGCAAGGCGCGGGGGAGCGCCTGCGTTCCGATCTCCTCACCCTGCGTCGTCACGAGAAGGATTTCATCCTGCGGGGACTGACCCGCTATACGGAGGAATTCGAGGCAGCCGCCGACCGTTTTGAAAAGGATGTAGCGCAAGCCGGACTACCTGGCGGACGCAAGGATAAGTTGCTGCAACTGATTAAACAGTATCGAGCGTTGTTCCGGGAATACGTGGCGACGGATGCCGCAATCGATGCGGCCACCCTGGACTATCTGGGCGCGGTACATAAGATCGAACCCCGCCTGGAGCGACTCCATGCCCATGCTGGCGAGGCCGTGGCGACGACGCGCGACACCTTGCAGCGCCTGAATCGGACGACGACCCTGACGCTGGCCGGAGTCGGCCTGAGCTCGATCCTGCTGGGGCTCCTGGTGGCCGCATTCGTCGTCCGCAACACCAATCGCGCGGTGGCGGCGTGCGTCGATTTCGCCCGCCGCCTCACCGCAGGCGACTGGAACGCGCGGCTGCCATCGTCCGCCGGGCACAACGAATTCACGGTGCTGGGCGCGGCCTTCAACCACATGGCCGATGCCATGCAGGAGGCACACCATCGCGACGAAGTGCGGGAAGTGGAGCTGGTGCGCATGAATCGCACCCTGAAAATGCTGTCGCGTTGCAACGAGGCCCTGGTGCGGGCCGAGAGCGAGGCCGGGCTGCTTGAAACCATCTGCCGGCAAATCGTCGACAGCGGCGGCTATCGCCTAGCCTGGGTCGGCTTCGCTCGCCATGACGAAGGCAAGAGCGTCCAGCCTGCCGCCTTCGCCGGCATTGACGGGAACTATGTGGCCGGCCTCAATCTCACCTGGGGCGATGAGGAGTGTCGACGCGGGGTAGGCGGCCTCGCCATCCGCGAAGATCGGTCGGTCATCGCGCGTCATATCGCCACCGATGCCGTGTTCGACCCGTGGCGCGAAGCGGCAACCAGGCTCGGCTTTGGCTCCTGCCTGGCGCTGCCCCTGAGAGGCAAGGGCGAGGTGCTGGGCACCCTCAGCATCTACGCCGCCGAGGCCGACGCCTTCGACGCCGAGGAAATGAGCTTGCTCCAGGAGTTGGCCGATGACCTGGCCTTCGGCATTGTCAGTCTGCGGCAGGCAGCAGGACGCGAGGAGGCCGAACGGGCGCTCGACTATCAGGCCAACTTCGACACGATCACCGGCCTGGCCAACCGCAACCTGTTCGGCGACCGCCTGCGTCAGGCCATGGTGCACGCCGCCCGCGCCGATCGCCAGATAGCCGTTCTGGTGCTGGGCCTGGATCGCTTCAAGGCCATCAACGACAGCCAGGGCCTCGACGCCGGGGACGCCCTCTTGCTGCATGTCGGTCGTTCCCTGACGGTCGCCTTGCGCGAGGGCGACACGGTGGCGCGCTTGTCGGGCGACGAATTCGCGGTGACGCTGAGCGATCTGGCTGGGGAGGAAGACGTGGCCGCCGTGGCCCTCAAGCTGCTTGCCGCCGTGCTGGAACCCATGACGCTGGCAGGTCGCAACGTGTATACCAGCGCCAGCATGGGCATCAGCATCTATCCCAAGGACGGCACGGAGGTTGACAGCTTGCTGCAGAATGCCGGCGCCGCCATGTCCAGCGCCAAGTCAATGGGCGGCAACCTGTTCCGCTTCTACGCCGCGGCCATGAACGAACGCATCTCGGCGCTGTTCGCCATGGAATCCGAACTGCGCCGGGCTCTTGAACAGGACGAACTGCGGGTGTACTTCCAGCCCCGCGTGAATCTGGCCAGCGGCGAGATGTGCGGCGCCGAGGCGCTGGTGCGCTGGCAGCATCCCGAACGCGGCCTGGTGCCGCCGGCGGAGTTCATTCCCGTGGCGGAGGACACCGGCCTGATCCTGCCTCTGGGCGAGTGGATGATCAAGAGCGTCTGCCGCCAGCAGCGTGCCTGGCTCGACGCCGGCCTGTCGCCGCCGCCGGTGGCGGTGAACCTGTCGGCGCTGCAGTTCCGCCAGGAAAATCTGACGCAACTGATCCGTGGCGAATTGGAGGTCCATCACTTGGAGGCCCGCTACCTGGAGATGGAAATCACCGAGTCCACCCTGATGGACAATGTCGATGAGTCGATCGCCATGCTGCATGAGTTGCGGGCGACAGGCATCAAGCTGTCGCTGGACGATTTCGGCACGGGCCATTCTTCTCTCAGTCGACTGCGGCGGCTGCCAATCGACCATCTGAAGATCGACCAGTCCTTCGTCAACAACCTGACCACCGACCCCGATGACGCCGCCGTCTGCCTGGCCATCATCGGCCTGGCCCACAACCTGCGCATGACGGTGATCGCCGAAGGCGTGGAAACCGAGGGGCAGGCGAATTACCTACGCCGACACCGCTGCGACGAAATGCAGGGCTACTACTTCAGCCGGCCCCTGCCGACCGGGGACTTCGAACAACTCCTGGTGCAACCCAGAATTCTGGCCCTGCCGGTACAGACCGCGGACGAGCGCAGGACGCTGCTGCTGGTGGACGATGAAACCAGCATCCTGACCTCCCTGACGCGACTGCTGCGTCGCGAGGGCTACAAAATCCTCACCGCCGGTAGCGCACGGGAAGGATTCGAACTGCTGGCCACCCACAAGGTGCAAGTCATCGTCTCCGACCAGCGCATGCCGGAAATGAGCGGCACCGAGTTTCTCTCACGGGTCCGGGATCTTTATCCAGATACGATCCGCATGGTGCTGTCCGGGTACACCGAGTTCAACAGCGTCAGCGACGCGATCAACCGCGGCGCAATATACAAGTTCCTCACCAAACCCTGGGACGACGAGACGTTGCGCACAGAGGTGCGCGAGGGGTTTCTGCACCATGAATCGGCGCAGCCTGGGATGGCATAGAGCCGTATATCGAAACGGATCCGACAGGCCATTTCGTTATACGTCGCTTGGCGGATTTTCAAAGTCTGATTGTCCAGGTTTTCATTCTGGGAACGTCGATCGCAGAATTGTGAAGGACCGCCAATAAGGCAGCAGTGCACCGTCGACCCGTAATGGCATCCGCCATTCTCGCGATTCTTGATCGCGGCTGCCTGTCCCGCCGGGGATTCAGCGTTTCTTCGGCTTGACTGCCGGCTTGGCGGCAGGGGTCTTCCTGATCTTGGCCACCACGGCGCCCCTGGCTTTGCCGCCGCCGCTTTTGCCTGCCTTGCGCTTCTTCCACTTGGTGGCGCGCGGTGGTTTGCTCGGGGTTTGCGGCAATTGGCCGGCGATGGAGTCGCAGTCGATGGCATCCTTGCCCGGTACCAGCAGGGCGAAGCCGGGTTTCAATTTTGTTCGTGCGTTGATGCCGTTCAATTGTTTCAGCCGCGCCGCGTTGATGCCGTAACGACTGGCGACGCTGTCGAGCTTCTCGCCATTTTTCAGCTTGTATGTATGCCATGCGGAAAGTGGCTTGTCCTGCGCTTCGTGGCTTTGCAGATTGTCGAGATAGGTCTGCACCTTCTCCGCCGGCAGCACCAGCGGGCTGTTTGCCGCAGTCGGCATCACCGGCCGGCTGTAGGCGGGATTGAGCGCGATGAACTCTTCCACCGGGATTTCGGCGAGCTGCGCCGCGAGCGCAATATCCATGTTGCCGCTGCGTTCCACCGTGCCGAAATACGGACGATTGGGAATCTGGTCGAGGCTGAGGCCGAATGTCTGCGGCTGCGCGATGATGTTCTTGATCGCCTGCAATTTGGGCACGTAGTAGCGCGTCTCGCCCGGCATCTTGAGGCTCTGGTAATCGGTCGGCAGACCCTTGGCGCGGTTCTTCGCGATGGCGCGCCCGACGGCGCCCTCGCCCCAGTTGTAGGAGGCCAGCGCCAGATGCCAGTCGCCGTGCATTTCGTAGATGTATTGCAGGTAATCGAGCGCCGCGCTGGTCGAGGCGACGATGTCGCGACGTTGGTCCAACCACCAGTTCTGTTGCAGCTTGTAGTTCTTGCCGGTCGAGGGAATGAACTGCCACATGCCCAGCGCGCGGGCCGACGAGTAGGCCAGCGGATTGAAGGAACTTTCGACGATGGGCAGCAGCGCCAGTTCGGTCGGCATGCCGCGCTTCTCGAGCTCGGCGACAATGTGGTGCAGGTAGAGCCGGCTGCGCCCGAAAATGCGTTTCAGCAGATCGGGCCGGTTCAGGTACCAGGCCTGGCGGTCAGCCACCAGTGGGCTGTCCAGATCAGGCATGGAAAAGCCGTTGCGCATGCGCTGCCACAGGTCGTCGGGCGGCGTGGTGAGGTCGATGGTGGGGATCGGCGGCAGCTCGTCCTTCACTTCCCGCGACGGGTCGGGCAGCAACGGCATGACGGGCGGCGGCGCGGCGTTGAAGGCAGGGGCGGACGGCAGCGCAAGCTCCGACGACGGTTGCAGCGATTGCTCGGCATGGGCGGTGCCCATGAGCAGAAGCAGCAGCGGCGGAATCAGGCGGCGGAACAGGGACATTGGGCAGGGCAAGTGCACCATCGAAGATGCGCGTGAAGGCGGCGCATCTTAGCATCCGCAGCGGGGAGGTCGGCGTCTTTTGCCGACCCGAGTGCTGTCCAGCGCTTCAGGCCGAGCAGCCGCTCTTGAGGGTCAGGGTGCGCTTCAGGCCGTCGGCGGGAATGGCGCACTTCGTGTCGATGGTGTGCTGGCGCAGTGCGACAAGTTCCTTCCTTTCAGTTTGGCCGAAACGCCCAAACTTGTTGCGGGTGACAAATTCGCTCTTGATTGAGAAATTCAGTCCGGGCACCAGCCATAGCTTTATGTCGAGCTGCGCTCCGACAGTGGTGTTCCATCCAAATCCCTCGATCCGGAAGGAATCAAACCTTCCCGCCGGAACCGTGACGAATTCACGCTTGACGATCTGCACGTCGTAGTAGGCGTTTGAAGTCTTGTCGTTCTGCGTTCGGCGGAATGCCGCAGTCCATTTTTTTCCGACCTGAAACTCGGTCGGACTGAACTGGACCGGAGTGTCGAACACGACCGGGCCGTTCTTGATGGAGTTACCCATCAGGTCGGTGATGACAATCCCGTTGTTGAATTCGACCCGGTCCTCGTCGTAGTCGATCCGCGTTACCCGCGCCGTGTAGATTCGTTCTTCGATATCGGTGAGGACGTCGGATTGCCTGATTGTGGCCTCGTCGCCCACGGTGTAGATGCGGCCCAGCGGATAGCGTCCGGCGGAGAAGGGATTATCCGACGGAGCCATCAGCTGCGGCACGGGACGACCGGCGCCGATGTTGATCATGAAGCTGCCGGGTGGCGTGGCGGCGGATGTTGCCGAAGCTGAAACCGGAGCGACGGTCTGAACCTGCGCTGGCTTGGCGATGGCCGCCAGCTTTTCCTGCTCCACGCGTTTCTGCTCGTCCAGCAGGCGTTGCTCCTCCTGCCGTTTACGTTCGGCGGCAAGGCGCTCGGCCTCGGCGACGCGCGCCCGCTCGCGTTCGCGGAATTCCTGTTCCAGCCGGCGTCGGGCTTCCTGGCTTTTCTGCGCCTCCAGGCGGCGTTGCAGTTCCTGCCGTTGTTGTTCCTCGATGCGCTTCCTTTCGGCGGCAAGCCGCTGCTCTTCGGCGAGACGAAGTCGTTCGCGTTCCAGTTCGAGGCGCTTCTGTTCCTCGGCGCGGCGTTGCTCTTCCTGCTGCGTTTTCGCGGCGGCGAGCCGCTCTGCCTCCTGCCGCTGTTTTTCCTGGCGCTCCTTTTCGACATCGGCCAGGAGCCGCGTCAATCGCATCTGCGCGATCTCGGCAAAGCGGCCGTTGGGGAAGCTGCGCAGGTAGCCGACCCAGTCGTCGATCTTCTTCGAGGACTTGATGCGCGTCCACTCGGTGATGTCGGCCTCGACCAGCTTTTCCATCTCGGCTTCGGTGAGCTTCTTCTGCCCCTCGTTGAAGATGAACACATCGCCTTCGAGCGAAGTGGTCTCCCAGGGAATCTGTTCGCCCTTCGAGGCCAGGCGCACATTGAGGCGCACCCGTTTCAGAGCGTCCTCGATGCGGGTGTTGCGCTTCGACAATTCGCGCACCAGATTCTCGGTGTAAAGACCATTCGCGCCGTCGCCATCGGAGGCCACGTTGCCCGGTGAAGTGGCATAGGCCAGCAGGCTGCCGACCGGGGCGTCGAACTGCGACAGGCCCTTCTGTTCGGGCCGGTAGGAGGCGCCGAAGGGGTTGTTGCGGCAGGCGTCGAGAATCACCACGAAGGTCTTGTCCTTCGCCGCGCTGAACTGGCCGAGCAGCAGGCCGAGATCGACGCAGCGCTGTTTCATGTCCTCCTGTTTTTGCACCACGGCATCGACCGGCAGCAGGTAGTTGCGCCAGTCGAGCTGGGCGCCGTGGCCGGCGTAATAGAACACCACCAGTTTGGTCTCGGCGCGCTTGACCGCCGCGCCGAAGCGCTCGATGGCCGCCATCAGGTCGACGCGCGTGGTGTTGAGGCGCGAATCGACGGTGAAGCCGGCTTGGGTGAACAGCCCGGCGACCGCCCTGGCGTCGTTGGCGGGATTGACCAGCGGCGCATCGCGGTAGGCGCTGTTGCCGATGACCAGGGCCAGGCGCGAGGGGTCGGCCGCGGCCCGGACATGCCGAAAGGCAAACGCCGGCGGAATCGCGGCGAGGGTCTGGATGAAACGGCGGCGTGAAGTCATGGCGCGATTATTCCCGATTCAGCGGACCCTCAAAAGTGGTTCTTCCATTCGCGGATGGCGGCGAAGGTTTCCACCGCGTCGGTCGGGACATGACCGAGGCGGCTGGCGGCGGCGGCACGCACGGCGGGTGCGTCCCAGCGCAGGAAGGGATTGGTTTCGAGCTCGATCTGGATACTGCTCGGGATCGTCGCACGGCTCGCCGCGCGCTCGCGGGCGACGTTCTCGCTGCGCTGCTGCACGGCGATATTGTCCGGTTCCACGGCACGGGCAAAGCGCAGGTTGCTTTGGGTGTATTCGTGGCCGCAGTACACAAGAGTCGGCGCTGGCAACGCGGCGAGTTTGGCCAGGGAATTCTGCATCTGCGTCGGCGTGCCCTCGAACAGTCGCCCGCAGCCGGCGCCGAACAGCGTGTCGCCGCAGAACAGCGCGCCGCCCTCGCCAAGACTTGGGCCATAATACGCAATGTGGCCTCGGGTATGTCCGGGGACGGCGATGACGTGGAGTTCGAGGCCGATTTCCGGTACGCCGATGCGCTCGCCGCCCACCAGGGTTTCGGTGACGCCGGGGATGTTTTCGAGGGCCGGGCCGAACACCGGCACGGACGGCGTGGCAGAGCGGGCGAGGATTTCCTCCACACCGCCGACGTGGTCGCCGTGATGATGGGTAACGAGAATGGCGCAGAGGCGGTCGCCGCTGCGTTCGAGGTAGTCGAGCACCGGCGCGGCATCGCCCGGGTCGACCACCGCGACGTGGCCCGCGGCGCGCAACAGCCAGATGTAGTTGTCGTCGAAAGCGTGCAGGGCGAGTATTTCAGTCATTGAGGGATTTTCTCCAGACGGGGCGCAATGTCAATTCAGGGATTCGAAGACTGGCTGCAAACACCAGCCGGTCGGTATGTGCTCAATTGGGAACAGCAGAAGCATGATTTGTTGGTGGCCGACATTTTCGGCTTCAATGCCGTGCAGTTGTCCTTGCCCAATCACCGTTTCCTGCGCGCCAATCGCATGCCGCTGCGTTTCCGTTGCGACGACGGGCGTTATGACGGGGCGTCGGAAGTGCGCTCCGATCTGCATTATCTGCCTTTTGCCGCCAACAGTATCGATCTCGTGGTGATGCCGCACACGCTGGAGTTCGACGCCAATCCGCATCAGGTGCTGCGCGAAGTGGAACGCATTCTGGTGCCGGAGGGGCATGTGATCGTCACCGGTTTCAATCCCTTCAGCCTGTGGGGCGCCAGACGCAAGCTGTCGCGGCGTCAGGCGCTGCCGCCGTGGCGCGGCGCCTATCTCAGCGTACCGCGCCTGAAGGACTGGTTTTCGCTGCTCGGCTTCGAGATACAGGCGGG
>Ga0209211_10009554_pt1 | contig 12888 bp, 15 predicted proteins | sample RifGroA2_FD_183992 | JGI IMG/M metagenome (GOLD analysis project Ga0209211, IMG submission 183992) | Groundwater microbial communities from Rifle, Colorado, USA - Groundwater A2 (SPAdes) (version 2) | ecosystem: Environmental > Aquatic > Deep subsurface > Groundwater | place: Rifle, Colorado... | reverse complement strand
TATAACCTCCCTTATGTAAAAGCTTTTTCAAGGCTTATTTGGCTGGTCAGAGTAAACTTCCAATACTTTTTGGATTACATTTGTAGAAGAGTATCCTTCTTCTAGTTCTAATGTTTTGAATTGACCACCCCAGGATTCAAGCAACTCTTTCTCTTCTTTTATTCTTTCTGAGATGAATGTTCCACCTTTTGTATGAATATCTGGCTGTAGAAATTTCAGTAAATTTAAGGGGGTGTCTTCTGAGAAAAGGGTAATGTAATCTACTGAATTTAAATGTGACAGAATCTCTGCTCTTTCCTGTTCAGGATGTATTGGTCTTTTATCACCTTTAAATTGTTTAACAGAAGAATCAGAATTTAATAACACTATTAAAGCATCTCCAAGCTCTCTTGCTTTTTTTAGAATCCTTAAATGCCCAACATGCAGAATATCAAATACCCCATTTGTAGTTACTACTGTCTTTCCCTGAGATTTTAAAGAATCAACTATCCTTTTTAACTCCTCTCTTGAATTTACTATGACACCCATAGAAAAAGGGAATAGAGATATAGTTAAAAAGCTTGTTATAACTTTTTCATAAGCTTCTTTCTTTTTAGCAGACTTAAGGACATAAATGAAGATATTAATGACACAAAGAACATAACTACAAATAAAGTTTTAAATCCAAATGAATTTGCGATAAATCCTCCAGCGATTGCTGCTAGTCCAGTAACAACATACCATGTTGAACTCATAGCCCCCCATTCAGAGGCCTCTTTATTTTTGTCCAAGTAATGAGTGTATAGTGCATTATAAGCAGGAGTTAATAAAGCTTGAGCAATCCCAAGAACTATCTGAGTCAAAAAGAGCATGGTAATGTTATTTACAAATAAGTATAGAGCGACTCCAATTGAGCTTAAGAAATAGCCTGCGATTATAAACTTCTCTTTATGGTCAAATTTATCCTCCCATAATCCAACTATGTAGATAACAATCCCAGAAGTGATCATAAATATAAAATAAGCTAAGCTTGCATCAAGTAAATCTCCGCCTATTTCTTGTACAAACAAAGCATAGATTGGACCAAGCATACCTAATGCAAGGTTAAACCAACTATCAGCCAATAGAAGTAAAGCTGTACCTCTTTTCATAAATTGAAGATGGTTAACTTACTTATAAATTTATCCAGATACTGTGAACCATAAGCTCAAAACTACAAATAATGCTAAAATTCCAAATAGTGTTGAAATAGTCAAAGATTTTAGCGCAAATAGTACTCCGATAAACATGGTTATTAAGAATAACCTCATTATGAATTCGAAAGGGTTTCTTGACATTTTGAACGCCCGAGAAGGGATTCGAACCCTCGACCCCAGCATTACTCCTCATGTGTAGGAGTGCTGTGCTCTATCCAAGCTGAGCTACCCGGGCACATAATAAGAGTTAAATAATAAGTTTAAAAGAATTATGGAAAGGCTTTTATAATTTTTAAAGCAACCATTGTTTATGATAATAGAGTACATAATAGTTGCTTTGTTGATCATAATCGCTATATTTGCAGTTTTAAGAAATCTTATACATTGGGCAGTTATAGCTTTAGTTATCTTAGTGATTTATTTAATATTGAAATATTGGACAGGAATCATATAAACATCTTTATTGGTCTTTTGTGATCAATTATCTTCATTAGATTATTACCTAACTTACTCTTCTTATTGACATTGATGTCTCCTTTTTTGCCAATAATTGAGCTGAATAGATAAACCTCATCTATGTGAATGTCTACAGTTCTTCCTCTAAATCTTTCATCTACAAAGAAACAAATACATTTTTTAGTTTCTCCAACCTCAAAAGAGATTTCTCTTTTTTCTTCCTCATATTTTAAAGGCTCTACATTTATGCTCAAGCCTACTTTCTTCTCCAGCCTTTTTATTGTCTCCCCGTCTTTTCCAATAACCCTTGCAATTTCATCTTCGGGAACATAAATTGTAACACTCCTACTCCCAGTCATTTCCGCTTTTATTTCTGTTGCAATATTAGAAAATTCCCGTTCAACCTGTCTTGAGGCTAGTTCTTTCATAGGATCTTTAGTCTTCATATCTTCTACAGGAATGACTACTGTCTCTTCCCCATAACTGTACACTTCATACTCCAACTTTCCTGTTTCAAAATCCTTTATTTCCACTACAGGTCTGGCTAAATCTTCTTCTGTCATTCCTGTTGGGACTTTAACAAGCATCTTTAAGCTCAAAACTTTCTGGATTTTTCCACCGTGGATAAACAAGACTGTATCAATAACCTGGGGAATAACACCGAGATCCATCTTACCAATAAATCTCTGGATAGCATCCACTGCTTTTGTTGCATGAACTACACCTGCTAGACCAATACCTGCTAATCTTAAGTCTGCAAATAGCTTGAAATCTTCAATGTTTCTCATTTCATCATACATTGTGTAGTCTGGTCTGCTTAGCAGTAATGTGTCCCTAATCTCCACAGGGTTTCCATGACCAATTGAATACTGAGTTACAGTCTGGTCTACCTGAAGATCTCTAGGATTTTCAATTGTCTTTACTGTCTTTCCTAAGGATGAATAGAAATTTGCCAAGGCAGCTGCAAATGTTGATTTTCCATGCCCTGGAGAACCAGCAATTAATATTCCTTCTGCTTGGTTTTTTATTCTGTTCATTAATTTTTCACTTAAGTCGTAATCATCTAATGTGGTTTTCTTAATTGGCCTTACAATTGTTATTTCCCACCCATCTGAGAAAGGTGGTTTTGTGATTAATATCCTGTAATTTCCTAACTGTATTATTGTAGACCCTCTTCTTTCTGATTCTATGAATCCCTGAGCACTTATTTTTGCATCCTCAACTATTTCCTTTGCTATTTCTTCAACTGCTTCCTGAGGTATTACATCTTTTTCAAGATTAACTACATTCCAAGAACCTGGCATTCCTCTTTTTGCATAGGGTATTGTATCCTCCCTTATGTGAACGCTCATTGTGGTGCTGTCAAAATACTTTTCAACTGTTAATTGCTTTATTTTAATTAAAGGCTCTATGTAAATTACATCCATTCCTTTTGCTTCTGCTACTTTGCTCTGCACTTTATCTCCTGTAATTAAGGTTGCATTTAACTCTGAAGCTAAATCCCTAATCAAAGCGTCTACCTCTCCTAAAGAAGCATGCCTTATTTCAGAGGCAACAGGTCTTCTTCCTGAGAATGAAATCTTAAACTTATTTTTTTTAGATAATTCTTGTAATTTCTTTATTTCCTCCAGACCTAAATGACCAATTTCTTTCCCTACATTGGCCTGATGCTCTAATTCTGATAGAACTGCTTCATGAATTATTATTTCCTCTACTTTGAATTCTTTTTCACTTATTTTTTTGCTTACCAAATTTTCAATTATTATACTAGTATCTGGAACTAACTTCTTTATAATTTTCATTTTCGTTAAGTTTATATACTCCTATTTTAAATTTCTACTTAAGTCAGATAAGTAAGAAGAAACAAGGTTTTACTTATCTGGCTTGGATTTTTTGGTTTTTAAATCTTTTTGTTTAAGAATTACGTCCTTCTTTCTATTCTGGCCTTTGTGTCCACAATCTTTTTGTAAGTTACTTCATCTACGAATACTTTATGCCCTTCTAGCTCATGATAAAGCTCTAAGAATTTAGTTGCTTGTTTTTGCAAATCATAGTATAAGCTAAAATAGTTTTCACCTTTCTGCATTTTTCTTTCAATCTCACCAATTCTAGCCATTATCTGTTCAATTTTTTGCACTTGCTCTGATCTTTTAAGCGTTTTGCCTTGTCTTATCTGTTCTTCAAATATGTTGTCTACATTATAAGAAGAATATTCCTTAGAAGGTTTCTTTGGCTTTTTAATTAAGTCCCAAGCAGAATTATTCCCCATTACTTATACACCCTATCTTCTTTTTCAAAATTTTCTTTTATGAACTGGACCATAGTCTCATTTTCCGATGCTTCATAACACCTTAATGCTGCAGGAATCATCCCTTCCTTGAATAGGGCATCTCCAAGCCTGTTTAATCTTTCTTTGTCTTCTGACAGTTCATATGCTTTTGCTGCATCTTCCAGCTGGTTTCTTTCTAAGAATATGTCTCCTACTAGGTTGATTTTATCTTTATCCCCCAGGGCATCATAAATTTCTAATGCGAACCTAAACTTTTCAGTTTTAAAGCAAAACTCCCCTACTTCTTTTAACTTTTCAACGTCTTCACACAATTTGAAGGATTTTATTGCCTCGCTTATTTTTCCTTCTTTTAGCGCTCTTTCCCCTGTGCTCCTTAGCTTTTGCTTGTTTCCTGCCATTTTATAGGAATCTATTGCTTTATTATACATCTCAATTTTTATGTAATAATCACCCACTTCAATCAATTTTTGACCATTTTGGGCCAAAGAAAACGCCCTGATTGCTTCTGGCATAATACCCTTCTTGAAATATTCATCTCCTGCTGCGTTTAGAAGCTTCTTTCTTACCTCGTCCGGAAACATAGATAGATTAATGTTATCCAGCCCTTTTTTTAGTAAGGCAGGCACTATCTTCTTGTAATCTCCTTCCATGTCAACTCTCTAATATGCACAGCTATTTAAATATTAGTGAGATTACTTGATGATAATAAATTATAATTTTTGTATTACCACTATAAAAGCAGTATGCCCTATGATGATATTTTCAGGTCTTGCCAAATTGCCAGATACTTTCCATTCTCTCTCGATTACTTCAAAGACCTTTATTAACCTAAACCCTTTTAGACTCTTACAGAAATCAATTACCTGCGTAATATTTGGGAGGTAGGCAGTTAAATGCCCTCCTTGTTTTAGAGCCTTTTCAGCGTTTTTTAGAACCCTTTCTGGATCTTTCATATCCAGGTTTATGAAATCTAAATTCTTTTCAATAATCTCTTTTGTTACGTCTTTATTCCTGAAGGTTATATTCTTTAGATTGAACCTTTTTGAGTTTTCCTGAGCTATTTTTAGAAATTCTTTATTAGAATCATAACTGTAAACTCTTTTGACAAACTTTGCAAGGTAAATAGTCATTAACCCTGTTCCAGAGCCAGCATCCAGGACTCTTGAGTCTTTGTCTATATCAACATTTGACAGAATTACTCCTATGTCTTTTTCTTTCATTATTGCCGGGCCTCTTTTCAAAGACCTTATCTTTTTAAAAAAATCTTTCATTTTGAGACATGCGGGGAGTAGGATTCGAACCTACGTAGACACTAAGTCAACAGCTCTTGAGGCTGCCCCGTTTGACCGCTCCGGCATCCCCGCCTATGGAACTTGGAGCAAGAGGGTTATTTAAATGTTATTCCTAAAAGAAATTTATTTATACCTGAATTGTTTTGTAAATGGTGATGTTTAAAAAAATAATCTTCTGGTGCGAGTTTCCTGAACAGGTGAAAGACTGGAAAGCTACCGATAAATTGCTAAAAAAGATTAAGGTTCCTGTTGAGGTATATACTGGGGTACAGAGTGTTAATGAGTACAGAAAATGGAAGAAAAAAACTAGGATTCCTATGTACCCCTGGCCTTTACTAAGCAGGAAAGAAGGATATTGGTTTTCCGGATTTTCAAGCAAGAAAAGTATAGATAAATTAAAGCAGTATAAAGGGATAAAGATGAAGATAGATTTAGAACCCCCAATACCCCCATGGAGCTATACCACCCCAAAGATAGTAATGTATGCTATAAAGAAAATTTTTCAGAAAGGGAAGAATAACGATTACTTGAAAAAAGTTGTTTATGATGTAGCTGGAAAAGGCTCTGGAGTTGTTACAAAGAATGTAAATATGCTAATCAATGAGTTTCCTCTTACCAGATGGTATCTGAAGAATCAGGGAACTTTTATTGAACTAAAACATGGAATGAGCAAGAACTATATGTGCTATTCCACATTTGCGGGCAGCTTTTTCAGACCTATTGTAAGACTGTACCTAAAGGTATTCACTAAGTTTGCTGTAAAAAAGAATCCAAATGTAATGTTCTCTATTGGGTTAATTGGCACCGGCGCTTTGAAAAAAGAAGGAACCTACAGGAAGGTTAAAGAGTTTAAAGAAGACCTCAGAATGATAGAAAAAAGCGGATGCAATGAAGTTGCGGTTTATTCCTTAGAAAGTGTATTAAAAAGAAGCAATCCTGAAGAGTGGATAAACGCTATCAATGAATTTGTTTGAGTATTAGGTCTACTGCTTGTTTTGTTCCTTTATTGCTCACTTTTAACTTTTTCAGTGCTTTTTCTAATCTAGGGATTTCACTTACAAGCTCTGTTATGTAATTTTCAAGTTCTTTTTCATTTAATCTATTGTCTACGTACTTCACTAAAGAAATGTCTTTTATTTCTGAAACATTTATGTAATGCTCTATGTAATTTTTAAATGGAAAAATTAAGGCTGGCTTTCTATAAATCAATGTTTCTGATAAAGCTGTATGGCCAGATATAAGTATTACTGCCTTGCACACCTTAAGGTACTCCAAGAAATTTTCCCTGAATCTAAATGAGGTTATATTTGATTTTTTTGTGTCTTTGTACCCAAAAAATATGAAATCCTCGTCAAATTTTTGAGAAATGTTTACAATTTTTTCTGCTATTGAAAATCCGAATTTTGAACCTCCAAGCATTACCAAAATAGGCTTCCTCCTTAAGCTTAACTTTCTCATAAGTTTTTTTTCTGAAGGCAATTCGTTTGGATAAACCCTAACAATTGGGTCTACGAACTTGGTGTCTTTTGAAGATACTTTCTTTTTTAGTGTAGGAATAATTACTAAATCAGAATTTTTATAACAATCTGCTATGAACTTAAAATGGAATCTTGACTGTAAATAGGCTGTTATCGGGAGACTAGCAGTTTCCTGATATTTATCCCATGTCTTTAAGTCCAGATTGTATATTGAGATTGTTTTTATTCCTATCTTCTTTCCAGTATATGCCCCCACAGGCTGGGTGTCTACGATTATTATGTCCGGATTGAATTTTTTTATTTCCTTTTTTAGCTTCATATAATCATGGAAGAAATAAAATATATAGGGCAAATTGTAAAGCATAACTTTGAAAGAGTTTACGTTAAATGATGATTGTGGAAATTTGCTTCCGTATATTCTCATGGTTTGATAAGAGTTTTTGAAATAATTGTATGAACTTTCAAACCCAGCGATTTTAATCTGTAAATTTTTGTCTCTTTTCTTAAGTTCGTTTATTATTGCTACCTCCCTCATTGTATGGCCGAGTCCTATTCCAGTAATTATAAAAAATATTTTCATCTTATTTTATAAAATTTTTCAGCATATTTGTAGCCTGCTTTTAGCCCAAATTTTTTAGCCCTTATATAGATAGGGATTATTGTCAGTAGTATGGAGAACCATTGGCTCTTGAAGATTGAGATTGCTTTAATTTTCTTTTTAAAATACTTTGAGATATCTACATACATTACTGGTCTGTTTTCAGGAAAGATGTTCCATACTTCAAAATTGAAAAGATCGTATTCTTTTTTTATTCCTTTAACTGCTTTTGTCACTATGTTATGGACTGCTTTATGATCTCCCGGGTGGTGTGGGTCTGTTTGCGAGTGAGTAAATATTTTTTCCGGGTTATATTTCCTTATTATTTTCCTTACTTTTGTGATTACCTCTCTGCTGCCTTCATACTCTTTTAATTTTGCATCTGGAAGTCCAAGAAATATGGCCTCTTGTGTACCTAAAAGTTTAGATGCCTCTTCTATCTCCTTAAGTCTTATTTCCTTTACATACTCTGGTTTTAGATGAGGCAGAGAAGCTTCTCCATAAGAAAAGATAACTACTATGACGTTTTTTCCTTCTGCCACATACTTTGCAATTGTTCCCCCCATTCCGAGACTTTCGTCATCAGAGTGCGCACAAAAGATTAGGATATTTTTTGCCATCAATATTACAGAGGAAATGTTGTATAAAAAGGTTGTGAAGCCTTATTTTTTAGCTTACGAAAAGTTTAAATAATGAAATTTTTATGATTTCTTTTATGAGAACAGAATTATATCTGTGGCACTAGTAAACTAATTCTTTTTTATAGCTTAAGCTTTATTATGTCAAACACAGGAGGAAAAAATGAAACAAGAAAATAAACAAAAAATAGAACAAAAATTAAATGGGGATTCTACTGATATAGCTAGAATTATTGCTCTTTCTGTTTGGCGTCTTTGCTAATAGGATATTAAATCCCCGAGAATTTTTTGAATCTGCTCCAACTAAATTAGAAGAAACTGTAGATGTAGTAAGAAGGGCATTCGGAAGACCTGAAATGAGCTATGAAGATATCTATGACCATTTAGCCTCTCCAGAAATATTATACTTAATTGAAAGTAGAGATAGAGAATTAATCGGAATGGCTGCTTACAATACATGTTTGTTGTCTGGTATTCCTTCTCTTGTAGTTGAAGGTGTAGCTATAGATTCTTCCGCTCAATCCAGAGGAATATTTCGGGAAGTTACAGATTTGGTATGTTCTGGAAAAAGTGTTGTTTGTCTGAGGACACAAAACCCAAACATGTACAGGGCATTGCAGAATTATTGCTATCAGGTATATCCCGGAGCAAATGGTATGCCCTTAATAGTGAAGTCTGTCCGCGATGATTTGTCGGCCAGATTAAAGTGTGCAGTAGATGACAAAGGAATTGTAAGAGGATATTACGGAGGGCTGTTCTATGGGGAAAAGCCATACCATCCAGAAGCAAGTCCTTTCTTTGAAAATACTCTTGGAATGGATTTAGAGAAAGGAGATGCTCTTTTGGTAGTGGGGTTAAAATGAAAGTAGCTGTTGTTTGCTGTTTGCATGGAAATGAGCCTTACGGCTTAGAAGTTGCAAAGGAATCAGCTCCTTCTTTTCCTTTTTTTATTGGAAATAAAATTGCTTTGGAAAGAAAAGTTAGACTTGTAGAAACAGATATGAATAGATGCTTTCCAGGAAAAGCAAATGGTAATTATGAAGAGAGAATGGCTAATAATTTAGTTAAAAAATTAAAAAAATACGACTATGTTATAGACTTACATTCCTCTTCTAATTACTGTCCTTTGTTTGGAATAATTACTAAACCAAATAAAGAAAAAATAAAGTTTGCTAAAATGTTGGGGCTGAAAAGATTGGTTATAATGCCTGAATTTTTTGCTAGTGGGAAAGCACTAATAGATTTTGTCAAATGCGGAATAAGTTTAGAAGTTGGTCCACATGAAAAGAAGGAAAATGTCAGGGAAGTCTTGAAAGCTATTGATAATTTTTTTAATAACAAAAATAATGGAAATGTAAAAATTTTTGAAGTTTTTGATATAATCAAAAAAGATTATTCAGAAGTGTTAATCAACAACTTTGATAAAATTAAAAATGGTCAAATTATTTCTAGAATTGGTAAGAATAAACAAACTTCAAAATTTGATTTTACTGCTGTTCTTGTGAATGAAGAATCATATGGAGATATACTATGTTTAGCTTGTAAAAAGTATGCGCCGGCTGGGATTTGAACCCAGGTCATCGGCTTGGAAGGCCGAGATATTGGCCCTTAAAGTCTAGCCACTGTACTACCGGCGCACATTTTTTTGTAGACATTATACTTTTTTAAATGTTTAGTATTTGCTGGATTTATTTCCTTGAAAAATCTTTCTATATCCTCCTTTTTGTAGATATAAAGATTTTTTCCGCTTATTTCACTATTGAACCCTATAATTTTAATGTATTTTTTATCTCATTTAAGAATAATTTGTCTGCACTTGATATTTCTATGACGATATCTTTTTTCTTCTCTTGTATACTGCCCCTAAACTCTGTACTGATCTATAAACCTTTATGTTACCCTTGTCTTACAGCAACCTTGTTGTCCTTAGTAATATAAACTACTAGTTTAGGCTTAGCCTTGCGTTTTTTGATAATTCTGTAAGCACTGTAAGAAACAGCCAATAGAAATCCAATTGCAATAATGATGAAGCTCTCTTTGTCAATTTCATTGATTTCTATTCCAAATACTGTAAACCCTGTTAATGCCTCTTCTCCTATTGTTTTTTCAACCTCTGAATCATTGTTTATTTCTTCTGTGACTGATGGCTCTTCTTCATCTCTGACTGGCTGGAGGGGCGGGAGTGTTGGTTCCACATTTTTACTTTCACCAGACTTTTTTGACTCTCGAGTTGCTGAGCCTGAGCCCTCAGAAGGTAGAGGGGATTGGGCAGGCAATTCATCCCCAAAAATTCCGTATATACTAAGGTGTTGGATAGCCATTTCTATGTAATTATTTGCTGTATCCACAGAGGAGTTTAATTTTTCCCACTCCAAAGATGTTTCATTATAGTAATATAGTTTTAGAGTAGACTCATCGAGATTGTTTAGTTCCTGGTCTGTGTAGTAAACCATTATTCTGGTAGAGTTGAGGAATTCCTTGGTTATGTTGTCTACAGTAAGGTCTATAAGGCTTCTCAAATGTTTTTTAAAGCTTAATGATGAGTTAGTGAACTCTTTTATTGTGATATTTGCGTTATTTACATCCTGGGATGTAGTTAGGTTAAGGAGAATATTCGACTTGTTTATTATTGTTGGCTCTAAATAGGATAGGTTAACCAGATCTGAGGTGTTTATCTCATAGTAAGTTTTAGGAAAAACCTTGTTATAACCAAGAGAGATGCTGTTAACCACCGGGGTGGCGAGAAGATCAGAGGATAAATTAGCTAAAAACCTTATTATTGAAACGTTTAAAGATGTTAAGTTTTCAGGAATCTCATTCCAGGTATTCCCCTTGTCTGAAGAGTATTGAAACTCTACAGATTGGTTGTTTAAGATATACAAAAATTCTATGGAGTTTAGGTTTCTTATGTTTTCAAGATCCTTTGTTTGTATAATTGAGGATTTAGGATAAGTGATACTTGTTGATGTATAATTTGTTATGTTTACAAGTGTTGCCTTGATAAAATCTATCTTTGTTTCTCCTTTCACGCTTAAACTAAATGAGCGTCTTGGAATTTCCATATTGGATAAGGTAAGGTTGTACCATCCTTCTTCTCCGGTGTATGATACCTCAGAATAATTAGAATTACATTCTGTGCTTACATCGCAGATTAAGAGTGTTGAGACATCTTCATCTGACAAGTACAGTGAGACAATATCGTTGTTGTATACTGAGTTGTTGAAACTTAGGTCTAACAATTCTCCTTCCTCTACTGTTAGTTCTGAATTGTCTTTTGTGTCTAATTTAGATAATTTATCTGAAGGATTATACCACGCTTTTACTAAGTTCCCCGCTGTTGAAGTTATGTAATCTATCTTTAGTTCTGGGGCTACTAGGCTAAACGAGTTTGATGGCGAGACTAACCCAGATATAGAGACTGTGTAGTTTCCTTCTTCTCCGTCATAATAGACTGATCCGTACCTTTGTGAATCACAAATTGTGTTTGTTTCACATATGTAGATGTCCATTGAGTCCCCTGAATGGATTGATAGTCCAACCTCATCTCCATTAGTTAAGGAAGTATTAAATATTAAGTTTAGTAGTTTCCCACTGGAAGGGGTAAACCTATTTCCGTCATATTTGTCCAGTTTTTCAGTTTTATCAGTCGGGCGGTAGTATACATAGTTGAGGGAATAATCATGGCGGTTTTCTTCAGCCCATTCATATATGTCTACTATTGGTTTTAAAGAAATTTGACTATTGTTTACTAATAATTCAGAATGGTTAAATTTGTATTCATTCGGATCTGAGAAATCCCAGGTTTTGTTAAGATTATTATATCTATAGTCTTGCCAACCGCTGTATACAACAAATCCTGTTTGGGCAGGTTTTATAATGAGGATTACAGAGGATAGGACTATTAATATAAACAAGATTATAGCAGCATTGTAGTACCTCTCCATTAATTATTAATGAGAATTAGTAGATATTTAAACCTTATTTTTCTATTAGCCCAATCTCATACCCATCCTGGGTCCTCTAGAAACACTAATTTACTGTCTGGACCCCTTTTGTGAATACTACCTACTTGTGGCCATGTCTTGTAAATCTTTTTATGCTTTTAACTGAAAAAGCCAAGTGGAACAAGTCTTCTGCTACCCTAAACGGTTTTATAAAAGGCATTAAGCTGGAAGCTCAAGAAAGATTTAAATAGAAGATGGTTTTTTTAATTTGGGATGGATAAGCAGAGTTTATTTGTGGTTTTGTTTTTGTCTTCTTTGGTAGTTCTCTCCGGGTGTACTTTTAGTAATTATTATGAATTTGAGGAGGGAGTATTCTGTTTAGATAAAGATAAAGACGAGTTATGCGATAAGGATGAACCTGAAGAATTAGAAATAGACCCTAAAAAGTTATTTGAATTTGAGGAGGGAAAGTTCTGTGTTGACGCAAATGACAATAAAAAATGTGATGATGAAGAACCTAAAGAGTCAATAACTTCTAAAGCTGTGGACAACTCAACTAAAGATGAAATTGTGGAGGTGGAAGAAATTCCGGATAATTCTGAAAAGACAGACCATGAGCTATGCTTAGAAAAATATGATATAACTCCTGGAACTTTAATTTACAGATACTCTTCATGGAATCCCTTTAAGAATGATAGTTTTGTAAATGATTTAAAGGAAGCTGGTTATGATGTTTATAAAGATAAAATAGGAACAGATGTAATGGAAACATATGATGCCAGCGACCTAATGAAAGAATGTTTTGCTGGGAAATATTCTGTTAAAGATTTCTTGCCTCCGGAATATATTTGCAGCAGCAACAATGATGTAATTAAAGATCCTAATTATTCAGACCTTAGGGTATTTGCAGAAGACTGTAAAGATGCAAATGTTATTTAATTATTTTCCGAACCTTCTTTCTCTATTTTTAAATTCCTCAATTATACCATTTAGTTCTTGCACAGAAAAATCAGGCCA
>Ga0209211_10009552_pt1 | contig 12892 bp, 12 predicted proteins | sample RifGroA2_FD_183992 | JGI IMG/M metagenome (GOLD analysis project Ga0209211, IMG submission 183992) | Groundwater microbial communities from Rifle, Colorado, USA - Groundwater A2 (SPAdes) (version 2) | ecosystem: Environmental > Aquatic > Deep subsurface > Groundwater | place: Rifle, Colorado... | reverse complement strand
TCGTATCACTTAGTAAATTACCAAAAGAATCAGTAAATTTGATTCAGTTACGTTTCTTTGAAGATTATTCTTTTAAAGAAATTGGGGACATATTAGGAATAACTGAAAATAATGCAAAAGTAAAAATATACAGGGTGTTAGATAAACTTAAAAATTTCATCAGGAAGGGCACAAAAAAATGAATACTCACAGAATCAAAATAGAAAAAGAAAATATTACTTCCGGTGAAATTAATAAATACAAGAATTTCAAAAGGCTTGTTGCCAATTATAATAACGTTACACAACCAATTGCCCGAAAGCGACTTAATAAAATAAGAAATAGACGAATATTCATGGCAATACTTCTTATAATTTTCATTTTATGGCTTTTATTTTCAGATGTTTTTAAAGAAGAAAAAAATATTCAAGAGAAAAATAAAACTGAACAACAACTAATTAAGAAATAATTGCGAAGTATCTCAAACACTATCAATTAAATAGTTTTTGAGATAAACATATACAATACAACAAAAACATTTTTTTTATAAATTCTGTATCTTTTTAGAAACTTCTGCATTATGATGATAAAGAACTAAAACTTTATCATTATGAAAACTTCAATTTTTTTAATAGGAATATTTATAATAAATCTTCCTGCTTTCAGCCAGACACAAGAACTAAAACCTACTGAAACTGGTGCTTTAGCAAATGTATTAGTTACCAATATGAGTGATAAACCGTCAAAAGGAGATAAGGTTTCTTTTATTGGTAAGAAAACCGGAAAAATAGTTTCTGGAGTTACAAAAAGCAATGGAAAATTCTCAGTTCTCATTCCTAAAGGCGATACTTACGAAATAAAATGTCAATCGTTTGAAAATGACGATAAATATAGCACTGTCGAAATCCCTAACCTTAAAGGGAATATGTCTTTTGATGTAGTTATTAAGTATGAACTGCCAAAAGTTTATCGACTGGAAAATGTTTATTTCGATACAGGTAAGTCAAGCCTAAAGCCAGAATCATTCATATCGTTAAACAATCTTGCTGAACTTTTACAATATAAGGAAGATATGATAATAGAAATTTCAGGACATACTGATGATGTTGGAGATGATAATGCTAACCAAAAATTATCAGAAGAAAGAGCCGTTTCTGTTAAAAAATATCTTATCAAAAAAGGAATTTTTGAAAATCGCATAATTTCAATTGGTTATGGAGAAAGTCAACCAATAGCTTATAATTCTGACTCTACAGGTCGTCAACAAAACAGAAGAACAGAGGTTAGGATTATTAAAGAATAATAAAATTAAAGCAAGTATCGTTATTATATAAAATCCCAAAGTTATGAAATCAAAATTAAACTATCACGGGAGGATTGTATCAAATACAATCATTTATACAGCATTTTTAATCATAGTTTTTCAATTATCATTTGCACAGAAAATAAAATTCTATGCCGATAAAAAAGCTATCCAATATGGTGATTCGGTTAAGATTTCATGGAACATCGCAAAGATTAAGAAAAAAACAGAGATTCTTCTTTCTGAAAGGAACAAAAGTAATATTATTGCAACTAATCTTGGGCAAAATGGCGAATTTATATTTGCTCCAACTGTTAATACAATTTATATACTTCAAAAGAAAAACGAAAATAGAAAAGAAACAAGAAGCATTAGAATAAATGTACATAAACCAGTTATTAAACTATTTGTTGTAAAGGATTCAATTAATGAAGGTGAAATAGCAACAGTTGAATGGTTTACCTCATTTGCAAAATATGTTTATCTGAATATTAATAATGATTCACTTCCTCCATCAGGAAGATATAATTTCAGATGCGACTCTACATTAAATATTGAATTAAGAGCTGTTAATAATCATGGTTATGAAACTTCAATGAAAAAAACCATTGTTGCAAAACCCAGCGAATATCTAAAAGCAGATACAATATTATGCAGAGGACAAAGTACATTGCTCTCATGGTCGTTTCCTTGCTCCAAAGAAGTTATTTTAAGAAATACAGTAGAAAAAATTTCTTCTAAAGGAGAAATTAAAATACAACCACAACATAATACAAGATATATTTTCGAAAAATATGACGAGTTTGGAAATTGTTCAGAAAAAAATATTTACATACGTGTTTTACCTCCCGGAACATTTAATCTTTCTGCACCAGAAGAAATATATATTGGCGAAAAAGTAGATATATCATGGACATTCAAATATAATGACACCGTTTCTATTGTTAATTTAAAGAAACATGTTCCGGCAACAGGCAGAATAATTATTGAGCCTATAAATGACACTGTACTTATATTTGCTTTTAAATATAATAATGAGATTCTAAAGATTGCTAAAAATATAAAAATAGTAGAAAAGCAGCTTGTTACCGATATTCGTTCTGTAAAAATGCTATTAAATGGAGAAAAAATATCTTTTGAAATTTTTGGTGTTGATAGAAGTAAATATCCCGATTCAGTAAAGCTCTATGTTATGGCAAGTGATTCAAAAGGGCATTTCTTGAAAGATGTTGCCAATATGAAAGAATATAATGGTAATAAGTATATCAGACAAATAATTGAGCAATATGAAGGTCAAAAATATCCAGTTAAAGATTATACTATTCGTGAAATATCGTCAGAAAATGATAGCTATAACATTTCATTTGTTTTGGATTACAGTGGTTCGATGTACGGCGATATTAATTTCTTGGAAAAAGCCTGTACGGGGATTATAAATAAAAAATATCCAAACGACGCATTTTCAGTCGTCAAATTCGATAGAAAAATTGTACCGGTATGTCCACTTATAAAATCAAAAGAACTTTTGATTGAGAATTTTAATAAATTTAAATACAGCGAGTTTGGAGGCAGCACGGCACTTTATGCAGGAGTTTGCAAAGGACTTGATTTGTTAAATGATTCAACATTAGGCAACAAAACTTCAAACAAATTACTTGTCTCTTTCACCGATGGTTACGAAAATGCTTCAGGGTATTTTTCAGGGCTCATGCCATGTACAGCAAACGAATTGGTAAATATTGCCAGAAAAACCGGTTCTCGTGTTAACTTTATCTCTTACAGAGGAGGAACAAATAAAAAAATGCTTGATTTTCTTTCATGGCTAACAGATGGAAAACATTATAATATTCGCAAACAAGATCAGGTTTCAAAGGTTTTCGATGAAATAAATCTGATTAATCATCATTATTATGAGATTACTTACAAGCCAATTGCCGGTGATGGACTAAGAGAAGTAAGCTTAGTTTATAACGACAATTCGGGAAACGAAGTTTCAACATTCAGAAACATTCAAATAGGTGAAAATTACGATGCTGAAAAATTTGATTATGAGACAAATACCTCGACTCCCAAAATGGCTCAAATTAATGATACTATAAAATCAGTTGTTAAAGGTAATGTTTTTACCACTCCGCAGATTGTAGCCCTTTTCGATTTCAATAAATCAGAGATACAACCTGAATATGGCGATAATATCAAGAAAATTGCTGTTATACTGAAAAATAATCCATTATACAAAATTGTAATTTTAGGTCATACCGATTTAAGTGGGTCTCAAAAACATTGTATGAATTTATCTGAACACAGAGCCGAAGCTGTGGCAAAAATTCTATCTAGATATGGTATTCCAGAAAACAGATACAAATGTCTTGGGCTAGGAAGAAATGTTCCTGTTTGGGATGTTGAACTGAACGATGAAATGTCGCACGAAAACAGACGAGTAGAAATTGTAATGGTTAAGTAAGCCGAAATAAAATTTTATTATCAGGTTATGCTGGTTTATTATTCTCAGCCGTTTGCTTTTCAATAAACCCATTAATAGAAGGATAAATTTTTAAAATAACTTTTTCTAGTGGGCGGTATAACAACGATTTATCTTTTGTTTCGTTTGAGAGAATGGTTGCTTTTTTATCAAAATTATTAATAAGAATAATTACAATTCCTAAAATCAACGAAAATTTTAAAATTCCAAAAAATACTCCTGCAATGCGATTAAAAATTCCTAATGCAGCTGCTTTAACGAATTTATCAATTAAGCGTGATAACAAATGAACTAATATAATTATAATTAAAAATGTAACTGCAAAAGATATAACTTCAAGATATTCAGGCTTTGTATCGAACCACTTTTTTATAATATCTGATGTGTAACCCGAAAGTTTAATAGCACCATAAACTCCTAAAGCCAAAGCTACAAATCCGGCTAATTCTATTATTAAGCCCTTTGTAAAACCTTTATATGCTCCCCACAGCAAAGGAATTATAATAATTATATCTAAAACCGACATACATAATTTTTTTTGTAAAAATAAAAAACGAAATTTACAAAATGGTTTAATTATTGATAAAAGTGAATTCTTTTTAAACGTTTTTGAAAAATGAAAACTAAAATCATATTATTTATTGCAATATTAGACTTATTGACGATAAATATATTTACTCAGACTCTTAAAAAAGTTTCAGATATTTCTGTGCCTGAAGGATATACAAGGGTTAAAAATCAATCAGCTTCAATTGGCGAATATTTTCAAAATCTGGATTTAAAAACCGATAACAATACCGTTTATTTATACAATGGACAGAAAAAATATAATCAATCGGCTCAATATACTGTAATAAAGATGGATATAGGCAAAAAAGACCTTCAACAATGTGCCGATGCAGTAATGCGTTTAAGAGCAGAATATCTGTACAAAACTAAACAATACGATAAAATTCACTTCAATTTTTTATCAGATAAAAAGCCCAGATATTATAACGATTATTGCAAAGGCGATTATTCGTATTCTAAATTTTTCAAATATATGGAATATATTTTTTCGTATGCAAACACAGGCTCGTTATTGGATGAATTACAGAAAGTTACTTCGTTTTATGATATTCAAACAGGAGATGTATTAATTCAAAAAGGGAATCCTTACGGACATGCTGTAACTGTTATAGATGTTGCAAAAAACGAAAAAGCTGAAAAAATATACCTATTAGCTCAAAGTTATATGCCTGCTCAGGAAACACATATACTGGTAAATCCAAACGACAATAAGTTAAGTCCTTGGTATAATGCAAATTCAGGCGATATAATCACAACCCCCGAATGGACTTTTTATAAAAGCGATTTAAGAAGATTTAAAGAATAATAGGAAATTAGGATTTAGAAATTTAGGATTTAGCTGCTTAGCCACAATTTAAAATGAACTTCAACCTCTTTAATACGAATAAAATATAAACAAATGAAAAGTACATTATTAATAATAAACACACGTTTTATCCCGAATTTCGGGAAGAGAATGATTATCAAGAAGAGATTAGCCACAGATTACACAAATTTACACAGATTAGAAACAACCTTTGGTTGTTTCATCAGTGTTAATTTTAGGAAAGAAATCTGTGAATAAAATCTGTGAAAATTAGTGCAATCTGTGGCAAACAAAAAACTTTAAACTAATCAAAATAAGATAAATATAAAAAACATAAACAGATGAAAAAAATCTACTTTAGTATTGTTTTTATTAGCCTGTTAGCAATAAAAATATTTGCTCAAAATTTATCAGTTACTGAAAATACAACTCACATAATTGATGAAAAAAATGAATTAATAGTTTATGGCGAAACCATTGACTTTATTAAATATACAATAAAGAAAGAGATTAAAATCAAAATCCTTTCGGAAGAAGGAATTAAGAAATATTCAAAATTTATTTTGCCCGAAACTTTCGACCCGAGTTATTTTTCACATTCTCCAAAAACAAGAAATTATTCGAATACATTTTCGGGAGTTGATTTTGTAACTTTTTCTAATAAAATTTCAGATAATAAAGGAGTTGAAAGAAAAGCAGAGTTGAAAATGACTGAAAATATTATTAAAAGAGTCAAAGAAGATAACCGATTTGGACCTTTTAAACAAATTGAATATTCAATTGGAAATTTAAAAATAGGAGATACATTAACCGTAAATTATTCTTACGAAGTTAGATATGATGAAAATTTCTATAATCTGAATTCGTTAAGAATATTTTTCAATAATGATGTTTTCAAAAAAAATTATTCTCTGAAAATATCATATAAATCAAACCTCGACGTTGATTTAACATGTTATAACGATGCCAAGCCCGATACAGTTATTGAACAAGATAACCTTAAAAAATGGTTCTGGACAAAAACTAACTTATCTGGATGCATTAACGAAGAAGGCAGCCGACCTTTTCTTTCATTGCCACATATTATATTCACCTTAAAACCAGCATCATTATTATATAATTTGCCATTTACTTTTAGAAACGAATACATTCCGTTTTATGCAATTTATTCTCATTTTCGTGAAAAAAAACATGCCGATATATTAAGGAGTTCGATTCAGGGAGTTAATACAAATCAAACATTACAAATAAATAGTTTTATTGAGGGATTAGTGAAAAACATTGAAAATGATAGCACTGGCTATTTGAAACTCGAAAAATTGCATAACGAAATTACCGATAATTTTACATTTAGCAACGACTTGGATTATTTTAAGGAACTTGATACTCGTGATGAACGAATTGGTGATTATTTATCGAAACGTCAAATTCGGGATATTAGCAGATACAATACTTATATAGCATTGATTACTAAAATAAATCTTGGGCATTTTACTGCTTATGTAAGCGATAAACGAATAGGTATAATTTCAGATAACTATTTTACTCCAATGTACGATAGCGATTATCTATTATGTCCAATACTGCCAAGTGGAAAGGTGATATATTTATATCCAAAGTCTGATGATTTTGGTTATTATTTAGATGAAATTCCATTTTATTTTGAAGGCACAGAAGCTCGTCTTGTAAACCTATCTGATTATATTAAAAAAGATGAGCCAATTAGCGACCATTTCAGAAAAATTACAACACCAATTTGTGCATTTAAAGATAATATTCGCACAACCAATGTAATGGCAAGTGTAAATACAGGCGATAAAACGGTTTCGTTTAAAACAAAAATCCTTTTATCAGGGCAATTTTCAACTCTAACAAGAGGACTTTATACTCACAATTATAAAGATTTGTCAATAAATACATTATACAATAAAAAAGTTTGGGAAATTAATGAAAATACAAAGCCTGATAAATTCAAAGTTGAATCTGTAAATAAAACCTTTCCTTTTAAAACTAATATTACTGCTGACTATACTTGCAATAATATAATCTCTTTAAATGGAGATACATTATCTCTTGATTTAACTAATTTTTTTAATCATATAATATCTGAAAATGTCAATGCCGATAACAGACAGCTTGATTTTTACACAGATTTTGTTTGCAAAGACATGTACAATTATATAATTAAATTCGACAAGGCTATACAATTGGTTTCAAATTCATTAAATACAGATATTAAAAACACATTCGGGAATTATATTTTCAGTTGCGAACAAATAGACTCAAATACAATAAAGCTTTCATCAATATTTAATATTACATCATATATAATTAAACCTGAGAACATTAATGATGTAAAATCAATTTATGATGCAATTGGGAAAAGCAATTCTGGAAGTTTGGAATTTAAGTTCTTAAACAATTAAGCTTTTAATTCTATCAATTTGCTTTTGCTTATTAACTTCGCGAAGACGATTTGCCGTTTCGGTAAAATAATGATGCCCAGATAAAAATTTAATTTGTAGATTATTCCAAGTATTATAATCATTTATTATATTCTGAGCGTTTAATTCTTTGTATAATGTTTCAGAAACTGGAATAAAGTCGGTACGTCCAAGATAATCTAAATCGGCATCACATATAATATTTTGCATTAAATTTTGTGGTCTTGGAGGTAGTTGAGTTGCCATTAAAACAGTACTGTAATATTCGTGATTTGGAGATTGAATAATGTGTCCTGCATCATGAAAAAGTCCGGCTGTTCTCATTAATAATAATTCCTCATCGTTAAGTCCCTCACTTCTACCAATTAATTCAACCTGAATTACAACATCTATTGTATGCTTAAGGTTATGATAAAATAATTTTTTTGGTAACTCTTTTTCAAGTTTATCAAGCATAAACTCTTCTAAATCATCATATTTAATAATTTGGAATCGAATTTTAAATTTTTTATTTGGAATTAAACCGGTATCGTCTTCAGAATATTCGGGGCGAAAACCCTTTACTGTATATAATGCCATGTCTCCCTGATATTTAACAGGAAGTTTTCGTATGTACTCGCATCTGAAAAATTCCTGAATAAGCTCATAAGTCATATCAGAAATTAAAATACGACTTGCATCGCTTGATGCTTCAATTCTACTTGCACAATTAACTGTTTCTCCTTTAATGTCATAAGAAATTTTCTTTTTACCAAAAGGGCTGGCAGTAACTGGACCAGTGTGTATTCCAAAACTTAAATCCCATATTTTTTTGTTATGACATAACGAGTCGTGCTGTAATTTTTTCATGTATTGCTGCATTTCAAGTGCAGCCATTACTACTTCAAATGGATTAGTTCTATTTTTCTTTGGAATTCCACCGGCAGAAATGTAAGTGTCGCCTATGGCATTAATTTTTTCAATATTGTATTTTGTTACAACAGAATCGAAATGAATATAAAATCTATCAAGTTCGTCAATTAAGGCTTCTGGGTTTTCAGTTTCAGCTAATTTTGTAAATCCTCTAACTTGAGAGAACAAAACAGTAACCATTTTAAACCTCAAAAATTTAGATTCTTTTTCTTTTAATTCTTTTTCTAATTTTTTTGGTAAAGCTTTAATCTCATCGCTATACTGAAGGTTTAGTTTTCTTAACTCATCGTTTTGTTCAACAGTCTCTTCATATTTCTTGAATAATTCTTCAAGCTCTTGCTTTAACTTATTATTTTCAGTTAATAGTTTTTGAAAATCATTCATTCGTATTCAATTTTTTTTTATTAATCATAAAATTATACGTAATTCGTCAAAAATGGTTTATATTTTTGAAAAAAAATTGAAATAATTATTAACAAATGCTAATAACTATTGCCGGGCATAATGGTTTTATTGGAAAATCTTTAAGTAACTATCTTATTATCAAAGGACATACAATAGTTAAATTTAACAGAGATGATTTTTTGAATAATCGTAACGATACTAAAATTTCAGATTCAGATATTGTAATTAACTTAACAGGTAAACCAATTATTGGAAGATGGACATCTAAATACAAACAAGAAATTTATAACAGCAGAATCAATACTACAAAGAAAATTGTTGAAATAATTTCAAAATCAGTAAAAAAACCAAAATTATTTATAAATGCTTCTGCAATTGGAATTTATTCAAATAGCGGAATACATGACGATTATAGCAATAATTATTCAGAAAATTTTATTTCTACTCTGGTTTCTGATTGGGAAAACGAAGCAAAAAAAGCTGAATTATATGGAGTTAGAACTATAATTACAAGATTTGGAATTGTTTTAGCTAAAAAAGGCGGTGCATTTCCTCAAATGTTAAAACCATTTAATTATTATGTAGGTGGAAATATCGGAACTGGAGAACAATATTTTTCATTTATTCATATTGACGATTTATTAAATGCTTTTAATTATGTAATTGACAATTCTGAATCAAATGGAATTTACAATTTTGTTTCTCCAAATCACATAAAAAATAAAGATTTTACAAAAGCGTTATCAAAAAAATTAAATAAATCGGCATATTTTAATATTCCTGAATGGTTACTTAAATTAATTTATGGAGAAGGAGCAAGTGTTTTAACCGATGGGCAAGCAGTAATTCCTAAACGATTAATTGACAGCAATTTCAAATTCAAATATCCAGATATAGAAAATGCTTTAAATGAATTATTACCTTAAATCCGCAGGATCTATGCTAAATCGCTGTTTAACAGTCAGGTGAAAACACCTGACTGATGCACCATGCCTCTTGTAGGTGTTTTCACCTACAAGTACTTACTAGTAAACTTTCAGATTTAAAGTATTAGAATAAATAAATTCATTCGCAATAGTCGGATAATATTTTGTGTGTTTACAATAATTGGAGGTTAGAATATAATTTTCTATTTGAAATTATACAGTTTCTGATTATTATAGAAACTGATTATTAATAAGATTCATCATTAATACTCAAAACGACTAATACCGACAAGCTAACGTTTGGCGCTTGGAAAAGCTGGGCGTTTAGCCGCAGGGAGTGTCAAACCGTTACCACTTTTGTACATTGTTGTCGTTGTCAAGTTGCACCACCCGCCCAGTTTTTGCCAAACGTGTGTTAGCTTTTAGTGCGTTTTTTATATGTCAAAAATGATAGAAATATTTTCTTTCACTTTTTCGCTCAAGTTACCCGGAAGTTCACCAACCTTTTTAATTAGTCTCCGATTGTCGATAGCTCGAATTTGATCAATCATAATATCACAATCTTCTTTAACTTTTGCTTGTCCTTTCTTTAAATGAACCCTTAAAATTTCACTTTTGGGTTGCACGTTAGTTGTAATTGGACAAATCAAAGTCGAAGGATGAGTTTTATTTAATAAGTCAGTCTGAGCGATTAAAACGGGTCTAACTTTTCCAGTTTCCGTGCCGTGTCTTGGGTCAAGATTAGCAACCCAAATTTCGAATTGCTTAATTGTCATATTCGTCTATGTTTTCAAATTCGGTAAGAATTTTCATAGATTCTTCTTGAACAAGCTTAGATTCAAATTCTAGTTTTTTTGAAAGAATTCTTTTCCTCTGAAGACGGTTGTAAAAAAGCAAAGCTTCGTTAATATAACGATTTCGAGTTTTTTTAAGTCTATGAACAACCTGTTCAGTTTCAGTGAATATTGAGTCGTCCAGTTTTAAAGAAAGTGTTTTCATTTGTCAAAAAGTTGGTATATCACAAAGGTATATACTATTTGTAAATTTTCCATGTGTTTCGGTGTTTTTCTTTTTTACGCATTAAAGCTAACGGTTGAAAGTTCTGAATAAATTCGAAAAAAATACAAATTTATTTTCAGTAATAAAACAAACGAGTTATGTTTTTTTTCCAAAGGGTGCAAGTCCCTTGGTCTTGGAATTATAGTCCGCTGTTGTTTTCATTTTCTATTTTCCGTTTTTGTCTAATGCTGTAAATGCTTCCTGCGATAAGCCCTGTCAGTCCACCTAAATAACTAAAATTATGCATTGAACCAACAGCAATAAAATTTTTCTTGTCAATTAGGTTGTCGGGTAGCCACCAATTTACCCCTGTGTCTGCTAAATACAACTTTCCATAAGCAAGCCCAATTAGTCCAGTTACAAAAGCAACAATAATAGTTACTATAATTGCTCTCATTGTTATTTTGAACATTTGCTTATTGTCTTTGTGAACCAAACCTACAAGTCCAAGTATTAGTCCGATTGGTAACCCCATCCACCAAGTCGCAAGAAAACCAACGCCTGCAACACTTAATCTCGGGTTTGGTAAAATCGCTTCATTTCCAAAATCAATAAAGCCGAATTGAATAAACTTGAATTTGGTATAATACTCAGGAGAAATTGTATAAGTTATTTGGTCGTGAATTACACCATAAATACCACCGATTAAAGGAGCAAGGGCAATGATTAAAGATAATGTCAGAAGTTTTTTCAATTCAGTTTGCTTTTACTGTAGTTAATAATTCGCTGTCGAAAATTGCTGCTGGTGAAATTACAATTTCTTCTGTTGGGATTTTGTCACCGTAACGTTCTTTCATTTTTTTCTTAACTGCTTCATTTGTCAAGTCGAAGTCGCTAAGCTTTTCAAGTTTACCAATTTCTATTCCTGTCGCACGTTGATAGATTTTCCAAATAAGTTCTGAGCAATATATTTTGTCGTCTGACCACTCAAAAGTCAGGTCATAGTTTTTACCGTTAAAGTTGTCGCCAACTTGTTTCATTTTTGCAAGTGTCGCAGGAGTTAAAACTTGGTCAGCGTTTATAAGTCTTTTGATAACATATTTTCCGTCTTTTCCCCGAGCAATCCATTTGTCAAGTGGTGTCCGCTTAACTAGTTGAACCGCTTCAAAAACATAAAAGTCGTTGCCGTCTTTGTAAATAAGTCCGCAATGAGAATATTTTGATTTTGTCGCAAGTTGAATGGCTTTGCTTTGTCCAGAAAGTGAGGTCTGAAAAATAAAGTCGCCATTTTTTAATTCGTCATTGTCGGCAAGTTGTTTTACTTTTGTTTTAGCGTTGTCAAGTCTGTGTTTTGGGTCGTAAAATTTTCGTTTTGCGTAAAATCCACCGAAAATTATCAGTCCTAAAAGTCCGAGTATGATTATTACTTTTTTCATTGTCTGTCTGTCGTTGTTATTCGGTCTGCCACGCTTGCAGGTAACGTTTTAATATTGGATTTGGCAGGCTTTTTCTTGCACAAACTGTCAAACCGTTAAAAAATTTGAAATTTGTTAGAAGTATCAAGTTGCCCATAACAGCCTGCTAAGTTCCAATATGGTGTTAGGCACAGGGATTATTGCTTTTTTGCTTTTTTACTTTTAATTTCAGTTTTTATAAGCATGGGAAGTTTAACTTTCAAAAAGTCATCAAAGTCACTTTGACCAATAATTGTAATTAAAGCCTCTGCAAGTTGATATACTTTAGTCTCTTTAAATGATGGCATAAAATGTTCTGGATGAGAGTCTGCTGCCTTTGAATTATTAATAGCATCTTTTAAATAATAGATAAATTTATAAGGATGGTATCCTCCTTTTTCAAATTTGGATATTTCAAATTTAAACTGGTTACAGTCAGAGGATTTTGAATTTCTAATATTTGCTTTTTTATGAAAATATAGCCAAACTTCAAAACATGGATTACTAAGAACAATGTTCCAATTTGTTTTTTGCTCACAATAATGAGCAATCTCCCTCAATTGATTTTCTGTCCATCGATCAACATCCATGACAAACCATAATTCGTCTTCAT
>Ga0209211_10009551_pt1 | contig 12894 bp, 12 predicted proteins | sample RifGroA2_FD_183992 | JGI IMG/M metagenome (GOLD analysis project Ga0209211, IMG submission 183992) | Groundwater microbial communities from Rifle, Colorado, USA - Groundwater A2 (SPAdes) (version 2) | ecosystem: Environmental > Aquatic > Deep subsurface > Groundwater | place: Rifle, Colorado... | reverse complement strand
TCTCCAGCACAGGGCAGTCTTTCTGGTCCTTCTCAACCTGATAAGACTTGGCTGCATGCGATATAACGAATTTGAAATTTGGCATAATACATCCCTTTTCTTCCGGAAGAAAAGGTCTGTATCAACCCCAAAAGAAGCGATTAGACTTTTCTCCCAGTTTTTCCAGCCGGGTTCCTTCCTATAGTTACCAGAAAAGCTTAAAAAAGAAAAAATTCAAAGCAGATGGATGCAAGTAGACGAGAAGAAATGGTTTTCAATGTTTCCTATGGCGGATGCCTGGCACTTTTTCAGCTTCGAAAAGAGGATTGCTGACAAGAAAACGAAGTTCCAGAAAGTGGACATAATCAAGAGCAAGCAGTTTGGCAAAATACTGTTCTTGGACGGCGATATACAGTCATCTCAATACGACGAGCATGTGTACCATGAGTGTCTTGTGCAGCCGGCGATGCTGCAGCATCCGAATCCAAAGAAGGTTCTTATTCTTGGCGGAGGAGAAGGCGCCACGCTGCGTGAAGTGCTGAAGCATAAATCAGTCGAGAAGGCTGTTATGATAGATATCGACGAGGAACTTGTAAAAATCTGCAAAGAACACCTTCCAGAGTGGCATCAAGAATCCTTTGATGACAAAAGAGCAGAAATCCTCTTCATGGACGCCTTCAAGTACCTGAAGGAGACGGAAGAAAAGTTCGACGTGATCATAGAAGACCTTCTGTCTCCAGACCTCGAGGCTTCTGAAGCGCTTTTCAGAAAGGAGCTTTTCACAGGCATCAAGAACGCGCTAGCAAAGGACGGCATAGCTGTCTTCCAGTCCGGTAGAACTGACATAGTCTCTGATACCGGAGTTTATTATAAAAAGTTCTTTGATCTCGTTTCAGGCTGCTTCAGGCACGCCAAGAAATTTCACGCATTCATACCGTCATTCTTCTTCACATGGGGCTACATCATGGCTTCCGGCTCTGCGCTCCAGGTTACACCGGAAGAAATAGACAGAAGAATAAAGGAGAGGAACCTAAAGCTGGAGTTCTACAACAGCACGACAGAAAAAATTATGTCATTCTTCCCCGAATGGAGAGAAATAAGTTAACCTAATTCTCTTGTACAATAAGTAAAGAATTCTATAATCCGCGTATTACTATCTGTTTCTTCAATTTCAGGGGTTTGAAATCTTTTGTAAGCTGTTCTATGGCAATCTTGGCTTTTTTCTTGTCGCCACACGAGAAGAGGTCTAGAGCGAGGTAATTATATTCAGGCCAGGAATGCATCGTTATGTGGGATTCTGCAAGCAGAACAACGCCAGTAACGCCACTGGGCCTGAACTGATGGTAATGAGACCTGATTTTTGTTAGTTTGGATTTTCTTATTGCTCTGTTTATAATCTTTTTTACTGTATCGGAGCGCGATATCAGTTCAGGATCGCAGCCATAGAATTCGGCTATTATCTGAATGTTCCTCAATTTACCCATTCTATTCTTTCACCTCTAAAGCAGGCACCCCATAATTCTCAAAAAGCTACGCTTTTTGGAATCTCGGAGAAGCGAAGCTTCTCCCAAGAAATTTGGCGCCAAAAAGTTCTCAACAACAAAAAATATTTGTGCTGCCAAGGATATAAAGTTTTTCTTTTCAGGAAATTCCTGTCAAAAAATAAATTTTACTTTTTCTGGTTCTCAAGAATTCTTTTCAGGTAGGGAATCAGGTATCTGCTCAATTTTTTCTTCTGCTGCGCGTCCAGGTACTTAAACCCCCTTATCATTTTCCTGCATTTCAACGATTTGCAGCTGCAGGCAAATTCGAACTCTTTATTGTCGTAATCGGTGGTGTCATAATCGAAAGTTATTTCATCACCCTTCTTTATATTCTTTATTGATATCAAATAGAAAATTTCCCCCTTTTTCTTTACACATGCAGTTGGATCGCAGCTGTGGTTTAGAAAGTTGTCTATCTGGTTTTTGCTGGACGCCCTGATGACTGTGTTTTTGCTTATTTGCAGGTCCAACGGGTTTGATTTTTCTTCTGGCACTATTTTTCCGGGAAAGTCCAGTATCTTTTTCCCGTTTTCTATGTTCTCGGCAGCAAAAACCCCTTTCTGATTCCCTGCCGCGTTCCTGACTCTCAGCTTCGCAAAAATCATTCAGAGGCCCCATCTAGGGTTGTATTTTCTCTTTATTGTTTTTATTTCTTCCATGACTTTCAATTCATTTTCAGCAAGCAGCTTGTCAAATCTCTTCAGCTTCCTGTAGTCTTCCTCTGTAATATCCGTGTAAAGCACGTCGGATTCATTGATTTGCCTGCCGATAGTAGGGCCTTCGATCGAAACAGCAATCTTGTCGCCTATCTTTGCTTCGTTTATGCTCTTCCCCTGAGACTGCACCTGCTTGATTTCACCTATTGGCTTATCATCTTTGAACAGCTTGTATCCAGGTTTCACAATGCCAGAAATCACGTCACAACCGACAATGGCCGGGTTGCTTGCACGAAAAATGCAACCCGGCAGGATTAATATCTTACCCGGCCTTGTTATTGTGTCAAGCTCTTTCTTTTTAGTGGCTTCTTTCTCTTCTTGGACCCATTTCTCGTATTCTTCGAGCAAATGATAGATAACATTCGCTGTCAAAACCTTGAGTTTCTTGTCCTGGGCAAGTTTCAATACTTCTTCTGAAGGATGTATGTTAAAACCTACAATTGCCCTGTTTGAAGGTTCGATATTTGCCTCTGCACTTATGACATGCTTTTTTGTTATGTTGCCGACTGTCGCTTCTCTTATTGGATGCTTGCTGAATATGTTAATCAGGGCCTCCAAGCCTCCAAGCGTGTCAGCTTTGAGGATTATCCCGTCTTTTTCTGTAAATATTTCTACTTCCTCAATCTCTTTTTCCAGCTCATTAAGCAGCATTTCTGCTTCTTCAAAGGTTTTTGCCGTTCGTATCTGCGATCCGGCAACAACTGTTTCCAGGCCGGGTGCTGCAATTTTAACCCCGGCTGCCGAGTTGACTTCTTCCACGTTCTTGAATTTCTTTTCAGTGCGCATGTCCCTGAGAGGCTCGGGCATGAGAAGCGCGCGTATTTTTGCTATCATAGGCGGCTTCGACAGCACCAAAAAATCATTCTTTGCAATCTTGCCGTCATAAATTATGCAATCTATCGCAGTTCCAAGACCCGTGACTTCCTTGACGTCAAGTATCATGCCTGCCGACTGTTCTGTCTTCTCCAGTTTGCCCTTAAGGAATTGCTGCGCAAGTCCGCTGAGAATTGCAAGCAACTCCGGTATTCCTTCTCCGGTTTTGCCGCTCAACGGGACGATTGTAACCGTCTTCTTGAAGTCCTGCACCCGGTCAAACCGTTCAGATTCAAACCCCCGGTGAGAGAGCTGGGAAACAACCTTGTAAAAACGCTCTTCAAATATTTCCTTTGTTACATCCTGCTGCCTCTGATAATTCTTCAGGAACGATTCGTCATGTGTATGCCATCCCTGTATTTTGTCTATCTTGTTAAGGGCCACAATAAAAGGCGTTTTTGTGTTCTTCAGGATCTGCATGCTTTCCTCTGTCTGCGGCATTATGCCTTCGCTGATGTCAATGACAAGCACTGCAATATCAGCAATAGATCCGCCGCGTTTACGGAGAGAAACAAAAGCCTCGTGCCCCGGGGTGTCGATAAACAGCAGGCCGGGGATAGAAATCTCGAATCCGAACATGTTCAGAATCTGCCCGCTTATTGTTTTGATGGTCTCAAGCGGAATTTCAGTCGTGCCTATTGTCTGTGTAATGCCCCCGGCCTCTTTTGCAGCTATGGCTGTCTGCCTGATGAGGTCCAGCAAAGTCGTTTTTCCATGGTCTACGTGACCAAGTACTGCAACTATCGGCTGGCGGAGCATAGTAATCACTGTAGCTGGATTTAATTGTCATAACAGTCTCAATAATTTTCATTACAACCAAGACTAATGCTTGTGAAGTATATAAGCTTCTTGTTTTTCCATCGAATTCTTCAGATGTTTATAAAGTTTCTATTAGTAGTATTTTTTGGATATGGATGCCGCTAACCCCTGAACAACAAAGAATTCACAGAAGAGTAATGGATGCAGCATCTAATGTGGCTGTCAGGCATAAACTTCCATATCAAGTTCATGTTCTCGTATCGGATCCAATAACAAACAAAAGATATGGCGCTTTTGTAGGTATCGAATATGTTGGAGAAACCAGACAGGCACAAGTTACAAGAACTTCAATTGGAGAGCTAAGAGAAGGAGCTACTCCTTCAGATATTGCAGACAATTTAATCAGGCGTAATCCCGGAACGCCTTTACTCTGTGACGAACAAACAGTCAGGGAAATTGGAGACAGTTCGTTAATCTTAGTTAGTGATGGCGGCCATTATAGGCTGACAAGCAGACCAGAAGGCGTACTTGAAATTTACCAAGAACATAAAACAGTTGAGCTGCCCACAGATAGCTTGCCGTCTGGAGTTCGTGGAAGAGCATTCTTGGAATAATCAAAGCTCTGGGAACCACAAAGAGATTTCATGCCCTGCTTCATCCGGATTGCCGGAAGCGTGGATAAGGTTGCGCACCGGCCTGTTTTCCCTGTTCGCTTCAAGTATGTTGTCTTCTCCAAAGTCGCCGCGTATTGTTTCTTTGTCAGCCGCGCTCGGGTCCGTGTAGCCCGTGATCTCGCGGGCGCGCTTTATGGCGTTCTCGCCCTTCAGGACAATAGCCACCACAGGCCCTTCGGTCATGTACTTGCGCAGTCCATGCACAATCATAAGCCCCTGTTTTCTGTAGTCCTTTATGGCATCACCGGCTTTCTCGCTCTTTTTGCCAAGCGATATCAAATATCCCTCGTCTTTCGTATAGTGCCTGCCGATAAGCTCTTGCGAGGCATTTAACATTTTCAGCGCAACGACGCGCAAACCGCCCTGCTCGTATCGCCTGATAATCTCGCCTATAAGTTTGCGCCGCACGCCGTCAGGTTTTATTATTATCAACGTTCTTTCAATCATAATCAGAACCATTAGAACAACTGAATTTAAATACGTTTTCTTATTTTCGCGACGAAAAAACCGCCAGTTTTGTTGTGTTGCGGATATATACGGATGCATTTCTGAATTTCTTCTTTAAACCTTCTATCATCCCATTCTGTTATCCCTTTAGCATGATTTACGTTAACATTTATTTCTTCGATTCTTGAATCAGAGAATTTATCCAGCAAATGATTAACAACAGCTTCGTTCTCTTCTGGCTGAAATGTGCACGTTGAATAAACCAAGATGCCGTTTTTTTCCAGAATTTCAAAAGCATGTTCTACCAGTTTCTTCTGCTTCTTTGCCAAAATCTTTACCCTTCTGCTGTTCCAGTGCCTGAACAGCTTTTCCTTCTTGTTGACCATTCCCGAGCCGCTGCATGGAACATCAACTAAAATTTTATTGTAACTGCCTTGGATTTTCCTGCCGGATTCGTTAATTATCCTGCATTTTATGCCGAATTTCTTTGCATTATATCTCAGGCGCATTATCCTGCGTGCGTCTATGTCGTTTGCAGTTATGTCAGCCTCGTTTTCTGTGAGAAAAGAAAGAATGTGCGTTTTGGTGCCCGGGGCGGCGCACATGTCCAGTATTCTGTCGTTTTTTTCCGGTTGCAGAGCAAGGCACGGGACGAGAGAAACCGGATCGAAGACGAAATTATTTTCTTTTTCAAGGCCTTCAGGAATAAAGTACGCGTTTTCGCACCACGGAACCACTTCCATCCCCAGATATTCCTTCGACAAGACGCATTTCCTGGATCTTTCTTCGTATATTTTCTCGTCTAAACTGAGTTTTTTCAGTGTATCAAGCAGCTTTTGCGGTATTTTCATCTTTTTTATAGATTAGTGAGAAACTTAAATTCATGGATGAAATGCCCTCTGACAAACTGAAAATATTCCTTTCAGAAAAGCACTTGCTTGACCTCGCTACTGTAACACCGGAAGGCTTCCCTCACGTGACGCCCGTGTGGTTTGAGTGGAATGGCAAGAAATTCCTGATCAGCACTACTCGAGAAAGGAAGAAAGCGCGCAATTTAATGGAAAACAACAAGGCAGGATTCTCAATAGCGCCGGAAGAATTGCCTTACAAGGCCGCTGTAGGCTATGGCACTGTTGAAATTGAAGACGATCCTGAGTGGAAGCTTATACGCAAGCTTTGCCAGAAATACCTGCCGCCAGAAAAGGCAGGCGAGTATTTTGAGCGGCTGAAGCAAATGGCCGGAAACAGAATCATACTGAAGCTCACCCCGTTATGGATGACCAGCTGGGAAGGCTAAAGCCCCTTTTCTTGCTCAGAGAAGCAAAGCTTCTCTGGCATCCCAAAGAGCTTTGCTCTTTGAGGATTTCAAAAAAGAAAGGTCTTTGTATTTCCCAAAGAAAACAAAGATCCTTTCTTCTATGATCAAGTAATAGATTGCAGAATAAGTATTAAAATGTTCTTCAGGCTCACGGGTTAAACCATATGGACAGGCAAAGGCTTCCCGGCTATTTCCATATGAAGTTCATTGAATCTCTCATAGGCATAACGATACCTTTCCCCATGTTTCCCGCGCAACAAACGCTCTATCTCCCCGCTTATCCGGTACGCGGGATATTCTTTTGCCGCATCCCTCAGAATCCCGACCGCTTCATCAACAAACCCTCTCCTTGCAAGCCTGCCTTCAAGTACGTAGTATGTTTGCAAAACGGATAAATCAGCCATAGGAATACTAGCCGCAGAAAGTTCTAAAATCTTCAGCCAGCCTGAAATTCCTGAGAAAAAACACTAAACAACAGTGTCGATGCAGACGCCTGCTGCTACTGTCTGGCCCATGTCGCGGATTGCAAACCTTGCAAGCTGTGGAATGTCAGACTGCTTTTCTATGATAACGGGCTTTGAAGGCTTCACCTTGATGACTGCTGCATCACCTGTTTTTATGTAGTCAGGATTTTCCTGGGCAACTGCACCGGTTTTTGGATCAAGTTTTTTCACTATCTCCGTTACAGTGCATGCAACCTGAGCTGTGTGTATGTGGAACACAGGCGTGTAACCTTTGCTGATCACGCTTGGATGATTCAATACTATGATCTGTGCAGTGAATTCCTTCACAGGCTTCGCTGCTGTGCTTGGATTGCAGGCAACATCTCCGCGCTTCACATCTCCTTTACCAATGCCGCGGACATTGAAACCGATGTTGTCCCCGGGCCTTGCTTCCTGGTGCTGCTCGTGGTGCATCTCTATTGTCTTTACCTCGCCTTTTGAACCTGAGGGAACGAAAACTACGTTGTCATTCAATTTGAGTATTCCTGTCTCGACTCTGCCAACAGGCACGGTACCTACTCCAGTGATTGAATAAACGTCCTGAATTGGCACCCTAAGCGGCTTGTCAATAGGCTGGTCAGGTTGTGTAAATGTGTCAAGTGCCTCCACTATTGTCGGGCCCTTGTACCATGGCGTCTTGTCAGATTTCTTTGCTACATTGTCGCCTACATAACCAGATGTAGGGACGAAAAGCATTTCATCGGTCTTGTAGCCGATGCCTTTTAGAAGCTTGATTACAGCTTCTTTGACCTCGTTGTATTTCTTTTCATCGTAGTTTACAGCATCAATCTTGTTGAGTGCCACAAGAACCTGGCCTACTCCCAGCACTTTTGCAAGATATGCGTGCTCCTTTGTCTGTTCCTGTATGCCGTCCTTGGCTGAAACGACAAGTATTGCAGCGTCTGCCTGGGAAGTGCCCGTGATCATGTTCTTTACGAAGTCCCTGTGACCGGGCGCATCTATAATTGTGAAGTAGAATTTGTTTGTGTCGAACCTTCTGTGCATGATGTCTATTGTAACACCACGTTCGCGCTCTTCCTTGAGCTGGTCCATGATGAATGCGAATTCGAATGTTTCTTTCTTCAGCTCTTTTGCCAGTTCTTTCAGTTTTCTCATTTCTTCTTCTCGTATACCGCCGGTGTCGTATACAAGCCTGCCTACCAAAGTCGACTTGCCGTGGTCAACGTGGCCTATTACTACAAGGTTCATGTGAGGTTTTGCTGCCATTTAAATCACTTATCAATTACTTTTGCGAATGCAAAAATCTTAACCGCCGTGTTTTTTAATCTCCTAAAAGTATGATGCAAATCCTTAAAAACATACCTTTGAAGACCAAGACCGGTCTCAAATCTTTACTACGATGTATGATCTATTTAAGGGTTTCGAAAGAGGAGTAGAAACCTGAGGTTTCTCTCCTTCTACATGGTGGAATCGAAGATTCCACCTGTACAGGTGGAGTTATACTCCACCATGTAACCTCATTTCCTAATAAAAATATATCAGCTTTGGAGAATTTTTTCGGGCTTTTCTCCGCCCATGCAGTATGTGCATGCAGGAATTCCTGCTACTTTTATCATCCTATCGTGCGGCATGAAGCCGAGGAAATCAGCAGGATGCTCCTTCGGGCCTGTGTGCAGCCTGATCTTTTCTGTGTCTCTGCCCCATTTTGCAGCGGCAAAATCATCAGAAGGCGGCATCGCAACGCCATAATGGCAGCCTCGCATCTCGCCGTTCACAACGCCGCCGATCATTGAAGTGTACAAAAGCAGCCCGTACCATCTTACGCCTTCATCGTATAGCTGCTTAAGGGCTACGGTTGCGTTCACGCCCCTTACATGGCTGTCTTCCAATATCACCACCCGTTTCCCCCGAAGCCTGCCTTTATGTTCAGGATTTATGTAAAGATTCGATTTTATTGACGCCTCCCTTTCCATCATCGTCGGCATCATGAAAGCGCGCCTGTCGTTCATCTTGTAAAATATTTCGGCAAAGGGGATTTTACTGGCCTCGCTGTAAGTGCGCGCCGCGTCCAGAGGCGAATGCGGAATAAAAGTTACATAGTCAACATCTTTTCTTGGAAACCGGAAAGCGCGGTGCAGTTCACGGCCGCATTCCTCCCTTACTGCCTGCGCAAGCCTGCCGTGGAATGTAGAGCCTGGTTTTAGCAGGTATTGCAGCTCAAATATGCAGCCCGCCGGCCTTCCTTCTGTTACCTGCTGCTGCTCGTATGCGGCTTTCGGGTCATTTGGTATGAATATCGCAGAGCCGGGGCTTATCTCTTTTTCAGGCTCGCCGCCTATCTCGCGTATAGCGATATCTTCAGAAGCAACGACAGTCCTTCCCTTTTTGTCCTTCCCTATCCAGCCCGGCCGCATTCCCAGAGGGTCCCGCAACACCCAGACGCCGCTGTCATCAAGGATGGCTGTAGTATATGCAGCAGGTATCCTTCTGATTATCGTTTCCACTGCCTTGAAACCTCTGCCTTCTTTTTCGTATAAAACAGGAAACAGCTCAGAATCGCAGTGTGTCTTAAATCTTATGCCGCTTTCGCCAAGTTCCCGGGAAAGTTCCTTGCAATTTGCTATTTCCCCGTTGTGCACGCTCGCAACCGTTGCGCCTAACGTTACAATATGCGTTCCATAGGAATACTCTGCCTCGCTGCGGGTATAATGCGGGTGGGCTTCGTGAAGTACCAGATTGCCGCTTGTCCTGTATCTTACGTGACCTATGGAAGGCTTCTCGTTTTTCCCTAGAATAGAAACAATCCCTCTTGGCTTGAAAGTATCAACAAGGCCGGCATATCTCAAAACAGTGATGCCGTTGCTGTCCCAAGCAGCCAGGCCAGCCATGTCCTGCCCGCGATGCTGCTGACGAAGGTTAATCTCGTACGTAGTAACAGGATCGAAAGAAACAGCTATGCCGCAATTTTCCCTAGGCTTGTCAATCAGAACCCACACCACACAAACTGTATGATAGATATTGTTCTTCGGGCTTTTAACACTATCTGTGCCATCTGCGAGGTGCATGATGGCTCTGATCCCTATCTCTTTGCATGTGAACAGGCTTGGCTTTAAAATCTTCCAGATGTCCTTTTTCGATACTGATGTACCTTATTATGTTCCTGAAAGGGCCGTGATCTTCATTGCATAGGAGAGATATTGCTTTTCCTGTCTTGCCGAAGCGCGCAGTCCGGCCTATACGATGTGTGTAGTCCAGCGCATTCTTTGGAATATCATAATTGAAGACGTGAGAAACATTCTTTATATCCAGCCCTCGTGCTGCGACATCAGTGGCGACAAGAACATGTATCTTTCCCCGGTGAAAACCTTCCAGAATCCTTTCTCTTGCACCCTGGGTGTGGCCGCCGTGTATTGCCATTGATTCTATATTCTCACTTTTCAAATAACGGTCCACAAAGTCAGCTGCCCTGCGGGTGGCTGTGAATACTATGGCAAGTGATGGATGTTCTTTCTCTATGAGATGCGACAGCAGCGAAAGTTTCTCATCACGCCTCACGTCGTAGTAAATGTGCTTGAGAAGATGTTTTGAAATATGACGCTCAGTTGTGATGCGCACAGGTTCCCGCATATATCGCCTTGCAATTCTCACTATTTCGTCTGGCATTGTTGCTGAAAACAGCATGGTCTGCCGGTTCTGCGGTGTTTGGGATATGATCTGCTTGATATCATCGATGAAACCCATATCAAGCATCCTGTCTGCTTCATCCAAAACTAGAATCTTGACTTTGCCCAGACGAAGTGCGCCTTGCCGCATGTGATCCAGTAGGCGGCCAGGCGTGCCCACAACTATCTCAGCTTGCCGGATCTGCATTATTTGCTGCTCATAGCCAACGCCTCCGTAGACTATCGCTGTATTCAGGCCGACATACTTCGAGAATTTTTTCAGTTCGTTTCCAACCTGATTTGCCAGTTCCCTTGTCGGCAAAACAACAAGCGCCTGAATCCCGCCGCCTTTTGATGTGCCGTGAATGAGAGGCGTTCCAAATGCTGCCGTCTTTCCTGATCCTGTCATGGCTTCACCAATGACGTCTTTTCCCGCAAGCCCCGGCGGTATTGTCTTTTCCTGAATAGCGGTCATTTCAATGAAACGCATTTCATGCAGCGCTTTGAGAATGCGCTGGTCTATCTTGAGCTCTGAGAATTTCATAACTATCAATTGATTATACGCCTTTTAACCTTTATAGTCATGCAAAGAAAGAATCGATATATACTTTCTTTGCTGACTATATGTGAAGCAAATAAATTATATCCTGTTTATTTATTTGCTTCACTATAACAATCTGTTCGTAAATACATGTTGCGCGTGTTTTTATCTGGGATGAACGCTCCATTATGTTAAATAACATGGTTATAGTTGACCAACTTAATATTCAGGATATTATACAAGTTGGTCAGCATATAGCTAACCAAACAAACAGATATTATATTTCGGTTAGCTATAAAACCATTAAACCGGAGGCATTTCCTTTGACATGCCCTTGCGCTCCCGGATGCGCTGGACAACCTGCATCTTAAGATCCTCAGGTATTCTTTCAAATGTCACATCAATAAGCGAATAAAAGCCTTTGCCGCCTGTTGCACTTTTTAACTGCGCTTCAAACCCGAACATCTCTCCAACAGGCATCTTGGCTTTGATAACAGCAACTCCCAGATCGATACTTGTATCAAGTATCTGTCCCCTGCGATTCTGAACCTGATTCATTGCATTGCCTACAAGCTCTTCCGGCACGTCTACTCGTATTGTTTGCACAGGCTCAAGCAGGGTTGGTTTTGCGTTCATTATCGCTTCTTTTATCGCGTCGTTCACTGCGGGCAGTACTTGCGCTGGCCCGCGGTGTATTGCATCCTCATGAAGTTTTGCATCGGTGATCTTTACCTTGAGTCCTTGGCAGGGTTCGCCGCATAGCGGTCCTGAATCCATGACATTTCCGAAGGCCTCGATAACGAGCTCTATTGTTTCATTGAGGTATTGTATGCCTTTTGTAGCGTCGATAAAAATATTCTTGTTGTGGATATCATGAATCTTCTTTGCTTCGTCCCTGCCCATGCCGTACTCTACAGCCTTTTCTGTCACGATCTTTATGTACTTCCTGACATTGTTCTCAGGTATTTTGCCCTCAATAAGCGCTTTGTAGACTTCATCCTCCAGGGGTTCAACTGAAAGATAAAACCTGTTGTGCTTGTTGGAAGATTTGCCTTCCATGACCGGTGATGCCTGCCTTGCAGTTTCACGGTAAATCACAATAGGCGTTGAAGTCCTTACTGCTATGCCTTTGTCTTTCAGCGGCCTTTCTATCTTTGCATCAATATGCAGTTCGCCAAGACCCGAGACTATGTACTCGCCTGTCTCTTCGTTTATCTTCACTACAAGCGTAGGATCTTCACGAGAGACTTGCTTCAGGAACGTAATGAGCTTTGGAAGATCCCTTGGATCCTGGCAGTCTATGCTCTTTGTGACGACAGGCTCGAATATGTGCTTGATTGCCTCGAAAGGTTCCATTTCGCGGTCTGCATCGCATATTGTTTCGCCTGAGAAGGCGTCTGTCAAGCCTACAACACCTACAATATTCCCGGCAGGTATTTCTTCCATCTGTATCCTCTGAGGACCTTTATAGATTGAAACTTGCTGGACACGCCTCGTCTGATGCTGCCCAATAAGACGGGCTTCAATGCCCCTTCTTATTGTGCCCGAAAACAAACGGCCTGCAGCAACAATGCCTGCATGCGGATCAGGAACTACCTTTGTGATTATCATCGCCAGCGGCCCATTAGGGTCCTTGGCGAGCATTGATTTGCCTATTTCTGATTCAAGATCACCGTGCCATATTCTTGGTATTCTGTATTTTTGCGCATCGTCAGGGTTCGGCAGGTGTCTTATTACCATATCAAGAACAATCTTATGCAGCGGCGCAATCTTAGCAAGCTCTGAGTCTTTGCCCTGCGAAGAAAAATCTATTATATCCTTGAAGCTAATTTTTTCCTTTTTCATGTAAGGAGCAAAAATAGCCCATTTCCTATAAGCAGACCCGAAAGCAACTGAACCGTCTTCTACATTCACGAA
>Ga0209211_10009550_pt1 | contig 12896 bp, 10 predicted proteins | sample RifGroA2_FD_183992 | JGI IMG/M metagenome (GOLD analysis project Ga0209211, IMG submission 183992) | Groundwater microbial communities from Rifle, Colorado, USA - Groundwater A2 (SPAdes) (version 2) | ecosystem: Environmental > Aquatic > Deep subsurface > Groundwater | place: Rifle, Colorado... | reverse complement strand
CGCCAAGGTCGACATTCCATTCGACCACTTTCTCTAACATAATGAGATTATTGTCATGGTCGGCCCGCGCTGATATTCGTCTCGTCAGACTCATGGGAAAAGACGGACCGCCAAGCATGGCAGATGTAGCAATCACCCAATCGGATGACCGCCCGAACGAATATGTTCCTATGAGTTCCATGGGGCCTCTCCTGAAACAGACGACTGCACGACTCTTTGAGCCGGCATTACGCAATGTCGAGTATTTTCAGCGTCGACTCAAAGCGTTCGCCATCATCGCCATCATTGCGTTTCCTTTTTACTACTACGTATGGCACACAGTCTTCCCTCAACCCTACGAAAACCTTACCCTCCGGCTAATTGGTGCTGCCCTGTTCGTGCCGATCCTCTACAGCAACCGGTGGCCTGACCGATTGAAGCAATACCTGCCGCACTATTGGTACTTCTCCCTGCTTTACTCCCTGCCGATCTTTTTCACATTCATGCTGTTGAAGAACAACGGCTCCGATGTGTGGATTGGATCGGCTCTGGTGGCTGTCTTCATAATGATCCTGCTGCTGGATTGGGTCACCTTGATCGCACACTTTGTTCTCGGCGTTGGCTTGGCAGCGATTGCCTTTGCACTGACCAGCGACACATCGCTCGTTACGTTTGAACACTACGAGTATCTGGCAATAGCGCTGTTCGCAGTGGTGATTGGTGCCGTATCCAATTACGATAGCGAACGCATCCGCATCGAGCAGGAACGAGCGATGCTTGCAACGGCTGGAAGCATTGCCCATGAACTGCGTACCCCACTTCTAGGCATTCGGGCCGGCGCCTCCGGCCTTGCCAAATACCTGCCGACTTTGATCGAAGGTTATCAGTTGGCACAACAGCACGGATTACCCGTAACCGTCATTCGAACAGCGCATCTCGACGCACTCAAGGGAGTACTTGATCACATCGACGCCGAAGCCTATCACTCAAACGCCGTAATCGATATGTTGCTGGTGAACGCCAGACTGTCAGGCACCGCCAGTCAGCATCTAACCATCTGTTCAATGTCTCGATGCGTTGAAATCGCCTTGCAGCGCTATCCATTCTCCGACGAAGAGCGGGCGCTGGTGTCATGGGAAAAGAACGAGGACTTCACGTTTCGCGGTGTCGAACTGCTCACTGTCCATGTCCTGTTCAACCTCATCAAGAACGCATTACGTCACATCGCCAAGGCGGGCAAAGGTGAAATTGCAATCCACGTTCAAGCGTCGCCAGAATTTAATCGCCTGATCTTTCGCGACACTGGCGGCGGCATCCCCCCCGAAACCCTTTCCCACATTTTCATGCGTTTTTACACATCCTCCAGCAGTAGCGACAGCGTGCTCGGCGCCGGAATCGGTCTCGCCTTTTGTCGCGATGTAATGCATGCATTCGGCGGTACTATCGAGTGCGCTTCTGACTACGGGGAGTTTTCAGAATTCGTCCTGACCTTTCCACAAATATGAAACCTTACGCCATTCAGCCGTTCTACTTCCCGACCACGGTCGCTTTCGTGGATGACAGCGCCCAGTTCCTCTCCAACCTGAGCCTGCAACTGGATTCACGACTGGCCTTTCGACTGTTCCACTCCCCATTTTCTGCCCTGATCGCACTGAATAGCGCCACTTCGGTTCCGCCCATGGTCGAGCAATTCTTTTCGATCTATCGTCATCGCGGAGACACGAGCTACGCCCACCACGTGATCGATGTCAGCCTGGACATGATTCACAGGGAGGTCCATAACCAGCACCGGTTTGAGCAAGTATCGGTCGTGGTGGTGGACTACGACATGCCAGAGATCGATGGACTCGAATTCTGTCGCAGCCTCAAGAATCCGGCGATCAAGAAGATTCTGTTGACCGGCAAGGCCGATGAACAGATCGCTGTGCGCGCCTTCAACGAAAAAACCATTGACCGATTTATCCGCAAGCAAGACAACGACGTCATGGCGCTGCTCAATCGCACCATCGCCGAGCTGCAACAGGAGTACTTCCATCAGATCGAGAATATGCTATCCGACGCACTTGCGGTTGGTTCCCATCTATTCCTGCGCGATCCAGAATTTGCACAACGCTTTCAAAAAATCCGGAAAGACCTGGGGATCGTCGAGCACTACCTGTCCTGTACGCCGGATGGCATCCTGATGCTCGATATGACCGGTACAGCCCATCTGCTGATCGTTCAGACCGAGGAGATGATGCAGGGACTCCACGAGATCGCTTATGACCAAGATGCCCCGGACGGGCTGCTGGAACAGCTACGTAGCGGCCGTTCGCTTCCCTACTTCTGGAAAACCGCCGGCAATTACTCGCCAATATATGAGGATTGGCAGACGTACCTGCATCCTGCGACGGAATTCAAGGGCAAAGACTGGTACATCTACACTGTGATCAAGAACCCCGATGCGTTCAACGTAAAGTACGTCGTTTCCTACAGCGAATATCTTGACCGCCTTGACCGCGAGGCAAAGCAAGGGATCACCAGTACTGCGTGATCTCCTTGCCCACCAGGTATTCAAGCCGCCACGACCTGCTGTCGAGCCTCATTTAGCCATCTCTCGCCGGCTGACGAAGCACTGGTCTTGCCGCGAAGCTTGCGCCGCGTCGAAGACCAGTTGGCCAGATCGACCTCGTCTCGAATATCGCGACAAACCTCGACGATACGTTCAAGGTCTGCATCCGCCAGCTCGGCATTGATGGAGAAGCGCATCAGCGCCCGATTCTTGGGAGTGGCCGGTGCACAGAATATCGATCCGAATATGCCCCGGGATTCGAGCGCATCGCGCAGAACGATAGTTTGCTGCTCGGTACCGGACTCCAGAGAGACAATCTGCGACTGGCTATCGTTAAGGTTGTAGCCAAGGTCGTCCAGACGGGTCCGCAAATACGCGGCATTGGCATGCAACCTTTCCCGTCGCCACCCCTCCTGCTTGATAACGCTCAGCGTTGCATCCAGCCCCTTCACTTCATGTGGAAGCAACGTGGAACTAAAGATCGCAGGGTTCGATTCAAACTTGAAATACTCGTTGAATCGCTTCGAGCAGGTGATGAAGCCTGCCCGCCCCGCGAATGCCTTCGCCAGGCTCGCCGTACGGAAATGAACGCGGTCGGCAAGGCCAAGCTCCACCACTAGTCCTTCGCCATTCGGCCCATGCGTTCCCAGCGAATGGGATTCATCGGCCACCAGTACGCACCCCTGGGCTTCACATATTTCCACAATTTCCTTGAGCGGAGAAAGACTGCCCGTGGTGCTATAGACTGAGTCAACCACAACGATGCCCGGCCCGTACCGCAGGATTTGTCGCTCGAGATGTTCAACTTCGTTGTGGATGACCGTAATCGCCTTGGCTCCAGCACTCTTGATCCCCTCCCACAACGACATGTGCGCCATCATGTCGGCATAGACGGGAGTTTGGTCATTGGCGATCGCCTGAAGCAGCCCGGTATTGGCGCAATAGCCCGATTGACACAGGACGCCGGCTTCAGCGTGCATAAACTCGGAAAGCCTCTCCTCCAAGTCGATCTGCGGACACGATCCGTGCAGAAAAATACCCGACATCAACAAACCGTTGCCGTCACTCTCGATGCTATCGGACATGGCAGCCAATATTTTGGGATGTTGTGCCAGCGACAGGTAGTCGTTGCTGGATAGATGGAGAGCCCCAACGCCCGGAGTACTGCCCCGCATGATGTGTCCTCCGTCCCAGGTGTTCTGTACCCGCTCTCGGTAGTGCTTTTCCACGCGCAGGGATATGAATTCGGGAACCTCGGCATTGCGAAAAAGCTGGACGGGCCGGAGATTGGTTACGTTGCTTTTCATGATGATGCATTCCCCCTATGGTTGGTTGCTGAAATGGAATCGTGTTGCCTGGACATTTTGGCGCAAACGGTAGACAGCGAGAAGTCAGCACCATGATTTGGTCATTCCGCAGCGCAGCCTGCCATTGAAGAGAAGGTCGCTTCAGCCCCGATAAGCCACATGTCATTTCTGACAGTAGGAATGCCCCTGAGTTTTCTGTAGGCTCATAGGCCACTTAGATCAAGTCAGCCGAGCACGTCAGGAAACCCCATGCGGATACCTATTGGTGGCAGCAGAGCAGGCAGATTGGTCATCTGTTTACCGTAGGAAACCCGTGAACAGCCAACACTACGAAGCGGCAGTTCTCATGCCGCCCAATCTCGTTCTGTGCGATTCAGCCCGGAATGGTTCCCGGTACAACGTCGGCCGTGGCTGGCTTCGGGTCAGGGGATCAGCACCGCCGCGCCCTGAAGGCGGCCCGCGCGCAGCGCCGCCAGCGCTTCGTTCGCCTGCGCCAGAGGAAAGCGCGTCACCTCGGTTTTGATCGGCATCGTCGCCACCAGCGCGAGGAACTCCTCGCCATCGCGGCGCGTGAGATTGGCCACCGACTGGATGCTGCGTTCGCCCCAGAGGATGGCGTAGGGGAAGGCCGGAATGTCGCTCATGTGGATGCCGGCGCAGACCACCTTGCCGCCCTTGCGCAGCGCCCGCAAGGCCGCCGGCACCAAGGCGCCGACGGGAGCGAAGATCAGCGCGGCGTCGAGCGGTTCGGGCGGCGCCGACTCCGCCGCGCCGGCCCATACGGCGCCGAGCGAACGGGCGAACGCCTGGCTGTCGGTGTCGCCCGCGCGCGTGAAGGCATAGACCTCCCGCCCCTGTTGCACGGCCACCTGGCAGACGATATGCGCGGCGGCGCCGAAGCCGTAGATGCCCAGCCGGCGCGCGTCGCCGGCCATGACGAGCGCGCGGTAACCGATCAGGCCGGCGCAGAGCAGCGGCGCCAGTTCGGCCGCATCGCGCTCTGCCGGCAGCGGGAAACAATAGCGCGCGTCGGCCAGCGCATGCGTCGCGTAGCCGCCGTCGATCTGGTAGCCGGTGAAGCGGGCGGCATCGCACAGATTCTCGCGCCCGGCGCGGCAATGCCCACACTTGCCGCAGGTATAACCGAGCCACGGCACGCCGACGCGCTGGCCCGCATGCAGTTCCGTCACGCCGTCGCCGCATGCGGCGACGCGGCCGACGATCTCGTGGCCGGGAACGATCGGATAACGGATCTCCGGCAGTTCGCCGTCGAGCAGGTGCAGGTCGGTGCGGCAGACGCCGCAAGCCTCGACCGCGATCACGATCTGTCCGCGCGCCGCTTGCGGCAACGGCAAATCCGCGGCTTGCAAAGGCTGGCCCGCAGCGGCCAGTCGCATGGCATGACAGGTCGGGTTCATCGCATCATCTTAGGTGATGCGGCGAAAAAATGTTGGCGCGGCGGGGTGGACTTTTTTCGCAAACCTTCGTTTAGAATCGACACGACTCCATAAGGGGATGCCCATGCTTCAAGTCGGTCAGACCGCGCCGGAATTCATCTTGCCGGATGCGGACATGGAACTCTTCGATTCCGCCACGCTGCGCGGCAAGCATCATGTCGTGCTGTTCTTTTATCCCAAGGACGGCACGCCTTACTGCACGCAGGAAGCCATCGAATTTTCCGATCACGAGGAGGAGTTCCAGCGCCTCGGCGCGGTGATTCTCGGCATCTCGCGCGACGATTGTCTCGCCCATGCCGAGTTCGCCGACAAGCACGGCATCTCGGTGCGTCTGCTGTCGGACATCGACGGCAAGGTCGGACACCAGTACGGCGTCTACCACTACCGCGAGCACAACGGCCACAAGAAGCTGACCGTGGTGCGCTCCACTTTCGTCATCGACAAATACGGCGTCGTCAGGTACGCACTCTACGACGTGAGTCCCAAGGGCCACGCCGCCGAAATTTTCCAAATCGTCAAAGGACTCAACCACTCATGCAAATCGCCAAAGACACCGTCGTGACCCTCAACTACCGCGTCACAGACAGCGACGGCAATCTCGTGGACGAAGGGCATGAGCCCCTGGTCTATCTTCACGGCGGCTACGGCGGCATTTTCGGCAAGATCGAGGAAACCCTGCAGGGCAAGGAAGCCGGTGCGGCTTTCGACATCAGCCTGGAACCGACGGACGCCTTCGGCGAATATGACGCCGAACTCGTGATGATCGAACCGCGCAGCCTCTTCCCCGACACCATCGAGGTCGGTATGCAGTTCGAGCGCGCCACCGAAGAGGGCGACGACGACGAACTCTTCACCATCACCGACATCGCCGACGACAAGGTGGTGGTGGACGGCAACCACCCGCTCGCCGGCATGACGCTGAAGTTCACCTGCACCGTCGCCGACGTGCGCTCCGCCAGCGCCGAGGAGATCGCCCACGGCCATGTGCATGCGCCCGGCGGGCACCACCACCACTGATCGATCGGGGTTGTACGGCCGCGCCTCGATTTAGACGCGCGACGTTACATCCCGCTTCATTGTTCGGCCAGCTTCCTGAGCTGGTAGAGCCGGTCGAGCGCTTCGCGCGGCGTGAGCGCATCCGGGTCGAGATCGCGCAAGGCGTCGACGGCCGGATGCGGCGCGGCTTCAACGGGCAGGGGAACGGCGGCGAAGAGGTCGGGCTGCGGGCCGGCGGCGATCTCGCGGTTTTCGAGCCGCGCCAGGTGGCGCTTGGCGTCGCGCACCACGCTGCCCGGAATGCCGGCCAGCGCCGCGACCTGGATGCCGTAGCTCTGCGAGGCCGGCCCCTCCTCCACCGCGTGCATGAAGACGATCCGGTGGCCGTGCTCGACGGCGTCGAGATGCACGTTGGCGCACTCGGGATAGTCCTGGGAGAGGCGCGTCAGTTCGAAGTAGTGGGTCGCGAACAGCGTGTAGGCGCGGTTCTTCTCGATCAGGTGGCGGGCGATGGCGAAGGCGAGCGCGAGGCCGTCGAAGGTCGAGGTGCCGCGGCCGATCTCGTCCATCAGCACCAGGCTGCGTTCGCTGGCGCCGTGCAGGATGGCCGCGGCCTCGGTCATCTCGACCATGAAGGTGGAGCGGCCCGAGGCGAGGTCGTCGGCGGCGCCGATGCGCGTGTAGATCGCGTCGAGCCGTCCGAGGCGGCAGCGCGCGGCCGGCACGAAGGCGCCGCAGTGGGCGAGCAGCGCGAGCAGCGCCACCTGCCGCATGTAGGTCGATTTGCCGCCCATGTTGGGGCCGGTGATGAGCAGCAGCTTGCGGGCCGTGGCGAGGCGCGCGTCGTTGGCGATAAAGCTGTCGACCTGCCGCTCGACGACGGGGTGGCGGCCGGCCTCGATCTCGATGACGGACTCGTCGCAGAACTCGGGCCGTGCGTAGTCGTGGCGCAGGGCAGCCTCGGCGAAAGCGGCCAGGCCGTCGGCCAGCGCAAGCGCGCGCGCGATGCGCTGCAGATCGGGAATCCACGCCGCGAGCGCATCGAGCAACTCGTCGTAGAGCCGCTTTTCCAGCGCCAGCGCGCGCTCGTTGGCCGAGAGCGCCTTGTCCTCGAAGGCCTTGAGTTCGGGCGTGATGTAGCGCTCGGCGTTCTTCAGCGTCTGGCGGCGGCGGTAGTCGTCGGGAATCTTGTCGACATGGGCGTGGGTGATCTCGATGTAGAAGCCATGCACCTTGTTGTATTCGACCTTGAGGCTGGCGATGCCGCTGCGTTCGCGCTCGCGCGCTTCGAGGTCGACGAGGAAGGCGCCGCAGTTGGCCTGCAGGCCGCGCAGCTCGTCGAGTTCCGGCGAATGGCCGGCGGCGATGACGCCGCCTTCGCGCAGCATGCTTGAAGGCTCGGGCGCGACGGCGCGGGCGAGCAGCGCGTGGCAGGCGGGCGGTGCCGCGAGATCGGCGGCGATCCGCGCCAGCAGTTCCGCCTGCGGCCGGCCGAGGCTGGCGACGAACTGCGGCAGGCCGGCCAGAGTATCCCGCAGGGAAGACAGATCGCGCGGCCGGGCGTTCCGCAGCGCGATGCGCGCGGTGATGCGCTCGACATCGGCGACGGCTTTCAGCGCCTGGCGCACCTGCGGCAGGGCGCCGTCGCCGCGGTCGCCGAGCAGTTCGGCCACCGTCTCATGGCGCGCCGCGGCCTGCGCACGGTCGGCGAGCGGATGGTGCAGGCAATGGCGCAGCCAGCGCGAACCCATGCCCGTCATGCAGGTGTCGAGCAGCGAGAGCAGCGTCGGCTGAGGTTGGCCGCGCAGCGTCTCGGTGATTTCGAGGTTGCGGCGCGTCGCCGCGTCGAGGCGCAGGTACTCGCCGTCGAGCTCCGCGACGACGGCGGTGATGTGGGCGAGCGACTGCATCTGCGTCGCGCGCGCGTAGCCGAACAGCGCCCCGGCTGCCGCCAGGCCGAGCGCCATGCCATCCGCGCCGGCATCCGGCAGATAGGCCGCGAGGTCGCGCGTGCCGAAGTGCTCGCAGAGCTGGCGCGTCGCCGCTGCGGCGTCGAAATGCCAGTCGGGCAGGCGCTTGGGCGTACCCGCTAGGGGAAGGTCGCGGCGCAGGCCGTCCGGCAGCAGCAGCTCGGCCGGGCGCAGGCGTTCGATCTGCGCCGGCAGCGCGGCCAGTGGCGCTTCGGTCAGGCGGAAATCGCCGCTGGCGAGGTTGAGCCAGGCCAGCCCGACGCGTTCGCGCTCGACCACCAGCGCCGCGAGCAGGCTGTCGGATTTCTCGTCGAGCAGGTTGGCGTCGGTCAGCGTGCCCGGCGTCACGATGCGCGCGACGGCCCTTTCCACCGGGCCTTTCGCCGTCGCCGGATCGCCGATCTGCTCGCAGATCGCCACCGACTCGCCGAGCCGGACGAGCTTGGCGAGGTACTGCTCGACGGCATGGTAAGGCACGCCCGCCATCGGGATCGGCCGGCCCGCCGACTGGCCGCGCGCCGTCAGCGTGATGTCGAGCAGCCGCGCCGCCTTCTCGGCGTCGGCGAAGAACAGCTCGTAGAAATCGCCCATGCGATAGAACAACAGCATGTCCGCATGCGCCGCCTTGAGGCGCAGGTACTGCTGCATCATGGGCGTATGGCCGGGGAAGTCGGGGGCTTGGTCTTGTGCCATTAAAGGGCGCGCTTTCAGAATGTCTTCGTTGCCATTATGCGTAGGGAGCAAAGGCGTTGCCATCGCGGGTAAGCAATTGCATCAGCTTGGGATGGATGAAGAGCTTTTCCTTGCCGGCCTGGATCTCGCTCAGAACGCCGAGGGCGGCGAGATCCTTGAGATAGCGGGAGGCGGCCTGGCGCTGGGCGATCTGCTTGTCCACCACGTTGGCGATGCGGCAATAGGGTTGCTCGAAAATAACATCCACCAGTTCGCGGCTGTAAATCTTCGGCAGGCGGTCGCGCACATGGGCGCTGGTGTGGTCGGCCAGGGTGCGGATGGCGGCGATTTTGGCGGTGGTCCACCGGGCGGTTTCTTCCACGGCCTGCAGCATGAAAAGAATCCACGGTTCCCAGGCGGCATGACGAGTGACGTCCAGCAGCAGCCGATAGTAGTCGACCTTGTGGGCAATGACGTGGCGGCTGAGGTAAAGGATGGGCAAGCCGAGCAGGTCTTGCTGGATCAGGTAGAGGATATTGATGACCCGTCCGGTGCGGCCGTTGCCGTCGGTGAAGGGGTGGATGGCTTCGAACTGGTAGTGGCCCACGGCCATGCGGATGAGGGGGTCGAGATCCTCTTCGTTGTGCAGGAAGCGTTCCCAGTTGGCGAGGAGTTCGCGCAGGGTGGCTTCGCCTTCCGGCGGGGTGTAGATGATTTCGCCTGTACGGTTGTTGGTCAGCCGGGTGCCAGGGGTGCGGCGGATGTCCATGTCCACGCCCTTGGTGGTGCGGCAGATGTCCACTGCCGTTGCGGTGCATAGCGGGCGCTGTGCGAGGGACTGATAACCCCGGTAGAGGGCGGTGCGGTAGCGCAGGGCTTCCTTGGTGGCGGAGTCGGCCTGGCTGTCGCTTTGAGCATGCTGGAAGAGCTTGTCGCTGCTGGTGACGATGTTTTCTATTTCGGAGCTGTCCTTGGCTTCCAGCAGCGGAAGGGTGTTGATGAGCATGTCCTGGTTGGGGATCAACTCGGCAGCCTGTTTCAGCTCCGCCAGGGCGGCCCGTGCAGTGATGCAGCGCTTGAGGATGGCCCTGGTTTCCAGATCAAAGGCGGGCGGCAGGGGTGGCAGGCTGTTGTAAGGCTGCTCGGGGTGCCAGGCGATGGGGGCACCTTTCGGGGCTGGACTCATGGTGTCGAGACGCGGGTTTGGCGACAGATGTGAAGGATAGGGTGCCGGGGGCGACAGGTCAATAATATGTGTCGTTATTTTTACTAAATTGCGACACGTTATTATCTTATGTCGCTGGCTGCGACATGAGTGGCCAGCCACGCCAACGCCCCCCGCCCGGCCGCGCGCCCGCTGGCGAAGCAGGCAGTGAGTAGATAGCCGCCCGTCGGCGCCTCCCAGTCGAGCATCTCGCCGGCGCAGAAGACGCCGGGCAGCTTGCGCAGCATCAGCCGCGCGTCGAGCGCCTCGAACATGACGCCGCCGGCGCTGCTGATCGCCTCGTCGAGCGGACGCGGTGCGACCAGCCGCAGCGGCAGCGCCTTGATCGCAGCGGCGAGCCGCGCCGAATCGGCATAGTCCTCCTTGCTGGCGCACTCGCGCAGCAGCCCGGCCTTCACGCCGGTGATGCCGGCGCGGCTTTGCAGATGGCTCGCCATCGAGCGCGAGCCGCGCGGATGCGTCACCTCGTCGAGCACGCGCGCCGGCGCCTTGTCCGGCGCCAGATCGACATGCAGGGTGGCGCCGCCGTCGGTTTCAATGGCATCGCGCAACTGCGCGGCCAGCGCATAGATCAGCCCGCCCTCGACGCCCGTCGCCGTGACGACGAATTCGCCGCGGCGGCGATGAACCTTCCCGGCGGCGTCGGTGAAAGATGCCGCCACCGACTTCACCGGCGCGCCGGCGAAACGGCTGCGGAAATGCTCGCTCCAGTCCGCGTCGAAGCCGCAGTTGGCCGGCCGCAACGGCGCCACGGCGACACCCTGCGCCGCAAGCCACGGCAGCCAGGCGCCGTCGGAGCCGAGTTTGGCCCAACTGCCGCCGCCGAGCGCCAGCACCACGGCATCGGCGCGCACCGCCGCGTCCCCGTCCGGCGTCGCGAAGCGCAGCGCGCCGTCGCCGTTCCAGCCGAGCCAGCGATGGCGCATGTGGAAGCGCACCCCCGCCGCGCGCAGGCGATGCAGCCAGGCGCGCAGCAGCGGCGCCGCCTTCATGTCGACGGGAAAGACGCGGCCGGAAGAACCGACGAAGGTCTCCACGCCCAGCCCGCGCGCCCAGTCGCGCAGCGCCTGCGCGTCGAAGCCCGCGAGCAGCGGCGCGATCTGCTCGCGGCGCGCGCCGTAGCGCGCCAGGAAGCCCTCCGGCGGCTCGGCGTGGGTCAGGTTCAGCCCGCCCTTGCCGGCCATCAGGAACTTGCGCCCGACCGAGGGCATGGCGTCGTAGAGGTCTACGCCCACGCCGCCGCGGCTCAGGACTTCGGCCGCCATCAGCCCGGCCGGGCCGCCGCCGACGACGGCGACCACGGGCACGGCAGCGCGCGCGATCGACGGCATCATCGCCCCGCCGCCTGCAGCGCCTCCAGGCTGTCGGCGGCGATCTCGCGCACTTCGGCATTCTCGTCGTCCAGCCGCGGCACGAGGTACTCCCGCCCCCGCGCATCGCCGGCGAGGCTCAGGTAGTGGCAGGCATCGGCCCGCACCCGCGCATCGGCATGGCCGGCGAGCCCGCCGAGCCGCGGCACCAGCGCCCGCAGCGCTGCGCCGCCGGCATGGTTCTCGAAGACGACGCCGGCGCCGATGCGCACGTTGATGCTGGCCTCGGGATTGGCGACGATGGGCAGCAGCTCCGCCAGCAGTTCGGGCCGCGCCGCGATCATCTGTTTGACCCGCGCCAGCCCGCCGTCCTTGAGCAGATCGTGGAACTCGTCGGCCACGCTGCGGCCGGCCGCGCGCCGCGCCGCGTCCCTCAGCGCCTGCGGGCAATACGGGTAGCCGGCGACGACGTGCGGCATCACGGGACGAGGGGACAGGTTCATGTCAAAAATGTCTGACGCATAATCGCTACAATCTCCATTGTATCAATTGCTTAGACGAGCCCCCCAGGTCCGTGAAAATTTCGAGCTAGGTGCGCGCCGCGCGCGCGGCTATCATGCGCGGCCGCAAAGGAAATCCCCGCATGATCATCCTCAAGAACGTCACCCTGCGCCGCGGCGCCAAGGTGTTACTGAACGGCACGTCCGTCACGATCAACCCCGGCGAAAAGGTCGGCCTGGTCGGCCGCAACGGCGCCGGCAAGTCCACGCTGTTCGCGCTGCTCAACGGCAGCCTGCACGAAGACGGCGGCGATTTCTCCCTCCCGCCGCAGTGGCGCATGGCGCAGGTGGCGCAGGACATGCCGGAAACCAGCCAGAGCGCGACCGACTTCGTCATCGAAGGCGATACGGTGCTGCTGGCGGCGCAAGCCGAGGTCGCCGCCGCCGAGGCCAGCGACGACGGCATGCTCATGGCGCATGCCTACATGGCGCTGCACGACGCCGGCGCCCACGACGCCCAGGCCCGCGCGCAGGCGCTGATCCTCGGGCTGGGCTTCAAGGCCGGCGAACTCGACAACCCGGTCGACAGCTTCTCCGGCGGCTGGCGCATGCGCCTGCAACTGGCGCGGGCGCTGATGTGCCCGTCCGACCTGCTGCTGCTCGACGAACCGACCAACCACCTCGACCTCGACGCGCTGGTGTGGCTCGAAGCCTGGCTCAAGCGCTATGCCGGCACCATGGTCGTGATCAGCCACGACCGGGAATTCCTCGACGCCGTCACCCAGGTCACGCTGCATATCGACAACGCCAAGGTGGTGCGCTACGGCGGCAACTACAGCGCCTTCGAGGACATGCGCGCCGAGCAACTGGCGCTGCAGCAGTCGGCTATGGCCAAGCAGGCTGACAGGATCGCCCACCTGCAGAAGTTC
>Ga0209211_10009549_pt1 | contig 12897 bp, 11 predicted proteins | sample RifGroA2_FD_183992 | JGI IMG/M metagenome (GOLD analysis project Ga0209211, IMG submission 183992) | Groundwater microbial communities from Rifle, Colorado, USA - Groundwater A2 (SPAdes) (version 2) | ecosystem: Environmental > Aquatic > Deep subsurface > Groundwater | place: Rifle, Colorado... | reverse complement strand
GGCGGGCTTTTTTTGTACAAAAAACCACCGACGGATAATCGGTGGCTATGATTGTTTTCTACCATGCCCCTTTCCTCCACAATACCACAAACGGCGTTTTTACCAAAATGATGATATCGATAAGTAGGTTCCAGTGTTCTAAATAAAATGTATCCAATTTCACCTCGGTTTCGAAATCCAATTCACTGCGGCCGGAAATTTGGGCGAGGCCGGTGATGCCTGGTTTGACGGCGAGCACGGTGCGGTGGTGTTTTTGGTACTGCGCCACTTCACGGGGTTGGTGCGGACGCGGGCCGACGAGCGACATATCGCCGCGTAAAACATTCCAAAATTGCGGCAATTCATCGAGGCTCCAGCGACGTATAAAACGTCCATACGGTGTCACGCGCGGATCATTTTGGATTTTGTACACCGGGCCGGATTTCACGCTGTTGGTCTTGATGAGTTCGGCTTCTTTCTGGAGCGCCTGTTCGCCCACCGTCCCAAATTGCGCGCCCGTACAATATTTTTGATACATTGATCGGAATTTGAGAGTGAAAAATTTATCACCGTTGCGTCCGACCCGTTCGTTTTTGTAAATAATTGGTCGGCCGGATTCGATGAGGATGATAATCGTAATGACAAGATAAAAAGGCGAACATAAAATCAGCAAAATCACACTGCCGACAATGTCGAACAATCTTTTGGCGATACTGCCCCAACCAGAGAGGCGAGTGCGGCGTAATTCGATCACTGGCACATCGGCGATGGTGGAAATGGTGATGTTGGTGGAGATGGTGTCGAACAAATCCGCGCTGTATTTGAAAGTAATATGATGCTCGTTGGCGAAATCGATCGCCTGCAAGGCCGAATTTTCATCGGCTTTGGGATCGGTAAAAATCATCTCGTCGGGTTTGAGAGCGAGAATTTGCTCGGCAGTTTGATCGTCGAAACGGACAAATTGTCCGGCCACTTTGTAGCCCAAATATTTTTCCATGCTAAAAGTGTCTATGATTTTTTGCGCCACCGTTTCTTGCCCGATAATCACCGTGCGGCGCAATCCGAGTCCCATGCGGTACAGCCAGATTTTCAATAATTTCATTAAAATGCGTCCGATCCAAACAAAAACGGTCGCGAGTATCCAGCCCATTAGCACCAAAAAACGCGAATCAAATTTGCTCAAAGTAAAAAATACATAAATGGTGATCGCGGAAAATCCGGCGGCGCACGAAAAAAATACTCGACCCAAATCGCGAGCGAGTTTGCGGTTGGGATCGCTGTGGTAGAGGCCGTTTACGGCAAAAATCACCACCCAACCGGCGGCGACGATAAGTACGATCGGCCAATAACGGCTCCAAGATAAATTGAATAAGATCGGGCGAATGGAACGAACGTATTCGGTGTAGCGCAAGGCGTAAGCGCCGAAGCCGGCGAGTACTAGCGCGGCGTAATCCACCGGTAGTTGGAGGAAAGAAAAAGTGAGTTCGAAACGTTTCATAATAGAAGTGAGTAATATAAAATATTGGATTGGGTAATGCAACTAATATATTTTGATGGTATTTTATGCCAAAAATTGGTTTGCGTCAAACGGTACAGTGGCTTTTGACCGCTCGACGCGTCTGTGTTAAAATGTCACTACTATGAAAATATTAATTCCAAAATCAAAAGTACCGGCGGCGGAAGCGGCGATCAGGCATTGTGGCTATGGTCAAATTGTTGACCGGCGGGAAAACAAAATTAGCTATGCGCGGCGGCCGGCCGGTGGGGCGCTTTATCCGCGTTTTCATGTGTATCTCGAGGATGCGGGTGACAATTGGTCGTTCAATTTGCATCTGGATCAACGCGCGCCAGTGTACGCCGGGCAGACAGCCCACGCTGGGGAGTATGATGGGGTGGTGGTGGAGCAAGAGGGGGTGCGCATCAAGAATTTGTTGCTGAAATAAGCACAGCCGACGTCTGTCGGCCAAACTTGACAAAACCCTCAAAATGTGCTATACTGTGGGGGTTCGTGGTTGACGATCGCGTAGGAGTAATCCTGCGAGGAAAGTCCGAACATCTTCCCGACTTAGTCGGGAAAAGTGACAGTGGGTAACGCCCACCATTTGGGCTGTGAAGTCCAAAGCGGGATAGCGGCACAGAGACAATACTAGCGAAGCGGTCGGTGGACAGCAATGTCTCCCGGTAGTTCGCGAAAGGTGAAAAGTGTATGGAGGTTTTAGATCTCGAGTCTAAAGTTACTATACTCTCCCGGCAGTGATGTCGGGACGTGCCAAGCCCTGTCTGATGCAAGAGCAGTGTTCCGGCCAAAGGCCGGTTCAAAAAGTTCGCTCGCATTGATCGCACTGGCAACAGTGTGACTAGAGAAATGATCGTCGTCCACCTCTGGTGGATTACAAAATTCGGCTTATAACCACGAATAAAAACTCCACCTGTTAAAGGGTGGAGTTTTGTTTTTGCAAAAATGATTTTAGTTTACAGCCCCATTGTGATTTGTTTTTCCCCACTTCACGCGATCCCAGATGCGTTCGTGTAAATAATACCCGACACTGGTATAAAGATTGCTGACCAATGTAAATCCGGCGGCGATTTCCACTTTGCCGGTGAGCCAATATATGACGGTAAAATCAAGGGCGAGTATTACCACCCGATAGGTGAGTGTTTTGATGAGTGAGCGATACCAGTGTTCTTTGAAGTGGTGTGGTGTGATCATATTTATTATTTGATTTTGGACAAAGCGCGGACGTCCTCGACATCCACCCGTCTACTTATTATTTTTTTATAATGAATCAAATTTTCCAAAGATATTTCCGGTACGAAATGATGGTAAACTTTTTTGGTTGTCGAAAAGTCGTCATAAATTTATGCTACAAATTAATCCAATATCTCTGCGTAATCCCATCACCCTCTGGCACCTCGTCTTCCAAAATACCGCCATTGGCAACGATGGTTTTGGCCGAGGCGATATTGTTTTTGTCACAAGTTATCAGAATTTTTTTCATGCCTAGTTCTTGGCATTTTTCCAATCCCAATTTTAGCATAATCGTGGCGTAGCCTTTTTTGCGTTCAGACGGACGAATGCCATAGCCGATGTTGCCGCCAAATTTGTATAAATAGTCGTTCAGTTCACGGCGAATATTGATCGCGCCGACAATTTTTTCGTTTTCATCAATTAAAAAATATGTATCAGCCGGTACCAAATGCGGGGGACAAGTCTCAATATCTTGAATAGCGCGAGCTTCATCGAGCCAAGTCGCGTAGTCGCTACCGCCCGGATCGGCGGAACTTGGCACCATCTCTTCGCCGGATTTTTTCCATTCGGCGATGTATTCATTAAATTGTGCCTCCATTTTTGGGTGGGGGAGGATTAATTTGAGGTTCATATTTTATTTTCTAACTCTTTTTATCCCGCGTAGTCCAAAAATCAGCAACGCCACGATCAGAATTTTCAAAATATAATGTCCGTGCAAATCAAAAAAGTTTCGGGTCATCGGCGTAATGTTACCAACGAGCAGATGTACGAGTATCGCAATTGGCAAAGTGAGAATTACCCAATTTATTTTTGGTACGACAATTTTGAATTTGAGAAAAATTTTGGATAATAACGGAGCGAGCAAAAATATGCCCAGAAAAGATACGGCCAGGTCAAAAACTGCGTATTCGCCGATGCGAAATTGTCGGAGGAATTCGATTGAGAGCATGTTGGTCTGGGGCAGTTTGTTATTTAATTCCAAATCGCTTTTTCAATACAGCCTCGGATTTATTGCCATAAATGATTAGCGCGCCTTGATATATCAAATTAAGCATTTCCTGTACGTCGAGTTTTTCGGGAGAGTTTCCCAAATTTTTCATATCCGCAACAATCTGGTCGAGTTTTTTAATACCGTCATTATTATTTTGGTTTATAAAATCTTCCGGACGAATGGAATATCTTGTGGCTTCCTCCACTGTATATTCAGTGTATGTTTTGAGTTCGTCTAATTTTTCGACCAGCTTAGATTTTAACTTATCCACGTCCATCCCATATCGGTTCGGTTGTAGTAGTACGTCCAGGTCCATTACCATTATGTGATTAAAATAATCTTGGGAAATGCCGGTTTCGCCAATTTGGAATTTTGATTTGAACCTGTCGGGAAAGTCCGACTTTGTTTGCGACTCAGGTACGAAATTTGATTCTGGGTTTGATTTATCCATATGTTATCTAAATTTAGTTTTACATTATTAAATATTAAATTGTAAAAAATTAGTTCGAATAACGAATGTTACCTATTCCTGTAGTTCTTTTCTATCTTTGTTTTGTAAAAAATTTTTATTGGACACCACCGGCCTCCCTATTTTTCTCTCAATTTGTTTTCTGGCCGTACCGGCGATTTGTCCACCCACGCGCGCGTCGTCTTTTAATCTCGGCACGCCTTTTGTGTCATTGGTGCGATGAATTTCGGTCGTTGTTCTCTCGCCGAGCATGGTTAAGATCAATTCAAAATCATCCATGTGATCGCGGAGATTTTGTCGTTCTAATCCTTTGAGTTTTTTGTATTCACTCGGCGTGACACCAAATGTCGCCTTGGATATCTCGGCAGTCAAAATCTCGTAATCGCGTTCATCGCGCGCACCCCGATTTTGCCACTCGTCAGTCAATTCTTCGCGGATGGCAATGCCACGCATGCGTTTTTCAATCCAGTCTTCTGGATAGCCCTTGAGCTTGTAAAGCAAGCGAGTACGTTTGGTCGCTAATTCCGGATTTTCAATTTCTTGCACCCGCTCATAGCCCACTTTGGCCAGCCAGCGTTTTAACGGTTCGGCTTTGGGAGAAGGGATCGATTGGACAATGCGAAACATGCCTTCGGTATTGGCACAGTCGGTTTCACGCATTTTGCCGTCTTCGGCTGTCATTTTCAACTGTTCCCAAAATGGGAACGGTTGCGTCAAGGCCTCATCACGCTCTTTCATTTTGGCCCAGTAGGTTTTTGGTTGCGGGCTGTCAGTTAAAACACCAATAACATCCAATATTGAAAACCACCATTCTTTTTGATAGAGCGTTTTTCTGATGGCCTTGCCTTTGAATAGGGCGATTTGGTGGATTTGGGGTTCGGGCATAGATTTATTTCAAAAAATCAAGTGTGATATTATAGTATATTTTATCAAATTTTAGCAACTGTTTCAAGCACGGATGACAAGCCGGCGCAAGGGTGATATAATATCCCTGTTATATTTAATTCATATTTTATGTCCACAAAAACCCACAATATCTGTCCGGCGCAAAAAATCGCCGTTATTGGTGCGGGAGCTGTCGGCGCGACGACTGCCTATACTCTCATGATCAAAAATCTGGCGTCGCAGGTGATACTCATCGATGTCAATGAAGCCAAAGAAGAGGGCGAGGTGCTTGATATCGGCGACGCGCTTTGTTTTAGTGAAACTGGGTGCGTGTTGGGTGCGAGTTATCGCGATGCGGCTAGTGCGGATGTCATCATTTTGACTGCTGGTGCGGCGCAAAAGCCGGGTGAGACGCGTTTGGATCTAGTGAATAAAAACAAAGCGATTACAACCGCGATTTTCAAACAAATCGGGAAAATCAAGCCGACCGCGGTGATCATCGTGGTGAGTAATCCCGTGGACATCATCACATATTTGGTCCAAGAATTATCCGGCCTCCCGCGCGGCCAGGTATTCGGCACAGGTACAGGACTCGATACGGCACGATTGCGTACGGCGGTCGGCAAACATTTGAATGTGTATCCGCAGAGCGTGGATGGATTTGTGATGGGGGAGCATGGGGACAGCGAATTCGTAGCTTGGAGTACGGTCGGTGTGGGTGGTGCGAACGCTGTGGATCTCATCAGCGCGCCGGAACGGGAAAAGATTGCCAAAGCGGTGCGCACTGAAGTGTATGAAATTATTAGTCGCAAGGGCGCGACGTTTTATGGGATCGCGGCGGTGACGACCGATGTGGTGGAGGCGGTACTATTCAATCAGCACAAAGTGATGCCCGCTTCGACGCGTTTGGAAAATTATCTGGGCGTATCGGGAGTGTGTATTGGTGTGCCGGCGGTGATCGGGCGCAGTGGTGTCGAGCGCGTGTGGTCGGTGAAGTTATCTGCGGATGAAAAAAAGAAATTTCAAGCGTCGGCGAAAAAGTTGAAGGAGTTTCAAAAATAAAAAAGCGCCGGGAGGTCCCGACGCGAATGGAAGTGAGGCGAAATGCGCCTCACTTTTTATTTGGGCGGTAAGAGGTATGGGTAGAAAGCCCTCCCGTTAATTTGATCTTCTTTCTCACTGCTAATCACACGGACTGTGACCGAGGTGTTGAAATCGTCCGCCTCTTTTTCGCTGATGATGGCATCGTGGTCGCTGTCTATGACGGCGATCAGCCGAGGTGTAAACGTGCCATACAATTCATCCAGTGAGCACCCACCGTCGTAGAATAGTTTGCGAAGTTTACGGTCGATCAGTATGGTCGTGTTCGCAGAACACGCACAAACGATCGTTTCTACTTCGATCAGTGCGTGGCTGTTTTCATAGCAGGGTTTGCGTGATGAACAAATTCCGTTTATTGGCGAGACCAGTTTGTGTGTGGACCCGCATCCGAATAGGGCGATGAGACAAACTATCCACAAAAAACCAAGTGGTCTGATCATTTTAGTACCAGCACCTTTCCCGGCCGAACGTCGGCCAAAATAAAATAATAAAGAGCGGCAAGATGTTGTATCTTACCACCGGTTGGCATTTTTGTCAATACTATGTCGCTCGCTGATTTTGCTTATAATTAGCCAAATTGACTGTGAATAAAACCAAAAAAACCGCCCGAGAGGGCGATTTTTTTGTGAGTGACGAGAGGGATCCCTCGGCACGGCTCGGGATGACAGTAAGCGAACCGGCATGACAGTAGGTGATTAGTCAGAGATTTCTCCCCGCCTCGGGCGGGTCGAAATGACAGGTTTCGTGTTTACACCTGGATCACCACCGGCAATACCATCGGCCGTTTCTCTGTTTTGGTAAACAGAAATTGTCCGACATAATCGCGAATCTTGTTGCGGATATTATTGGTATCAGCCCAAGACAGGGGATCGCTATCGGTGACAATTTTTTTCACGCGATGTCGCAAATCCTCAATCAACTCTTTGTTTTCTTTCAGGAAGATAAACCCGCGCGAAATGATATCAGGATTTTGAATCAAATGACCGGTCTTGCTATCCACCGTGGCGATCACCACGATCATGCCATCTTCGGCGAGCACTTGGCGGTCGCGCAGTACGATATTGGTCTCGTCGGACACGCCGAGGCCGTCTACGAATACATAGTCAGCCGCGATTTTATTTTTGGTGAGCACACCGGCGCCGGCTTTGAATTCCATCACCTGGCCATTGTCGGCGATAAAAATATTTTCTTTGGGGAAGCCCATCGATGAGGCCACCTTGCCATTGTAGTGGAGCAAAAAGTGATTACCTTCAATCGGAATAAAATATTTCGGATTAATGAGACGAATCATCAATTTCACATCGTCGGCCTTCGCGTGGCCGCCGGCGTGCACGTCCATCATCTGATAGTGGATCACCTCGGCGCCTTTGCGGAACAAAGTGTCTTTGAGGCGTTGCACCGTGCGTTCGTTGCCCGGAATTACGGACGAGGAAAATATGATCGTGTCGCCCGGTATTAGCTCGACAATGCGATGTTCACCGTTGGCGATACGCATCAGCGACGCGTTTTTTTCTCCTTGCGCGCCGGTACAAATCACCACCACTTTATTGTCCGGATAATTTTTGATTTGTTTGAGATCGATCAAAGTCTTGGGATTGAATTTCATATATCCCAAAGTTTTGGCGATTTCGACGTTGGATTTCATACTGAAACCATCGAGCGCCACCACTTTGCCTTGGCGTTCGGCCGCCTCGACAATCTGTTTGATACGATTGAGCAGAGACGAGAAGGTGCCGATGATCAAGCGCCCCGGAGCTTTGGAAACGATATCGTCCAAGTTGGTACCAATTTCCGATTCGGAAAGTTGATGGCCGGGCTGGGAAGCATTGGTCGAGTCGCTCATGAGAGCGAGCACGCCTTCACTGCCGATGCGGGCGATTTTTTGCAGATCGGCCGGTTGATCATTGGATCCCGGTTGGTAGTCGAATTTCCAATCACCAGTATGGATAATCACGCCCTCCGGGGTGCGTACTACTGTGCCCATCGAGTCCGGAATATTGTGGTTGAGGTGGAAAAATTCCACTTCAAACGCGCCCAACTTCAATTTGTCGTTGATGTTCAAATTGTGAATATTGAGCGGACGCAGATTGGGATAATCCTCTTGGCGTTTTTTGATAATCGCATTGGTAAGAGGCAGACCGTAAATTGGCGGATAGCCAATCATCGGCATAGTGTGAGGAATAGCGCCGATGTGATCCAAATGGGCGTGCGAGATGATCACACCGCGAATGTTTTTTTCTTTCCCTTTGAGATAGGACATGTTTGGGATGATATAATCGATGCCGGGCATGTCTTCCTCGGGGAATTGGAGCCCCATGTCGATGATAATGATATCATCTTCGTATTCAAATAGAGTGCAGTTGCGCCCTACTTCTTCGAGTCCGCCCAGTACGGCCACCTTCAGCTTGGTTTCGCCACTGCGAAAACGTGAAAATGACGGCCGGTAATTGCGGTCGGTGCGCGGAGCGGTGTTGAAGGCTCCGGGCGGTTTGTGTCCGACAAATCGACGAGGTCGATTGGCCGGCGCTGGTTGTTGGATTGTTTTTTGTATCATATGTATGATCGAAAAAAATAATAAATTAAATGAATTAAGTTCCGTGTTACGGTCGCGCGTGAAGAAGCCGCGCGGATGTATTTGAGGAAGTTTAATTTTGGTGGGCACGGGGAGACTTGAACTCCCATGGGTTACCCCATACGCTTCTGAGACGTACGCGTATACCAATTCCGCCACGTGCCCGTTTGGGTTTTATGTTCGACTAGATTTTACCATTTCCAGCCCCAAGTGGTCTTGGTATACCAATTGGCGATATTGTCATAACGTTCGGCGGGAGCAAAGATATTGCTGGTATCGACGCCTTTTATTTTTTTATTGATTGCATAAGTATAATGCGGGGAATACAGGAATACGGCCGGCAGATCTTTGGCCAAAATATCTTGGAATTGTTTGTAAAGTTTATCACGGTATTCGATGCTACTGCTCACACGCGCATTTTCCAGAATTTTGTCCGCGTCGCGATCGGAATACATCGCCAAATTCAACCCCGGATAACTGGTCTGGGAGGAATGCCAAAATGGGTACAGATCCGGATCACTTCCTACGATTTCACCATAAAGCAAAATTTGGTAAGAACGATCTTTGATGGATTCCTTGGTGATTTGTCGATTGCCGACCACTGTGACCGTGGTATGGACGCCCAGCGTCTTCCACATTTTGGCCACCAAATTGGCGGTGAGTTCGTATTCCGGCGTATCAACAGTAGTAATATTTAGACTCAAAATATTACCGGTTTTATCTTTGCGATAAAAAATCTGATCACTATCCATCTCGGCGCGGGCGGTCGTATCGACGTCTTTGGTAATTTTTGCGATAGTGCTCGACACCATTTCCGGAGTAGAAGAGGGGTTTTTTTTCGCCGCGTCGATTTCCGGTTGTTTTTCTTTGAGTAGAGTGGCTTGACGGGCTGAGAAGTATTCTTCCGGCTGGATGCGGGCCCATTTTTTGTCGAGCAAAGTATTGGCGTCGTCGATGGAATAATTGATTTTCTCGATGTCCGGATAGTATCCGATATTGCCCGGTAGCAAAGGCGAATCAATCACTTGTCCATCTTGACTTAAGGCTTCGTTTACGATTTGGTTTTTATTTATTCCTTCGGCCAACGCCAAGCGCAAGTCATTGTCTTTAAGTAATGGTTGTTGTACGGAATTGAAAAATAAAGCGGTATACTGCGGTAATTGTAAAGAATATAAATTCAAGTTTTTGCCGGTAATTTTGTCTTTGAATTTCTTGGGCACAAAACTCAGAGCATCGGTATTTTGACCGCGTAATGCCTCGACCGCTTGCGTGAATTCGCTATAAAATTTGAAAGTCAGATTTTTGAGGTAGGGGATTTGACGATAATAATTGTCGTTGCGTTGTAAACTATAACTTTGAATATTACCAATATCATCCTTGATCAATTTGTTAAAAATCCACGCGCCAGTACCGACTGGTTGTAAATTATTACGAGCGATTCTCATACCACTTGGTGGGATATCTACCCAAACATGTTCTGGAATGATCCCGACGGTGAGGCTATTCAAAAATGGCGCAAATGCTTCTTTGAGCGCAAAACTGACAGTGTGGTCGTCGATTTTGGTCACCCGCACCCCTTGAAAAGAAGGTATTAGAGGGCTGCCAACTTCGGGATTTTGGATAGTGTCAAAAGTAAAAATGACATCGTCGGCACTAAGCGGTTCGTCGTCGGACCATTTAACATCTTGACGCAAAGTGACGGTGTAATTTTTTTTATCATCGCTAATCGTATAGCCCACAGCAATATCCGGTACTAGTTTTTGTTGGGAATATTTGAAAAGTCCGGAATAAACCAGGGCGGTGATATTGGTATCGGTATCATTAATTGAAGCGAAGACGGGGTTGATATATTTGGGTTGACCGATCATGGCTTCGATGTATTCGCCTCCATTTTTGGGCACGAGACTAATGTGTGTTTTGATAAAAATTCCGAGCCACACGAACGCGGTCACCACGATCGCTATTGTGGCGCCGCTAATGATTCTTTTTTCTGCTTGATTGAAAAATCTCGTGATGTATTTGATCTGGTCCCAAGAAGGCAAAAACCAAGCCCGAGTTTTGGCAACGAGTTTGTGGTCAAAATTTTTGTATGTGGCCGACCGAAGATGGTCGCGCCAGCGATTAAAAAAGACTTTCCAGTTCATGCAAAATGTTTAAACGAGACGCTTGTGAGCGTGCTCTTTAGAAGACCAAGCGCAGTAAAGACGCTCCGAAGAAAAGAATGGCAACAACAATGGTGGTGTAAAATAGAATTTTGTCTACGCCGCGTTTGGTACTGTAAACATTGGAAGATCCACCGAATACGCCGGATAGTCCGGAACCCTTTTGCTGTAAAAGAATTATAATAATAAGGATAATGGACAATACTAGTTGAATAATGTTGTAGATAGTTTCTTTCATAAAGGTATGAGTGAATTTGCCCCCTCCCAATTAAATATAGTAGAGATATTGTATCACGCTTCGGGTTTTTTGTCAATTATGGGCTATTTGGGCCGGTTTTGACAGGTCTTCCGAGGGGTATTGATTTTTTTTGGATTATGGTATAATATGGGTATCTAATAAATAACCCCATATATATGGAGGAGGAACAAATTGTATCATCCGAAGCTGGCTCGGTACCTGGTGAGGATTTGAGCTTGCCAATCGAAAGCGGCGACTCCGCTTTTGCGGTGAATAATCCGCCGGCAATGCATTGGTATCGCACTTGGTGGGGTATTACGATTATGGTAGTAGGAGTAGTGGTGCTCGTGTTCGGATCTTTCTTCTTGTATAATGTTGTAAAATTTTATCAAATGATCAAAGAAGGTAATGGCCCGGAATTGGAGAAAAAATATGCCGAATCTGATTATCGAGTGAATCCTCAGCTGGCAGCAATGCGTTTGGAGCTCGAATCGGGCGACCATCCCTATCTTGGGAATAATGAGGCGCCGGTGACGATTGTCGCTTTTTATGATTATAAATGTCCTTATACGATCGATGCGGCTCCGTCTATGTTTCAGCTCGCGCAAAAATTTGGCAACAAGGTGAAGTTGATCATTCGTGATTTTCCGTCCGAGAGTTTACATCCGGGCGCAAATGAAGTGGCCAAGTTGGCGGACTGCGCTTATAAAATGGGATTTTATTGGCCGGCCTATACTTGGATATTTAGTAATCAAGATAGTTTGCCCACCAGTACTATTATGTCCGACGAATACGCCAATCGATTTGCCGGGACTTTTGGCGCTGATACCAAACAATTTTTGGCCTGCTTTCATTCGTCAGATGTGGATATGACCATTAACAAAAATTTTGCCGATGGCTATCGGTTTGGAGTGCGTGGTACGCCAACATTTTTTATCAATGGTGAAAAAGTGCAAGGGGCGGTAGATTATAACATTTGGGAGGGGTACTTAAAACAATTTGCTGACTAGCATAAAATATTTTATTATGATCGACAAGAACAAGATTGTCATTAAGGGAGCGCGCGTACACAATTTGAAAAATGTCAATTTGGAAATTCCGAAAAATAAATTGGTGGTGGTGACAGGTCTGTCCGGTTCGGGCAAATCCAGTTTGGCGTTCGACACTATTTATGCCGAAGGCCAACGCCGCTATGCGGAATCGCTATCTTCTTATGCGCGTCAATTCATGGAGACGCGTGACAAGCCGGATGTGGATAAAATCGAGGGGTTGTCGCCGACGATCGCGATTGATCAAAAAGTTTCCACCCAAAATCCGCGTTCCACGGTCGGTACTGTCACGGAAATTTATGATTATTTTCGGTTGCTTTTTGCGCGCGCCGGTACTCAATTTTGTCCGGATTGCGGCGAGCCGGTAAAAGTATATACCATCGGCGAAGTCGCGGAAGCGGTGCGAATGAAAGCGCGCAAAAGTTCGGAGACGACTATTTTGTCACCTTTGATCCGCAAAGAAACCGTCGAGCCCAAAGAGATTTTGGAACGAGTGGAAAAATCCGGTTTGGAATGGGTGCGGGTGAATGGGCAAATTTTGAAAATTAACGCGCTCGCCGCTTATCCTTTTCGTAAAGGTGAAAAATACAGTGTGGATTTGGTGATTGGTAAAATCACTGACATCAAAAAACAGGATCCGACCAAAATGGTGGAGATGGCGCTCGATTTGAGCAATGGTCTCGTGATTGTGGCGATCGGCGG
>Ga0209211_10009546_pt1 | contig 12898 bp, 8 predicted proteins | sample RifGroA2_FD_183992 | JGI IMG/M metagenome (GOLD analysis project Ga0209211, IMG submission 183992) | Groundwater microbial communities from Rifle, Colorado, USA - Groundwater A2 (SPAdes) (version 2) | ecosystem: Environmental > Aquatic > Deep subsurface > Groundwater | place: Rifle, Colorado... | reverse complement strand
GCGATTCGTCCATCTGGCCGAACACCATCAGCGTGTGCGGCATCACGCCGGCATCCTGCATTTCGTGCCATACCTCGTGGCCTTCGCGGATGCGCTCGCCGACGCCGGCGAATACCGACACGCCCTGATGCAGGCTGACGATGGCGTGCATGAACTCCATGATCAGCACCGTCTTGCCCACCCCCGCGCCGCCGAACAGGCCGGTCTTGCCGCCCTTGACGAACGGGCACAACAGGTCGATCACCTTGATGCCGGATTCGAGGATGCCTGCCGCGGCAACCGTTTCCGCCAAGGATGAAGGGCGCGCGATGATGTTGCGCATCTCCCTGGCGTCCAGCGGCGGCCCGCCGTCGAGCGGCGCGCCGAACACATCGAGCAGACGGTTCAGGCAATCCGGCGTGACCGGGATGCGCAGCGGCGCGCCGCTGTCGAATACCGGCAGGCCGCGCCTGAGCCCGGCGGTGGGATGCAACGCAATGGCGCGCACGCGGCGCTCGTCGAGATGGCGGTAGACTTCGAAGACATAGCGCTCGCCGTCGAGCGCGCAGTACAGGGCCTGGTGCAACGGCGGCAGCCGGTCGCAGACAATATCCACCACCGGCCCATGCACTTCCTCGACCGTGCCGATGTGTTCGCTCAGGTGCGCCTTCAATTCATGGATACTTGCTTGCATGATGAGCACTTCCTTAAAGTCTGGTCACATTCCACGCTTGCCATTCTGCACAGGCAATCAGCCAAAGTTCCACATACTCACGGCATCACTGTGCCACTTTCATGAAGCGCTCGGCATGTTCCAGCATTTTTTTGCATTGCGCGAGTTTCAATATGTCGCGCCTCTGGTAGACGGCCAGTGCATTCAGTCCCGTAGGTCGGGTTAGGCGCGCCTTTAGCGCCGTAACCCGACATCCCTTTCATTCGTGCCCAGCATCCTCAAAATCCATCTGCCCCTGCCCCCAGCCCGCATCATAAAGCCCGGCCTCAACATATCTCCGAAAACTGGAATGCGGCCACTCCAATGGCGACACCACATAGTCATGCTTCACCGGATTGTAATGGATGTATTCCACGTGACGCTCGAAATCCCTTTCATCCCGCAGCATATGTTCCCAGTAACGATGCTGCCATAACGCCTGCTCCTGCCTCCTCATTTGAACGCCGCTCGGTACCGGACGTAGCGCCGGATCGCAATGTTTGGTGAACCAGGTTTTTATCAACCGCCAGCGCGTGGCAAAATCGACATCTCCGGGCGGCAGTGTCCAGATGCAATGCAAATGATCGGGTAGAACCACAATCGCATCCAATTCAAACGGACGGGTGGAGCGCACCGTCCGGAACGCTTCCCGCAAGACCGCCACCGCCTCTGCCGAGGCGAATAACGGTCGCCGCTTCTCCGTCACCAGGGTAAAAAAGAACGAACCTCCCGGAATAAACGCGCGCCGGTATCTCATCGCCTGACCAGCCTCCGAATAACGTCAATCTTCAGCGTATTGTCGGGTTACGCTGCGCTAACCCGACCTACCGCTCTCCCGAACAATGCCCATCTACCGTAGGTCGGGTTAGGCGCGTTTTTGCGCCGTAACCCGACGGCGAATTGTCGGGTTATGCTGCGCTAACCCGACCTACCATTCATTTCAATTCCGCAACGGTTTGCCGTTCTTCAGCATGCGCTCCACCCGCGCTCTGGTCTTGTCCGTCGCAAGCAGTTGCATGAAGTGGTGGCGTTCGAGGTCGAGCAGCCATTGCTCGTCCACCATGCTGCCCGCTTCCACGTCGCCGCCGCACATGGTTTCGGCGATGCGGCAGCCGATGTTGTAGTCGTGTTCGGAGATGAAACCGCCTTCGAGCAGGTTGACCATCGCGGCCTTGAGGGTGGCGATGCCGGGGCGTCCGGCGACGGAGATCTGGCGCGGTTGCAAGGGCGGGCGGTAGGCGGTAGCGGTGAGCGCGCAGGCTTCCTGTTTGGCGACATGCAGCAGCTCATACTGGTTCATCACGATGCGATCCGACTGCCGGAGGTAGCCCATCTCGCGCGCGAGCTCGGCGCTCTTGGCGACTTCGCCCATCGCGATGTTCTGGAAATAGCGCTTGAGAAACGGGAAGATGTCGCCGCCTCGCGCTTCATTCGCGGCGCGCAGCGCCATTTCCTTGCAGCCGCCGCCCGCGGGCAGCAGGCCGACGCCGACTTCGACCAGGCCGATGTAGCTTTCCAGCGCTGCGACGATGCGCGTGCAGTGCATCGAGAATTCGCAGCCGCCGCCGAGCGCGAGGCCGTACACCGCCGCGATGGTCGGCACCTGCGCGTATCTCAGGCGCAGCGAGACCTGCTGGAATTTGGCGACGACGTCTTCGACATGCGGCACTTGTCCGGTTGCGGCGTTAACGATCTCGCCCAATCCGCCGCCGCCCGCAAGGGTGTATTTCACGCGCTGTGCCGCGCCCTTGAATTTATCGAGCAGTCCGGCGGGCGGTGTGTCGCCGCTTTCCTGCACACCCTGCATCAGTTGCAGCAGGTTGGCCCCGGCGGAGAACGGCGCCTCGGTCTGCCACAGGATCAGCGCGCTGCAATGCGCCTCGGCCTCGGAGATTGCGCGCAGGATGCCGTCCAGCACTTCGTTGCTGATGGTGTGCATCTTGGTCTTGAAGCTCAGGATCGCGATATCGTCGCCGGTGTGCCACAGGCGCATATCATCGGTCTCGAAGATGGTCTCGCCGTAATGCACGGGTTCGCCGAGCAGGCGGTCGGGGAAGAGCTGGCGGCGGTAGACGGGGAGGTGGGAGCGGGGTTGATACTGCGGCACCCTCTCCCTCCGCTGCGCTCCTCCCTCTCCCGCTTGCGGGAGAGGGGAGTAGGAACCCTGCGCGGCATGAACACCCACGCGATCCGGCTCAGCCGCCCAGGCGGGCAAGGGAACACCGGACATTGCCTTGCCTGCAGCGATGTCGGCGGCGATCCAGCCGGCCACTTGCTGCCAGCCCGCCGCCTGCCAGATTTCGAACGGGCCGTTGTCCCAGCCGAAGCCCCAGCGCACCGCGAGGTCGAGGTCGCGCGCGTTGTCGGCGATATGTTCCAATTGCAGCGCGCAATAGTGGAACACATCGCGGAACGTCGCCCACAGGAACTGCGCCTGCGGATGTTGGTTGGCGCGCAAGCCGGCGAGCTTCTTCGCCCAGTCGCGTTCGCGCAGGATGTCTTTCACGCCGTCGTCGATATTGCTGTCGGAGAGGCGGTAGGCATCGGTGTGCAGGTCGAGTACATGGATTTCCTTGCCGATCTTCTGGTAAATGCCGCGTTTGGTCTTCTGCCCGAGCGCGCCCTGATCGACCAGTTGGTTCAGCCAGCTTGGCAGTTCGAAATGCCTGTGCCACGGGTCGTCGGTGAGGTTCTCGCGCATCGTGTTGACCACATGCGCGAACACGTCCAGCCCGACCACGTCCAGCGTGCGGAAGGTCGCGCTCTTGGGGCGGCCGAGATAGCGCCCGGTCAGCGCGTCCACGGTGTCGAAGCCGAGATTGAACGCCTGCGCATGGTGCCGGGTGGCGAGCATCGAGAACACGCCGATGCGGTTGGCGATGAAGTTGGGGGTGTCCTTGGCGCGCACCACGCCCTTGCCGAGCGTGGAGACGAGGAAGGTCTCCAGTTGGTCGAGCAGCGGCGCTTCGGTTTCCTTGCAGGGAATCAGCTCGACGAGGTGCATGTAGCGCGGCGGGTTGAAGAAGTGGATGCCGCAGAAGCGGTGGCGCAGATGTTCGGGGAAAGCTGCGCCGAGCTGGTTGATCGACAGGCCGGAGGTGTTGCTCGCGAAGATGGTGCGTTCGCCGAGATAGGGCGCAACCTTGCGGTACAGGTCGGACTTCCAGTCGATGCGCTCGGCGATCGCCTCGATGACCAGGTCGCAGTCGCGCAGTTTTTCCAGATGCTGCCCGTAGTTGGCGGCTTCGATGAATGCGGCCTTGTTCGGCGTGGCGAGCGGCGCGGGATCGAGCTTTTTCAGGTTCTCGACGGCCTTGCTCACGTTCGCGTTCGGATCACCCTCTTGCGCGGGCAACTCGAACAGCAACGTCTCGACATTGGCATTGACCAGATGCGCGGCGATCTGCGCGCCCATCACCCCTGCGCCGAGCACCGCGACCTTGCGTACCTGAAAATTCTCGCTCATAGCGGCCTCTTGGTTATTGTTCCATTGCGCATCGGTTTTGGGTACATTTTATGCGCCCTGCGCCCGTTGTGCGGTAACGATACAAACTCATCCAAGGCTAGCGTCTCTCATAAAGTTTCTTGATTTGCGCGGTAAATTGCTGCGCGATTTCGGTGCGCTTGATCTTCAGGGTCGGCGTCAGCAGGCCATTCTCGACGCTCCACGGTTCGCGCAGCAGCAGCACGCGGTTCACCTTGGCATAGCCCGGAAAGCCGCGCAGGTTGCGCGCGACGCGCCGCAATATCTTGGCCTCCACGCGGCTGTCGGTCAATGTTTCCGGCATGTCGGCGCGGATGCCGATCTCCCGCGCGAAATGCTGCCATGCCTCTTCATTGAGCACCGCCAGCACGACCAGGTACGGATGCGCCTCGCCGAACACCATCACCTGATCGAACAGCGGGTCGTGCAGCAGCGCGAGTTCCATGTCGGTCGGCGGCACCTTTTCGCCGTTCGACATCACGATGATGTCCTTGATGCGCCCGGTGATGTAGATATGCCCGGTGCCGGAAATATGCGCGACATCGCCGGTGTTCAGCCAGCCGTCGCCGTCGATCATGTCGCGCGTCGCCTCCGGGTTGTTCCAGTAGCCCAGCATCACGTTCGGCCCCTTCACCAGCAGCGCGCCCTGCTCGCCGAGCTTCACCTGCACATCGCGGATCGGCTGGCCGACGCTGTCCGGATAGTTGTTTTCCACGCGGTTGCCGCTGATCACCGGGCTGGTCTCGGTCAGGCCGTAACCCTGCACCACCGGCAGCCCCAGGCCGATGAACACCCGCGAGATCTCCGGCGCGAGCGCCGCGCCGCCGCTGACCGCCACACGCAGCCGCCCACCCAACTTATCGAGGACTTTCTGCGCGACCAGCTTTTGCAGCAGCGGCCACAGCAGGAACGACGCTTTCCACGATCCGCGCCCCTGACCGCGCTCGAATCGCGCCCAGCCGGTTTCCACCGCCAGGTGGAACAGCTTGCGCCTGAGCGGCGAGCCTTCGTCCAGCCTCGCGCGTATCGCCGCATACATGCGTTCGTAGATGCGCGGCACGGAAATCAGAATGGTCGGGCGGATGGTTTGCAGGTCATCGGACAACAGCTGAATGGAGCGCGCGAAGGCGACCGTGGAGCCGGTCATCACCGGCAGGTAATAACCCAGCGTGCGCTCAAAGGTATGCGACAAGGGCAGGAAGGACAGGAACAAATCGTCACCGCGCACCGCGAAAGTATCCAGACAGGCATGCGCATTGGTCAGCATATTCGCGTGGCTGAGCATCGCGCCTTTGGGCTTGCCGGTGGTGCCGGAGGTGTAGATGATGCTGGCCAGCTCGTCAGAGCAAGTTCCGCGCAGCGGATCGTTTGCCCCCTCGTTCGTCGGGTAGGGGCACGGCGCGCCGTGCCCGTAAGGGAGAGAGATGTCCGCTTGCAATTGCGCTGCCGGAGGCAAAAATTCCGCGATGGATTTCAGGCGCGGCTCGACGCCGTTGCGCAGGGTGTCGATGCTCACGAAGCGCCTCACGCCGCCGAGCCGGTCGCGCACCGTGCGCAACGCCTGCCACTGCTCGGCATTCTCGAACAGCAGCACTTTTATATCGGCATCGTTGATAATGTAGGCGGCATTGTCCGGCCGGTCCACGGTGTACAGCGGCACCGTCACCAGCCCCAGCGACATCGCCGCCTGGTCGAACATCACCCAGTAAGGGCAGTTGCGCAGCATGATCGCGACGCGGTCGCCGCGCTGCAATCCCAGGCCGGCCAGCGCCGCCTGCCAGCGCGCCACTTCGCCGAGCATCTCCCGCCAGGTGAAATCGCGCCAGGCATTCTGCTGGAAATGGCGATAGGCAATCTTGTCCGGTGAGCGGCGCGCGCGCTCCACGAACAGCCCGTGCAATGTGACCGCCTGCTGCGGGGCGATTACATCATTTGTTTGTGCCTGCATCTGTGTTACTCCTCTCCCTACCCATGAATCTCAATCTGACAATGGATCTTGTAGGGTGCATTCCATGCACCATGGTGCGCGGAGCGCACCCTACAGCGAGGTTCATGGGGCTCAATTCGAGCAAAAAATTGGCACCTGCGGTCTCTCCCACAAGGGGAGATGGTATCCATTACTGCCCCGCCTGCAACTCTTCCGGCGCAAAGTCATCCACCATGATGACCTTGCGGCGCAGCGCGTAATCGCGTTCCAGCAGCAGCGCCTGTTCCGCCGTGATGATGCCCAGGTCGCGCGCCTCGGCGATGCGCGGCAGTTCTTCCAGCGATCTCAGCTGGCCGACCTTGCGCGCCTTTTCCAGTTCGGCCTGCAGCGGTTCGCAGGCCAGCGTGCTGGCGAGCGCCGCTTCCAGCGCGCCCACCGCATCCTGTTCGTCGTAAACGTAAAATTCGCGTAGCGATTCGTTTGCCTCCTCTCCCGCAGGCGGGAGAGGATTGAGGTGAGGGGAAAGGGCATGGCGAGTTTTATCATGCACTTTCGGCAGGTAGATCCCGGCGGTCAGGCGGTCGCGCGCCGCGCCGGGCTGCATCATCAGTGTGGCGATCTGGTGGCCGAGGTAGTCGGCAGGCGGCGATAAACGCAGGCCCAGCGGGAAAGTCAGCGCGCTCAGCATCCAGCGCGCCGGGGCGTTCGGGAAGTTCCGGATCACGCCATCAAAGGCTTGCTGGGCCTGGTACAACGCGTCCTGTACCGCCCAATGCAGCAGCGGCAAATCCTCGGCAGGACGGCCGTCGTCCTCGAAGCGCTTCAGCGCCGCCGAGCACAAATACAGCATGCTCAGCACATCGCCGAGGCGCGCGGAAATTTTCTCGCGCCGCTTCAGCGAGCCGCCCAGCACCGCCATCGCCACATCCGCGCTCAACGCGAATGATGCGGAAAAGCGCGTCAATTGCTGGTAGTAGCGGCGGGTTTCGCCGCCCGGAGGCGCCGGGATGCCGCGCCCGTTGGACAGCGCGAACACGAGGCTGCGCGCCGCGTTGCCCAGCGCGAAACTGATGTGCCCGAACAAGGCTTCGTCGAACTGATGCAGCGCGCGCTGGTGGTTCCGGTCATGTGCCGCCGCAATCTCCTTCAGCACGTAGGGATGGGAGCGGATTGCGCCCTGGCCGAAGATGATCATGCTGCGCGTCAGGATGTTCGCGCCTTCCACGGTGATCGTGACCGGCGCCAACTCGTAGCCGCGACCGAGGTAATTCTCCGGTCCGAGGCAGATGCCCTTGCCGCCATGCACGTCCATCGCGTCGTTGATGACGGTGCGCCCGCGCTCGGTCGCGTGGTATTTGACGATCGCGGAAATCACCGACGGCTTCTCGCCCAGGTCCACCGCCAGCGCGGTGAACTGGCGCGCCGCGTCGATCATGTAGGTATAGGCGCCGATGCGCGCCAGCGGCTCCTCCACGCCTTCAAACTTGCCGATCGGCATCTTGAACTGTTTGCGTACCCGGCTGTAAGCGCCGCTGGTGCGCGCCGCCAGTTTCATGCCGCCGATGCTGCTGGCGGGCAGCGAAATCGAGCGTCCCGCCGCCAGGCATTCCATCAGCATGCGCCAGCCCTGCCCGATGCGCGGTATGCCGCCAATGATGCAGTCCATCGGGACGAACACCTCCTTGCCCTGTGTCGGCCCGTTGAGGAACGCAGAGTTCAGCGGAAAGTGGCGGCGGCCGATTTGCACGCCCGGCAAGTCGGTGGGAATCAGCGCGAGCGTGATGCCGCGATCGGTTTCCCCGCCCAGCAAGCGCTCCGGGTCATACAGCTTGAACGCCAGGCCGAGCAGCGTCGCCACCGGCGCGAGCGTGATGTAGCGCTTCTCCCAGGTCAGGCGGATACCCAGCACGCGCTGCCCGGCGAATTCGCCGTAGCACACCTCGCCGCAATCGGGGATCGCGCCGGCATCCGACCCGGCGAACGGGCCGGTCAGCGCGAAACACGGCACTTCGAGGCCGCACGCCAGGCGATGCAGGTATTTTTCCTTTTGCTCGTCCGTGCCGTAGTGCAACAGCAATTCGGCGGGCCCCAGCGAATTCGGCACCATCACCGTCACCGCCGCCGTGCCGCTGCGCGAAGCCACCTTGCTCACCACCGCCGAATGCGCCTGCGCGGATAACTCCAGGCCGCCGTAGCGTTTCGGGATGATCATGCCGAAGAAGCCCTTGGTCTTCATGAACTGCCAGACTTCGGGCGGTAGATCGGCGCGCTTGTGCGTGATATCCCAATCGTCCAGCATCGCGCACAGCTGCTCGACTTCGTTGTCCAGGAAGGCCTGCTCCGCCGCGCTCAATCCGCATTTGGGAAAGGCCAGCAATTTATTCCAGTCGGGATGCCCGCTGAACAGGTCGCCGTCCCACCACACCGTGCCGGCGTCGATCGCCTCCTGTTCGGTAGCGGAAATTTGCGGCAGGATTTTGCGGAAGATTTTAAGGACTGTGCCGCTGACGACATTGCGGCGCAACACAGGAATACCGAACAACACGATGAACAGAAACAGCGCCAGATAAACCGCCTGCAATGCGGTATCCGAAATGCGCGACTGGATCGCCACCACTGGCACGATCACCATCATCGCCAGCACCCAACTGGTGATGGAGGCGCGGAAGAAGGCCAGCACCAGAATTACGATGAGTACCGCCACCAGCATCAGAATTGCCACCGCCTACCCCTATTGCCGTTATCCCAAGCCGGACAAACCGGGATCAAAAAGCTTCATGTTGGGCAAAGCGCAGCGTGCCCAACGAACGAAGACATCATTTTAATGTTGGGCACACTGCGCTTTGCCCAACCTACGCACTACGCACCGGCCGTAAAGCCGGACGTTGCAATCATCCTCAACGGCGTACTGTCGCCATTTTCACCCGGTTGCGCCCGTCCGTCTTGGCCTGCTGGAGCGCTCCCTCGGCGACCGCCAGCACCGAATCCAGCGTATCGCCGGACTGCACCGCAGCAACGCCGAGCGAAACCGTAACATGCTCCACCTGAATCGTCTGGGTGTCGCCGACAGACAGCGGCGCGCTGCTCTTGCCGAAACGCAACACCGGCGCCGCCACTGCTTCGCGCAGGCGCTCGGCCATTTTCATCGCCCCATCGGGCAATTTTTCCGCCAACAATACGGCAAACATATCACCGCCCAGGTACCCAAATAAATCCTGCGGCCTCAGGTTTACCGCCATGATTCGCGCCACTCCCTTCAGGACACTGTCGCCCGCAAGATGGCCGTGGTTATCATTAAACTCCTTGAAACGGTCGATATCCGCCACCAGCAGAAAGAGCTGCACCCCACTGCGCTCGCAACGCTGCGCCATGCGGTAGAACGCCTCGTTCATCCAGCTCCTGTTGTGCAATCCCGTCAGCGTATCGATATTGGCGGCCACCTCGAATTCGAGACTGGGTTCAGATGTCGTCACCTGCAGCAGATTATCGTTGCGGATGCGGCCGGCAAGGATAGCCAGCAAGTTGCGCGCAATGTCATTCGAGCTATCCACCATAGCCCAGACCAGCTCATGCGGCACCACCATCATGCGCGTGTCCCGCGCCGCCATGACCAGCGCCGCACTATTCCCGCCATCGATCAGCGACAGCTCGCCGACACATTCGCCCGATCCCAGTACGGCATGCACAGGCAGACCCCGTCCGTTCAGATAGACGCGGAGTTCGCCATCCAGCACCAGATAAAGCGAGGTATTCTTCTGGCCGACTTCCAGCAGTGTCGCACCGTTTTTCAGGGTGGTTACTTGACAGCCTTTGAGAATATGCGCCACGCTCTCCAGGCCAATACCTCGGAACAACTTGTTCCGTTCCAGCAGCGTGCGATCAGGAATAGTCATCGTCGCGTTCTTCAACATAGTGTAATGGGCCAAGTATACACAAAGGCCATTGGGATTTGCGGGGAACGAATCGCTACGCGAGTTTTACGTTAACGCACCCGGTTCACCGCCTCTTCGACGCGCTCCACCGCGATGATCTCGATGCCGGCGATTTTCTGCTTTGGTGCGTTGGCTTTCGGGATGATCGCCTGCGTGAAGCCCAGCTTGGCGGCTTCGCGCAGGCGTTCCTGGCCGCGCTGCACCGGACGCACTTCGCCCGCCAGACCGACTTCGCCGAACACCACCAGCTTCTCCGGCAGCGGCTTGTTGCGCAGCGATGAGACCATCGCGAGGATCACCGCGAGGTCGGCGCCCGGCTCGGTGATCTTCACGCCGCCGACCGCGTTGATGAACACATCCTGATCGAAGCAGGCGATGCCCGCGTGGCGGTGCAGCACCGCGAGCAGCATCGCCAGCCGGTTTTGCTCCAAACCTAATGATAGCCGCCGCACGTTCGGCGAATGCGCCTCGTCGAGCAATGCCTGAATTTCCACCAGCAGCGGGCGCGTGCCTTCCTGCGTGACCATCACGCACGAACCCGCGACCTGCTGACCGTGCTGCGACAGGAACAATGCGGACGGGTTGCTCACCTCGCGCAAGCCCTTCTCGGTCATCGCGAACACGCCGAGTTCGTTCACCGCGCCGAAGCGGTTCTTGAATGCGCGGATCAGGCGGAAGCTGGAATGGGTGTCGCCCTCGAAATACAGCACTGTGTCGACGATATGTTCCAGCACGCGCGGCCCGGCCAGCGCGCCTTCCTTGGTGACGTGGCCGACCAGGATGATGGTGATGTTCTGGCTCTTGGCGATGCGCGTCAGTTGCGCGGCGCATTCGCGCACCTGCGCCACCGAGCCGGGCGCGGAAGTGAGCTGTTCGGAATAGACGGTCTGGATCGAGTCGATCACCACCACGTCCGGCTTGTCGTTTGCATTATTGGCAGCGATGGCAGCCTGGATTTTTTCCAGCTGGATTTCCGGCAGCAGGCGCAGGTTGCGCGCATCCAGCGCCAGGCGTTTGGCGCGCAGCGCGATCTGCTGCGCCGATTCCTCGCCGCTGACATACAGGGTGTTCTGCTGTTTGGAAAGATGCGCCAGCACCTGCAGCAGCAGCGTGGACTTGCCGATGCCCGGATCGCCGCCGATCAGCACCACCGCGCCTTGCACCAGCCCGCCGCCGAGCACGCGGTCGAATTCCTCGATACCGGTCGGCGTGCGCGGCACTTCCGCCGCCTCCACCTCGGAGAGCCTCTGCACCTTGCCGCTCGCCGCCAATGCGCTGAAGCGGTTGCCGCCCTTGACGACAGCCTCCGCGACCGACTCGATCAGCGTATTCCATTCCATGCAATGCGGGCATTGCCCCTGCCACTTCGGCGTCTGCCCGCCGCACTCGGTGCAAGAATAAATTGTTTTTGCCTTTGCCATGCTTACCTTTATTAAAATAATGTAGGGCGGATGAGCGAAGCGTTATCCGCCGAATGAAAACCCCGCACATCTCTATCAAATTAGACCCTTCATACGGCGGAAGGCGCTACGCTTTTCCGCCCTACACATGCTGTCGAAGGCGCAGCGTGGTTACTTCATCCGGGACGGCAGCTTGATAATATCCCCCGCCACCATGAACACGCCTTTGCCCTGATGATGCAGCGTGCGCGGGCTCTTCATCGTGGGGTCGATCCACGCCTTGACCACCTCCAGCACGAAGAAGTTGTACTTGTTCACCATCCGGGTATCGACCACCCGGCATTCGAGATTGGCGTAGCACTCGGCGATCAGCGGCGGCGAAACCTGCGCGGCGGGCAGCGGCGTGAGCTTGAATTTCTTGAACTTGTCCACCTTTTCGCCAGAGCAGTTGCCGATGCCGACCACCTGCTTCGCCAGATTTTCCGCCGGGATGTTGAGCACGCATTCCCTGGTCGCCCGCAGCGCATCGAAGCTGTAATTCAGCCCGCTGATCACGCAGCCCACCAGCGGCGGCTCGAACTCCATCATCGTGTGCCACGACTGGGTCATGATGTTCGCCTTGCCCTTGTGCGCAGTGGTCACCAGCACCACCGGCCCCGGCTCCAGCAGTTGGTAAACGCGGGACAACGGAAAGGTTTTTTTCGCCATCGCATTTCTCCTTTCATCAAAGGAAATTCAAAGCCGCCCTGCATGAGCTGAAAGCATGGCTGCCCTTATTCGATCAATTCCCATTGCGGGTTCCACACGATCTCCCACAAATGCCCGTCGGGGTCTTTGAAATAGCCCGAGTAGCCGCCCCAAAAGGTGTCCTGGGCCGGCTTTATGATGACGGCGCCTGCCTTTCTGGCTTGCTCCATCACATTATCGACTTCTGCCCTGGAGGCAACATTGTGTCCCAGCGTGAGCTCGGTGGTGCTCGGAGCGCCGAGAGGAATCCCGGCATCGTATGCGATATTCGCCCGCGGCCAGATCGCCAGCTTCAGACCTGCCTGCATATCAAAAAAGGCCACGGCGCCATGCTCGAACTCTGTGCCGATGATCTCCTGCGTCGGCAACCCAAGCCCATCGCGGTAAAACGCCAGCGACTTTTCCAGATCGTCCACGCCTACTGTGATAACGGTGATGCGAGGTTTCATGTCTGCTCCTCCTTGCTATTGATCCGGGACGAATCCAGCCATGCTTTGCCATCTCTTAAATAAGTTCAGTTAAGGTTTAACTACCACCCTATCCCACGGCCATTCGCGTAAAATTGCTCCCGCACTATAACGCCGTCCCCCGCGAAAAACCATATACCTTTTGGTCTAGATAAATTCCCACCGTGTCCGCCGAAGTCGAACGTTTTTTCTCCGAACAGAGCCCGCTTGCCGCCGAGGTGGCGTCGTTCCGTCCGCGCGCTCAGCAGCG
>Ga0209211_10009542_pt1 | contig 12903 bp, 6 predicted proteins | sample RifGroA2_FD_183992 | JGI IMG/M metagenome (GOLD analysis project Ga0209211, IMG submission 183992) | Groundwater microbial communities from Rifle, Colorado, USA - Groundwater A2 (SPAdes) (version 2) | ecosystem: Environmental > Aquatic > Deep subsurface > Groundwater | place: Rifle, Colorado... | reverse complement strand
GCGGCTGTCCATCAAGAAAGCGCAGAATTTCGTCGCGCCGTTTCAGCGCATCCTGATAACCAAGATCAATCAGCGCGCGGCAGAATTTCCCTTCGGATAGCAGGTAGCTCAGCAGGATGCCTCCGCCATGTGGCATTGCACCGACCATGCGCAACAGCAAACGTATCGTCCAGGGCAATTCCGCAGCATAGCGCTCGGCGATTTTTTCGATCGTCTGGCTGGGCGAGACGACCAGCACGTCAACATGTTTTATATCGGCTTGCGCGCACACCGATTCCGGCAACATGGCCGCCAGCTCGTTGAGGCGTTGCACCCGCTCCAGGTCAACTTCCATGCTGTCGAGGAAAATGCTGTTCAGCGCATGCCCGGCAACCTGCGCCAAGGAAGGATAGTCGCTCATATCGGCGCGCCCGGGTTGGGCGGCATCGCCGTTCGCGGTAACCCCGATCACCAGGATGCGCGTCGCGCCCAGATGCAGCGCGGAACTGATCGGCGCGATCTGGCGCATCGAACCGTCGCCGAAATATTCGCGATTAATCAGGGTCGCCGGGAAAATAAAAGGCAGGGCCGACGAGGCCAGCAAATGCCTGATTCCGATCTGCGTCGGGATGCCAATACGCCGCGCGCGCCGCCATGGAACAATCTCGTCCACGCCCTGATAAAACGTGACCGACTGCCCTGATCCGTAGCCGGAAGCGGTGACGCTCAGCGCATGCAACAGTCCGGCATCTATGCTGCCCTGGATTTTTTCGCAAGGAAGGGCTTCTTCGAGAAATTCGACCAGCGGGGAATTATCCAAAAAAGATGTTTGCCTGAGCCTGTTGATGCCAAGGCCGCTCAGTATCAGTCCGGCCAGCCACAACGCAGTGTTGTTAAACACGCCGATTGCATCGGTGCGATACACCCGATTGGCGTGAAAATTCTTCCAGATATTGTCGAGATAGCGCACACCCTTGTGGAAACTTCGCGCATTGATCGCGAGCGTCGCGGCATTGAGCGCCCCTGCAGACGTTCCGCAAATCACCGGAAAAGGATTATGCGCGTGGCGCGGCAGGAATTCGGCAATCGCCTTGAGCACGCCGACCTGATAAGCGGCACGCGCGCCACCGCCGGTCAGTATCAACCCTACGCGCTTTTCCATTCGCGTCCTATTCGACCTCGGCTTGCACCGATTCCAGCGCGTCTCTCAGCGTCTCTTCCGGCAGTGCATTCAGCGTTTCCGACAGCATCTCGGCGGCATCCACCGCCCCGACAGGCAAAGTGCCAACATCGGTGTTCGCCACCAGCACTGCAGCCGCTCCCACCACCTTGAGCAGGCGCGCACGCTCGGCCATCAGCATCTCGATTTCCTTGCTCAGTAATTCAATCTCTTGCTTGTTCATCAATAATCTCCCTGGTGTGTCTTCTAGCTTGGCAACGCTGCTTCAGCGCGGCTTCGTAGAATTTTTATTTATTTTCCCCGCAAACCCGCAAATACAAATTTGTGCGGCGATTATAGCGCAGCAGGGCTATCGCACCCCATACTACCAAGCTCTTGGTCTTTGAAATAGAATCGAAACCGGTTTAATCAGATATTGAGGATCCACAATGCCGCGCGAAATAAAAGAATCCGACTGGAAGTTACTGAGGCAGTTGCACCCGATTGCGCTCGAGCGCTTCTCCAAGCGCATCCTGTCGGAAATCGGGAGCATCAACGCCGATGGCGCAAAGAGTTTTCATCAGCGCTATTTGGACATCTTCAAAGTTGTTGAATGCCGGGACCGGGAAATGTCGCAACTGTTTAACGATCTTCGGCGTTCAAACGCACTTTTTCAAATCGCCATAATTCAATCCAGTGGCTTGCTGACGGAAGAGGAATTCTCGCGCTTCAGCAAAGAGACTCACAGTTTTGTGGAAGTGCTGCTAAAAGGACGGCATGACGATGGCGAATAAACGCCCAAAACGCGCGGCATAACACAGGCCACCCTCAATCTGGTTTGCCGCTTTTCGCCGGAAACGCCTTGACGAAAGTCTGGATCACCTCGCGCACGATCTTGCGTTGCGGCGTTGGTAGCGAGAGAAACGCCTCGAAGATTTCCCGATCCTGATAGCCGATGCCGTCGTCCCAGCGGGCGCGCTCTTCCTTGATTTGTTGCTTGATTTCCAAACCGAAGGTCAATTCTTCAGGCGGAATGCGTAACCACTTCGCCAAAGTTTCAATCTTGTCCAGGCGCGGAATGGATTGCCCCTTCAGCCACTTGTTCACACCATGCAACGTAACGCCCTTGCCGAAATAACGCTGGTTGAACTCTCGCTCCAACACCGCAGCCTCGGCTTTATAACCAGCCTTCTCTATTGCGGCGCGTAACCGCTCGGCAAATTTCTGTTGTGGGGTTTTCATGTAGTTACGTTACCGAGTTGCAATAGCCATAACGTAACCAACATCAAAGTCTAGCCATGTTGTAGACTACAAGTTACGCATATAACGTAACTGAATCTGATGGCCAAAACCCTGCTGGAACAACTCCCCGAAATTGTCGCCAATGGCCGCAAGGAAGCCGAACGCATCCTGGAAAGCATCGAAGGCCGCCACCGTGTCAGCCTGCAAACCCGCGAATGGGTGCTGCCCGCTAAAGACAGTGCCGTGCAGGACTGGATTACCGGCAATACAAGGCAAGCTCATCTGCAAGCAGTTTCCCCTCGCCCGCTTGCGGGAGAGGGGGTGGGGGAGAGGGGGAGCGGTAGCGACGCATGGACCAACCGCCTGATCTACGGCGACAACCTGCTGGCAATGGCCGCGCTGCTGGCAGGCGACGAGCAAACGCCCAGCCTGCGCGGCAAGGTGGATTTGATCTACATCGATCCGCCGTTCGACTCCAAGGCCGACTACCGCACCAAGGTCGCGCTACCCGGCGTGGAACTGGAACAGAAGCCCACCGTGATTGAGCAGTTTGCCTACTCCGACACTTGGTCAGATGGCACAGCGTCCTACCTTGCCATGATTACCCCTCGCCTGATTCTAATGCGCGAACTGTTGAGCGACAGCGGCTCGATCTACGTGCATCTGGACTGGCATGTCGGGCATTACGTGAAGATCGTGATGGATGAGATTTTTGGGAAGGACAATTTACTGAATGAGATTGTTTGGCGTCGATCAAACGGGCATTCAGACGCAGGACGTTATGGAGCTATCCACGATGTCTTGATGTTTTACTCGAAAAGCCAACAGCATATTTGGAATCAACAATATGCACCTTACTCCAGTGAGTACATCGAACAGCAATATAGATATGCTGAGGAAGATGGCAGAAGATTTTTATCCAGAGATTTAAGTGCATCTGGATTGCAAGGCGGAGGCTACGATTACGAATGGAACGGTGTCAGACGAGTGTGGCGTTGTCCAATTACGACAATGGAACGCTATCAGCGAGAAAACCGGCTTACCTATACCGGAAAAGGACTTGTCCGCTATAAGCAGTATTTAGATGAAATGCCGGGTATGCCGATACAGACAATTTGGGATGATGTATCTCGAATTCATCATCTTGCGCACGAGCGTTTGGACTATGCCACGCAAAAACCCGAAGCCTTGTTAGAGCGAATAATTAAAACATCAACAAATGAGGGTTGTGTTATTGCCGACTTCTTCGGCGGCTCCGGCACCACTGCCGCCGTCGCCGAAAAACTGGGCCGCCGCTGGATCACAAGCGACCTCGGCAAGCCAGCCTGCATGGTGATGCGCAAGCGGCTGATCGACCAGAACGCGCAGCCGTTTTTGTATCAGGCCATCGGCGACTATCAGGTGGAGGCAGCCAAGTCCATGCTGGGGCGCGGCTTTCGCATCGGCGATTTGTCGCAGATCGTGCTGTCGCTCTACGGCGCGCTGCCGTTGCCGCCGGAAGATAATCCGGCGAGGAATCTGGGGTATCTGGCGGAGGGTGCTCCTTCACCCCAACCCTCTCCCGGATGGAGAGGGGGCAAGGTGCTGGTGCTGGCCGACTCGCCCAACAAGCTCACCGGTGCGGCCACGCTGAAAAAAGCCATTGCCCAGCGCGACAACCTGATGGGCGGCTGGGATAAGGTGGTGGTGCTGGGCTGGAATTTTGAGCCATCGATAGGCGAGACCATCACCGCGCTGAACGACAGTCGTCTGGAAGTGCTGGTGATCCCGCCGGACTTGATGGACAGGCTGAAGAAGAAAGGCGGGCTGGACAAGCTCAGAGGCGCGGTGCGGTTTTCTTCGTTGCAGTATTTGACGATCAGGCCGGTGGTGCGACTGGGAGCGCGGGCGTCTCGCCCGCCTGCGGGCGAGACGCCCGCGCTCCAAGAAACCATTACCGTGCAACTGGACAACTACGTGCTGCTGTCGCCGGAGGCGATCAATCTGGATGAGGCGAACCGCGTCAAGTTGCAGGCGGTCATCAATCAGGAGCCGCTGGCACTGATCGAATACTGGGCGGTTGATCCTAACTATGACGGCAAGGTGTTCCGTTCCGTGTGGCAGGACTATCGCGGCAACACGGACAACGACGGCGACCCATTGCGCGTGGTGACGAAGGCGATGCTGACGCTGCCCGCCAAGCCCGGCGCGCGCCGCGTGTGTGTGCGGGTGGTAGATGTGTTCGGTTTTGAGGCGGAAGTGGTGGTGTCGGTGGAGGCAGCATGAGTGAGTACACTTTAGCCAGACCATCCGCCAAAGCCGACGAGCAACTCGCACTCTCCGCTGGCCTCACTGCTAAAACCAATCAGCTTTGCATCGGCTTGGAATATGGGGTGGCGGATATTTACGAGCTGGTCACGCCCACCACGGCGGAGTTGCTGAAGTGGTGGTTTGGTGAGGACATGATCGCCGCGCGCGGCACGCTGAATTTTCACGCGGGGCAACGGCAGGCGATACTCAATGCCATTGTCGCGCATGAGGTTCTGAAGTCCAATACTCTGCTCGATCTGTATCAGCAGGCTGCACCGGATGCGCTGCTGGCCGGCAGCCGGATGAATGAAGTGGCGCAAGCCAAACACGCGCATCCGAAATATTGCCTGAAGATGGCGACCGGAACAGGCAAGACCTGGGTGCTGCAAGCCTTGCTGATCTGGCAGTTGCTCAACAAAACGACGGCGCTGGCGGAGGGAATGGACGACCCCCGTTTTACTCGCCAATTCTTGATCGTCGCGCCCGGCTTGATTGTGTATGACCGTTTGCTGGATGCGTTTTGCGGCAAGCAGATTGACGGCGTGCGCGACTTCGCCACGTCGGATGTGGCGCAATTTGCCGGGCTGTTCATCCCGGAAGCGTATCGCGAACAGGTGTTCGGCTTCGTACGCGGCAATGTGTGCAGCAAGTCGGAAATCGGCCTGAAGGCCACGGGCAACGGCATGATCGCCATCGCCAACTGGCATTTGCTGGCGGATGTTGAAGAACTGGAAAGCGAGGAGGAAATCGCGGCACCGGGCGCAATGCCGGAACCGCAGCAAGTGATCGCTGCCGTGCTGCCGCTGACACCGGGGCGCGCCACCGGCAACAGCCTGGACATGCTGGATCGCCGCTACGCGCGCGGCAATGTGCTGGAGTTTCTGGTTGGCTTGCCGGATTTGATGGTGTTCAACGACGAGGCGCATCACATCCACGAATTGAAGAAAGAGGGTGAGACCAGCGAAGTGGAATGGCAGAAGAGCCTGAGCCGCATCGCCGAGAGCAAAGGTCGGCGCTTTGTGCAGGTGGATTTTTCCGCCACGCCTTACAACGATGTCGGCTCGGGCAAGAACAAACGCAAGCTGTACTTCCCGCACATCATCACCGACTTTGACCTGAAAAGCGCGATGCGCGCCGGGCTGGTGAAATCGCTGGTGCTGGACAGGCGCAAGGAAATCGGCGCGCTGCCGCTGGAATTCAAGGCCGAGCGCGACGAGGACGGCAACCCCTGTTTGAGCGAAGGTCAGCGCGTGATGTTGCGCGCCGGTTTGCAGAAGCTGAAAAAGCTGGAGGTGGATTTTGCGCGCATTGATCCGCTGCGCCATCCGAAGATGCTGGTGGTGTGCGAGGACACCTCGGTGTCGCCAGAAGTCGCCAAGTTTTTGAGAGATGAAGGGCTGCGCTATGAAGGCGGCCTCGATGACGAAGTATTGCTGATTGATTCCGGCAAAAAGGCCGAACTGGGCGAGAAAGACTGGGCGCCGGTGCGGGAGCGGTTGTTCAGCGTGGATCAGCACGCCACGCCGCGTGTGATCGTCAGCGTGCTGATGCTGCGCGAAGGCTTCGACGTGAACAATATCTGCGTGATCGTGCCGCTGCGCTCCTCACAAGCCCAGATTCTGCTGGAGCAAACCATCGGGCGCGGCCTGCGGCTGATGTGGCGCGATGAAGAGTATGCCGACCTGAAGCGCGAGAACCGCGAACGCATCAATACCGGGCTGGAGCCGGACAACCTGATCGACATTCTTTCCATCGTAGAGCACCCGGCCTTTCAGTCGTTCTACGATGAGTTGATGGCCGAAGGGCTGGCCGGTGTGACAACCGAGGAGATGGATAGCACCAGCAGCACCGGCGATGTGATTGCGGTGGAATTGCGCGATGGGTTTGAGAAATACGACTTCGCGATCCCGTTCATTCTGCGCGAGGCGGAATCTTTCCTGGAACACCATGCGCTGGACTTGATGGCACTGCCTGCTTTTACCGCGATGACGCAAACACAACTTACTGCGATGTTGGGCAAGGGCGACACCTTTGTTTCGCAGGATTTGCAGAGCAGCACGTTGTTTGGCGATTACCGCGTGGAAGGCGCGGTGATGAATGTCAGCGGCTATAACGATTTCCTGGCGCGGCTGACACGCCGTATCAGCCAGGCATTGAGCCAGCCGCTGCCCAAAGGCAACAAGATCGCCACGCATCTGGCGAACCCGTATTTGCAGACCAACACCGCCGAGTTGACCGGCTGGCTGGATGGCTACATCCGAGGTTATCTGTTCAGTGCTGCATTTGATCCGATGCAGGGTGAGCAATGGCGCGTGCTGTTGTTGCAACCGGTGATCGACCACATCAGCAAGGTGTTTGCCGTGGCGCTGATCGAATCGGAACGTCAGGACGTAGTGGGCGAAACCGAGGTGCGCTATCGCAACTTGTCAGAAGTCCCGAAGCTGATGATGCGCGAGAGCAACTCGCTGCCGGTCGTCAAATGTATCTACGAGCGCCTGCCATTCCCCGCCCGCAATGGCGGACTGGAGCGCGCATTCATCGAATGGGCGCAGGCTGACACGCAGGTACACGCGTTCTGCAAGGTAAGCGAAACACGCCATGATTTCGTGCGGCTGCGCTACGTGAAGGAAAACGGCTTGCCCGCGTTTTACTCGCCCGATTTTCTGGTGCGCACTGAGCAGGCTGTTTATCTGGTGGAAACCAAGGCACAAGGGCAGGTAACCACACCAAACGTACAGCGCAAACTGAAAGCTGCCGTGGCGTGGTGTGATCGCATCAACGGCCTGGAAGCTGAATTGCGTGGCAGTTTGCCTTGGCATTATGTCCTGCTGGGCGAGAGTTTGTTTCAGGACTGGCGCAGCAAAGGGGCGCGGCTGGGCGATTTGCTGGACTTTGCGCGTGTGCGCCGTTCTCTGTCAGATGCATCGACACAGGGCAGACTATTGTAATCGTAGAGCTCGATTCATCAATACGCAGCCCGCGCAACAATCCTGTTCTGAGCTTGTCGATAAGCATTGCGCCGCAGTATTCGTATCTGCCACGATTTCATGATTACTATTCATCCATGCCGAGATTCTAGCCGCAGATTACCAGTGTGGCTCGCAAGCGGCTGAAGCACGCGCACGCGCGTAACCTTCAAGTCCTACGATTGGATACAATCCAAAATAGAACAGGTTTGCGGCACAGTTGCAGGATGTCGCATAATGCGCCCGTCAAATGACACGAAATGTTGCACATATCCAAAGAACATGCAGGCAGAATCCTGTCATCGGTTTTGTTGAAAGCATCATGCCTCCCATTGTTTCCCCATGAAAATTCTCGAATACATCGGCCTTGATACCTCCCGCGTCAAGGCAAGCTACCGCAAGGTCATTGATGCCATCGCGCGCGGCGATTTCCGCGCGGCGCAGGTCAAAAAACTTGCCAGCCTCACCCACGGCAAGTTTTATCGGGCGAAGCTCGATGACGCCGACCGCCTGTTGTTCTCCCTGGTGCGTCATGGCGATGAAGTGTGCGCGCTGATTCTGGAAGTGATCGCCAACCACGATTACGACAAGTCGCGTTTCCTGCGCGGCGCGGCAATAGATGAAGCGAAAATTCCAGACATCGATGCCGCCGAGGCCATCAAGGAAGCGCAAGCAATGCGCTACCTGCACCCGGAACATACCGCCATTCACCTGCTCGACAAGCCTATCTCTTTCGACGATACACAGGAGGCCATCTACCGCCAGCCGCCCCCGTTAATCGTTGTCGGCAGCGCCGGCAGCGGCAAGACTGCATTGACGCTGGAGAAGCTCAAACATGCCGAGGGCGAAGTGCTGTACGTCACCCATTCCGCCTATCTGTCGCAGAGTGCGCGCAGCCTGTATTACGCCAACGGCTTCGAACACGCGGGGCAGGAAGCAGTGTTTCTCTCCTACCGCGAATTCGTCGAATCCATCCGCGTGCCGCCTGGGCGCGAAGCCCTCTGGCGCGATTTCTCCGGCTGGTTCTCGCGCATGCGCCAAATTTTCAAGGACATCGACGGGCATCAGGCGTTCGAGGAAATTCGCGGCGTTATCACCGCCGACGCGGGCGGCATACTGGGCCGCGAAGATTATCTGGCGCTCGGTGTGCGCCAATCGATCTTCGCGCAAGACCAGCGCGACAAGCTGTATGACTTATTCGAAAAATACCGTGCGTGGCTCGCTGAAGCAAAGCTCTATGACCTCAACCTCGTCGCGCAGGAATGGCAATCCCTCGCCGCGCCGCGTTACGATTTTGTCGTGGTCGATGAAGTGCAGGATCTCACTACCGTTCAGCTTGCACTGGTGCTCAAGACACTCAAGAAGCCGGGTAATTTTCTGCTGTGCGGCGATTCCAACCAGATTGTCCATCCCAATTTCTTTTCCTGGGGACAGGTAAAAAGCCTGTTCTGGCGTGACCCGAAACTCGCCGAGAGGCAGGAGTTGCGCGTGCTCAGCGCGAACTTCCGCAACGGCCTGGAAGCCACGCGCACGGCCAATCAGTTGCTCAAAATCAAGCACCAGCGCTTCGGTTCCATCGACCGGGAAAGCAATTTCCTGGTGCAGGCTGTGGGCGGTGAGCCGGGCCAAGTGGCGCTGATGGCGGACAAGGACGCGGCGTTGCGCGAGCTGGATCAAAAAGTCCGGCTATCCACCCGGTTTGCCGTGCTGGTAATGCGCGACGAAGACAAGGCGGAAGCGCGCAAACATTTTGCGACGCCGCTGTTATTCTCGATACACGAGGCCAAGGGGCTGGAATACGAGAACATCGTTTTATACCGCTTCGTGTCAGACCATCGCGCCGAATTCAGCCAGATCGTGGAAGGCGTGGACAAGGCCAGCCTCGCTGCCGACACGCTGGATTACCGCCGCGCAAAGGACAAAAGCGACAAATCCCTGGAGGTCTACAAGTTCTTTGTCAACGCGCTTTACGTCGCCCTGACGCGGGCCATCAGCAATCTGTACCTCATCGAATCCGACACGGGACATGCGCTTTTTTCCCTGCTCGATTTAACTGTCGCCGGGCAAGTGAAAGTGGATGCGCAACAGTCCAGCCTGGAAGACTGGCAGAAGGAAGCGCGCAAGCTCGAACTCCAGGGCAAGCAGGAACAGGCGGAAGCCATCCGCCGCAACATCCTCAAACAGACCCCGCCGCCCTGGCCGGTGTTCGACGAAACCCGGCTGCGCGAGACGCTGGTCAAAGTGTTCCGCGAACAAGCGCCCGGCAGCAAGCACAAACAGCAGCTTTACGAATATGCCACCTGCCATGACGAGATTATGCTGGCGGAATGGCTCATAGAGGAGGCCAAGTTTGATGCGGCGCGAACGTTCTTGCAGCAGCGCGCGACACTCGGGCGCAAGAGTTTTGTCCCGTATTTCGCCCACCACTTCAAGGATATTTTGAAACAATGCGATCAGCACGGCATCAAGCATCGCCTGATGATGAACCAGACACCGCTGATGGCGGCATCCGCAGCCGGCAACATACCTCTGGTGGAAGCGCTGCTGGAGCGCGGCGCCGATTGCGAGACCACCGATCAGTACGGCTACAACGCCTTGCACTATGCGATGGGTGCGGCCTTCCGCGACGCGAAGTTTGCCCGTGGGCAATTCGCCACCCTGTTCGAACTGCTTGCGCCGCCCAGCGTGGACGTCAACACCGGCGATCGGCTGGTGCGTATCGACCGGCATCTTTCCGAATACTTCCTGTTCCAGACAATGTGGGTGCTGTTCAAATCGCGCTTCACCCATCCGATACGCAGCCCCAACGCTGCTTTCGAGACACAAGCGATACTCGAAGCATGGCAGCATATACCCGCCAATGTGGTTTATCCAAACCGTAACAAACGCCAGCATCTCTCGGGTGTGCTGGCGCGCAATGAGGTTGCGCGCGACTACGCCTACAACCGCGCCCTATTCCTGCGCGTCGCCCAAGGCTGGTACCAGTTCAATCCACGCATGTCGGTGCGCCGCCGTCAAGGCGAAGAAGAAATCTGGCAACCGGTTTTTGCTGCACTGAACCTGCCGCTGATCAACGAGTTTGCCCGCCAATATGCGTTTGAACCTTATTTGGGCTGGAATCGGATCGAACAATACTGCGCAATGGCGAACATGCCGAAACCTGCTGTCCCGATTGCCGTTGAACGAGTGTTTGCCCTGCGCGAAGCCGACGAAGCAGAGCGCGCCAGAAAAGAAACTGAACGGTGCGAAGCGATGAAACGCTTGCAAGAACAAAGGAAGCGTGAACTATCTGAGAAGCCCAAATGGGGTACAAAAGAAGCCAAGCGCCGCGAGATCGAACGTGTCCGCAAAGAAATTGAAGACAGAAAAAAATAATAATTCAATCCGCAGATTATGAGCGCAACTTCGGCCTGATTGGGAGCGCCGGCGTCCCCGCCGGCATGCCGACCGGAGGTCGGTGCTCCCAGAAAAATCATTGCTCCCGGAAAACCCTTGATTGTCCGATGCGCTCATTCCCATGCGGCGCGTGGGAATGAGACTAACTCCTCAGCACTGCCAGCATTTTTTCCAGCCGCTTCACCGACACGATCACCGGGGTCTTCAGCTCCTGCGCAAACAGCGACACGCGCAGTTCCTGCAACAGCCAGGCGAATTCATCCACGCGCGGATCCGGCCTGCCCTGTTGCGCCTGGCGCAACTTCTGCCATGCCTGCGACAGCGGCTGCATCTGCGCCATGCACTGCGCATCGCGCGCCGGGTTGGCGCGCAGCTTCTCGATGCGCAGGCTGATCGCCTTGAGGTAACGCGGAATGTGCTGTAAGCGCTCGTAATGCGTATCACGAATAAACTTCCCGTGCAGCAACCATTCCAGTTGGGCACGCACATCCTGACCGGCCTGTGCGTTTGCCTTGAGCTGCGGCAGGCCCTTCTGCACCGCCTGATATTCGTCGAGCACGTTGCCGACCAACCGCGCGAGTTCTTGCGCAATCAGCAGCAAACGGTTTTTTGCTTCCTTGCCGCGTGCGATGAATTCGGCTTCGTTACTCGGCAGCGGATCATTCAGGCAGCAGCGCTCGAAAGTCATCGCCAATATCTGCTGCTGCAATTCCTGCTGCGTGCCAAATGGCATGAACAGCATACCCAGCTTCTGCGCGTCGGGCAGATTCTTCTCCAGGTATTTCACCTGCTCCTTCAGCAACAGCATGAACAGGCGGCGCAGCCCGCCGCGATGCGCGATTTGCGCGGCATCGCGGGTATCGAAGGCGCGCAACACCACCGCATCGCCCTCGTCCACCAGCGCGTTGAACAGCGTGACGTTCTGTCCGGCACGCTTTACCTCGCGTGTCTCGGTAAAGTTGCCGAAACTCCACGAGGTGTAACGCTGCTCCGAAACAGATTCGCCTTTCCCCCCGGTTGCCGCTGCCACTGCAACAGGCGCGACACGCGGCGCAAGTTCGCCGTGCAACTGCGCGAAATTGCGCGACATGCCAAGCTGGCGACCATGCTCGTCCACTATGCGGAAATTCATCAGCAGATGCGGCGGCAACTGCTCCAGACGAAACGCATCCAGCGACACATCGAGCTGTTTCTGTTCGCGGATATAGCGCGCCAACGCCTGCAGCAACGACAGGCCGGAGGCGGGCACTTCGCGGCAGAATGCCGCCGCGAATTCCGGCACCGGCACCAGATTGCGGCGAATTTTTTGCGGCAGCGTCTTGATCAGTTGCGTCACCTTTTCCGCCAGGATGCCCGGCACCAGCCACTCGCAGCGTGGCGCGCTCACCTGATTGATCAGCGCCAGCGGCACGGTGAGGGTGATGCCGTCGTCATTTTTGCCCGGTGAAAAGTTGTAACTCAACGCGAAGCTGACGCCGTCGATCTGCAGCTGCGGCGGGAACTGGTCGGTGGTGATACCTGCCGCCTCGTGGCGCATCAGGTCGTCTTTTTTCAAATAGAGCAGCTTGGCATCATCGCGTTCCGCTTGCTTGCGCCAGTATTCGAACGCCGCGCCGTTGTGGATATGCGACGGGATTTTGCTGTCATAAAACGCGAAAATCAGTTCATCGTCCACCAGCACGTCGGGGCGGCGCGCCTTGTGTTCCAGCGCCTCGATGTCGGCGATCAGTTTCTGGTTGTGCGCGAAGAACGGCGCCTGGGTATTGAACTCACCTTCGACCAGCGCCTGGCGGATGAATATCTCGCGCGATTCCGCCACATTCATCGGCCCGTAATGCACGCGTTTCCTGGCGTTCAGCAGCAAGCCATGCA
>Ga0209211_10009539_pt1 | contig 12906 bp, 15 predicted proteins | sample RifGroA2_FD_183992 | JGI IMG/M metagenome (GOLD analysis project Ga0209211, IMG submission 183992) | Groundwater microbial communities from Rifle, Colorado, USA - Groundwater A2 (SPAdes) (version 2) | ecosystem: Environmental > Aquatic > Deep subsurface > Groundwater | place: Rifle, Colorado... | reverse complement strand
GGGGTGAGCCGCGGGGTGGATCTGGCCATGGGCACCTTCGGCAAGGCCCTGGGCAGCTATGGCGCTTATGTGGCGGGCAACAGGGAGCTGATCGACTATCTGGTCAACCGGGCCAGGAGCTTTATCTTTTCCACCGCCTTGCCGCCCGCGGTTGCCGCCGCCTCCCTGGCCGCAGTGCGCCTTATCCGGCAGGAGCCAAGGCTGCGCCATGAACTGCATGAAAAAATCGGTTATTTCAAGGGGCTGTTGCGCACCGGGGGCTACGGCGCTGATCTTGGTCCGTCACAGATCATTCCCATCCTCATCGGCGAAAGCGGTGCAGCGCTGGGCAAAGCAGAGCTGCTGAACAAGCAGGGAATCTTCGTCACGGCCGTCCGGCCTCCCACCGTCCCGGAAGGTACAGCACGGCTCAGGTTATCCATCACCCGCCATCACGGCACAACGGATCTATCCCTGGCGGCCAAGGCGTTACTGGAGATTATGGACTAGTTTTCCCTTTACCATGTAGAGGACTTGCACCTCCTGCACTCTTGCCGACTTTTACCGGCGCTTTCAGCCTGACCTCAGAAGCTTGACCCTATCATGACCCTATCATTGACCACCGATAATTTTAGTGCTATAGTGTAATCCTAAGCAAGAAATATGGAGATCTCTATGCCTGTCTTAGCTAAACACACCAGCATCAAAATGATTGGTGCAAATGGTCAGATTTCAATTGGCAAACAATTTGCCGGTCGTCAGGTTCTGGTTGAAGAACAAGAGGCTGGTGTCTGGTTAGTGCGTACCGCCACCGTCACCCCCGACAACGAACGTTGGTTGCACGAACCTCAAGCCGCTGCCAATCTGATGCATGCCCTGGATTGGGCCAAGGCCAACACCCCAAATGACACCAATACGGATAGCGTCATCGAAAAGCTGGCCAATGACTAAAAATGATCCACATACCTTGGTCAGGCTTGACCTGAACAATCCGGTGTTCCAAGAAAATCTACTCTCGCTGCAAAAGGCTGAACGACTCGCCGCACTGGACACTTTAAACAAAATTCGCCAACTCACCTGGAATCAGCTTTACCGCGACAACGGTTTAAAATGGGAAAAAGTCTTCAGCGTCAAACCGCCAGATGGTATTGGCGCTATCTACTCGCTACGCATCACCCATTCACGTAGAGCAACAGCATTCCGCGACGACGATTTCATTCGTCTGCTCACCATCGCCCCAGACCACGACAGCACTTACGGGAAAAAGTAACTGGCATCAAGAACCATGGCGCACAACCAGATATCCCAACAGAATCTTTTCGCCCATCAGCCTGTATTCATGAAGAAAACGGGAAGATGTCCCCTAGTTTTTCTGATGCCAAGAAAGGCAGAAAGTCTGTCCTGACCCCAGCATTTTCCAACCCGGGTTGCGCCCACTTTACGACGCTTCTTCCTTAAGTTCGGCAAGAAAATCCGCCAGTTGGAAAACGTTGATGATGGTGACCTCGCTGCGCTGCTGGCTCTCCGGGCCGGCATAGACCAATAACCGGCCGTAAGGGAGATCGGGAAAGAGCTTGGCAAAGGTCCGCAACCCCTTGAGGTAATCGGAGGTGATGCTTTGCCCGGCCTTGATTTCGATGGGCAACAGCTGGTGGGCGATGGTGTAAAGCAGATCCACCTCATTGCCGATGCTGTCCCGGAAGAAATAAAGATTGCTGCGCTTGCCGGCGTTGTAGCGAAACTTAAGCACCTCCATGACCACCAGATTTTCATAAAAATTCCCCCGCAGGGGGTGATTCCGGAGGTGGCTGGGTTCCTCCACTCCGCACAGCCAGGCGGCCAGGCCGACATCGTAGAAGTAGAGCTTGGGGGACTTGATCAGACGCTTACCGATGTTGGCGTGATAGGGCGGCAGCTGGAAGACGATGTAGCTGGCCTCCAGCACGGTCAACCATTGCCGGGCGGTACTGTGGGAGATCCCGGTATCATTGGCGAGACTGTGCAGGTTGAGAATCTGCCCCACCCTCCCGGCGCACAGCCGAACAAATTTCTGGAACAGGCCCAGGTTATGGACGTTGATCAGCTGCCGCAGATCCCTTTCCACATAGGTTTCGAAATAGTCGCCCAGGGCCTGGGTTGGTGGGATGTCCTGGTCATAGATTCGAGGATAGAAGCCTTTGAAGAGCAGCTCATCAACGGTCAGCTCGGGCCGATGGGGCAGTAGTTCTTCGAGGCTGAACGGCAGCAACTTCAGCAGCGCGGTGCGTCCCGCCAGGGATTGCGTCACCGAATTCAGCAACTCAAACTGTTGGCTGCCGGTCAGGATAAAGAAACCGTTTTCCCGCCGCGCATCGGCTTGGACCTGGATAAAGGAGAGCAGTTCCGGGGTTCGCTGGATCTCATCCAGGATAACCCCTTGAGGATATTGGTTAAGAAAACCCACCGGGTCTTCCGTGGCAAATTGCCGGGTGAGAGGGCTTTCCAGGTTGGCGTAGGCTTTGTCCGGAAAGGCGTCCCGGGCCATGGTCGTCTTGCCCGATTGGCGCGGGCCGGTAATGGTAACCACCGGATATTTGCTGGCGATAAAGCGGGCGTACGGCGCTAACTTTCTGGGAATCATCGGGATTTCCTGTAAATTGAAGTTATAATATTCAATTTACAGAAATAGCAGACGGATTAAGACCTGTCAAGCTATAGCCCGTATTTAATATCTTCATCCTCTCGCGGGAGCTGGCCAACTTCGGGAAGGTGGAATATGAAGCGACCCTCGGCCCTGCTCCTTCTCGGATTTCCACTTGGCTAAGCGGCGTGGTGCGTTTCTTTCTCCAGGGCGGCAACGATCAGGCTGTTCAAACTCACGCCGCGCCGCGCCGCTTCGAGGGCGATCTGCCGGTGTAAATCACGGCCAACCCGGACGTTGAATGATCCCTTGAACGGCTGCTCCGGCGGAATGTTTTTTTCCTCGCACATCGCCAGATAATCATCCACCCCATTGCGGAAGTCCTGGCGCAGCTCTTCGGCGTTGCTGCCTTCATAGCTGATCAGCGCCCGGATAAACTGCGCCTTGCCAAAAAAAATTCCATCTTCATCGCTGTATTCAACCGACCCGGTATACCCCTTGTATTCCATGGTGTTTTTCATAGCAAACCCTCCTGATGCAAAACATCCAGCACTTGGTCAATCTGATAAGGCTTCAGTACCGGCAACGGGTGCGGCTTGTGCATGAATATGGGTGCGTACCGCTCATGTTCGAACCTGACCCGCGACCCGCTGCCGCTCTGCATGAGGACATAACCGAACCCCGCCAACAGAGTGGAGACCTCCTGGAAAGTAAAATCCTTCGGGCGGCTTTTGAGTTTCGCCAGCAACTTATCGTGTTTTCCCATGTGTCATTTTAACCTGACAACCGAGAACCATGCAACTGAATTTAGTTGCACTAAAAGAACAAGAGGGTTTGTGGCAGTCAGGGATACCAATTAGAAAAATAGATAACAACGTCCGTACGCAGTAACAGCTTGATATCAAACGGGTTTAAGTCCCGTCCGGGGAGTTGTCCGTATGCCCCGGTAGCTCAAGGGAGCGGCGTTCTGGCAACAGAGGGTCGTAAGTTCCCAATTGGCAAAGCAGCAGGCCGTAACGCAAGTGAACCTGGATGTAGCCTCGTTAAATAAAATGAAGAAGCCGACCCGGTGGACGTTCGGGGAAGGCCAGAGTGCATGGGCTTTGAAAACGGAAGCGGCTCATGTGATCTTCCGGGGTAGCAGGGGCGGCATGTTGCGGATGATATCTAAGCCCAGTGCTGGAGACCCGATGCGGTGATGTTGAGGAATATCAACCGGCGTGTATAAGGAAACGAAATCACGCTGGGCCGTATCGGGAGTCGGAGGGGCTCATAGTACCGTTGAGGGTACGGGACAACATAACCCGGCCCGAGGGAAGGAGCCCTGCTTTGTTCATGCAACCGAAGGGCGAAGGGTGCTGGAGATTGCCTATGGCTATAAACTCCACAAATCACCAGGACGCGACAGAGGCAGCTCTGTTGTCAGGCCAAGTAGGATGAGCTTTGCCAGGCGGGATCACTCAATCCATTTAAAGCCAGTATTAGCTACTTCTATGCATGCCTTGCAATGAAGAACATCGGAAAGCCGTGTGCGGGAAAACCGCACGCACGGTTTGATGAGGGGAGGTTGGTGGATAATCAGCCCGGCAGACACGTAGTAGCCGCGCGCGGTGAGGCGTTAATGAAAGTCCCGGCTACTGGTCTGATATCAGCTTCCTACTCTACCCGGAATTCATAACTTACCAACGACGCACTTGGCAAGAGAATGGCAGTAAGTCAAGACCCCAATTGTCACCCCCACGCGTTACTTCTGAACGCTTTGACTTGGTGAAAACGTCGATTGCCGACTATTTCCCCGCCGGGAAAATACAACTCTTCAAATCACAGTGAAACCTATTTCAGCTAGATATGAGTAAGTTACATCATAAAACTCAGGGTTACGGGTGTGATCGTCAATGTCACCTTCAGGAACGACTATCACCATCCCTTGTCGTGCACGGGTTAGCAGAACACGATAGGCATTTTTCAGATACTGCTTCCGTTCTTCCTTATTTATGTTGTTCCAGCGATTCCCACAAAACGACTTACTTTCCCACCCTTTCGGTGAATAGCGAAAATCAGCATCCCATGTCACGCATGCCCAATCGAGTTCGAGCCCTTGGACATGAAACTCTGTGGCAACATCTTCAAGATAATAAGACGAACGCACATCATCCTTGTCGTCGAGGAACCAATGAATGGGGTCCATGGGGGTCTTGACGTCGATGGCGTGGGGCTTTAGGCGTTCAGCTTGAGATGAGACAATTATGCCGTATCTCTCGGAACCCCGTGCCTTTTCTTTGAGCCACTGCTTGGCCTTGTCGAGATCACGAGTGATAACAATCGGATACCGATCCTTCAAACTGACAAGCGTATACCGCGCAGCATATGTATCTTGGTCAAGTAACTGCTTTACCAGTAAAGAGACGTTTTCCGCGCGGAAAGAACGCATTGATACGGACAGATGAAGATAATCATTGTACGTCACATTCAGCCGAGACGATATCTGATCCAGGACATTGCCTGCTCCGTATTCACTATCATGCAGATGACTGGAAATATGGATGTGCCATTCCGGGAAATGACGGTTTAATGATCCAATCCACTCACCGATCCCAGCCTCCCCAGTATTTATTTCCTGACCGCCTCCAACAAGGCATATAATCACGGCCCAATCAGTGTGTCGATCAAGGCAGGAAATGAGAAACTCCGGCTCAGACTGGTTAAAGTCCGGGGTGTTTTTCTTTCTCTTCATGAAGGAAGAGGTTTGCTCCAAGTTCCATGCTCTTTGGGCTTCATCGAATAGCGCAACGTGCTCGATTGGCGGTTTAGTGTCTTTCAGACAGTCATCCCGAAAATGGTGGACATTCTGGATGAACATTTTCACTTCGCTCAGAGCGGTTGATTTCTTAAAGCGCGTCCCCTTTTCCTTCTCCCGTCGCACTTTATCTCGCGCCAGCGCCTCACGAAGAATTGCCACAAGAGGGCCATTACCCGACAGAAAGACGCTGTAAAGTTTATCTTCTTTATTAATATGCCTGTTTGCGATATTTAGCCCAACCAGAGTTTTGCCTGCTCCTGGAACACCAGTGACAAAGCAGATTGATTTGCAGGATTTTTCACGTGATGTGCGGATGACCTCTGAAATTGCTTCCGTTGTCTGAGTGAGATTGATGGCGCTGGCATCGCTACGCGAAATATCTGCAACAGTATGGTCATTATAAAGCGCCATAGCCGCTTCGATTATGGTGGGTGTTGGACAGTAACGGCCATTTTCCCAGTAAGAGAAGTTAATTGCATTGCCATCAGTTAGCAAAAGGGCGCTTTTGATAACATCACGAAGTTGAACAGCATTTGCCTTTACTGGATTGAATAATCGGTCGTGTTGTGGGGTGAGGGTGGCTGCGATGAATGAATTGTCAGCATCCGTGGCAATAAGGACCGGGACGACAAATTGCTCATGAGTTGTTTCATGGAAGTTTTTGAGGTCAAGTGCGTAATCCCAAACCTGGTCTATACCGTACAGGCTGAATTCTTGCTCTCCGACCTTGAATTCCAGAACGAAAATTGCAGAACCAAGCACAAGCAGGACATCAATACGCCTTCCCATGCGAGGGATGGCATATTCGAAGTAAATCTTCCCCTCATATGTTCCAAGAATGGACTTCAGTAGGTTAATCTGATAATACCACGCTTGCTGTTGGGTCTGAAGAACTGAAAATTCACTGGCTCGGGAAAGAATACCAAGAATTTCGTCTGCTGAACGGTTCAAAAATGTTGCTATGGGATCGGAATAGTAGGCTCGGTTCATGCAATCTACCTTGATCTGTAATCTGCAATCAATTTGTCAACCGTGTTCATGCAGTCAGAACAATAGACGTCCCATTCGTCATCCAAATCCATACGAAAACCTTCCACGTCAAAGTCTATGCTACCTTTGGTCACCCCGTACGCCGTATTCCCATCTCCCATAGTTTTTCTACACAATGAACAGCAAAGTTCATCCACCATTATTTGCTCCTTGATTCATGAAACGACTGACTTATCGCAAATCCGGCTCAAGGGAAAATCAGGGACACTTCCCGAATTAAAAAAGCTCGGCTGTCGAACGCCAAATACCGTAATCCGATTTCTCACCCATCTCCCCCAATCTTGTCAACCAAATTGGTACTCTGTGAAAACGACCCCTTTCCAAGCTGAGGCGAATTCACTTCCGCAGCTTCTTTTGCCCCTTGCCGGCCAACTCTTTGTAATTCTCGCTCGTCACCACCGCTTTGCCCGACCGCTTTTCAATATCCCGGCGGGTTCTCCCTGCCACTTTGCCGCCTTCCCGTGCATCTTTCTGGAGCGGCTCGAGGCCCTTTGAATCCCGGTCACGGTGCAATTTTGAGGTAGTTGCTTCGGCCAGCATGGTCAAAATCAATTCGATGTCGGTCATGTGGTCGCGCAGATTTTCCCGCTCCAGACCTTTCACCTGCTTGTATTCATCGACCTGCAGAGCAAAAGCCCCCTGCATTATCTCGTTGGTCAGGATGGCATATTCCAGGCTGGTTCGTGCTCCCCGGTTCTGCCACTCTCCGGTCAGATCCTGGCGGACGGCGATGCCGCGCATCCGCTTGTCGATCCACTCCTTGGGATACCCCTTTTTCTCATAGAGCAACTGCATGCGCTCCATGGAGAGTTCCGGGTTTTCGATCTCGTCTATGCGTTCCTTGCCGACCCGCGCCAGCCATCGTTTGAGCGGCTCAACTTTCGGCGACGGTATGGGGGAAAGTTTGGTGACGTTGTTGCATACTATGCGTAAATCCCACCTCTATGCGGTTATTGCAATCACACTTTTACACTTGGGATACTGCGAGCACCCCCAAAATTCTTTCCCGGAGTTCCGGGGGCAGTATATCTAACTGTTTTCGCCGTTATTCGGGAGGCACCATCTGTGAAGACCAAAGGGGCATTGATTCAGAGAGTGCCTTCTTGTCTTCGTTCGCAGATTTCTGGCCATTATTCCCCCGCTTCTTTTTTGGCAATTTTCTTCCGCGCCGCCGCTTCGGGAATTTCCTTAAAGTTCTGTCGGCTCACCACCCGCCGCCCCGATTTCTTTTCCAGATCCCGGCGGGCATTGCCTGCGACCTTTCCTCCTTCAATGGCGGCGCCGAGATTTTCAGCATACCCACGGGCTTCCTTGTTTCGGGCTATCTCGGTGGTGGAAGCCTCGCCCAGCATGGTGAAGATCAGTTCCAGATCGGTCATGTGGTCGCGTAGGTTGTCCGCCGGCTTGTCGAGACTTTTGAACTCCTTGTACTCCGCAGGGGTCATGCCGAAGGTGGCCCGGCTGATCTCGGCGGTAAGAATGGCGTATTCTCTTTGTTCCTTCACCCCGCGCTGCTGCCATTCGTTGGTCAGTTCGTCACGGATGGCGATACCGCGCACCCGCTTTTCGATCCATTGCTCGCTGTAGCCCTTGGCTCGGTACAGCTCCCGCATACGCTTGGCGGCAAGTTCTGGATTTTCGATCTCTTCCAGCCGTTCATAACCCACCCTGGCCAACCAGAGCTTGAACGGCTCGGCCTTGGGCGAGGGGATGGACTGGATAAGGCGGAGGAGTTGCTCGGCATCCGCCACATCGGTCAGGCGCAGTTTGCCGTCAGCCGCAAGCATTTTCAAAGCGTTACAGTTTGTAACGCTTTCATTTCCATCGGCCAGCAACCGTTTCTTGAGTACCCGCCAATAGACCTGGGGATTGCGGCTATCCGTTAGGGCCGCGACCACATCCACAATGGCGAAAAGCCAGCGTTGCGTGTTGTTATCCCACAGAGAGCGAATATGTTTAGACTCAAACAGCTTAATGTTGCTCATGGCTGTTTTCCTCCCCCATTACTTTATCCCCGATTTTAGTGGAAACTGGAGGCACCAAGGGGAGTTAATTTAACAACTTAACCTTGTTTTTCTTGGCAAACTGCGATCCTCCCTACCCAATTCAAGGGTAGATGTCAAAAGAAGAATCTGAACCCCTTGGTAAGAGAATTGCCCAGGCATTGCAGATTGTCCGGCGCACGAGCAATGAAACCGTGTAGAAATTATGGTAAGCGGAACAACCATGCCGAGATGCTAACAAAAAGCAGCTTCGTAAACAAGGGAAACATCAGGGGCGCGTCAGGGTCAGGTGATGGCCTAAAACCGGGACGGATTTATTTTCGTCCACAAGAAAAGGAGTCTATCATCTTCACTGGGTCACATGGTGAACCACCGGGGAAAAAACGGGCCAGTGCTGCGGGGTATCCACCTGTCGGCTTAATCCAGCCGGCCGGTCTTGCCGCCGTTCGCTCAGTTCGGCAACGCTCATGGCCTGGTTTCCAGAATAGCGGCCACCATAGACATCACCTTCAGCCCGGCCTTGTCCATCTTCGAGAAGGCGAACCATTTTCTGCCCAGATCCTTCAGCGATGCGCCGAGGTGATAGACGTTTTCGCCGTCCAGGATCAGAAAGCGGTCGTGGCTGTCGGCGAATTGGTGAATAGTGATGGGCGGGTATTGGGCATTGTGTTTCTTGAGGTCTTGCGCCAGCTCCTTGCCGATGGTCCTGGTGAGGATCGTTGCGCTGACGCCTTTTTTCCGCTTGGCCAGTTGTTGCAGGACACTGTCGTCCACATAGTTGTCGATCAGAACGATGGATTTTTTCGCCTGGCGCAGCAGGTCGTTGACAAAGACATAGGCGTCGAAGATCTGGCCGTCGAAAAAGACGCCTTGGGTCGGGTTCAGTTCTTTGCTTTCCAGCGCGTCGAACACCTGCTCGAAGCGGTCGTCGGTTTTGATCTCGTGGGTGATCTGCCGCTTTTCCAGCAAGTCCACGCGCTGGAGCAGGCCGCCGCTGGCCGTCAGCAACCGGCGCATGGCGACAAAGGCGTTGATGATGTGGATACTGGTCTGAATGGCGGTTTCGCTGCGCAGTACCGCCGAGAGCATGGCCACACCCTGTTCGGTGAAGGCATAGGGGAGGTATCTTCGACCGCCATGGCCACTTGAGGTCGCAAATTGCGATCTCAAGTCGATAGCGATGTTTAAGGTCGCAATTTGCGGCCTTAAAGAATCATACTCTTCCTGACTGAGCTGAAAACGGAACGAATCTGGAAATCTCGATCGGTTACGACTTACCTGTTCATTCAGCCGCCTGGGTTCTACCCCGTAAAGCTGCGCCAAATCACTGTCCAGCATCACTTCCATCCCGCGAACACGGTAGATGAGGCTCCGTAGATGTTCCTCACGTAATGCAATGGCCATGTTTTCCTTATTCACCATAAAACGCCACTCCATCGTTTATCGTTGGTTAAGCGGTAGCCGTTGTGACGGCGGTCATAGGCAATGGGGGCCAGCAGGCGGTGGCGGAAAAACTCCAGGTCGCGCTTGAAGCTGCCGGCCGCCACTTCATATTGGCGGCAATACCCGGTTCGGGAGGAATAGCGGTTGCCGTGAAGGCATAGGGATTTGAGGAGGCATGTTTCAGTGGCTCGAACCGGTCGCAATTTGCGACCAGTTCCTCTTTCTCGACATCAGTGAGCTGGAATCTGAATTCCTTTGGGAAGCGGGTGATGTTTCTCTTAACTTGTTCGTTCAAGCGCTTGTTTTCGACCTGGATAGATAGATGCCAAATCTCTGTCGATCATCACCTGAGCCCCCCGAACGGTGAAAATCATGCTTTGGAGATTTTCCTGCCTAATCGTGATGGCAGCGATTTCCTTGTTTGCCATTGTTCAGCGCCTCTTGGCTGGAGACATTGCATAGGTTCGAGGGACATCACATCGAACCATTCTGTGCGGGCCATGTGGTAGTCGAACTTCAGGGCGCACCGGGGGACATTTCTTTCTATCTTTCTAATTTCGGCAATAGCTCATTAGCAAGCACGCCGCTTGAGCACTCTATCCTGTTCTCTTTACACCATACCCGAAGGGCATTCTCGGTAGCCTCGTTCTCAAACTTGTACCAGGCCTCAAGTTGCCCCTTTGCTTCGAGCAGATCTTTGTAGCGAGCATACGCTCCTTTTCTGCTGAAAATGGCTCTCACACACTCGAACTCGTCTGGGATATTGGTCTCGACAAAGGCAAAGACCAAGTTTTGACCAAGATCCAGATCATTCTTGTGTGGAATTATTATATAATTTTCATTTTCTTCAAAATCTTCCGGCAGTTCGTCTGAATCACCTATCATTGAAACATAGTATGTTTCCCCTGTTTCTTTGTTGAGATAGGCAGAGTTCTCGTGTTGTGGAGACATGCTCACAAACATGAATGCATTTTCAATTTCTGAGTAATTGACCATTTCGCTTTCTCCCTTGCGGGTTAAGAAAACCCTGGACACTTTCCGGATATAAAATACTTCACCTGGCGAAAGCCAAGCCCCGGAATCGATTTTTCATCCAAATCCCCAATCTTGTCAAGCAATTGGTACAGTGTCTTTCCGGCAAAGACATTGAGCCTGGCTCATAAAAAATGCCGATAATCAGTATTCAATGCCTTGGCCAGCGCCCTGGCCCGCTCCTTGCCGATGGGGCGCTTGCCGTTTTCCATCTCGGAGATATGACGCTGGGGGATGCCGGCGAGTTCGGCCAGTTGCAGTTGGGTAAGGCTCTCCCGAGTGCGGGCGCCACGCAGATTCACCGCCCATTCCGGCCGGTCGCCAAGGTGTTTGCGGAAAAATTCCTCGGCGGAGATGCTCCCCTCGCCCTGGCCCTCGGGCTCGATTGACGACACATAACGCCTGATTCGCTCCACATTGGCCGGATGGACCAGGAAATGAAGCGGCACCAGCCCTTTCTCAGTACGGTGCTTTTTCGTGTGTTCCTGCATAAATGATCTCCACGGTAACGGTGCTTTTGTCCTCTGTCCACACCGCGACATAGGTTGGCCTGCCTTTTTTAAGGTGGCAGTGATGAGCAAGGCCGGGCAATTTCGAGTAGTTCGGCCAATCCCCGCGAACCGGTCCTGCTTGCCGGATGCTTGCCATCAGGTGATACAGCGCGGCAAGAACCGGCCGGGGCAATTGCAACGCCTGCTTCTCGTCACCTTCCATTGCATAACCTAATATACCTTTTATGAGTATAAGTCAAGGCGCGCTCCCGGTTCTCCATCTGCACGGGGAGGATGTATTCGAGCCGTTCCGGATTTTCCGCAGCCAGCCCCAGAAAAAAGAGGGTGTCCGCCCCTTGGGCGTTGCCGCTGCGAAATACGGCGGCGGGCAGCGAGTCGGCCAGCAGGTGCGCCAGAGTTTGCAGGCTCGGGGTGGCTGCGGCCGGCACCTTGCGTGTGCCCTCAAGCAGAACAACCGGCCGTTTGCTTTTCCGGGCCTGTTTGAGAAACTGCTGTTTCATGGCTCACCCTCGGCGTCGGTCGGATGAAGACACAAATTCATTGTCAGGATTCACAGTATTGCACCGGGCTGATTACGGCAAGAAACAAAGAAGCGCCGCGCAAAATTTCTCCCACCATGGGCAGAGCATACCACCCCTTGCCATCCGACAGGCCTTCTGATATAATGACCTTAATTATGGTCAACCTGAATAGGAGTCCTCCATGAAAACCCTCTCTCTCTCCGAAGCAAAAATGAAATTGAGCGCTCTGGTGGAGGCGCTACAAGTGACCAACGAAGAGGTCGTCATCACCAAAAACGGCCAACCAGCCGCGGTCCTGGTGAGCCCGGAGGAATTCGAGGGGTGGCAGGAAACCATCGCCGTGAAGAACGATGCCGAGCTGATGGCGGAAATCAAGGAGGGGCTGGCCGCACTCAAAAAGAAAAAGGCCAAGCTCTACACCTTGGACGAGCTGTTCGGCTAGCTCAATGCAACGCTATTGCCTCCGGTTGCCGGAAGAACTGGCCGCGCTGATCCACGGCCTGCACCCGGAACTCAAAAAACGGTTCAAGGCCGCCTTCACCATGCTGGGGGAAGACCCGCACCGCGGCAAGTTACTGCGCGAGGAACTTGCCGGACTCCGCAGCTTGCGGGTCAAGAACATGCGGATCGTCTACCGTCTTTCCGCCAAGGGGATCATCGAGGTGGTGACCATAGGCCCGCGCAAAACCATCTACGAAGAAACCTTCCGCATCATCAGCGAGAACTCCCGCTGACCTTCCTGCTTCTTCTCCACCTTCCCCTTAAACAAATCGGCAAAGGTGCCCAACGACTTGGGGAAACCTCTGTGGTCAGACTTTCGGACCTGAACCCACTCAAGGCTGCAAAGCTATGGGTTATAAGGGAGAGACCCGGCTTTCCCTCTGCAAGCGGCAAAAAGGCAAAAGGCCGCAATGATCCTAGCGTTTGGGGGGCAGGAGAGGGAAGG
>Ga0209211_10009538_pt1 | contig 12907 bp, 10 predicted proteins | sample RifGroA2_FD_183992 | JGI IMG/M metagenome (GOLD analysis project Ga0209211, IMG submission 183992) | Groundwater microbial communities from Rifle, Colorado, USA - Groundwater A2 (SPAdes) (version 2) | ecosystem: Environmental > Aquatic > Deep subsurface > Groundwater | place: Rifle, Colorado... | reverse complement strand
TAAGGAGGAAGCCAAGGCTGAAGCGGCAAGGCTGAAAGCGGAGCAAACAGCCAAAGTTCAAATGGAAAAATTGGCTGCTGCAGAAGTCAAGCAAGTTGAGCAGCAAGCGCAAGCGGTAACAGAAGTAGAGCCTGTGCGATTAAATGTTGAACAAGAAGCTGAAGAAAAAGCGAGACAGGTAGCGGAAGCTAAGATAGCGAAACTGAAAGCCAGGGAAGAAGCCAAGGCTGAAGCGGTACGGCAGAAGGCGGAGCGTGAAGCCGAAGCTCGAGCGAAAAAACAAGCTTTGGCGGAAGCCAAAGCCGAAACGGCGAGGCAGAAGGTGGCGCAAAAAACCAAAGCTGCAGCCGAAAAGCAAGCGGCAGCGGAAGCAAAACACGCTGCTAAGGCCGAAGCGGTGAGGTTGAAAGCAGAGTTGGAAGCACATGTGGCAGCGGAAGAGAAAGTAGCGTTGCTAAAGACCGGGCAGGAAGCTCACGCAGCGGTTGCGCGAGCGGATGCAGAAAATAAAGGCAGGGAAGAAGAGCGTATAGCGGCAGAAGCCAGGCGAGTTGCGGAAGCTGAAGCCGTGCGCGTGAATGCAGAGAAAAAAGCTCGGGCGGATACACCGGTGGCAGCAGAAGCCGAAACCAAGGCTGCGAAGCTGGAAGTGCAAAAGGGCATGGCTGAGAACTTTGCCGAGAATGTTGTGAGGCTGAAGGCAGAGCAAAAGGCTAAAGCGGAAGCGCAGGCAGCGACTGAAGCGAAGGCGGCAAAGCTGAAGGCGGCTCGAAGCGACATGCTGGTGGATTTTGTGCAGAAAGCAGTGCTGACAAATCCGGATGTGCTATCACGCTGGCACACGTTTAAAGCAGCTATCAGTGAAACCACTGCTGCTCGGGGTGGCTATTTGCCGCGTGTCGACATGACGGTTGACAGAGGGCGAGAGCGCGGTCAGTCACAGATTAATAACTACACGTCAAATACCGAGAATATTACCTTTACGCTGACGCAAATGTTGTATGACGGATTTGCCACGCGCAATGAAGTCAGCCGCCTAAATAATGCACAATTGGCACGTTACTACGAACTGCTGGATGCTTCTGAAACTGCCGCGCTCGAAGCGGCGCGTGTATTTTATGATGTGACGCGGCATCGTAAACTTTTTGAATTGACCGAGGATAATTACGTCAGGCATCGCACCGCTTTTGAACAGATCAAGCTGAAAGTAGAGGCTGGCGTAGGGCGTCGTGTTGATCTGGAACAGGCGGGTGGACGTCTTGCCTTGAGTGAGTCCAACCTGACGGTGGATAATGCCAATGTCCATGATGTGAGTGCCCGCTTTCAGCGGGTGATCGGAGAGCTTCCTCCCGCGAATTTGCGCAAATCGCCCTCGCAGGACAAGCTGGCAAAACAGGTTTTGCCGAATGCCGCCGCTGCCGTCCTCTCTGTTGCAGTGGATTATCATCCCGCTATTTTGGCTGCTGTGGAAAATGTGCGTTCCGCGCGCTACGATTTGTATGGGCGCTGGGCAAAATATCAGCCCACGGTGAATTTAAGTATTGCCCAAACCCATAGCAAAAACTTGGCCGGGGTTGATGGCGCAACGGGCAATGCCACCGCCAAGGTTACGTTGAACTGGAATCTGTTCAGCGGCGGGTCGGATAGTGCGAGATCGACCCAATATGCCGGGCGGCTGGATGCCGCACGGGATCTGCGCGACAAGGCTTGCCGCGACATACGCATGAACTTGGCAATCGCTTACAACGATATATGGAAGCTTCAAGAGCAGCTCAACTATTTGGATCAGCACCAATTATCGATTGAAAAAGCACGCGGCGCTTATCAGAAACAATTCGATATCGGTCAGCGTAGCTTGCTGGATTTGCTGGATACGGAGAATGAGCTTTACCAGGCCAAGCGCAGTTATGTTAATGCCGAATACGATTTGGCCATTGCGCATACGCGCACCCTTGCCGGTATGGGACGACTGGTCAGCTCCTTGGGGATTGCTCATTTGGAAACAGCAGAATTGCCGGAACTGCTCGGCATTAGTTTGGATGCGCCGGAAAGTTGCCCGCCGGAAGCGCCGATTGCAAACAATATTCGAAAGGATGAGCTCGACGCGCGCGCGATTGAGGAAGCAAAGGCAGCAATCGAAGCGACACGTGCGAAGGCAGAAGCTGAGAAAGAGAAAAAAGAAGCGGAAGATAAGGAGTTTATGATGACGCCTGGCGAAGCCAGGGCGGCAAAGTTGAAAGAAGAGCAAGATGCCAAGGCAGGGGGAGTTGAACCTGCACGACCGAAAGTCGAACAAGAACCGGAAAAAAAGGTGAAGCAGGCAGTGGAACCCAAGACAGCAAAAAAACCCAAGACTGCAAAGGTCAAGGAGGAAATCAAGGTCGAAGCGACGGTGTCGAGAGTCGGGCAAAAAGCCAAAGCACCAAGCTCACCATGACTTTGTGTGCATGATCGGTTATGGTATGGAAATGGGTAATTTGTAGTAGTCGCGACTTCGTCTGACAGTTACCCGATTTGAGGTAATTCAGTCGGGTAAACTCCCGGCTATGTGGGGTGCTCAACTGGATTATCCGCGCAGCACACCCTTCACCACCGCGCTGAGCAACAGTACGCTGATTGCGGAAAGTACACCAACACCAAGAATATGCGGCGCACCGCCGGAGAAATGAAACAGTTCGCGCAGTATCGGCACGCTTAACACCAGAGCCAGCCCGACAATCCCGCCCAGTACGATCCACCATAGCACAGGATTCCGTTGCGATGATTCGCCCTGCCATGGCGCATTCAGTGAGCGGTTGCTGAATACCAGCGCGATGTTTCCCGACACCATGGACACGAACACCAGCGCGCGCATGGCATTTTCGTCCAACCCCTTCGATAACGCCCATGCATAAATCGCAGCGGCAACCGCAAAAGCTGCCAACCCTTGCAGCAGGCTGTTGGTCAATAGCCCGCCGCCGAATATCGGTTCATTTGCCGGTCTGGGCGGGCGCTGCATGAGGTTTTTCTCTTCTGCTTCCGCTTCGAAAAATATCGAGCAAGCCGGGCCGATAATCAGCTCCAGAAACATGATGTGGGCAGGCAGCAGCATCAGCGATTCGCCAAGCAGCACCGGCAGCATCGCCATGCCGACGATGGGAATATGCACCGCCAGCACATAGCTCATCGCTTTGCGCAGGTTGTCGTAGATGCGCCGCCCCATGCGGATGGTGGTCACTAGCGAGGCAAAATCGTCGTCGAGTAGCACCAGTGCGGCGGCCTCGCGCGCCACATCGGTGCCGCGCTTGCCCATTGCTACGCCGATATGCGCGGCCTTGAGCGCGGGCGCATCGTTCACCCCATCGCCGGTCATTGCGACGATTTCTCCATTGGCCTTGAAGGCTTCCACCAGGCGCAGTTTTTGTTGCGGTACGATGCGGGCGAATACCTGTGTGTCGCACAGTCTGGAACGCAGTGCTTCATCGGAAAGCGTATCCAGTTCGTTGCCGGTTAATACTTGTTCATGAGGCAGGCCCAGTTCGCGGGCAATAGCCTGCGCGGTGCGCGCATGGTCGCCGGTGATCACCACCACCCTGATACCTGCCGTATGACATAGCGCGATGGTTTCCGTTACGCCGCGGCGCAATGGATCATGCAGGCCGAGCAAGCCGACGAAATAAAACTCGATATCATGCTGCTGTGCGGGCCACGCTTGATCGGGCTTGAGTTTGGCGCGCGCTACCCCCAGCACACGCAAGCCCTGATCGGCCATTGCGGCAGCCACTTGTTCGATGGCGCGGGCTTCTGCCTCGGGCAAATGGCACAGGTCGATGATGGCTTCCGGTGCGCCTTTGGCCGCTACCAGATGATAAGGTTGCCCATTGCCTTGCCAGACGTGCGACATTGCCAGCAACCCAGGCGACAGGCTGTATTCGTGGACTAATTCCAAATTTGCATGCAGGTGTTCGCTACCGTTCAGGGTGCGGTTACCCAATTCGTGCAGGGCGCGTTCCATCGGGTCGAATGGCGCCCGCTCGCTGGCCAGGATGCCGAACTCCACCAGCTCATGCCAAGGCTCGGGCAAAGGGCTGCGGCTGTCCACTTGCAGTAGCCTATTTTTGTCTGGCATGGGGCCGCCGCTATACAGCTGGCGGATCACCATGCGGTTTTCGGTCAGCGTACCGGTCTTGTCCACACACAGCACAGTCGTGGCGCCAAGCGTTTCGATGGCATCCCGGCGCCGTGTCAGTACGCCGTGTTGTGCAATGCGCCACGCACCGAGCGCCATGAACACCGACAGGATCACCGGAAACTCCTCCGGCAAGGCCGACATCGCCAAGCTGATTCCCGCCAGCAGCGCATCCAGCCAATGGCCGCGCGAAAAACCGTAGATCAATACCAGCGCCAGGCAGAGTGTGGTGGCAATGATTGCCAGACGGCGCACCAGCTTGCTGGTCTGGATGTGCAGCGGCGACTTGCCGGATTGCGCGCTTTCCAGCGATTTGCCGATTTTCCCGATGGCGCTGAATTTGCCGGTTGCCGTCACCAACCCTATACCGCTGCCTTGCACCAGCACGGTTCCCGCATACACGAACGGTTGATCGTCGCCGCCCGGTTGACATGCAACCGAGTCCGCGCTACCCGCAAGTTTGCGCACCGGAACCGACTCACCGGTCAGCATGGATTCGTCGGCAAGTAGATCGTTGCAACTGAGCAGCACCGCATCCGCGGAAACACGATCCCCCTCGGTGAGCAGCAGCAAATCGCCCGGCACCACCTCGCGCCCGGCGATGCGCTGCTGCCTGCCATCGCGCCGCACCAATGCGCGTGGGCTGGACAGGTCGCGCAATGCTTCCAGCACCCGTTCGCTCTTGTGCTCTTGAAATACGCCCAGAGCAATGATGAGCAGCACGAAAAACAGCAGCATCAGCGCGTCCTCGATATCGCCCAGCAGCAGGTAAATGCAGCCCGCCGCGATCAGCAACAGGAACATCGGTTCGCGCAACACATCGGTGACCATGTGCCATATCTGGCGCGGTTGCGGCGGACTCAGCTCGTTATAGCCAGACGCGGCCAGGTGTTGCTGCGCCTCTGCGGTGCTTAGCCCTGAAATCGATTGGTAGTTGTGTGCTGCGCTCATGCCGGTGTACTTTCACGCTTTGCCATGTATGAGGATACAGCGATAGAGGTTCGAGAGTAAGTGCTTTGCGGAAGATACCGGCAAGCTCACACGAAGCAAAAAAAGCTGCATAGAAAATACTTTTCGGGTAAATTGCGCACCTACTTTTATCGGCGGTATTTCTCAAAGATAATACTATTCCACCGGTTCCGAAAATTTCAGGAGAAAGTTATGGCGCAACGCAGCAACCGCAAGCAATACAGCAAACGTATGGTAATCATCCATTGGTCAACTTTGGCATTGCTGATTGTTGCATGGTTTCTGGGCGATGGGGTGGATGAAGCCAGGCATGAAGGAGGCGCAACGCTGGCAGCGTACTTTGCGCATGCGATAGTGGGGATATCGGTGTTGCTGTTGACGATATTGCGTTTGACTTGCCGCAGCGTTGACGGCACACCGCCGCCGGTGGGCGAGTCGCTGATGGATATGGTGGCCAAGGGCATTCACCACTTGCTTTACGCTTTGTTGTTTCTGTTGCCGGCAAGCGGGTTTATGACTCTTTTGACGAGCAGTGTGGGCATGGCTTTGCTGACAAGCAATGCAAGCTTGCTTCCCGAGAAATATACCGGTCCCGGAGTGGTGCCTCACGAGATGCATGAGATATTGGTAACGGTGCTGATGGTGGTGGTGGTGGTGCATATACTTGGAGCCATCAAGCATCAGTTTATTATGAAAGACGGATTGATGGAGCGGATGTCGTTGCGCAGAAAAAACTGATTGCGCATTGATCAGAATACAACGGCGGGGCTTTTGTCCCGCCTTTTTTCGTCCAGAGAATCTGCGTTTTGGCATTTGCTCCTGAGGTTTTCCTGTATTCATGGAAGCAATATTTCTCAGATTTTTCATGAGTAGTATCGCGTTAACCGGCTATTGCAAAAGAGTATTTTTACTTGCCCACAAAATCTGTGGGTAACTTTGTGGATAAGTGTGGCGATTAATGCTTTAACTTGGTATTTCATAAGGGTTTTTGTTACCTTGCTTATTTTTTGTATTTTTTAAATATCATTAAATACAGTACGTTATCGTAAGTTAATGGTGCTAGCCGGTGTTGATACTTCAAGAGACGGTGTATTTGCTTGCTTTGTGGATTGTTTTGAAATGTCAATATATCTTTCGGCTAATTTATGAAGAAAAAATGCATCCACTCGGATAGATCGAAATAGCATTGCTATCCATCCGTTGCACAAGCGGCGCTACAAGGTGACGATGGGCTCGAAGCACAATCTCGTATGCTTCGATTTGTAGCAAGCAAATTAGTTTTCGGAAGGTCTGCATAGCCCGCCAATCTAAGCCCGTGGGGAAGCTTTTGGCGTACAGCACCGACCGTTTGTTTGTAGCCCGATAGTTGTTTTATGGCATGTACGGCATGCGGTTTGAAACACGGCGTCAGGCTATGGATGAGGTGATTGGCTGATGTACTACAACCACAGAAGGCTTCACTCGACACTGGATTACATCAGTCCGATGCAGTTCGAGCGAAACTGGCTTGCGGCACAGTTAAAGAAGGCCGCATAATTGAGCGCGTTAAAAAGTATGGATTACAGGGGCAAGGTCAATTTCAGCTTATGTATATTTGCTTGCCTTTATGTATCAATGAGGTGATGACTTGGACTTCCCCATGAATAACAGCGAACTTGAACAGCTTATACAGACCAGTCAAAGATTTGCACGTCTGCTAGAAATCCAGCGGCGCTTATGCAGCGAACGAGATATTGAAGCTCTTGTTCCGGTGGTAATGGTGGAAACCACACGGTATATGAACGCTGATCGCAGCTCGCTCTTCCTTTTCGACTGGAAAACGATGGAGTTATCGGCCAAGTTTGCCGAGGGTGTCGATGAGAATTCGATCAGAATCCCGCTGAAGATGGGAATTATGGGATGCGCGATTCTCAATCGGCGAACCTACAATGTTAGCAATGCTTACGAGCATCCCTATTTCAATCCGGCGGTGGACCAAGTACACAATTTTCGCACTGAGAGTATTTTGGCAGTGCCGATCCTTGATTTAGAGGGGCGACCATTGGGCGGGATACAATTCCTGAACAAGTCAAACGGTCGCTTTTTAGCCATTGATGAGGTGTTGGCCGAAGATGGCATAGTAAGCTTACGCGAGAGCATTGCTGAGCCCGGCAGCGAGCGGGCCATCGAGTTGGTGGATGAGTTGCACCAGAAAATCAAGTGCGACCGGATCACGATTTTTCGCCTTAATGCATCGGATGGCCGGTTGGCCTCTGTGTTTGCCGAAGGGATTGATGACCGCGAGATATCACTTGGCATGAATCTCGGCATTGCCGGTTTGGTGGCGGTAACGGGTGAGGAAACCGTCGTCAATGATGTGCAGGGTGACCCTAGATTCAGCAAGAGCTTTGATGAAGTTACCGGCTATACCACCCGAAACATGATCTGTTTGCCGATAGTGAACAAGGCTGGCGAAGTGCTTGGGGTTGTCCAAGTAATTAATAAGCGGGATGGCGACTTTGTTGCTGACGACATTGAACTCTTGCGCTCGCTGGTTTCCGTGATTTCGGTGTCGATTGAAAATGCAATGATGTTCCAAGATCAAGATAGGCAATTTCATAGCTTACTCGAAGTCATGGCTGCATCCATCGACGCCAAAGATCAGTTGACCGCAGGCCATTCACATCGCGTAGCGCACTATGCCTTGATGATCGGTATCGAACTCGGGTTTACCGAGCACGAGTTAGAGGTGCTCAAGGTTGCGGCACTGCTTCATGACTACGGCAAGATAGGTATCGATGACTGCGTCCTGAAGAAGGAGGGCAAGTTAACAGCTCTTGAATATGCACATATTCAGAAGCACGCACACCTTACACATAGCATCCTCGATAAAATCTTTTTTTCTCGCAAGTACAAGTCTGTGCCCCTCGTTGCCGGATCGCATCATGAATATCTTGACGGGTCTGGTTACCCGCAAGGCCTTCATGCGAAAGAGATTCCGTTTATGGCGAAAATACTGACGGTTGCTGACGTTTATGAGGCACTGACTGCTGATCGTCATTATCGAAAGGGTATGAGCACCGAGCAAGCGCTTGGAATTCTGCGTGAAGGTGTTGGAAAACGGTTCGATGAGAACGTTTTTGCAGCACTCGAACAAGCAACTGCACGCCTAGCCAGCTCGCGGCTGACTGCCCCCTCGGCCTGACCCACATCGGTTATCCTAAGCCGGATGAGCTGGAACCAAAATGTAGATCGGACTCTGTCAGATATGGTGGGCAAAGCCCACCCTACGGATGTTATTTAACGCCCATTGATAACAATAGCTCCACATGGAGCCATTTTGAGGAGGGAGGGGATGTGGCGAGAGTGTTTGATTGGGCAGAACTACGACAAATTCAACTGTGCCTTCGCTTTCCTGCCCGGTGTTGCTGGAGGAATATAGCCAGCGATCCGGCAAATTATCCTCTCAATTTTCTTGCCCTTCTCGAACAAGATAGAATGGCACATCATAATTTTTCCATTGGCGGCCAGTTCCGACAGATAAAGACGCACTTTGGGGAGTGGAATGCCAGCGGCTTCAGCAATCTCTGTATCGAGCCGCTCACCATGTTTTTTTAGAAGCTGTAGGATTTCGTTCATATGCTTGTACCTGATTGCCACTCAACCCAAAAAATACACCGCTTATACTTTTTCATCATTGCCCTTGTTGCTAATAGTAAATAAAATCAGCTAGTTATCGAGAATGCTTTGACCTTTGGTAGGGTGCAGCTCAATATTACACATGCAATTCCACTGAACACAGATGCAGAACCATATGCCGATTCACACGCTATTTGAATACCGATCACTTGAATAGTTCCAAAAAAGCAAAAAGGCCACTCCTGTATGTGACCTAACGGCTTGATTATAAACTTAGCTCAGACATGGACTCGAACCAAGAATCTGCGGATTAACAGTACAGGTCACACCAAAATTTACGGTCTAAAACCTGAAGATTTCGTAGAGGTTTTTTCGCTGTCTTTGAATTGCCCCTGCTGTCTGAACCTATCCCGAACCTTATTTTGGATATTCTACAGGTTTATTTTCAAAGTTCCATTCAAATCAACCCCTTTACAACTTTTCTGCCGAACCAGAATCGAGCATCATTCCTTGGCATCGCAACTAGTGTAGTGCGCCGCTATTAACGGTACTTATGTCAGTGTCGAGTAACGGCTGTTAATTAATCCCTTCGGTCATGCTTATTTTGGTAACGGCGGTTTTTTTCATGCTTGCGATGATCTTCTTCATCATATTGCGCTACCGGAGCGGCAACTGGTGCAGTTTGCACTACTGGCATGCTGGGTTGACTTCCGGCTGCTGCACCCGCTGCACCACCGAGCGCGGCACCAAGAATCGCACCACTCTGCCCACCCATGTTGTAACCTACAGCTGCGCCCGCCGCGCCGCCGAGCGCGCCACCGAATACCGCACCGCTATCAGCGGCATAAACATTCATACTGACAGAAAGAAATAAGGCAGTTGCTAACAATTTTTTCATGTTGTCTCCATTGTGAGGTTGTTCAAGTTTGCCGCATTGCCAGAATTGAGTTGCTGCTGTTAATTAACAGAGTGCAAGTTTAGTCCCAATCGCGATTATCGATAATCTGAATCGTGTGATATAGCATATGAATTACGCTTGTATAAGCTCACATCTCGTCATCTCATCGCTCTCCTGATGGAATGGTTTTTGTGGGATATTTATGAATGTTCTCCTTAATTGTTTTTTTTCGGGTAACGCTTTGTTTTGCATAGAGTGCATCCTAAAGATGAAATGCAAGCGAAGTGTTTCAGCCGACAGTGAATTTGTAAAAAATTGTTAATTTGATGTAAATGCTGGCGATTTCAGAGTAAGCCAGACGAACCTGACGACTCGTCGCCAGCAGGTAGAAATCATCAGGCTTGTCTATGGGGCGATTGTAAATGAATCGAGCGCCTGCACTTATAAATATCGCCGCCTATTCCTCCAACTCAACCGTTCATCTGTTTATCTTGCCAGTTGTCATAAAGCCCGGCCACTCGGCCTAAAATATTTTGCTCTTTACACACCAAAGTTCCAATATGTACCTCAGCAAACGAAGAGTTCTGGACTATAGGCTGACTTGGATCTAGGGAGGAGAAAATGAAAAGCAAGATTTGTATGGTTGTTGTAAAGCTGGGCGTACAAGCAGCGTATGCACTTGCCTTGGTACTCACTCCAACCGTTGCGGCTGCGGGCACAATATACACCTGTCAAACCCCTGATGGGCGGCTGCACAGACTAGAACAGCCTTGCGGGAAGTACATGGAAGTAAGTAGGCAGGAGCCTAAAATTGCTTTTGTGGCATGGACGACCAGAACAGTGCCGACGAATGCCATCGCGAAAGCAAAAACTAAAAGCCATACGGAAAATGTTGTTGCTCTTGCTCATAGTGATCAGACCAGAACTTACCGCGTGAAGGGGTTTGTTGAAAACCTCCCGGTAAATTTTGTAGTGGATACAGGGGCAACATTTGTGGCTGTTCCCAAAAAATATGCTTTGTGGGCTGGTATCGGGTGCATAAAACAAATACACATGTCCACCGCAAACGGAACAACAACGGCCTGCACCTCAATGATAAAAAACCTTCATATCGGAGACATCGTGCTTCACGATGTTGAAGCAGTGATTGAAGATAACTTGTCAGTAGTGCTGTTGGGGCAATCTGCGCTTCGTAGCTTGAGAGTCGAGCAACAAGGCGGGGTACTCAAACTTTCCTCAAATACAAAGCACATTCTCGCTTCAGCACCTCTGGAACATCCATGATAGAAAGCCCTTTCTGGCAACCCACTGAATTGCAGTTTTGCAACTTTTCAGATTTTCCTCTTTTGCCGTTATTCGCATCCCCCCGCCCGTCTTACCCGGTTATCTTGAAATGGTCTAAAGTTTTGTCGTTCCTTGCCGATACCTACTTACGCTCAGTGGTATCAAAAATACTGGGGAAATTCTACGATGACCGTTTCTGGTTATCGAGGTTGTATCTGATTAGGGGGATTCATGAATATCAATATGAATATCAGCTTGGCGCTCGCACAGTCCAGCAGTGATGTGGTTGGAATGAAGGTGCTGAAAAAATCTATTGACGTTGAAGCTCAAGCAGCAGTGTCGCTTATTAACTCCATTCCTCAACCACCCATACAGAATGCCACCAGTTTACCGCCACACTTAGGCCGGAACATCAATACCACCGCATGACCTTACTGTTTGGGCTGGTGCGTAAATAGTCAGCATCGTTCAATTGCCGCCCGAATTCGGTCAATAGTATCTTCCATTCGTGCTTTTCTTGATACCTCTAATCCGAGGTCTTCAGCGATTCTGCAAACCCTGGATGGATCCAGAGGGATGCCACCAGCATCAATGGCTGAAATTAATTGTTTGGCGCGTCGAATTTCAACCGGCGTTTTGTCCGGTGGCTTGAGCCAATTCAAAACACGAGAGATAAAGGTCTTCATGATTGGTCGGACTTACGCCGAATTCAACTGTGCCTTTGCTTTCCTGCCCGGTGTTGCCGGAGGAATATAGCCAGCGATCCGGCAAATTATCCTCTCGATTTTCTTGCCCTTCTCGAACAAAATCGAACGGCACATCATGATTTTTCCATTGGCCACCAGTTCCGACAGATAAAGGCGCACTTTGGGAAGCGGGATAGAGATACCCGCTGCGACTAGAGATAGCCCGGCAATTTTTTTCTCGGTGCACAGCCGTAATACTGTTTTACAGCGTGATGCGCTAATGGTGTGCCCCATCTGGTTAATTGGGCGTTCCATGAAACATGATTGCTATTCTCCATACACGCCAATCATGCTCAACCTCAGGATACGCATAACTGCCGTCAGCGTGACGCACTAAAGGATGCCCCTCGTTTGCTGCCCACTTTTCAAACATTTTTCGTGCAGTATCCATGCCGCTGTCAACATGATGTACTACGGGGTGTCCATCATTTGCTGCTAATTTCGCAAATGAGTTCTGTATCGAGCCCATGTCGTCCCCCTTATTTTTTGCCTGAATATCTCCAATAGCCTTCAAACATAGGCAAATATCGGCAGATAATGACAAAACTTTAGGTAGCGGATTGCGTTACTTCATGAGCAGCAGTTTCAGGGTAGCCTAATCTCGAATCCCAGAATTTCACCCTCGCAGGTTACGCCCATCCAATCCCACACCCATCCCCCCATCCAGAAAATTCGACCGCTCATCCTCTTCCCAAACCATCCATCCAAACGCTCAACCATCCGTCCCATAAGGCTTTGACCTTTGTGTGGTCACGTTTCAATATGCAGCCAGCAACAACATATTGGAGGAGTTGAAAATGACCACCACAATTATCGGCATCATCATCACAGCCATTGCAATTAAAGTAGACCAGTTCACGCACTATCAGCATCGCGGGTTTCCGGTAGTGGCTTTCGCAGGTGTGCTCACAGTTATTGCATCCTTTGAGGGCGCAAACTTTGCCAAAAAATAAAAAAATGAGCCCGAGACAGGAGTTAGTGCGGGGCGCATCGAGTTATTTATACTTCAACTGATATCCAATAGAGCTAGGTCGAAATATATAGATATTTCGGCATATATCTAATGTTTCAGGATAGGCGTACAAAGCAAAAAATATTAAAGGGTCGTGGAACGAATAGCGTTTATCTGCCGCCCCGCCCAAACTTGTTGCACCCGCATCCCGTGTTGGCGGCAGATAAACCTTGTTGGACTGAACCTTCGGAGAGCGGAACCTATGGGGATTG
>Ga0209211_10009537_pt1 | contig 12907 bp, 8 predicted proteins | sample RifGroA2_FD_183992 | JGI IMG/M metagenome (GOLD analysis project Ga0209211, IMG submission 183992) | Groundwater microbial communities from Rifle, Colorado, USA - Groundwater A2 (SPAdes) (version 2) | ecosystem: Environmental > Aquatic > Deep subsurface > Groundwater | place: Rifle, Colorado... | reverse complement strand
GCCTTCGGGCCTGCGCGCCTCGCATCGCTGCGGCTCGCTCCAAAATCGCCTCCGGCGAAATGTCCATATTATTGAGTCACAAGCCCTTACGGCGCGGAGGACAACATATCCGTTTGGTCACTAGGTTCTTCTTGTCTTGTTGACATGCCGTCATTTTCGTTCTATACGCTGAAGATGGCCGCGCAGTGGCGGCAAGGCCAGCGCGGGGGAGTGGCGTTATGGGAAGAACATTGTTGTCGAGCGGAATCGTCTCGAGCAAGCCTTGGCGACATTCCCGACGCCGGTGGTCGCAACGATCTGTTGCTGGGCTTGCTGCCATAATTTGTCTGACATACCCGCAACCTTCTTCCGCCAGCGCCTTCTATACATTCAACGGGCTATGGACAGGACCGAGCGCACCCTACAGAATAGCCATAGACACCAACGCCAATGTGATCTATGTCGCTGATCCCGGCAGCAGCCAATTCCGTAAATTCACCACAGCCGGGAGTGGTCTCGGTGCCTGGGGAAGCGCGGGCTCCGGCAACAGCCAGTTCACAGACCCAGAGAGTGTGGCGATTGACCCGACGGGATCCTACGTCTTCATAGCCGAAGGCCCTGGCAATCATAGAGTACAGAGGTTTGATTCAAACGGGACTTTTCAGAATGCATGGGGCGAATTCACAGCCGCATCCGAAGACGGGAAGATCAGCCTGGGGGACCTGGCCGAATACCTCAAGAACCACGTCTCCCGCGAGGCCCGCCGGCTCTGGGATCGGCCGCAGAATCCTGTGGTCTCAGGGGAAAGCGATTCCATGCTGGCGCAGTACTGAAGTCCTACCGGGCGAACTTTACGCTCAGACGGCGCATCGAACACGAAATGCACGGGGCGAATCCCCCCGTCCGTTCCTGCTCCGCGGGCCCGGGCGCCCAGGTCCGCTGCTCCGGCCGCCAGGTCGTGCTGGAGCGGGCAATTTGAGATGAAGACGCCTCAAAAGAGTCCCCATAATCAAAGGCGATCGGCCCAGTAGCGCGGCTCACGGTGCAAGTGCGCCACGGCGACGACGACGAGCATTTTCCCATCCACCCCGAAGATCAAACCATACGGAAACCGGGCCAACAGGCAACGATGCATGTTTGGCTCGATCTTCGGGCAGGACAACGGGAAAGCCGCGGCGCGCCTGACCGCCCGGTCGACTTCAACGAGAAACTCCCGCCCCAACCCTGTCGCCTGTCCGTCGTGCCAGGCAACGGCGTCATCGAGTTCCTGCCGGGCCACGGCAAGAAGACGAACTCTCACACGCGGCGATGCTTGGCCATGACGGTCTCATAGGCGAGCGTCGGGGCTCGGCCGGTTCTATAGGCCGCCCAGCGCTTGCGGGCCTCCTTCGCCCAGACCCGGTCGATCTCCGGGTCCGGCTGGTCCAAGTCCGTCAGGATCGCGTCCACCAGACGCATTTTTTCCACGTCCGGCAAATCATGAATCTCGGCCGCCAGCTTTTTCACCGCCTTGGCCATGTCAGCCTCCGTTCTCGCCCGAGTCGTGGGGCGTTTTCCAGCATAACTCAGTATAACAGGAATCATGAACAACCGCCACGCACGCGTACTCGCGCCGGGAATCGATCAGGTCCGGAAGCGGTAGCCGAAGCGGGCCACGGTCTCGATCCGGAGGCCCGCCCTCCGACCCAGCGCCCTCCGGAGGCGGCTGACCGTCACATCGACGGCACGCGTGTCCGCCGTGCGGCTCATCCCCCAGGCGCCTTCCAGAAGATAGGCGCGGTTCAATACCCGCCCCGCCTTGCGCATGAGTATCTCCAAGAGCTCGAACTCCCGCGGACGCAGTTCGACGGACTTGCCGCGGACCCGGCATACGTGCCGGCCGGGATCGAGCGCGACCGGACCCCGCTCCATGACGTCGGACCGCAGTTCCTCCACGTCGTAGCGGCGGCGGAGCACGGCCCGGATCCGGGCCGACACCTCGCCCTCATCGCAGCCCCCGAAGGCGATGTAGTCGTCCGCGGCGAGATCGAAGGCCTGGATCATGCCCTCCTCGGAGCTGCGTCTGCTGGCCACGATCACGGGCAGGCCGCGGCCCTCCTTCGTCTGCCGGATGATCTGGAGCCAGGCCAGGCCGTCCAAGTCGGGGAGCCGCAGCTCGACCACGACGAGATCCGGCCTCCGGTGGAGGAGCTCTTCAAGCCCTTGGCTTGCCGTGGGGACGACGCGCAGTTCGTATCCGCCCGTTTGCGCGCAAGCGGACAGCAGACGCTCCAGCGCAGGATCGGACCGGATGGCTAAAATGCGGTAACTCATATTTCGCCGGAGCGCAGGAGGGACTTCTCGGCGAACCTTGGACTGATCCGTCCAACCCAGGCAATCACAATTATATCAGATTAATTCACATTGTCAAGTGCTGTATAGTCAATGAATTCACGTTGCTTTATATGCATTTATAATCCGTCGTAGTGTTACATTCATGTTACTTCTATGTTGTCTCGGTGTTACATTAACATTCCATATAAGAGGTAAGGATATCACGCTCATGGAGAACAACATGCATCGGATACTGGCGATCGAAGATGACCCTTTAATGCGCAGACTGCTCCGCGATACCTTCAAACCCGCCGGCTTCGACTTCCTCTCCTGCGATACCGGACTCGGGGGCCTACGGTCGGCGGAAGACGACAAGCCGGACCTCATCATCTTGGATTTCAACCTCCCGGACATCGACGGGCTGGAGGTCTGCCGCAGGCTGAAGGCCGGCGCCGCGACCAGGCACATTCCCGTGGTCATCCTCACGGGCGAGGCGCGGGGCGTCGCCCAGCGGGTGAGCGCGCTGGATTCGGGGGCCGATGACTATCTCTTCAAGCCTATCAGCCCGCGCGCGCTGACGAGCCGGGTCCGGGCGCTTTTGCGTCCCGCGAACGGCTGAAGAATTACCCGGGACATCATGGATCGAGCCGGCGGACCCAGCGGACACGGAAGCGGCCTCGGACGCGCCGCCGGCTTCCTGGCCGCTCTCTCCGTCCTCGCGGCGTCGGGCGTCTGGGCCGAGGTCCCGATGACCGGGGGCTCGCGGAACCTGCGGCGCAGCGCTTTGGGGAGCGGAGGACTCCTGGCCTCCGCCGCCGGATTCCGGCTCAACGGGACGGTGGGGGAGCCCGCCGCCGCGCCCCTGTCGGCCGCCGGATTCCGTCTGGGATCCGGGCTGCATTCCATCCTCGCCCAGCCCGGAAGCGTCGCCTCCATCGTCGCCGTGTCCAAGGCCACCGGCTCGCTCGAACTGGCCTGGACCGCGCCCGGCCGCGACGGCATCATCGGCGCCGTCGCGGGCGGCGCCTGGCGCATCGACTATTCTTCGGACACCGGCCACGCCTTCTCTCCCAGCGTCTACCGGGTCGTGCTCTCCACGACTTTCAGCGCGGGCGCGCCGCAGGCCTACACGCTCACCGGCCTGGAAGCCAACACCACCTACTTCGCGAGGATATACCTCTCCGACGACCGCGGGGCTTTGTCCGAGGATTCCTCCCCGAGCGCGGAATCCACTCTGGCCAGGACGCCGATCTCCCCGATGCTCAGCGGAGTGTTCATGAGCAGCGTGACCTTCACGTGGACATTGCCCGCGGGCGGGGCGGAAGGCTACCGGCTCGACGGTTCGTCCACGGATTTCGGAGCGCTCCCCCCGGACGACATCCTCCGGAGTTCCCGGACCTCGGACGGGACGGCCCTCACCCTGAGCGTCTTGGGGCTGCGCTCGAACACGACCTACTATTTCCGTCTGGGCAGCCTGAACTGGCAAAGCGACGTGAATTTCGTCACGGTCATCGCGACGGTGACCTTGCCCGGCGCTCCCGAGCCGATCATGAACCTCTCGTCGGACCCGGACGCCTGGGGCCGAAACCTGCGCTTCGCCTGGTCGAACCCGGTGTTCGCCGACCCGGCCGGGGTCCTGGTGCTCGCGAGCACGCAGACCATCTCCGCCGATGTCGAGAACGGCGTCGCCTACCCCGCGGGCTACGTCTTCGCCGACGGCAGCGTCGTACGCTCGAGCGCGGCCGCGGCCGACCACCTGGAATCGGGACTCGAGCTCGACACGACCTACTTCTACCGCTTCTACAGCAGGAATCTGTCGGACCTCTACTCCGTCCATGTCGCGACGGCGCTCTTCCTGGACCTCCCGCCCATGGGTCCGGCCGGGCTCTTCGCTTCGGCGGACGCCGGCCGCACGCAGATCGCGATCGGCTGGTCGAGCGTGACGACCAGTATGGACGGGACCCCGTTCCAGGACCCCGCCTCCCCCCGGAACCTCGAGCTGCGGCGCTACGACGTCTTCCGCGCCACCGGCATCGCGCATCCCTCTTGGGTCTGGGTCGGGTCCGCGACCACGGCCGGCTCCAGCTGGAGCGGCCCCATCCCGGACCCGGACTCGGTGTACTACTACCGGGTCGCCTCCCAGGACGACGTCGGCGGCGAGGACACCCGGATGGCCGTGGACACCCGGGGCAACGTCTACGCCCTGGCTCCGGACCGCGTTTCGCACCTCATGGTCCCCGCAGAACTCGCCGCGGTCCTGAGGCCCGAGGGGAATTCCTTCGGCTCTCCGATATTCCTGCGGGGCTCGGAGAGCCCCGCCGAGGTGGGCGGCCGCGTCGTCCGGTCCATCCGGTTCGATCCGCTGCAGCCCTCCGGCGCCATCGCCGGGAGCATCCGGACCGCCGACGCCGGGATGGAGGTCCTGCTCCACTACGACGTGCAGGGAGGGCAGGTGGTGCCCAGCGCCTACGCTCCGCAAGGGGCGCGCCTGGCCCTCGCGCCGGGGCCGCAATCGGGCCCGCCCAACGCCGAGGACCGCTTGTCCGCCTATTGGCACAACGGGGAGAAATACGTCAAGGTATTCGGCCGCGTGGACACGGGGGCTCAGACCGTCCGCCTGAACACCTCCCTGCCCGGCGCCTACCAGGTACGGAGTCTCGTGCGCACGGAGGGATTCTCCTTCGACGTCTCGCAAGTCACGAACAAGGTCATCACCCCCAATCACGACGGGATCAACGACTACGTGACCTTCATCTTCGACAACCCGCGCGACGCGGCTCCCTCGGGCAGGATCTATGACTTGCGCGGCGCCCTGGTGTCCGAGATGCGCCGCGGGACCCAGGTGGCGGACAGCCTGGTCTGGGACGGCACCGCCGGCGGCCGCGTGGTCCCCCGCGGCGTCTACATCTACCAGATCCAGGCCGAAGGGAAGACGTTCAATGGGACCGTGGTGGTGATACGGTGAATCGAACTCCCTGGAAGCCGCGCGAGGCGGGCGGGCGGATGACGCCTCGCCTGCGGCTTTTCGCCGTCGTCATGGGGGTCGCGGGGCTCCTGAACACGGCGGGTCCGGCCGGCGCCGCCTTCTCGGACCTGGGGGCGGGCGCCCGTGCGCCGGGGATGGGCGACGCCTTCGTGCCCGTGGCGGACGACGTCTACGCGCTCTACTACAACCCGGCGGGGCTCGGCCTGCTGCGCCGGCCCGAGCTGGGCGCCGCATACAGCCAGCTCTTCTGGGGCCTGTCGGACGGGTCCAACCTGAGTACCTCCTTCGTCGGCTACGCCCACCCCATCGCGGAGGGGAATCACGGCACGGTCGCCGGCGCCTGGAACACCTTCTCCCTCGACACGAACCTCTACCGGGAGGATGCCTTCAGCCTGTCCTACGGCCGGCTCTGGCTCGGCCGCCCCGAGACCGCCGAGCTCTACGCCGGGACCAGCCTCAAATACCTGCGGAGCTCCTTCGGCTCCTTCGCGGAGGCGGAGAACGGGACCGACGGGATCCAGAAATCGGGCCGGTCCGACCCCGTGCTCACCGGCCCCTCGCGCCACGAGGCGTTCGACGCGGACCTGGGACTCCTATGCCGGTTCCGGAAGCATTACGCCGTCGGGTTCTCGGCCCAGCACCTCACCCAGCCCGACATGGCGTTCAGTTCCGGCGACACGGACCGGCTGCCCCTGGCCCTCAAGGCGGGACTCGCCTATCGCAGCCTGGTATCCAATCTCGTGGTCCAGGCCGACACCCGCAGGGCGCCGGACGGATCCCAGGACCGGACGTTCACCGCCGCGGCCGAGCGTTGGTTCCCGCGCCTGCTGGTGGGAGAGTTCGGGATGCGGGGAGCCCTCTCCCTGGGGAGCCGAGAGTACAAACAGCTGACCGCCGGGCTCTCCTACCGCACACGCCGGCTGGAGATCAGCTACGGCTTCGCCATGCCCATCCAGACCGTGAGATCCACGGCGGGCACCCATCGCTTCGCGATCAATTTCCGCTTCGGCCGGCCCAGCGACGACGAAGAATCCCTCGAGATCGTGCTGGAGGCCATGCGGCAGCTCAAGGAGCAGGCCCGGGTACAGGCCCTGAAGGACCGTGCCGAGGGCCTCACCGCGGGTCAGCGCCGCGTCTACGAGGAATACGCGGCGCAAAGCCGGTTCCATCTCTCGCAGGGCCGCTATCAGGAATCCCAGCGGCAGTTGAGCCTCGCCCTCACCGTGGGCCCTCCCGGCGAGGAGCTCATCGCGCGCTTCGGCCGGCTCAACATGGCCGTCGAGCACTTCGCCAGGCTGCCCCGCTACCAGGAGGATCCCGCTGAAGCCGCCACGCACCAGGGGATACTGGCCTACGTGGAGGACCGGGGCCTGGAAGCCGTGCAGAAGCTTTCCCTGGCCCTCGCCCTGGGCCCCGCGGACCCCGGCGTGGAGCGGCTCCTCGCGGCGATCGAAGGCGCCACCGGCCTCCGGCGCGTCCAGGGGATCACGGTGACTCCCAAGAGCCTCATCATCGACGCCAAGCTCACCCAGGCCGAGGCGGCCCTCTCCGAGGGTCGCCATGGCGACGCCGTGGACCTGAGCCTGGAGGTGCTGCGCGAGGACGACACCCGCCCCCGCGCCTGGCAGAATCTCGGCACCGCCTATTTCGCCTTGAAGGATTTCGACAGCTCGCTGAGAGCCTGGCGGCAGGCCCTGCGCCACGAGAAGAGCCCCGCCATCCGCGAGGCGATACGGGGCTACCTCAAGTCGCTGGAGCGCTTGCGCCGCCGTGAGCCCGCGAAGACCGTGTCGCCCGTCCGCCCCATCCCCGAGCGCGTGCGTCTCTCCGAGCGCGAGGTGTCGGAGCTCTTCAACCGCGGCATCGACGCGTATACCCGCCGCGAATTCAACCGCGCCGCCGAGGCGTTCCGGACCATACTCGAGGCGCGCCCCAACCACGAAGAGGCGCTCAAGGCGCTGCACCGAGTCCAGGAGGAACTGCGATGAGCATCCGAGCGAAATTCATCTTGCTGACGCTCGCCCTGGTGGGCGGGGTGGTCGGCGCCACGGCGGCCATGGTCGTGCGCTACCAACGGACCGCGCTCACCGCCCAGACCCGGGTGCGGCTCGACACGGTCATGGAGGGCGTCGCGCGCATCGCCCGCGAGGCCATGACGGCGCAGGACCGGCTGATGCTCATGAGCTACCTCATGTTCCTCCAGAAGGAGCATCCGGATATGGCTTTCGCCTCCGTATCCTACCGCGGCCACACGGCCCGACTGGGCGCGGACCGGGCGGGCCTCATCTATCTCGACCGCCGGGTGGGACCCTCCGCCGGACCCCGCCGCTACACCATCGCGGCTTATCCCGACGCCCAAGGGAGGACGGACAGCGAACTCGACGTGTCGAAGGAGGGGATCCGCCTGCGCGTGGGCGGCCAGGCCGACCTGCGGATCGAAGAGGGAGCCGTACCGGCCGAACGGATGGACCTGCGCCTCGGCTTCATCCGCGCGCGCGTCGAAGAGGAGGTCGCGCGCGCCCTCGACCCGCTATTGCGCAAGACCGCAGCCATCGCCGCCCTCGCCATCGCCTTCGGGACCCTGGCCAGCCTGGGCCTCGGGGCGCTCCTGACCCGCCCGATCGAGGCCTTGGCGGCGGCGGCGGCGCTGGTGGGCCGCGGACGGCTGGATGTCTGCGTCCCGGCCGGCGGATCCGACGAGATCGGGACCCTTTCCCGGCGCTTCAACGAGATGACGGGGAGGCTCCGGGAATCCGTCGAGTTCCGCGAGGACATCCTCCACACCCTGACCCACGAGATCAACACCCCTCTGGCCGGCCTGCGCGGCTATCTGGAACTCTGGCAGTCGGACAAGGCGGCCGCCGGTCCCGCGGCGCGCGGCGAAGCCCTGCCCGCCATGCTCGCCGCGGTGGTGCGGATGGAAGAATCGCTCTCCAACGCCCTGACTCTATTCCGCCAGGATAACGCGGCCGACGGCGCCGCCGCGCATGGGTTCGTCTGGCTCGACGAGGTGGCAGCCGAAGCCGTAGCCGTCCTGGCCCCGGCCGCGGTCGCCCGGGGAGTGCGCCTGCGCCCCCTCCCCGCGGGAGCGGTCGCCTATCTGGTCGCTCCGCCCGAAGACCTGCGGCGGATCATCATGAACCTCATCTCCAACGCCATCAAGTACACCCCCGAGGGAGGAGAGATACGCCTGGGGCTCGAGGCGAACGGCTCCGAGATCGGCTTCTGGGTGCGGGACACCGGCTGCGGCATCCCGGCCGAGGACCTGCCCCATCTCTTCACCAAATTCTACCGCTCCCAGGAGGATCGCTCCCGGGCCCAGCGGATCAAGGGCACCGGCCTCGGGCTGAACATCGCTCATAAGGCCGCTTTGCGTCTGGGCGGACGGATCGACGTGCAGAGCCGGGTCGGCCAGGGGTCCGTTTTCCGCCTCACCATCCCGAAGTCGCAGTCGTCAGGGAGGCAGTCATGAAGTCCACAGCGATGGAACGCCGCGCAACGCTATCCCGGACCCTGGGCCGCTGCGCGGCTTTGCGCGCGCTCCTGGCGCTGCTCCTCGCGGGTCTGCCCGCATTCCCATGGGTAAGGGTGAGCTCTGCCCAGGCGCAGTCGGCTCCCGCCCTCATGAACTACCAGGGCCGCCTGACGGACGCGCTGAACAACCCCCTCGATGGGAACCACGATTTCGTCTTCGGGCTCTATGACGTCCCCTCCGGCTCGACCGCCCTCTGGACCGAGTCGCAGAACGCCGTCCCGGTCGCCAACGGGGTCCTGGCCGTCCAGTTGGGGAGCGTCGCGCCGCTCTCGGCGGCGCTCCTGCAGACCCCCGCCGTCTATCTGCAGATCTCGGTGGACGGGGTCGATCTCAGTCCGAGACAGAGGCTGGTCTCCTCTCCCTATGCCTTCATCGCCGACCGGCTCCAAGGCAGATCCTACGACGCGTTCGTCTCCACGGATGCGGCGGCGCAATCGGTCGCCGGCGACAAGACCTTCTCCGGCAACGTCGCCGTCACCGGCAGCATGAGCGTCCCCTCGCCGACGGCGGCGGGACACGCGGCGAGCAGGGCCTACGTGGACAGCCAAGTCGGTTCGGGAGCCTCGGGCTGGAGAGACGACGGGACCATGGTCCTGCTCACCGCGCCCGGGGACAGCGTGGTGGTGCAGTCCACCCTGACCATCCAGGGGACCGCCTTCTCGGTCGGCGGCTCCGCCCTGTCCGTCGCCGCGGGCAAGGCCGGCCTGGGGACCGCCGCTCCTGGCGCCAAGCTCGACGTGGCGGGCGACGCCCAGTTCGGCGCGGGCGCGGCCAAGTCCACCTTCACCGCGGCGGGCGCGCTCACGCTGGCGTCCGGGGCCGGCATCACGGTCGCCGGGAACGCCGAGCTCACCGGCCTGCCCGCCACCCCCTCCGGCGCCACCGCCGCCGCCAGCAAGGCCTATGTGGACGGCCAGATCGCATCCGGCGCGTCGGGCTGGAGGGACGACGGCGCCCAAGTACTCCTCGCCACCCCGGGCGACAGCGTGGTGGTGCAGTCCACCCTCACCATCCAGGGGAGCGCCTTTTCGGTGGGAGGTTCGACCTTGGCCGTCAACGAAGGCAAGGTCGGCATCGGCACGAACAGTCCCTCTACGAGTCTGGAAGTGCAATCTTCCGGGACCGGCTCCGCCATCCGACTCGCATCGAACGCCGCTTCAACCAATGCCGGAGTTCAAACCCTCAGCCTGGGGACCTATATCGGGGGAGCTTATACCCAGACGGCCGTCATGGGAGATACGAGCGGAGCTGACTCGCATTTCAAACTGTTCGCATTACAGGGGAACATCTATCTGGGATCCAACATCGGAGCAGCCGCGACCCGAATGGTCATCAATACCTCCGGCGGGGTCACAGTCGGGGGCAGCGACTTGGCAGGCGCCGCGAACCTTCTTCATGTGGACGGGTCGGCTTCCGACGTGGTCGTTGATATCGCGGGCAACGCCGGCATAGGGACGACGACTCCCGGCGCCAAGCTGGATGTGGCGGGCGACGCCCAGTTCGGCGCGGGCGCGGCCAAGAGCACCTTCACTACGACCGGAGCGCTCGCCCTGGCCTCGGGCGCGGGCATCTCGGTCTCCGGCAGCGCCGAGCTCACCGGCCTGCCCGCCACCCCCTCCGGCGCCACCGCCGCGGCCAGCAAGGCCTACGTGGACAGCCAGGTCGCCTCCGGAGCCTCGGGCTGGACCGACGACGGGACCCAGGTCCTGCTCACCGCGCCCGGGGACAGCGTGGTCGTGCAATCCACGCTCACCGTGCAAGGCGGCGCCTTCTCGGTCGGCGGCTCCACCCTTTCCGTCGCCGCGGGAAGGGTCGGCGTCGGGACCACCGCCCCCGCCGAACGCTTGGAGGTGGCGGGGAGCATCCGTCTCGCTGATGGCGCATTCATCCGCAACAGCGATTCCTCGGCCCGCATCCTGCTCGGCGCGCCCGCGGATTTCTACAAGCTGACCCTGACCGGGAATGTCAATGTCGGCAGCAACGTCTATCCGGCGGCCGACATCTACGGCAGGTCGCTGCTCGGGATCGGCGGCAACACCGCCGTCACCGTCGGCAATACCGTGGCGCCAGCGACGCTCAAAGGCAATCCGATCCATCTCGATGGGACCGCCGGCGTGGGGACCCCGGCGCCCGGGGCCAAGCTGGATGTGGCGGGCGACGCCCAGTTCGGGGCGGGCGCGGCCAAGTCCACCTTCACCGCGGCGGGCGCGCTCACCATGGCCGCCGGCGCGGGCATCGCGGTGTCCGGCAGCGCCGAGCTCACCGGCCTCCCCGCCAGCCCCTCCGGCGCCACCGCCGCGGTCAGCAAGGCCTACGTGGACAGCCAGGTCGCCTCCGGGGCCTCGGGCTGGACCGACGACGGGACCCAGGTCCTGCTCACCGCGCCCGGGGACAGCGTAGTGATCCAGTCCACGCTCACCGTACAGGGCAGCGCCTTCTCGGTCGGCGGCTCGACTCTGACTATCAGCCAGGGGCGGGTCGGCATCGGGACGACGAACCCGCAATCCGCGTTGAGCATCAGCGGAGGAGATGTGCGGATCGCCGGACCTGCGGCAGCCAAGGTCTACTTCAACCCCGCGGGAGGGACAAAAGAATGGCAGCTCGATGCGCACGGCCAGATAGTCGATGGCTTCAATGTCAGGAACAACACTGATGGGGTGAATGCGTTAAGCATATTGCCCGGCGGCGACATCGGCATGGGCACGACCGCTCCGAACGCGAAGCTGCAGGTGATGGGGAATCTGAACGTCTCGCAGGGGATGTTCAGCGTGCAGGACTCCGGCGGAGACATCCTCCGGCTGAGGGGCGAAGGCGGCATCGTCAGGCTGGACAACGAAGGCCTGGGGGGACACATGGCCTTCAGGACCAACATGGGCGGGACCGTCACCGAGGCCATGCGCCTAGCCAACACCGGACGGCTCGGCATCGGGATCTCCGATCCAGCCGCCCGGCTCCACATTTCAAGCGCCAACGCGGCGGCGGCGGACGCCCTCCTCCAAGTCTCCAGCGGAGCGTCCGCCGGCCAGGAACTGCTCGTGGTCAAGGGCGACGGCAGGGTCGGCGTCGGGAAGGCCGACCCGGGAGCCAAACTCGACGTGGCGGGCGACGCCCAGTTCGGCGCGGGCGCGGCCAAGTCCACCTTCACCGCGGCGGGAGCGCTCACGCTGGCATCCGGGGCCGGCATCACGGTCGCCGGTAATGCCGAGCTCACCGGCCTCCCCGCCAGCCCCTCCGGCGCCACCGCCGCGGCCAGCAAGGCCTACGTGGACGCGCAGGTGGGCTCGGGAGCCTCGGGCTGGAGGGACGACGGGACGCAGGTGCTCCTGACCGCGCCGGGCGACAGCGTGGTCGTACAATCCACGCTCACCGTGCAAGGCGGCGCCTTCTCGGTCGGAGGATCGACGTTGGTGGTGAAGGAAGGGAACATCGGTCTGGGAACGACGAACCCCGCGAACCGCCTTGATGTATCAGGCAACGTCGGCCTGACGGGTGACCTCGCCTGGGATAACGGCGTAGCGTTGGCCAAGAACCTGGGAGGACTCAATTCCGGCGTCGGTTTCAACTTCGGCGGCGCCTCCACTTTCGGCGGGACCAACGACAACTGGTTCGCCACCCGCTTCGGGGGCGGCTACCGGAAGATATTCCTCGGGGGCGATGCGAACGACGACAACTGGATCGTCGGGGGCTATACGAACCTGCGGCTGGGTGTCACGAACGCGGGAGGGACTCCGGGCTCGACGCCGCCCGGCCAATACGTGAACATCGCCGCGGGCGCCGTGACTCTGACGGACCAGACGCTCCGGGTGACCGGCGCGGGGGATTCGTCTTTCACGGGCCGCTTGGGAGTGGGCGCAGCGTCCCCCGGGGCCGATCTGGATGTGGCGGGCGACGCCCAGTTCGGGGCGGGGGCGGTCAGATCCACCTTCACTGCGGCCGGCGCGCTGACCATGGCGTCCGGGGCCGGGATCACGGTCGCCGGGAACGCCGAGCTCACCGGTCTCCCCGCCAGCCCCTCCGGCGCCACCGCCGCGGCCAGCAAGGCCTACGTGGACGCGCAGGTGGGCTCGGGAGCCTCGGGCTGGAGGGACGACGGG